>Ga0070741_10018292_pt1 | contig 11368 bp, 7 predicted proteins | sample Coa_R1_4_FD_66440 | JGI IMG/M metagenome (GOLD analysis project Ga0070741, IMG submission 66440) | Surface soil microbial communities from Centralia Pennsylvania, which are recovering from an underground coalmine fire - Coalmine... | ecosystem: Environmental > Terrestrial > Soil > Unclassified ...
TTATCCGGCAACGATTTGGTGTCCCAACCGATGCCTCCCAGAAGAAACTGCTGCTCGGGCAATTGCTCCGCCGTGGTGAGAAAGAATTCCTCCACCCGCGCCTCTCGATCAGGCAGGCGGTGCCCGAGAAATCCGAGATCTGCGTTAAACCGCGCATCCGGCGGGACTGGGTGATGCGTTTCCGGGTCGAGCCCATTGTAAATGGGCACACACAAACGTGCGCCTAACGACTCGTATCCCTGAACGACTGGCGGACCACCACCGTACGTAAACACGAAATCGTACCGCGGTATGCATTCACGAAATGGATCATCCGGGTCATTTTGGACGCGCTCGAGAGTGGCCGGCGCATCGACATCGCAATAGACGATGTAGTTTTGCGGCGTCTTGAGTTGAAGCACGGTCTCCTCGAGCAATTCGTCGAACACGCCGATTCCGCTGGCTTTCACGATCATATCCGCATCCCGGCGCGCCGTTTCCAATGAATGTAAAACCGCATCTTCATCATTTGCGTAAATGACTACCCGAGCCCAGTCTGGATGGTTGATGTCGCGGTGCTCTTGCCGCTCATACGCGTCAGGTTCGTAAACGGTGATATCATGACCGCGGTGGTGCAGCGCTTTGATCAGCCCGCGGTAATAAGTTGCCGCACCGTTCCAGTACGCTGAAAGCACACTGGAAACGAAAAATGCAATGTTCATGGCCCCACCTCCGTGATGATGGACATCAATTCGTCCACCCGATGCCCACACGTGTGGCGCGAGTTAATCGTTTGCAAACCATGCGCGGCAAGGTCACTCGCCATCTTTTTGTCGGTAAGCAGTGCCCGCAGATGGCGTTTCATCTCAGACCCGTTTTGCGCTACAAGATAATCGCGACCTGCCTCGAAAAGGTTTTCAGAGTCGTGCCACGGCGAACAGACGAGTGGGATACCGCAGGCCAGAGCCTCGAAAGGACGGATCGTCGGAATTCCTGTAAGAAGTTTGACGTACGGCCGGCGAGGCACATGCAGAGTGATCCGGAAACGTCCAAATATTTCGGGCACGCGATAGTTCGGCAGCCAGCCGCCGTAGCAAATCCCGGCATCCCGCAACATATCGAGCGCGCGCTGCGGGAAACGCACCCCGAAAACCTTTGCGCGTAATCTCAGCGCCTTAACGGGCTCGATCAGGAACTCCCGCAGTTCGGACGCACGCTCATCGTCCCCCCAATTACCCACCCAGACCACATCACCATCAAAGTGACAGTTTCGCGAAACCCGGAAAACATTTGTATCGGCGGCTTCATGCCATGTCCACGCGCGCCATGCCCAGCCCCGTTGTTCGTAAACTTTTCGCAGGACATCGCCGTAAGCGAGCACGCCATCGTAGTGTGTGAGATCGTACTCCCGCATCTGCCCGGGGGCGGTGACGGCGCGGTGATGAGTGTCGTGAAAAAAAAGATGATACCCTGCCCCGCTGCGGTAACGGTGCCGTCCAATCTCTCTGACCAGCCTGGGATCGTTCCATTCATGAACGAGAACCACGTCGGCACAATCAAGCACTCGATTCAGGTCCAGTTTATCGAGGTTGTACCTTTTCGATTTTAACAGCGGGAATCGGGCCCGAAATTCACGCAACGGCTCACTCCCCTCGAGACAGATTAGATTGGAAACACTCCAACTATTCTGCGGTTCATAGATTTCAACGTCGTGGCCGCGCTTCATTAACTCCATGGCGATGCCGCGAAGGAAATGCGCGTTGCCGTGGTTCCAATCGGAAACAAGCGATTGATAGAACATCACAATCTTCATGCCGGCACCTCCTCGGGAACAAGCCGGGGATTCAGATTCGCAGATGGCCGTTCAGCGTTGCCGGCCGGCCTGGCGAAAGGTTGACGTAAACAAGCGCGATAAACATCGAGATACCCACTCGCCATTTTATGCAGCGAAAACTCAAGCGCCCGGGCGCGAGCGCGTTGACCAAAGTGTTCGCGGCGACGTCTGTTCTCAATGAGACCTGTCACCGCGGTCGCAAGCTGAGTTGCATCATCGGGCGAAACAAAGATGGCGGCGCCGTGCCAGGATTCGCGCAGACTTGGAATATCGCCAAGCACCAGTGCGCAACCAGATAGCGCCGCTTCGAGGGCAGATAAGCCGAACGGTTCATAATATGCCGGCAGGACGAACATCGCAGCGCGCGAGAATTGCTCTGCTGTTTCCTGGGGACTGAGTTTTCCAAGACAACGTGCGTTTTCGAGGGTCACGATTGATCCGCTGGGATGCCTGCAATCCCCTGCGACCAAAATCGGCCAGCTGACAACCGATGCGATGCCGTCGAGCAGCCGCAGATTCTTCGCTTCATCCCAAATTCTGCCGCAGGAAAAAATGTTATTCGTCTTTTCGGCGCAAAAGAATGGCCGGTGATCGCGTCCGTTAGGAATGACAATGCAGTTAAATTGCGAGTCATAATGGATGGCCAGCGCTTCGCGCATGGCAACGGTCGGCGCGACGACGCAATCTGCAGCGGCAAGCCCAGCGGCGACACGTGTGCGATATTCCGCGTATCGTGCCGGCGGCGGCTGCTTCTTCACCGCCGTCCACCACGAAAGCACGCACGAGTGCGCCGTCACGACGACCGGGCTGCGCCAAGGAAGCGCAGCGTGGCTATAGCCATTGAGGTGGACCAGATCTGGGCGGGCGCGGTCCGCCAATTTAAGCAGCCAATTTCCTGCCCGATCGACGTCGTCCCACGGCTCGTCCATCCATTCCAGCCGGTAAGTGCTTTCGAACAGCCAGAGGTTTTTACGCGTCAACACATCTGTATACTGCTGGCGCGAGAGGCGTGCGCCCATGCTGGCCAGAATGACTTCAATGCCATCGGACTCGAGCGCGCGAGCGAGCTCCAGCGCATAGGTCCAGACGCCGCCGATTGGATCGACAGTCATCAAAATTCTGCGCGGACAGCCGTTAGAGTTTTGCGTTCTCATAAATCGAATCCAGCACCGCGCTAACGGCGACTGTTTTTTCGATCTCGGGATCAAAGCTGCGGTTGATGGCCAGCCGACGTACCCATTCAACCGCAGCTCGTCCGAACCAAGCGTCAGGCGGTTCGGCTAACATCTCCCGTGAGGTGCCATTGAACCGCTCCGCCAAAAAATCGTAGAACGAGCCGTTGATGTTTCGCATGGCAGCTCCGCCTTTTGTTCCGTAAAAAGACGCTTCGATGATCGCGTCACGGCCGGCATGCAGATGCCACGAGCACGTCAGATTGATGGCGGTTCCATTCGCAAGGTCGATTCGAGCGACCGCGTAATCTTCACAAACATCAGCGAGGTCATAGATGCGTTCGCCCTGATGAAACAACCGGCTGCTGACGTTAATGATCGGATGATCCAGAATCCAAAGCGCGGCGTCTACCAGATGAATACCCAGATCGATGATGCAGCCGCCTCCGGATTTTTGCCGGTCGTAAAACCATGGCTTTTGCGGGCCATAGGCATTGTGAAAAACAAGATCTACAGCGAAAATTTCGCCCAGTTCGTTTTGCCTAACGAGTTGTCGGATTTTTTGCAGAGCTTCCGTGTAGCGGTACGATAAGTCCACCCCGAGAAGTCGGTCAGCCGAGCGGGCTGCATCGATCACTGCCGAAACCTCGGGGGTGTTGCGTCCCAGCGGTTTTTGGCAGAACACAGCCAGATGCCGTTTCAATGCCGCAATGCTTTGTTGGGCATGTTGCGCGCTCGGGGTGGCAATAACGATTCCGTCGAGGTTCAAATCGACGAGCTGCGCCGGATTAGTGAAACAGCATGCGCCCGGCACATGTGGAACGGCACCGATGAGGCTTTGTTCGTCCGGATCTGCAATAGCGATAACGTCGGCCACACCGGCTCGCACGATGGCAACGAGCCGATGTGTGCCGATCCAACCAAGACCAACAAATCCGAGTCGTGGCCGCAGAGGCCTGAGCTTGTCTGTAGATCGAGTCTGCTGTGCGGTCGCGGCGGGCTTCATATGGTAATTACCGCCTTAATGAAATCGTCGGGCCGCGACGCCGCTGCATTCAATGCCTCGCCAAGCTTTTCGAGCGGGAAAAAATGCGTGTACAACGGCTGCGGCTTTAAGATTCCTGTCTCGATCGCTCGCAACGCGCGTCGAATACCCGAAACATAAACACGCGGGTCGCGTTCGTGCGCGTTGATCACGTCCAATCCGCGCCAGTTCCATAGCTGCATGTTGATTTCGCGCGGGCCATCCTGATGATAACCGGCAACCACAAGCCGGCCGCGCTCGCGTGTAATTTCACCGGCGATATTGAGTGGCGTTTGCTTGCCTGTGCATTCGATTACGACATCGCAAAACCTGTTATTCGTCAGGTTGTCGATGCCTTCTATCGCGCCGGCAAGCGGCACCGTGTGCGCTGCCCCCATCTTTTTGGCCAGACTAAGGGCAACGGAGCGACGACTGACGGCAATGACGCAAGCGCCAGTGGCAGTCGCCAGCCGTGTGAGCAATGCCCCCAGGAAACCAACGCCCACGATTGCAACCGTGTCGCCTTTGGAAATCTTGCTTCGCCGGAAAATATTCATGGCGCAGCCAAGCGGTTCCCCGGGCATTGGCTGGCCGTTGAACACGGAAGGGACTTTCAATGCGCAGCCTGCATCGCAGATGTCGTACTCGGCATACGCATGGCTGGAGATAATCACTACGCGATCTCCTTTTTCGAAGTCGCGGACGCGGTTGCCAATGTTTGCCACTCGCCCCCACGCTTCGTGGCCCGGAGCGCCGGGAGAGATTGGATAGGTGAACCAGGGCTTGCCTTCCCAGATCGGAAGATTTGATGCGCAGACACCGCATCCTTCGACGCGCACCAGAAGCTGATCGGGTCCGGGCTCGGTAATAGCTGTTTTTACGATCTCAACTCTGCCAGGTGCGGTAACAACCGCGGCGCGCATAACGGCTGACAGTCCGGATGAAGACTGAACATCGGCATACGAAGTATGCGGCCTTTCGGCGGATTCGCTCCGCGGCGAAAATTCATGTGGGATCTCCGGCGCTGCAGGTTCGGCGATTCCGATCTCGCACTTCGCGTTCATCCGGCTGTAACCATCCTTTCCCGAGCCTGGCGTGATGTTCTCAGCCAGTCGTATAGCTTGCGAATGCCTTGAAGCTTGCCTACGCGCGGCGACCAACCGGTCGCAGTGTGAAACTTGGAAAAATTGGTTACATAATAACGCTGATCGCCCGGCCGCCAATTTGCTAATCGAATGCGGGCTTTGCCTTCATGCAGTTGGCCGATCAACGACAGTAACTCACGCAAGCTCGTGGTGTTCTCGACGCCTCCGCCAATGTTGAACACCTGGCCTGAAAGCGTTCGAATGTGCCTGCGAGCCAGGAGAAGCGCGTCAACCAGATCATCAACAAACAACACGTCGCGCACCTGTTTGCCGTCGCCATAAATTGTGATCTGCCGGTGTTCGAGCGCGTTGATCAAAAAATGCGCGACCCAACCCTGATCCTCGGTGCCAAATTGATGAGGGCCATAAATGCAGCTCATTCGAAACACGACTGCGGGCAAACCAAAGGTTCGCGCGTAGTCGACGATGTATTGATCCGCCGCGCCTTTGGAGCAGCCGTATGGGCTGTAAAAGTCGAGCTGTTGATGTTCGCTGATGCCACAGGCGCGGATCGCTTCGTCCACGGGCTCATAACGATCGCCATTCAGTCGCAGATCGATATCTTCAAGGCTGCCGTAAACCTTGTTGGTGGATGTGAAAACGATGGGCGGCGGATTTCGTAAATCGCGCAAGTGTTCAAGCAGATTCAGCGTTGCGCGTGCATTGATATCGAAATCGTAAACCGGTGCGGTGAGACTGGTGGTCACCGCAACCTGTGCAGCGAAATGGAATATTCCTGCTGCGTTATGAATGCATTTGCCCAGAGTTTGCGAGTCGCGCGTGTCGGCGATCTCAAGTTCGATTAAGTCGCCATGTCTGGCGCGCAACCATTCGGCGTTCTGCTCTACTCCCGGTCTTGAAAGATTGTCGTAAAGAACGACCGGCTCCCTCTGCGAACAAAGGGCATCGGCCAGATTGCAGCCAATGAACCCGCAGCCACCGGTGATGACGATAGGGCGCCTGGTTTTTCGCAATTTTCTGCGCGTCTGGCCCAACCATGCCGAGCGCTCGACCGCTTTCACTCCTCCCTTTGCGAGCAACCGGAACAACAACTTTTCGGAACCATCATGGCGACGCAAACCAAAGTGATGCTCGCGCTCGTCACTGTAGAACTTGCTTTCTCCGAACTGCGCTACATCAACGTCATGGGCACCGTGCCAGTAAACGCGCTCAGCCGGCGCGTTCATGACATCCACGAACGCGGCAATTTGTCCGCGCTCGTCGTGTCGCCATGTCGAGTAGCCTGTCTCAGTTATCCAAATTTCAGCTTTGGAGCGATGTTCCAGAAGGACTTTGCGTACTCGCGCGATCTTCGCGTTCCAACCGTCCCACCAGAACTCGAATGTTCCGGGAAAACCATGAATTCCGACTGCATCGATGTACTGCATCACTCCGCGTTCGCACATCAGACGCACCCATTGCGCATCCAAAGGACCGCTTGCCCCAAGAACGGTTTTTTTGCCCCGCTGTCGGGCCCAGTGCGCGGCACCGCCGACCATCTGACAAAAAATTAGCCAGTGCGGGTCGAGAGCGGTGTCCCACTCGAGCGGACTCCGCGGTTTATTCCAAAGCTCCACAGAATCGAAAAATTCACCGAACCGCGTAATGAAGACGTCGATGAAATCGGCGTACTGTTTTGGATCGCGCGGGGGAGAACAGTGGCTGGGTGCAATACCAAGACCCGGCGGCGTGTAATGGAAACACGGCAACAGGTCGAGTTCTTGCGCGAGTGTCGGCAACAGCCATTCGTACCATTTCTCGCCACCTTCGGTATGCCAGTCAGCCCACGAAACGCCGGTGCGCAGCTGTGTGATGCCGATGGTTTTGAGGTCCGCAAGCAAACGCTTAACGCGTTCTTGTTCTCCGGGCCGAAGCCACTCCAGGATTCCTAAGGCAGGGCGGTCGCCGTTTTTCATACCGCCAGTCCCCGTAGGTCCAGTTCGCGAACAGCGTAATCGACGCGATCCACAGCGATCTGTCCCTCCAGCCAATCTGCCAGTTCGAGCAAACCTTCCTGCAGCGTGACCCGCGGCCTGTAGCCGAGAATTGTGCGAGCGCGTGAAATGTCGGCGAAGCAATTCCGAATGTCGCCGATCCGGCACTTTCCGATGATTTCTGGTTCCGTGTCCTCCTTTCCTACCGCTCTTGCGATCTGCGTAGCTATCTCGAGGATCGAATAATCAGCCCCGCTGCCGATGTTGAAGACTTCGTCGGCAAGATTTGGAACTTCCAAAGCCAGGCGACAGGCTTGTGCTACGTCGCGCACGTGAACAAAATCGCGGCGCTGTTTGCCATCTTCATTAACAAGTGGCGCCTTATTGTTAAGAAGCCGCGATGCAAAAATTGCCAGTACGCCCGTATATGGATTGGAAAGCGCCTGACGCGTTCCGAAGATATTGAAGAAGCGAAGCGCAACCGCCTCGATTCCGTACGCGCGTCCAACAGTCAGACAGAGCCGCTCCTGGTGATATTTACAAATCGCATAGACGGACGGCAGCGCCGGACACTTTGTTTCCGGCGTTGGCACGGGCTCCAGCGGTTCACCGTTTGAATCGCGCACCTCCCAATCGTGGGCCCGAAGTTGTTCTACCGAACGTTCACCGCCTTCAGTCAGTGAACCGTCGCGCTTTCGGTACAGGCCTTCGCCGTAGATACTCATGCTCGAAGCCACGACCAATCTCTCGACTCGCCGGTTTGCAAGGGCTTCCAGAAGCGTGGCGGTGCCCTGGGCGTTGCAGCTCGTGTAATTTACGATTTCATACATGCTTTGACCGACGCCCACAGCTGCGGCGAAATGAAAAACGCTGTCGATATTTTTCAGCGCGTAAGCGACAGCCTGAGGGTCGCGAACATCGCCGTGAATAAACTCGACCTCCGGGGCGAGATACGGCGGTTTGCGAGCACCGCTCCCGTGCACCTGAGGCGCTAAATTGTCCAACACCCTGACCCCATAACCAAACTCGAGCAGATCATCTGCCAGATGGGACCCCACAAAACCAGCGCCGCCGGTGATGAGTATATTCTTCTTCGCCATATTTTTAAAAAAAATCGCGCGCCATTCGGTTCGCAGATCTGCCGGAAAAGACTTAACGTCGCATCGGGGTTTTGCTGATGACGACTCGTTAGGCACTGACCCGTAATCCACTGCTGACAAGCACAGCGCATTTGTCGTAAGGCGGATCAGTTAAAGATGTAGGAGTTGCTCCTACACGCCTGACCTATGATCCCTGAAGCTCGCGAATGACTGCCCGCGCGTGTTTATCGTCACGCAAACCTTCGAAGGTGGCATGTCGCAGCAGACCGTAGTTTGTCCACTCGGTGAAGCTCACCTGCGCGACAAGGTTTGGTTTAAGCCAGCATAATTCGCTCATTTCATCCGCAGTGATGCCTTCGCCAAAATGGCTTTTCCGACTGCTTGGCAGATTGTCGAATGGACACTTCTTCACCAGTAACGGCTGCATTGCTTGCAAGAGTTTTGCGCGAGTACGCGGATTGAATCCCTGACGAACCTTACCCGAGAAAATCAGCTTTTTGCCGTCGTAGTACCCGACCAGAATCGATTGAAAACTTCCTGCATCCGGTTTGTAGCCGCCGATGACGAATTCCTGGCCTTTGCTGATTTTGAATTTCAACCATGACGTCACTCGCGTGCCGGCGCGGTAAAGCGAATCGCGTTTCTTCGCGACGACGCCTTCCAATCCCGCTGATTTGACGGTGCGCATAATTTCGCCCGGCGCGCCTGAAAGATTCGCGTTGTACAAAAGCTGCGAATCCGTGAGAATTTCACGTAACTTTTCCTTTCGCTCATGCAGCGGCCTCCCTGTCCAGTCCTCTCCTTCCAGGTTCAGCAGATCGAAAGCGTAATACACAACCCGCCAGTCACGCCCAATCGATGCTCTGTTCTGCAACGCCTGGAACGAGGGGCAACCTCTTGAATCCACGGCAACGATTTCTCCGTCGATCAACACCGTTCGCGCGTTGACACCGCGAACGGCGGTAACGACAGATGGGAAGTCGTGCGTCAGATCTTTCTCTTTTAATGAGAGCAGGCGCACATCCTCTCCATGTTTTAAAGCCAGTGCGCGATAACCATCCCATTTTATTTCGTAAATCCATTCGCCACCTCGAGGCAGCTCGCCGACTGCCGTCGCTTTCATCGGACTGACGAAACGCGGCGCCCGAGCCGCTCGTCGTTGTGAAGGTTTTCTTTTTGAGACGGGCTTCTCGCGCCGGGTGCTATCGGTTCGGACGCCGGCGATCTGTTCCATGGTCCGACCCGTCAACGCGGAGACTTCATTTCGCTTTGCCGAAACTCCTTTGGCCGTCCCGCCGACCTTGCGCAAAGCCCAGGTCGTTTTTCCTCTGTCGTCATCGGTGCGATCCAAGGTCCATTCGCCTTTGAGTTTTTTTCCGGCAAGAAATAGGGACAATCGGCCCTTCCAATAATTGCCATCAACCAGTTGATACGTACCGATGTCCCATACCATGATTGTGCCGCCACCGTATTCGCCACGCGGAATCACTCCTTCGAATTGTAAATACTCGATCGGATGATCTTCCGTTTGGAAGGCGGTGTGCCTCTCGTTTTTGCCCAAGGGCATGCCTTTGGGGACAGCCCAGGATTTGAGAACGTCATGCATTTCCAGCCGGAGATCGTAGTGCAGATGACTTGCGGCATGTTTCTGCACGACAAATCGCCGTCGACTGCCCTGTGCACTGCGCCTGGGCAGCGTCGGCCCCGGCTCGGAGGTCCTCGTGAAATCGCGTTTCGCGTGGTAATCCGAAAGGTCGCGCGCCGGCGTGTGAGATTTTGCAGGAATCGACGCGAACTCCTCTGGCAGTTTTTGTTTTAGCTTGAGCAGAGGCGCAAACAGATCGCCTGTGCGTTTCAGACGACGCAAAGCGTCATGAGCTTGAAAATCGAGAAGCGTCGGTTCAGATCGCTTGAGCACCGTCGCCAGTTCATCCCAGGTCACCGGCATGGAAACGTACGGCCGATGCCGTTTCGCGCGTAACGAATACACGCCGACTGTCGTTTTGTGATCGGCGTTCTGACTCCAATCAATGAAGACCTTCTTAGCGCGCAGGTTTTTCGCCATGTCCGCAACGATTTTGTCGGGATGTTTTTGCTCCAACAGCTCGGCAACGGCACGTGCGAAAGGTTGGGTTTGCTCGTAAGCCACGTTTGTGTTGAGAGGCACATAAACCTGGATACCTTTCGAACCGGAAAGTTTTGCGAATGACTTCAGCCGCAGCTTTGCGAGGACGTCACGCAGCCGAAACGCTACAGCTGCGCAATCGAGCACATTGGCCCCTTCGCCTGGATCCAAGTCAAACACTACAGAGGTGGGACGATCGATGCGGGGTACGCGATGCAGGAACGGGTGCAGCTCTAACGCAGCAATATTGGCTACCCACGTCAATGTGCGGAGGTCGTCGATCAAAATGTAATTAATGTCCGGCCCTCCGTCGTGCCGCGGTACCGGAAAGGTCTTCACCCAATCCGGAGTAAAAGCTGGCGCGTCCTTTTCGTAAAAGGCTTCGCCATGAATCCCATCAGGATACCGCTTTAGCGTGACTGGCCGGTTTCGAAAATGCGGCAACAAGTATCGCGCAACGCGTTCGTAGTAATCAACGACGTCGGCCTTGGTAAACTTCGCTGCCGGATAAAGAATCTTGTCGGGATTCGAGATGGCGATCCTGGTGTGGGAGCGTGCCATGTCTCACGGCGTCGTGTACAAATAGGCGGCGATATCGCGGGCGTCCTGGTCCGTTACACCCTGCTCCGGCATGGCCGTGCGCGGATTGATCTGCCGCGGATGCTGTATCCAGCGCTGCAGGTTCTCTGGCGTGTTCTCCAGCATGCCCGCCAAATATGTCCGTTTCGAAATGCCAATAAGCGGCGGAGCGCTTAGCACGTTTGACCCGCGCACGCCTGGAACAGTATGACAAGCGATACAGCCATACGTCGTCAATGCACTCCTTCCACGGGCCGGATCGCCGCCTGTTAGTGCGGCCGACCATTTTGCGGCGTGATCCCGGCACGCAAGCAGCGTGATTCCTGACGCAAAAACGAAGATCCAACCCGTTCTCATGAAAGCTGTTCGACCGGCAGCGATCGCGCCCGGTTTTCTGATTCGCGCAACCACCCCGCGAATAAAGCCAGCCCCGCAGCGATATACACAAGACCGGCTGGAACCCACATGACGAGGCC
>Ga0070741_10018293_pt1 | contig 11368 bp, 9 predicted proteins | sample Coa_R1_4_FD_66440 | JGI IMG/M metagenome (GOLD analysis project Ga0070741, IMG submission 66440) | Surface soil microbial communities from Centralia Pennsylvania, which are recovering from an underground coalmine fire - Coalmine... | ecosystem: Environmental > Terrestrial > Soil > Unclassified ...
CGAAGATTATGCGAAGAAAAACTTTGCCGCGACCAAATCGCGCAATCCGAAAAACCAGGACGGCACGCCGATGAGCGATGAGCAGATCACCAAAATGCTCACCGATCAGGGCAGGCAGATGAATGAATCGTTCGTGTATACGGCCGTGTCGCAGAAGGCGACTCTGCTCACCGATGCAAATCGAAAAGACGATGCGATTAAACTGTTGAACGGCTTCATTTCGGAAAACCCGAACAGCGCCTATGCGCGCAGCATCAAAGGGCAGCTGACGCAGCTCACGATTGTTGGAATGCTCGCTCCGGCGCTGACGTTCGACCGCGTGCACGGAGAGTTCAAAAGCCTTGCCGATTTGAAGGGCAAAATTGTGGTGGTGGATTTCACCGCGCACTGGTGCGGCCCGTGCCAGGCTTCTGTTCCTGACATGATCAAAATGTACAACGACCTGCATCCGAAAGGGCTGGAGATGGTGGCGGTCACATCGTATTACGGATTCTTGGGCGACAAGAAAAACCTCAAGCCCGAAGAGGAGTTCGATGCGATGAAAGGGTTCCTTGCCGAAAAGCAGGAACCGTGGCCGATGATCTTCGGTGAAAAGACCAACGGCGCAAATTATGGCGTTACCGGAATCCCGACTTGGGCAGTGCTGGATCGCGAAGGAAAAATCGCGTTTTTGCACGTGGGTTATTCGGCGCCATCTTTTGCCGAGTTTCGAAAGAAGGTCGAGGCGCTGCTGGCAAGCAAGCAGCCCTAATGGCACAAGCCGATCCGCGGCGATCCCGCGGATCGGCTGCCGATACGGCTAATCAAACTGCCGCCTGAAGCGGCATTTATATGAGCGTCTGACCAGACAAAGTCCGGCTGCGCCTATCGGTTCGTTAAGGTCTTTGGCTCGATGAGCATCCCGGAAAGTTCCGCACATGGAGCGATTTTACGGATTGGTGCTGCGCCCATTGAACAGTTGGAAAGAAAGGGGCGGCGCGGTCGGAAACACTTTTGCGGCTGCGGCTTGACTTCGCATTCGGACTTGCAAAATCGTTCTCAACACAGCACGGTAATCGGTTGTAACTTTCAAATCTCCCGGTCCGGAAAGTTTTTCTTCGGAAAGGCCGGGCCATTCTCCGTGCACTTTTCCGCCATGCAATCCTTCTCCGATCACGAACATCAGGCTTGCGCTGCCGTGATCGGTTCCCAAGCCGCTGTTTTCATACGCGCGGCGGCCGAATTCGGTCATCACAACAACCGTAACACGGCGGCGAATCCGCGCGATGTCTCGATCGAACGCCGCGAGCGAATCGCCTAAGTCGGAAAGCTGCGATGCCAGCCAGCCCGACGTCGTTCCTTGAGCCACGTGCGTATCCCACCCGCCGCGCTCAAGGCAGGCGATCTCGAGCCCGAAATCGCTTTTCACAAGAAACGCAACCTGCTTCAACGCTTGCGCGAAATCGCTGTCGGGATACACTGCGCCGTTTTCGGGCCGATATGCATCCATTCGCGATCGTTCAAGCATCTGCAGCACGCGAAGCGACTCTCTGCCCGATCGAGTCATCAAGTCGGATCCGTTCGCATACATCGCGGCAAGGTGCGGTTTCATCTGTTCGTTCCGCAAACGATATTCCGACAGAGATTCGATCGCAACGCAGTTGGTTCCGCCGCGCAGCGAGTCGGGCATCACCGGGCTGAACGCCACCGCGCGAAGCGCGGAATCGTGGTCGGTACGCGTGGCGTTTAGATATCGAGCCAGCCATCCGTTGCCGGTGCTTTCCTCGGCTGTCGCAACCCCCCGCTCCATCGCGTTCATCGCTTCGAAGTGCGAATGCGAACTGTCTTGCGAACCTGCTGCGTGCACAATCGCAACTCTTCCTTCTGCAAAAGAAGGAATCAGCTTGGAAAGTGCGGGATGCAAGCCAAAGAATCCATCGAGATTGTGCAAATCATTTTTGCGCAGAGCAAGGGTGGGCCTGGATTGGTAATAAGCGTCTTCGCCAAACGGTGCGACAGCGGAAAGGCCGTCCATTCCGCCGCGAAGAAACACGACAACCAACGTGTGCTCTGTGCCTTTTTTGTTCAGCACGATTTGCGACAGCGCCTTTGTCCCAAGAACAGCACACGAAACAGTGCCGAAAAGCGCACGGCGGGAGATCATCGCGTATTCATCGCACCAGTTCATTTGAGTTACCTCCACTGAAATTCGGGCGAACTGAGACAAAGCGCCAGAAACATCTCTTCGGAAACGTTCGTTGGAATGCCGCCTTCGCGCAAGCCAAGCGTTATCTGCCGCATCGTTTTGACGAGAGGAAGCGTCGAGAGCTGTTTCAACTGCGTCAGGTTGAGATTTGTTCCAGGGATTCGATTGAATGCGAGTTCACTCGCGAAATTCCATCGCGCAAGAAGCGATCCCGACCACGAAGCGGCATCCACAGGAAATCCGTCAGGCATCGGCCATTCAAAGATTGACTGCCCCATATCATCGAGATGTTTTTGCACCGCGCGCCCGCAATCAGAATTCGCGTCAACCGCCCTGAGCGCCGATGCGACGAAATCGAACGGGCGCTTGACGATTGGCGGCGATTCCATGAGCGCCTTGGAAAGCAGCACCGTTTTTAAAATAGATTTGATGTCGCCGTGGGTTTGCAAATACGTTTGCGATACGTTTTCAACCATACGGTTATCGCTTTCGCCAAGAAAATATGTGCAAAGTTTTTTGGCGATGTGCCTTGCGGTGCTGGGGTGAAAGGCAAGAATCTCCAGCACGCGCTCGCCGTCGCTGATTCCTCCTCCGGGGGGTATGCGCTGCCCGAGAACCGTCTTTTCCTGATCATCGTGCACCGATTCATCGAATCGAAATGTTCCGCGCGGATGCAAAAACCGGTTTTCGATCGTCCACCCTGTGAAGCAACGGGCGACCTCTTGAACGTCGCGCTGAGTGTAGCCGCCGTCCACACCAAGAGTATGCAGCTCCATCAGTTCTCTTGCGTAGTTTTCATTCGCGGTGCCTGCTTTGTTGGAATCGTTGTCAAGGTATTCGAGCATCGCGGGGCTTTTGGCTGAAGCGTAAAGCAGATTGGGAAAACTGCCCAAAGCGTGTTTTCGAATCACTTCGACATCGTCGGTCGGCTTCCGCCATGCTTCGTAACGTTTACGGGCATAAATGTTGAAATGGTTCGACCAGAAGTCAACCATCCGCTCTTGCAGTTGGTTCGGATCGAATACCGCTCGCAACAGGGCCGCCTGTTTCAACTGGTTCACGATTTCTCCTTCTGGCAGATCGCGAAGTTCGGCGGAATCAATGCAAAAAATATCGAGCCGCGCGAGCGCAAGTTTCAAGGCGTCGTCCATTGGCAAAGCTGCATTCAACTGTTGGTGCACGAACGTTTCGATGCCCATGGCGGAAACCGTTTCGGGAAGTTCTGGCGTCGGGCCGAAAGTTGTTCGATCAATCACCCGCATCACGGCACCAATGCGGCCGCTCAGCGGGCGGATCGGCGCGTGGGAACTGTTGCCGAGCAGATCGCGAATCTGGTTGGAGCAGCCCGCGAGGCCGGCGGCCGCGCCTATTGCGGCAGTGTTCTTCAGAAGTTTGCGACGCGTAATGCCCATCACGCACCTCCGGCGTCTTGCTGCATTGCATGTTTCGGCACTCGGCTCAACACCGCGTACGCCCCTGCACCTGCGCAAACTGTTGTGATTATGGGCGCGAGAATGAACCATCCGAAGAACGGCATCACGCACGCGATGATGAGCAGCGCGGCGGCCTTTCCGGCAGCGTTTGTCAGCGAGATTCTTGAATCTCGCTTCATCATCCGTTCGGCAAGCAGCGATGCAAGGCCGGCCGCGCCGATCGCCGCAATGATAATCAGAGCAAAGTATCCCAAGGCACCAATCAGCTTAGCGATCGGCAGCGGGATGCGCATCAGAACTCCGGACGCGAAGCCGAGAGTTAGAATGATCAGCGCGCCGACCGCCGCCGAACGAGCCGGATGGTGTTCGATCTCCTGTTGCGACTTCAGCGCCTTTGAACTGAACAGATAAGCGACGCACAGAATCAGCGCCCAACTCGAAAGACAGATCGCCGTGATTGTCGCGATCACCGTCAAAGCATCTCCAATCGTAATCCCCATGATGTTCCTCCTGTGGCTGATGTATGGTACGACGAAAAAACCGCTGAGCTGTGAAAATTGGGCCTTTTGGGCCGGGACGTTCGTCCCGCGCGGTAATCTATCGGGCATGCGAAAAATGGCGATTCTTCTCGCCCCAGCGGCGCTGTATCTGGCCGCAGGGTGCGGGCCGAGAACACCGGCGGACTTGAACAGCGACGTGGGTGGAACCGAACTCAAAGCCACCGCCCAAAAAGGCGATGCTTACGATTCCGAAATGCAGATGCAGATGACGGTAAAAACCACCGACAAAAACGCGAAAACCCAACAAGACACGCTGTTGATGAAAGTCGAAACCCACAGCGAACTGATCTCGGTGGAGGGCGGCAAGTTCAGCTGGGCCGACACGATAACCGATGTGCAAGCGAGCGGCACGGGCGCGCTGCAAAAAGCCGCTTTGGTCAACCAGACATTGAAAGGGATGCGCTCGATCGTGACGATGGATGAACACGGCAAAATTCTTGACACCAAAGTGGAAAATGCGCCGCGGGGATCGGTCGGCAACCTGAGCGCCCTGCAAGGTTTCGATTTTCCAGAAAAACCGATCAAGGTGGGCGACAGCTGGGAATCGTCGCAGCGGTACGCGGGCGCTGATATTAAAATGAAGCACACGGTGGTCGAGATCACCGATTCGGTCATCAAACTCGATTCGGCGTTGTTGAACAGTTCGATCGCAACGCCGTCGGGGGCGATGCATGTCGAGATTGACCGCAAAACGCTGCGCCCGATGAAAGTTGATTGGAGCACCGAAACCAGCGCAAGCGATGTGGCGATCACGCAGACGATGCACATGCAGCGAAAATGAAGCCGCGGCTTGGGACAGTTCCGTACCTCAATGCGGAGCCGCTGATCAGCTGGTTTCGCACGCCCGAGGGCGGATCGCAGGCAGATCTGTTTGCGGATGTGCCTGCGCAATTGGCGCCGAAGGTGTTGCGAGGCGAGCTGGATTGCGCTATCGCCAGCAGTTTCTTCGTCATAGGGTCATCCAGTTTGCGCATTGCGCCGAATGTGTCCATCAGTTCATTCGGCCCGGTTGAAAGCGTGAGGCTGTTTTCAAAAGTTCCGTTTGAAAAGATCGAAACGCTGGCGCTGGATGCGAGCAGCGCAACGTCAACGCATTTGGCTCAAATCATACTTGCGGAACGGTTCGGCTCGAAGCCGCGCACGTTTTCGGCGCCTCCCGATTTTGATGAGATGCTTTCTGGGGCCGATGCTTGTGTTCTGATCGGCGATGTTGGAATGCGCCAACAGTTCGATGGTCCGCACGTGCTGGATTTGGGAGAAGCATGGACAAGGATGACCAACCTGCCGTTTGTGTGGGCGCTGTGGATCGGCCGGAATGATCTTGACAGTTCGGTGGTTCCTACACTCCTGCGTGCGAAAAGTTTTGGGATTGCTCACATCGAGGAGGCTGCGGAGTTCGGTGCCGCCCGCAGCGGATTCGATTACCACGTTGCTCTCCGCTATCTGGCGGAGGTGATTGAATATGATCTCACAGAAAAGCATTTCGAGGGACTGTCGTTGTTTGCAAGACTGTGCGAGCGGCACGGGTTTGCACCGTCGGCGCGCCTGCCGCAAGTCGTCGGCGAGCCAAGCGCCATCTGAACGATTATGCTTGTCGAACTGAGCGTTCAAGACATCGGCATTTTTGAAAGCGCTCAGATGACGTTCGGCGGCGGCTTGACGGCGATTACCGGCGAAACCGGGGCTGGAAAATCGCTGCTGGTCGGCGCGATCTCTCTTGCGCTTGGAGATCGAGCGGATGCGGGCGTGATTCGGTCGGGCCGAACACGGGCGTCCGTCCGGGCGGCGTTTCTTGTCAATGAACGAACGGCGGCTGCGTTGAGCGAAGTCGGTATCGAGTGCGAAGAAGGCGCCATTTATGTTCAGCGCGATCTGGCGGCAGAAGGCAAAAGCCAGTGCAGAATTAACGGTCAGCTGGTTCCGCTCTCAACGCTGAAGTCTGTGGGCGATCTGTTGGCCGATCTGCACGGACAGCATGAACATCAAACGATCTTGAATCCTTCGACGCATTGCGGTCTGTTGGACGCATACATAGGCAAAGAAGCTGAGACGCTGCGCTCCAACGTGCAATCGGTTTTTGAAAAATGGACTGCAGCAAAGTCGCGCCTGAAAGAATCTGCGGCGGGCGATGCCGACCGAGCGGCAAGCATTGATTTGCTGAAGTTTCAGATTCAAGAGATTGAAGCGGCTTCGCCGCGCGAAGGTGAATATGCGATTCTGGAACAGGATGTGAAACGCCTGCGAAGCGCAAGCAGGCTGCGGGAACTGCTTACCGAAGCGAACGGATTGTTGATTGGCGGTGATTTGAACGCGCTTTCGGCGGCCGCATCCGCGAGCAAACTGATCGAACAGGCGAGCCAGTTCGATGCGTCGCTGAAGGCCGCACTCGAGTCCTCGTTGGAAGCGCGGTATGCGCTCGAAGCGGCGGCCGCATCGCTGCGAGGGGCGTTGGAAAATTTGGATTCAGATGAACACGCGCTCGACCGCGCCGAAGCCCGCATTTCTCAACTGCAAGCGCTTCGGCGGAAGTATGGCGCCGACGAGCAAGCCGTGCTTCGATTTTTGGAGACAGCGAAATCAAAACTGAATGCTCTAACGACTTTGGAATCGGATCGGGAAGCGTTGACGGCGCAGGTTGAAAAGGATGGGGCAGAGCTGCGCGAACTCTGTTCGGAGTTGAGCAAGCTTCGCGCAGATGCCAAACACCAATTTGCCTCGTTAATCTTGAACGAACTGCGTGATCTGGGGATGGGAACCGCGCATCTTGAAATATCCATGCAGGAAAAAGACGTTTCCGCCGACGGCGCCGACAAGATCGAACTGATGTTTTCCGCAAATGAAGGGGAGCCGCCGAGGCCGCTCTCAAAAATCGCCTCGGGAGGCGAACTCAGCCGATTCGCACTTGCGGCAAAAACGGTTTTGGCAGGAAAAGAAGGCGGCGGCGTGATGATTTTCGACGAAGTGGATGCAGGCATCGGCGGGGAGACCGCCATCACTCTGGGCGCCAAGCTTGCGGCGCTCAGCCGAACCTATCAGGTGATCGTCATCACCCATCTTGCCCAGGTGGCTGCGTTCGCATCGTCGCAGTTCTCGATTCGAAAACGAACGGAAGGCGGCCGCACGATCGCCGAGATTCAATCACTGGATGCGGATGGGCGAGTGCGCGAAATCGCCCGCATGCTTTCGGGAGACATGAACGCCGTCAACGCAAAGCGGACTGCCGAGGATCTGTTAAGTTTGGCAGGAGCCGCGCACTGAACCGAGTCTTCGTCCAAACGTCTAAACCGTTCTGATGAAGCCTGCCAGGTTATCGTTCGCCGCTTCGGCGGTTCTATTTTGTTCGCTCGCCTTGGCCCAGCAGCCGGGCCCCGGCGCAAAGCCACCGACCTCGGACCCGCAAAAAAACCCCGGCGCTGGCGCAGGGCAGAGGCTCAGGCAGATGCTGGGAAACGGCCGTATGGCGGGGCTCGCGCTGCTTCGGATGCCGGCCGTTCAGCAGGAATTGAAACTTACCGAAGACCAGAAGTCAGAAATCACCGCGGCGATTGGAGCGATCGGAGCGCCAAAAGTAAAGGGAGACAAAACCGCCGTCAAGTCCGACCCCGAGCAGATTGGAGAAGCGGTCGACACCGTTCAAAAAATCTTGAACGAATCGCAGCAGAAACGTTTGAGGGAAATCACGCTTCAGTTCGAAGGGCCGATTGCGATTCTCGAGCCGGGGACTGCAAAACAGATCGGGTTGACTCAGGCGCAGCGTGCTTCGATCCGCGATGCGCTTTCTTCGCTCGCGTCCGGCCTGCAAGGTCAAAAACTTTCTGCCGATGAGAGGAGAGCAAAGATGCAGGCTTTTCGAAAAGAGGTCGGCGATAAAATACTGCAACTGTTGACCGATGCCCAACGATCGCAATGGAAGCAGATGTTGGGGGCGCCGTTCAACTTCGGGTCTCGATAGCCTCGCATCTTTTGGCCCGGCTGTGGAGCGTCAACCACGCCGGGCCGCGTTTTGTCATTCACGGGGCACGAGCAGAGTGGGCAGCCCGCCCGTGTGCCAAAACAGCACCCGGCCCCCGATCTGTTTCTTTTCCGCCAAATCCATGAGACCGGCGAACGCCTTGGCGGTGTAAACCGGATCGAGCAAGATTCCTTCGGTGTGCGCCAAAAAACGAATGGCCCGTTCCGCGGCAGCCGAAGGAACCTGGTATCCGCCGCCGTGATAATCCTGGCGAAGATCGAAATCGTTGCGTGAAAGTTTGAGATTCGAGAGCGTGAGCTGCGAAACCCCTTCGGCAATCTGTTCGAAGTAATCAACCATTTCGGGTTCATCGTCGGTGCAGATTCCGATGAGATGCGTTTTGCATCCCGCGCGGCGGTGCCCAAAAACCAAACCGACCTGCGTGCTGCCGCTTCCGCTTGCAAACAGAACGTAATCGAACGGATCGGCTTGTTCAAACAGTTCATCGCACGCGGCAACGAATCCGAGCGCTCCCACCGGGCTGCTTCCGCCCGAGGGCGTTTGGTACACGTTTCTGCCTTCGGCGCGCAGGCGCTCAGCCAATGCGTCCGCGTGCGCATCCATTTCGTCAAACGTTCCATCTTCATAAACGTAGATGTTCGCTTCTGCAAGTTTGTCCAGAATCATATTTCCAGAGTCTGCTTTCGGCGGCTTCCACCCATCGGGGTGGGTTTCGCGTCCTGGCAGGGAGTAGGGCCAGTGCATCACCGCTGCGTGGAACTCCATGCCGAACATCTTCGCTGCGAATGCCGCCTGCCGCACATAGTTGCTTTGAAACGCACCGCGCGTTACGAAGGAGTCGGCGCCCTGAGCAAGCGCCTCTCCAATCAAAAACTCCAGCTTTCGTCCTTTGTTGCCGCCCCCGGCGAATCCCGACAGGTCATCGCGTTTGATCCAAAGGTCAATGCCGAGTTTTTCCGATGCGCGGTCGAGCCGATGAAGCGGTGTCGGCTTGCAGATGAGGGTCGGATTCATTCGGAATGCGTCCCATCGCTTTTTGCGGTGGAGCCGGGTTGAATCTTTGCAAGAACATCAACGCCGAAAATCTGCTTGATCTGTTCGAGTGTCGAAAGCGCCTTCACGGGCAGCGCGGCATCGGCATTCAGTCCGGCGGTTTTCGAATCAATGATCGTCATTTTCTCGATGTTCGCTTCGGACACAACTCCAGTAAGAATCTGCACGATGCTTTCGAGCTTTTGAAGCAGGAAAACGCTGCGTGCGTTTGCGCCAGCCTTCTCCCATGCGTCCGCAAGCAGTTTCAACGCTTCGGCTCGTGCACGGCCCTGCTCGATGATCGGAGCGGCGGTCGCGACCGCAGTTGCTTCTGCGGCTTCGCAGGCGGCTTTCGCGGGCTGAACAACATCAGCTTCGAGTTTTCGTTTAATCTGTTCCACGCGCGCTTTTTGCACGTTCAATTCGGCGTTGGCTTGAGCGACGGCGGCGGCAACAGTCGCCATCTCTTCGGCGACGACGGCGTTGCGCCGTGTGAGCGCATCGGTCAGTCGTTTTTGAGCATCGGCCTTCGCGGTTTCGATCTGTGCTTGAATCTGCACGGTGGTTTGCTGCTCAAGGTTCTGCGCAGTTCGGACATGAGAATCGGCCTTTGCGATCGCTTCTGCGATTCTCGCCTGCCGCATAATCTCCGCGTTCTTCTTCCTTCCAATCGAATCAAGATAGTGCAGGTCGTCTTGCACGTTTTGAATCTTCAGCGTGTCTACAACCAGCCCGAGGCGCGTAAGGTCGGTTTCGACTTCCTGCACCAATCGTTCTGCAAAGAGGTTTCGGTCTTCATTCACTTCTTCGGGAGTGAGCGTTGCCAATACGCCGCGAAGCGAGCCTTCCAACGTGTTCTTGGCAATCCGCATCACCTCTTCGCGCGGTTTGCCCAAGAACCGTTCGATCGCGTTGTTCAAAACCGGTTCGTGCCCGGCGATTTTGATATTGGCGACGCCTTGAACCGTCAGTGGAATGCCGCCTTTTGAGTATGCGTTTTGGGCTGTCAGATCAATGGCCATGTTCGTTAGATCCATGCGATCAACGCGTTCCACCAAAGGGATGCGGAGTCCGCGGCCGCCTTTGATGACGCGGTATTGGAGCCTGCGGTCCATCACGCGCGAACGCTTGCCAGTGAAAATCAGCACTTCGTTCGGCGCGCACACGCATATCAGTTTGGTGATGTTGAAAAGCCCGATCACCACGAACAGCCCAAAAACGCCAAGAATGATCGTTTGCCAAGGAATCATCGCTCGTTGTCCTTTCCAGAAATAATGCGAGGAACGTTAATCCCCGTCGTTTCATCAATCGCTGCGAACACCGTTCCCACCATTTTGGGAAACGACTGCGAATAAGCGGCGAGAGCGGTACCGTCTCCAGAATCAATGATGTTCACGTTTTCGACTCTCACTTTTCCAACGGCCGCAGCGATCGAACCTAAAATCTTGTCAATTTCGCCGATCAGAAAAATCGCCATCGCGTCTCTGCCTGCTGCGCCCCACGCTTCGTGCAGAAGTTGAGTCGCCTCGGCGATTGCGCGGCCTCTTTCGCGCACGGCAGCCGCCGAGCCCCTTGCCGCGTACTGTTTTGCCACCTGATCGGCGTTGGCGGGCAGAACCGTATCGGCTTGCAGCCGCACGGCCTCCAGTTCTGCGCGAATGGACTGCAGCTCTTGTTCGGCTTTGGCTCTGGCTTCGCGCGCGGCCGCCAGCGTTCTCTCTTCTTCCGATTTCACATTGGCTTCCAGGTCGGCTTGATTTTTTCTTAGTTCGTTTTTCAGCCGGGCGATCGTCGCATCGGCGTTGGCAAGAGCCACATTCGCCCTGGCCGTGTTTTCCGATTCGGCCTGTTGTGCGTCGCGCTGCGCATCGCTCTCGGCGATTTCGGCATCTTTGATCACCGCGGCGATTGCGGCACGCCCGATCGAATCCAAGTAGTGAACGTCATCGGAAACGTGAAGGATTTTCAGCGTGTCGAGTTGAATTCCAAGTTTGGTTAGATCCTGCTCCGATTCTTGAGCCAACTCCGCTTCGAACTTCAGGCGGTCTTCGTTCACTTCGGTGGGTGTCAGCGTTGCAAGAACACCGCGCAGATGTCCTTCCAACGTTTCCTTTGCCACACGCATGATCGCGAGTTGATCCCGTCCTAAAAACCGCTCGATCGCATTGCCGATGACACGTTCATC
>Ga0070741_10018294_pt1 | contig 11368 bp, 13 predicted proteins | sample Coa_R1_4_FD_66440 | JGI IMG/M metagenome (GOLD analysis project Ga0070741, IMG submission 66440) | Surface soil microbial communities from Centralia Pennsylvania, which are recovering from an underground coalmine fire - Coalmine... | ecosystem: Environmental > Terrestrial > Soil > Unclassified ...
CGGGACGGAGGTGATCGAGTTCAGCCCGACCGACGACTACGGGCGCACGCTCGAGGTCGTCGGCAGGAACCTGGCGGCGATGCAGGGTGCCTGAGGGCCGGCTCGCCACCCCGGGGCTGGACTTCACGCCGGGCGACGGCGCGACCGCGGCCCACTAGCCCGGAGGGATCGTCAGCGAGCCGTCGGACTCGATCGTCCAGCGAGGGTGGTGGGCGACTTCCCAGGGGTGCCCGTCCGGGTCGATGAAGACTCCGGAATAGCCGCCCCAGAAGGTCTCCGCCGGCTCGCGGCCGATCGTCGCGCCGGCCGCTCGCGCCTGCCGGATCACCTCGTCCACCTCGTCGGTCGAGCGGGTGTTGTAGGCGAGGGTCACGCCTCCCCAGCCACCGCCGTCACCGACGGTGCTGTCCTCGGCCAGCTTGGCGCGATCCCAGAGGGCCACCACCATGCAGCCGGCCTGGAAGAAGACGACGTCGTCCGACGCCTCCGCCCCGGTCGTCCAGCCGAGGCCTTCGTAGAAGGCGCGCGAACGGGCGAGATCGGAGACGCCGAGCGTGATCAGGCTGACCCTTTGCTCCACGTTCCGATCATATGGAGGTGCCGCGGGGGGCCCCGACACCCGGCCAATGAGGTTTGAGCCTGGGCACGGCGGAGCAAGATCGCCACATGACGATTGGCTCATCACTGTTCCTGATCGCGGTGGGAGCGATCCTGCGCTACGCCATCACGAGGGAGACCTGGAACTCCATCAACATCCACACGATCGGCCTGATCCTGATGATCGTCGGTGTCGTGGGGATGATCCTCGGGCTCTACCTCTACCTCGTGCGCGGTCGCCGCGATCCGGCACTGGCGGACGACGAGGACGTCGTCGTCCGGCGGCGGGCTCGCTACTAGACGCTACGCGGCGCGGTCGAGCTTGCGGCAGATGTCCGCGAGCTGGCGCTTCTCGGCCTCGTCGAGGACCCCGAAGGCCTCGCGCACGCGCTCGGCGTGGGCCGGGAACGCGTGCGTGACGAGGTTGTAGCCGGCCTGGGTGAGCGCGACCGAGACCGCCCGACGGTCCGTCTCCAGGCGCGTGCGGACCACGAAGCCCCGGTTCTCGAGCGTGTCCAGGACCTCGGTCGCGGTCGCCTTGGAGGCACCGAGCCGGCGCCGCATCGTGCGAAGCTCGAGCCGGCCGCCCGCGCTCGTCAGCAGGACGAGCATCGCGAAGCCGGTGGCCGAGACGCCGATCCGCTCGAGGTCTGCAGCGAGGCGCCGCGTGAGGTTCGCCTGAGCCCGGGCGAGCGCCTCGAGGGCACGGTGCGCGAGCGGATCGATGGGGCGAAGGGGCGTCGCCTCGTCGGTCACGAGTGATCAAGTTATGGGCCGCGGCGGACGACTTCGTAGGATCCGCCGATGCCCGCCGGACGCTTGCGCCTGCGCCCGCTCGCCGCGCTGGGTGCGATCTCGACGCTCCTGGCGGCGGCCGGTTGCGGAAGCAAGGGCAAAGACCTCGCCCCCGTCGCCTGCCTCGCCGGAAATCAGGCCTACCTGGAGGCGCTCGCGGTCGCGCCCGGCCCCGTTCGCCTTGCCGGGGGCGTCCCGATCTCGGATTGCCTCGTCCCCGAGCAGAACGCGGGTCAGCTCGCCAACGTCGGCCATGAGCTGGTGATCGCCGCGAGCAAGCTGAACGTGCAGGCCCGCCGCGATCCCGGCGGGCCCGCGAGCCTCCAGCTCGGCTATCTGATCGGCGCGATCGCGCGGGGTGCCGATCCGATCCACGCCGAGCTGGTTCGGCGTCTGAACGCCGCGGCGCAGTTCAGCCAGCGCGGCGGCGCGCTGCCGGCCGGGTTCCAGCGCGCCTTCGGTCGGGGCTACGCCGCCGGCCATGCGACCGGCTAGGTAGCCTCCGTACCGATGGAAGCGAAGACGGCGGAGCAGCTCTGGGGAGCCGAGACGAGTAAGGCGATCGAGAACTTCCAGCTTTCGGGCAACCCGATTCCGGCGCCGGTGATCCACTGGCTCGGCCGCATCAAGGCGGCCGCGGCGCGGGCGAACGCCGAGCTGGGCAAGCTCGATCCCGATCTGGCCGAGCGCATCGCCAAGGCCGGCGACGAGGTCGCAAACGGCGAGCACGACGACCAGTTCCCGATCGACGTCTTCCAGACCGGCTCCGGGACCTCCTCGAACATGAACGCGAACGAGGTGATCGCCGAGCTCGCCGGCGACGAAGCCCACCCGAACGACCACGTGAACATGGGCCAGTCGTCGAACGACGTCTTCCCCTCCGCCGTCCACCTCGCCGCCCTCGGCGAGGTGCACTCCGATCTCCTGCCCGCCCTCGACGAGCTGCACGCCGCGCTCGAGCGGAAGGCGGATGAGTTCAAGGACCTCGTCAAGGCCGGCCGCACCCACCTGATGGACGCCGTGCCGGTCACCCTCGGACAGGAATTCGGGGGCTACGCCGCGCAGATCCGGCTCGGCGGGGACCGGGTGCGCTCGACGCTCGGCCGGGTGGGCCAAATCCCGCTCGGCGGCACCGCGACCGGAACCGGCCTCAATACGCATCCCGAATTCGCGGCCAAGGTCCGCGAGAAGCTCAGCGCGGACACCGGGCTCGACATCTCCGAGCCGCCCGATCCGTTCGAGGCACAGGGCAACCGCGACGCCCTGGTGGAGCTCTCCGGGGCCCTCAAGACGGTCGCGGTCTCGCTGCTCAAGATCGCCAACGACCTCGCGCTGATGGGATCGGGCCCCCGCACCGGCCTGGCCGAGATCGTGCTGCCGGAGCTCCAGAAGGGCTCCTCGATCATGCCCGGCAAGGTCAACCCGGTGATCCCGGAGGTGGTGATCCAGGTCGCCGATCAGGTGATCGGCAACGACGCCGCGATCACCCTCGCCGGGAGCCAGGGCCAGTTCGAGCTCAACGTGCGCGTGCCGCTGATCGCACGGAACCTGCTCGACTCGATCAAGCTGCTCGCCGCCGCCTCGCGGGCGCTGGACGAGAAGTGCGTCAGCGGGATCGAGGCGAACGAGGAGATGCTGACGCGGCATGCGGAAGCGACCCTTGCCACCGCGACGGCGCTCAACCCCCACATCGGCTACGACCGGGCGACCGAGATCGTCAAGGAGGCGCACTCCTCCGGCAGGCCGCTGCGGGAGGTGGCGCGCGAGATGGGCGTCGACGAGGCGGTCCTCGAAGAGGCGCTCGACCATCGCAAGATGGCCCGCCCGCACGACTGAGCTCACGCCGAGATGCCGGTGGACGACTGGATCTCCGAGCCGATCGCGGCGGAACGCCATGAGTGCGTGATCGAGACGACGCCGGAGCGGGCGATCGAGCTGGCGCTCGAGATGCCGGCGGCCGGTGACCCGATCGTCGCGGCGCTCGTCCGCCTTCGGGGTATGGACCGTGGCGACGGCTCGCAGGCGAGCGCCCGGGACTTCTTCCGCTCCAACGGCTTCATCGAGCTGGCGCGGGGTCCGCGGGAAGTGGTGCTCGGCATGGGCGCCCCGGCGGCGCTGCGCAGCCGGGAGCGGATCAGGGATGGAAGCGAGTGGCGCGACTGGAGCAGGCCGGGCTGGATCAAGGCCGCGATGAACTTCCTCGCCGAGCCCGTGGGCGCCGGGCGCACCCGGCTGATCACGGAGACCAAGGTCGAGGCCACGGACCAGACGGCCCGCCGCCGCTTCCGCGTCTACTGGCTGGTCGTTGGTCCGTTCTCCGCGCTGATCCGGCGGCGCTGGCTGGGTCAGATCGCGAGGGCTGCGAAGACGGATCCGGCTAGCCCTGGAAGGTGACCAGGCGCTCCTCGGTGAGCTCGCGGACCGCGTAGCTCGGGCCCTCGCGGGTGTTTCCGGAGTCCTTGACGCCGCCGTAGGGCATCTGATCCGTCCGGAAGGTCGGCACCTCGTTGATCAGGACGCCGCCGAACTCGAGGGTCTCGGCGGCCCGCTTCGCCTTCCCGACGTCGCGGGTGAAGACGCCGGCCTGCAGCCCGTAGCGGGAGTCGTTCGCCATCTCCAGACCCTCCTCGAAGCGCTCGAACGCGTGGATCGTCGCCACCGGGCCGAAGATCTCGTCCTTCCAGGTGTGACACTCGCGGGGCTCACCCATGATCACCGTGGGTGCGAGGCAGCGATCCTCGTCGACAAGCTCGCCGCCGGTGAGGATCTCGCCGCCCGCGGAGGCGGCCTCGTCGACCCACTCCTTGACCCGGTCGCGGTCGTCGTGCGAGATCAGCGGCCCGACGTCGGTGCCCTCGTCCATCGGGTCGCCCGTGACCAGTGACTCCACGTTCTTGACGAAACGCTCCGTGAACTTCGCCTCGATCGACTCGTGGACCAGGATGCGCTGGACCGAGATGCAGCTCTGACCGGCGTGCGAGTAGGCGTGGAGCTGCGCCTTGTCGGCAGCGGTCTCCCAGTCCCCGTCCTCGTCGACGATCAGCGGCGCGCTCGAGCCGAGCTCGAGGTTGACCTTCTTGTGGGGCGCCTTGGAGCGGATACCCCAGCCCACCGGCGCCGACCCGGTGAAGGTGATGGCGCGGATCCGCTCGTTCTCCACCAGGGCATTACCGACCTCGGAGCCCGACCCGCACACGACCTGGAGCCAGTTCTCGGGCAGGCCCGCGTCGTAGAGGACCTGGGCGAGCTTGATCGCGGAGATCGGCGTCTGGCCCGCTGGCTTGAGGACGACGGCGTTGCCCGCTGCGATGGCCGGGCCGAGCTTGTGCCCGACCAGGTTGAGCGGGAAGTTGAAGGGGCTGATTGCGCCGACCACGCCGTAAGGCACCCGGATCACGATGCCGAGCTTGCCCACGCCGGCGGCGCCGGCCTCCATCGGGATCGTGTGGCCGGTCAGGGTGCGCGCGGCAGCCGCGGAGAACTGCATGGTCGAGACGCAGCGCTGCGCCTCCACCCGCGCCGTCTTCACGGGCTTGCCGGCCTCGGCGGCGATCGTCATGGTCAGGTCGTCCTCGCGCTCCCTGACCAGCTCGGCAGCGCGGTCGAGGACGGCAGCGCGCTCGTGCGCGGGGAACTCGTCCCGGAGGAAGGCCTCCGCCGCGGCGTCCGTCGCCGCATCGACCAGCCCGCCGTCGCCCTTCGGCACCCGCCCGATCAGGGTGCCGTCGTAGGGGGCGTGGACCTCGGACCACTCGCCGGTCTCGATCCACTCGCCGGCGACGTAGAGCTTGTGGTCGGTTGCCTTGATCGTCTCGGTCGCCATCTCGTCTCCTCTCGGCTCCTCTACCCACAACGTAGCTCACGCAGACCGGCTGCCAATGGCCGCGATGGCAATCGCGGCGGCAGATGCTGCTCCATCCGGGAGGCCGCAACTTCCCGCCGCCGGGGCCGTTATTCAGGGTCGATGGCCCGGGGGCTGAGGACCTGCCTGCTCGCTCTGCTCTGCGCGCTCGCCCTGCCGGCGGCGGCATCGGCGAAGGTCTGGATCGTGAAGGGGGCCGGCTTCGGTCACGGCGTCGGCATGAGCCAGTACGGCGCCTACGGCTTCGCCAAGCACGGCTTCAACTACCAGCAGATCCTGACCCACTACTACACGGGGACCGCCGTCGGGACGACGTCGAACCACACCGTCCGGGTCCTGCTCCTCGACGAGGTGCGCTCCATCCGGTTCAACGGGGCGAGCTCGGCGTGCGGTGCCGGACTGAGGCCCGCGAAGACGTACGTGGCGAAGCGCAAGGGCGGCGGGGTGACCCTCCGCACCAAGAAGGGGGTGCTGATCGCGCGCTGCGGTGCGCTGCTCAGCGCGCCCGGGGCTCCGCTGATCAACGTGATCGGCAAGGGCACCTACCGCGGCGCCCTCGAGGTGCGGCCGGCGGGCGCGGCCGGGACGTTGAACGGCATCGACGCCGTCGACCTGGAGAGCTACGTACGCGGTGTTGTCGCACGTGAGTCGCCGGCCTCGTGGCCGATCGAGGCCCTCAAGGCCCAGGCCGTCGCGGCGCGCTCCTACGCAATCGCGGACGCCGTTCGGGGAGCCGGCTTCACGCTCTTCGACGACACCCGCAGCCAGGCATACGGCGGCGTCGGCGCCGAGACGCCGAGGACCGACCAGGCGGTCGCCGACACCGCTTTGCAGGTCGTCCTCTACAAGGGCAATGTCGCCCAGACCTTCTTCTTTTCGACCTCCGGCGGGCACACCGAGAACAACGAGTTCTCCTCGCTCGGCTTCGGCGGTCCGCCGATCCCCTATCTCCGTGGCGTGGACGACCCCTACGAGGCCGAGGCCAGCTCGCCCTACGAGCACTGGAAACGCAAGTTCTCCCTCGCCCGGATGAACGCAGCGCTGCGCGGGCTCGGGCTGCGCGGCAAGCTGCGGAAGATCGTCGTCACCCAGCGTGGCACCTCGCCGCGGATCGTCTACGCGAACCTGATCGGCTCCGGCGGGACGACGCGGGTGACCGGACCGCAGCTCCGCGACGCGCTCGGGCTGCCCGACACCTGGGCCTTCTTCAAGAGGAGATAGGAGGAACGGGCCGGCATGACTCGCCGGCCCTATCCCTACCGGTACGGACCCCTACTTCAGCGTGATGTTGATGTCCGTGGTTCTCTTGTTCACGTCGGTGATGAGGGCGGTGCCGCTCGCGCCGTCGTAGTCACCGGTCCCACCGAGGATGGGAATCGGCAGGTTGGTCGCCTTCTCGGTAGCGAAGCCCTGCAGGCTCAGCGTCCCCTTCGAGAGCTGGGCCTGGACATTGCAGAGGCTCTTGCCGCCGATGATGGTGCAGACACCGCGATCGAAGCCGGTGTCGTCGCCGGTCAGCCTGTCCCCGAAACCGAAGCGGTCGCCGTTGTGAGGCTTGCCCTTCGGGAAGAAACCGGCCTTCTTCTGCGAGGTCGCGACGAGATGCAGCGTCTTCGGGGCCGGGGCGGCTGATCCTCCGGTCGCCTGAATGGCGGCCGCCCCGGTCGCCGCGGCCACTGCCACCAGGGCCAGCACGGACCTGGGAGAGAGCGATCTCTTGCTCACGAAATCCTCCTTCGTCGTGGTGCGCGGTCGCCCGCGCAACCGAGTGCATTTAGTTGCCCTCCGTGGCACCCCCCTAGTCCTCGTGTCGATCCCTGCCTCATGCCGCGGTCGCCGTGGCCTGGGCAGCCCGGGTAGCTTCTGCGGTCGGATTAAGGCCTGCTAAACGGCTCGCGTCAACGACCCTCAGCCGTCCGGATAGGGCTGCAGCGGGATGCCGTGGTCGGTGTCGCGGGTTCCGAACTCGTAGGCCGCGGCGCCGCGCACGGTGAGGCGCTCGGCGGGCCGGCCGTCGACCTCGACGTCGAGCTCGAGGTCCGAGATCGAGCAGTTGAGCGTGTTGTGCTCAGGGCCGACCGGGTCGGCGTAGATCCAGGCGACGAAGTCCTTGGCCGCCGCCGTCACGCTGCCGCTCACCTTGATGTCGCTGCCACGGAGCTCGAACCGCGCAGCGGTGGGCCCCTCGTGGACCTCGGTGCTCGGGATGTGGCCGAAGCCGCCGAGCCTGTGGCCCCGGCCGTCGAGCATCAGCATCGCGTTGCCGACCCATGGGGTGGTTCGGCCGGCGACCTTGATCCGCCCGACCGCCATGTCGAAGTAGTCCTCGGGCGAGCGACCCTCGAAGCCCGACCCCTGCACCCATACCCAGCGCTCGGCGTGCTCCGCGCCCCAGTTGTGACCGATCATGCCCCGCCAGCCCTCGACCTCGATGCGCTCACCGCCGACCTCGAGCAGGCCGTTGAAGACCGCGTCCGGATAGGGGCTGAGGAACTTCGTCTTCGGGAGCCGCGTGCGGTAGAGGACCTCGCGCGGCAGGTGGTGGAACGGCTCATGCGAGTCCGAGAAGGTCAGGTCCCAGCGGGTCTCGAGCGCCGGGGTCTCGATCCGGCCGGTCGCGCGGCCGTCGGTGAGCTTCGCGTCCGCCACCCGGATGTAGGTGTCCGGGTAGACGGCGAGCTCGTCGGCGGCGAACTGCCGCTTGGTGGCCCGCGGGCCGGCGGCCTCGGCGTCGAAGAGGACGAACCAGAGCGCGCAGGTCGCCTCCGCACCGGGCCGCTTGTGGACGGTGTGCCGGATCCAGGCGCCGCGGCCGCCCCCCGGCCGGGTGAGCTTCAGGTAGAAGCTCTCGTAGTGCCCCGCCTTCCGCGGGATCTCGGGGAAGCGTGCCTGGGTGCGCACGGTCGGGACGCTATCCGCTGCGGGAGCTTTCACCGCGTCAGGCGCGTGGCCCGTGCCCGAACCTCCGCAACGACCTCGTCCGCGCCGGGCACGACGCGGTCCTGCATCAGGACCTCTCCTCCAACCACCGTCGTGTCGACCACGGAGCCGCTCGCGGCGTAGACCAGATCGGCGTCGAGGGCACCCGCCGAGAGCTCAGGCTCGGAGCCGCGAATCAACAGGAAGTCCGCCGGCTGACCGATCGCGAGCGGTGTGCCGCCGAGGACCGGAGAGCGGAGGCCCCGCGCGATCGCCAGCGCGTCGTCTGCGGGCAGCGTCGCGGGGTCGCCGCTGGCGTGCTTCTGCGTCAGGGCGAAGAGCTTCACCTCCTCGAACATGTCGAGGTTCGAGTTCGAGGAGACCCCGTCCGTTCCGAGCCCGAGCGACACGCCGGCCGCCGCCGCTCGCGGGTAGGGCAGCAGCCCGCCGACGGCGAGCTTCATGTTCGCGGCGGGGTTCGCGACCACCGTCGCGCCTCGCTCCGCGATCAGCTCGAGCTCGGAGTCGTCCAGCCAGACGCCGTGCGCCAGCAGCGTCCTGGGGCCGAGCACGCCGAGGTCGTCGAGATAGGCCGCCGGGCGCTTTCCATGAGCGGCGAGGCAGTCGCTGACCTCGTGCTCCGTCTCCGAGAGGTGGATCGTCAGAGGAACGCCGCGATCGAGGGCGAGTCCGCCGAGCCACTCGAGGGACGGCGCGCTCACCGTGTAGATCGCGTGCGGGCCGAGGGCGGGCGTCACCCGCGGCGCGAACTCCTCGATCCGGTCGAGAGAGGCGAGGACGTCGTCCTTGATCTCGGCCAGCTTCGCCGGGTTCGACTCGTCGAGAACCACGGCGCTGACCCGCGCCCGCATCCCGGAATCGCGAACGGCGCGCGCCACCTCGGCGGCGTGCCAGTACATATCGACGAACCGCGCCGTCCCCGAGCGGATCATCTCGACGCAGGCGAGGCGCGTCCCCCAGTAGACGTCCTCCGGCTCGAGCTTGGCCTCGGCCGGCCAGATCTTGGTCCGCAGCCACTCCATCAGCGGCATGTCGTCGCCGAAGCCGCGGAAGAGCGTCATCGCGGCGTGGGTGTGCGCGTTCACCATCGGGGGGCAGAGGAGCAGCCCCGCGGCGTCGATCACGTCGTCGCCCTGCTGCGGCTCGACCCCGGGCCCCAGCTCGGCGATCAGCCCGTCCTCGGCGCGCAGCCCCACCTGTCGGCCGTCGAGCTCGGCGCCGGTGACCGCGAGGCTCAACTTCCGGGCACGGCCGTGGTGAGGGCGGGCAGCACGTAGGAGAGATCGGCGGCGAGCCTCTCCGCGTTCCGGTCGCGGCCCTCGCGGTAGGCCGCGAGCGTCAGCGGCTTGTCGTTGAGGCCGTTGGCAAGGTTGTCGATCGTGCAGACCGCGGCATAGGCGAGCGCAGCCTCACCGGCCAGGATCGCCTCCGAGGCGATCGTCATGCCGACCATGTCGGCGATCTCGCCGAGCGCCCGGACCTCGGCCGGCGTCTCGAAACGCGGTCCGATCGTCTGCGCGTAGATGCCGCCGTCCTCGACCCTGGTCTTGGTGAGCGAGCTCCAGGCGCTGATCACGACGCGACGCCAGTCCGCATCGAAGCCGGGGATCGAGTGCCCGCGCGGGTCCCGGTAGAAGCTCGGCGCGATCTCCGGCGCGTAGAAATCCGCCGGGCAGATGAAGGTGCCGACCTTGAGGTCGCGGTCCAGGCTGCCGGCCGAGCCGAGCGCGAGCACCCGGCTGCAGCCGAGCTCGCAGACCGCGGTGATGTTCGCCCGGTGATCGATCAGGTGAGCCGGCAGCGAGCGGTCGAAGCCATGCCTCGGGATCGCGACGACGTCGCCTCCGTCGATCGCCTCGACCGGAAGCGCTCCTCCCCCGTCCACCTGGATGCGATCCCCGGTGACCGGCTCGGTCCCCTCCGGCAGGCTGTAGCCGTAGATCACCGCCAGGCGCTCTCCCTTCGGCCGTGGCGCGGTCATGCCGCGGGACTCTAGAGCGGGTCCGCGAGTCAGGTCCGGATGTGGATCACGTCGCCGTCCCTGACGACGTAGTCGCGGCCCTCGATTCGCAGCGTGCCGCGTTCGCGCGCCGCGGCGTAGCCGCCCGCGTCGACGAGCTCGTCCCACCCGATCACCTCCGCCCGGACGAAGCCGCGCTGGATGTCACTGTGGACCCGGCCGGCTGCGTCATACGCGGTGCCGCCGCGCCGCAGGGTCCGCGCCATCGCCTCCCTGCCGGTGTCGGCGGTGAAGAAGGTGACCAGGTCGAGCAGCTCGAAGGCGGCTCGGACCAGCCGCTCGAGCCCCGACCGCTCGATGCCGAGCTCGCGGCGCATCTCCTCGGCCTCGCCCGGATCGAGCTCGCGGAGCTCGGCCTCGACGCGAGCCGAGATCACGACGACCCTCGCGCCCGTCCGCTCGGCGTGGGCGACCAGATCAGCCGGCGTCTCGGTCTCCCCCTCGTCGACGTTGACGACGTAGAGGACGGGCTTCGCCGACAGCGGCGCGAGCTTGCGCAGGGCGTCGGACGCGGCCTGAGGGACGGGAACCTCGCGCACCGGCCGCCCGGATGCGAGCGCCTCGACGACGCGCTCGAGCCACTCCCGCTCGGCGGTCGCCTCCTTCTCGCCCGAGCGGGCAAGCTTGGTGACGCGCTCGAGCCGGCGCTCCGCCCCCTCGAGGTCGGCGGCGAGCAGCTCCGTCTCGATCAGCTCCGCATCGCCGACCGGGTCGATCCGTCCCTCCGGGTGCGCGATCGATCCGGCGCCGTGCGCGCGGATCACGTGGCAGATCGCGTCGGTCTCCCGGATCGAGGCCAGGAACTGGTTCCCGAGCCCCTCCCCCTGCGAAGCGCCGCGGACAAGCCCGGCGATATCGTGGAAGTCGATCGTCTCGTAGACCGTCTCCGACGAGCCGATCGTCTCCGCGATGCGGTCGAGGCGCTGATCCGGTACCTGCACGACCGCGACGTTGGGCTCGACCGTGGTGAACGGGTAGTCCCCGGTCTCCGCGCCGGCCGCGGTCAGGGCGTTGAAGAGCGTGGACTTGCCCGCGTTGGGGAGCCCGACGATGCCGATCTTCATCGCTAGAGCGGTACGACCAGGCCGAGGGCCGCGCCGAGGACCACGCCTCCCACGACATCGGAGGGGTAGTGCATCCCGAGGTAGAGCCGG
>Ga0070741_10018296_pt1 | contig 11366 bp, 9 predicted proteins | sample Coa_R1_4_FD_66440 | JGI IMG/M metagenome (GOLD analysis project Ga0070741, IMG submission 66440) | Surface soil microbial communities from Centralia Pennsylvania, which are recovering from an underground coalmine fire - Coalmine... | ecosystem: Environmental > Terrestrial > Soil > Unclassified ...
CGCAACAACCGCTTTTCTTCCGCGCCCTTAGCTCAGTTGGATAGAGCGTCTGGCTACGAACCAGAAGGTCGGGAGTTCGAATCTCTCAGGGCGCGCCATCCGTTCTCTGTAATCCGTGAAGAATTTTGAACAACGCCGCGAGCTTCAACTCTGCCTGTCATCCCGGAGATTTCAACAATTTTCGGCGGGATCAGGGGCGATTTCGGCAGCCATCGTGCGAAACACCCCGCCCCATAGTAATTCTTTCCCCTGATACGCAATTCCTACCAGCCGAGGGATGGCGCGCTGCTAGTCTTTTCAGCGCCTTACGATTGGCATCGGGGATGCAAAAAGAACGGCAGACGAAGTGGCGCGCAACGGGGCGCTCTCGAGAATAAACTTCGGCCAGAGGTTTTCTTGAGCGCCCCTTGCTTTTTCCAGCAGATCCAGAGTTCCTCCCCCAAAACACCCCACAAAGCATCCCATCCGTGGCAACTCACGCCAGCAGCAAGCGTTCCCGGGTATCAAGTCCTGCCCGGCGTAATAAGCTCGCAACTTCTGGTTCCTTCAGACGCGAGGCGTCGTACTCCACGCGGATGACTTTTTCTTGCTCATCAAAGCTGATCCGCCGGATCCCGTAGACCTCGCGGACTGCGTCAACTGCCCGCATTTCAGCTTCGCCGGGCGGAGTGGCATAACGATATCGGACTTCCAATTGTGTCATTTCGCGTACCGGGCCAAGGTGCGGCTGAACCTGAGTTGAATCTAATATAGACCAGCAGGAATCTGGAAGCAGTGGATAGTGAATAGCGGACGCGGAATCGATTCGGCACGGCTGTGACCGCATCCCACACCTAGTCTGACACGTTCGTACAACGATTATAGGGCTAGGGATTCACTAGCCACCTGCCTGCTATGCACTGTTTCGGAGGGCCGGATGTCATCTGATCGCGTTGGTGCGGCCGCAAGCGCGGTGAAGGATCCCGTCTGCGGGATGACCGTTGATCCGGCGACCACCAAGCACACTTTTACTCATGCAGGAAAGCTGTACTACTTCTGCTGCCCGAAGTGCGTCGAGAAGTTCAAAGCCGATCCCGACAAATACCTGAAACAGCCGCCGTCGTCAGGCAGCCTGGTGACGCTCGGTATGGCGACGCCCGCCGTACGCTCGGCCGGCAAAACAAAAGATCCGGTCTGCGGGATGGACGTTGATCCTGCCAACGCAAAGTACAAGTTCGACCGTGAAGGAAAGACCTTCTATTTTTGTTCCTCGTCGTGCCTGGAGAAATTTCGCGCCAATCCTGATGCGTATCTGTCACAAACAGCGACCAACCTTACCCAGATCACTGCAACCAAAACTGCAGCAGCGACAAAGCAGGGGAACTACGTCTGTCCCATGTGTCCCGAGGTGCGGGAGACGAAGCCCGGAGCTTGTCCCAGTTGCGGCATGGCGCTTGAGCCGGAGGTCCCGCAGGCTACGACTCGCGTCGAGTACACCTGCCCGATGCACCCGGAAATTGTCCGCTCCGCACCGGGCACATGCCCGATCTGCGGCATGGCGCTCGAGCCGCGCACCGTAACTGCTACGGAGGAAGAAAACCCTGAACTGCGCGAGATGAGCCGCCGTTTCTGGCTCAGCCTGGCCCTCACGGCTCCGTTGTTAGTTATTGCGATGGCGGACATGCTGCCTGGCATGCCTGTCCAACATGCCTTGGGAGCGAGGTGGCTGCCGTGGATCGAATTGCTGCTGGCCACACCTGTCGTGCTGTGGGGAGGCTGGCCGTTCTTTCAGCGCGGATGGGCGTCCATCGTGAACCGCTCCACAAACATGTTCACGCTGATCGCGATGGGTACCGGGGTTGCATACGTGTACAGCTTGATTGCCACGGTATTCCCGCAAATTTTCCCGGCATCGTTCCCTACCATGAACGGGACGGTGGATGTTTACTTCGAGGCGGCCGCAGCAATCGTCACCCTCGTGCTTCTTGGGCAGGTGCTTGAGTTACGAGCGCGCAGTCGCACCGGCGCTGCGATCCGTGCTTTGCTGGACCTCTCTCCCAAGACCGCGCGCGTGGTGCGGAACGGCAGGGAAGAAGACATTCCTCTGGAGCAGGTGCGGCCCGGCGACATTCTGCGGGTCCGTCCCGGCGAAAAGGTGCCGGTGGACGGAGTGGTCATTGAGGGCGCCAGCGCAGTGGATGAATCCATGATCACCGGCGAGTCCATACCGGTTGAGAAAACAGTCGGCGCTCGCGTCATCGGCGCAACCGTGAACGCGACCGGATCATTCCTGATGCGGGCCGAGCATGTGGGCAGCGAAACCTTGCTGGCGCAAATCGTACAACTTGTAAGCCAGGCGCAGCGCAGCCGTGCTCCTATCCAGCGGCTGGCAGACCGCGTTGCGGGATGGTTCGTGCCTGCAGTGATCGCCATTGCAGTGATCACCTTCATCGCCTGGGCGATCTGGGGACCCGATCCGCGCCTCGCGCACGCGATTGTCAACGCAGTCGCCGTGCTGATCATCGCCTGTCCCTGCGCCCTTGGACTCGCCACGCCGATGGCCATCATGGTTGGCACCGGGCGGGGCGCGCACGCCGGCGTACTGATCCGCAACGCGGAAGCGCTGGAGGCGATGGAAAAAGTTGACACGCTTGTTGTCGACAAAACCGGAACGTTGACCCAAGGCAAGCCGAGCATCGAATCGGTGACTTCATTTGAAATACCCGACTCCGAGCTGATCCGCCTCGTCGCCAGCCTGGAGCAGGCAAGCGAGCACCCGCTTGCCGGCGCCATCGTGGCAGCTGCGAAGGCAAACGGACTGGCGCTGTCCGGTGTGTCGGATTTCAAATATCTCCCCGGTCTTGGAGTCACCGGAAAAGTGGACGGCAAAGCAGTTGTGGCCGGAAACGAAAAATTGTTTCAGGAACTTGGGTTGGCAGCGGATACACCCCGCGCCAACGACTTGCGGGCTGACGGGCAAACTGTGATCTTTGTCGCGATAGATGCCAGGCCCGCAGGTTTCATCGGAATCGCCGATCCGGTTAAACCATCGACTCCGCAGGCGCTGCGTGACTTGAAAAGTGAGGGACTGCGCATTGTCATGTTGACCGGAGACAGCCGCGCCACCGCCGCGGCAGTTGCGCGCAAGCTCGGCATCGAGGAATTCGAGGCCGAAGTGTCCCCGGACAATAAATTAGACGTCGTACGTCGCCTCCAGCATGGCGGCCACAAGGTGGCCATGGCGGGTGATGGCATCAACGACGCTCCCGCGCTGGCCCAAGCTGAAGTAGGCATAGCGATGGGCACCGGCACCGATGTCGCTATGGAGAGTGGCGGCATTACCCTGGTCAAGGGAGATCTGCTGGGCATTGTGCGCGCCCGCAAACTCAGCCGGGCCACAATGCGGAACATCCGTCAGAATCTGTTTTTCGCGTTCATCTATAACTCGTTGGGCGTTCCGATCGCGGCGGGGATTCTTTATCCCTTCGTAGGAGTGCTGCTGAGCCCCATTCTCGCCGCCGCGGCGATGAGCTTCAGTTCAGTTTCCGTGATCACCAACTCGCTGCGGCTTAGGAATGTACAGCTTTAACGCAGGCTATTCCACACTCAGGTTCAGCTTCTGGTTGCGATCGTCGCACAGGACGTGCATGACGGTCTCGCCGCTTTGCGGAAAATCGGCGGACACGGATTGCGTCTGATCGTATTTTCCGTCATCGGATTGCACGCGCACTTGGACGCGGTGCTTTCCCGCCGTGACTGGGATGGCGATGGTCTCCGATCCCTGGGCGCCGCCCTTGAAGAACACCAGCTTCTTTTTCTTTTCCGCAGTGAGGGCATGTCTGAACGACAAGCGATTGTCAATAGAGACGGAGAAAGTGGCACGTTTGAAATGGTGATCTACCCGCATGGCCAGTGTTGACGATCCGCTTGCAATCGGAGGAGCGGCAACCACGGGCGGTGTGACTTCGCGTATCGCTGGGCTCGGCACTGGTTGGAGCTTTGCCACCGTTTCGGCCGTTTTTGCGCGGATGTGACGGGATTTAGGCTTCGGCCCGTTCGCGGGTAATGTTGGCGGCTGAGCGGCCACGTTAGGCACAGTTACCGCAGGTGCTACGGTCGTTGTATCTGGAGTAAGGACCGGCGCGACATTGTGCTTGAACGCGAAATAACCGATGGCAGCCGACAAAATAATCATCAATGCGGCAATCGTGATGCCCCGCATGTGTCCCACTGACACGATGGCCCTCTTACTCAAGCTTGGGACGGCTTCGCCACGCCCACGCCTACCCCCATCCACACCCCCACCCGGTGCGACTCGCAGCCTCGTGGTCCAGTCGGTAATGGTCGAGAGCAAGAAGGAGTGCGATTCGATCTTCTGCGTCCCAGGATCGCCTTTGCTGCGAGGCACGTGCCCCCGCATTAACTCGCTGATATCCAGCGCCATTTCCCTGCCGGTTTGATATCGCTGGGCAGGATTCTTTGACATCGCGCGGTTGATGACGTAATCGACCTCGGGCGGGAACTCTGCGTCAAATGCGGTGGCCGGCACCGGTTCGCGATTCACTACTTTGAAGCACACTGTGGCAGCGCTGTTTCCCTGGAACGGTCGATGGCCGGTGAGCATAGCGTACAGAATCACGCCGACCGAGAAGAGGTCGGCCCGTCCATCGACGGTTTCACCCTCCAGTTGCTCGGGTGCCATGTACGCCGGAGTTCCCAGCACGTGCCCGTTTACCGTCAACTGCGCGAGGTTGAGCTTGGCAATGCCGAAGTCCGCGATCTTGGCGTGGCCGTCCTCGGTCACCAGGATATTGGCGGGCTTAATGTCGCGGTGTACGACGCCTTGGGAATGAGCGTAGTCGAGGGCCTCGGCTAATTCCTGCGCAAGCTGCAACCCTACGTTCAGCGGCAGCTTGCGTTTCTCTGCCAGAATTTTTTGCAGACTCCTGCCGGCTACGTACTCCATAACGATGAAAGGAGAATTGGTGTGCGGTTCTTCACCTACATCGAAGATGGTGACGATTCCCGGATGAGACAAGCGACCGGCAGCACGCGCTTCAAGAAAGAATCGTTGGCGGTACTCGTGTGCGTCCTCGTCCTCCGCGGCGATGACCGAAATGGTCTTGATTGCGATCAGGCGATCGATTTGCGGATCTCGCGCCTTATAAACTACGCCCATGGATCCGCGCCCGAGTTCTCCCAGGATCTCGTAGCGGCCCAAATGCCGGGTGGTTTGCTGCTCCATAGGAAGGCGCAAGTGCTGCCATGTTAGGGTACTGCCAATGAGTAAGGGACTCAGTAAGGGAGCGGTCCGATCGAGTAACCAAAGTAACTGCCGTTAGCGTTGCACCACCTGCAGGGATGCTTCCGCCGGGTTTGACAGCCGTTCAGCTCTGCTGAACAATGAAATCAATCGGTCGGAAGGTTCGCGGAGGGGCTTTATGTCGGACGAACAGGTGCCAGACACTCACATCCAACCAGCGCCAGACAACACCACCGGCAAGTGGATTCTGCTGTTGCTCGCCATTATTTACGTCGCCGGGTCGCTGTATTTCATTTTTGATCTTCGTGGACGTGTCGATCAGCTCAGTAAAGGCCAGTCCTCCAGCCGAGCAGAAATAACCGAACTCACGAAACGCATGCAGGCCGCCGAAGCGGAAAGCGAAACTCTCGGCGAACAGCTCGGCATGACGAAGAAACAGCTGCTGGCACGAGCAACCGAACTGCAGCGCCAGCAGCGCGCGGCTGAGTCGCGCCTGGCTGAGCAGCAGAAACAGCAGATCACGGAAGTTACCGGCCAGGTTGCGGGGGTCAAGACAGAAGTCGGCGGCGTGAAGAGCGACGTGGCTTCCACCAGATCGGAATTGCAGGCGACCAGAGCCAAGCTGGAGTCGGCGATCGGCGACCTTGGCGTGCAGAGCGGCCTCATCGCCAGAACCCGGGACGATCTGGAAGTTCTCAAGCACCGCGGCGACCGCACCTACTATGAGTTCACGCTGGAGAAGGGTGCGCGTCCCAGCGCCATATCTACTGTCGCGCTGCAACTCAAGAAGACCGATCAAAAGCGTGGTAAATACACCTTAAACGTCACCGCCGACGACAAGACTATCGAAAAGAAAGATCGCACGGTGAACGAACCGATCCAGTTCTACACCGGTCGCGACCACATGCTTTTTGAACTGGTGATCTGGTCAGTAGATAAGAAAAAAGCTACTGGCTATTTGAGTACGCCAAAGACTGCGCCAGTGCCGGTGACGGCTGGGCAGTAAACGTTTTCCTTCTACTTCGTCAGCACCAGCGGCTTCGGCTGATCATACGGCTGGACGCTGATCTTTAATGATTTGCGATTGGCGAATTCGTCCGGAGTGACCGGAAAGCTGACGATGATCGTCCCTTTCATTGACTCACCGGGTTCGATCATGGTCTCGCGCTTCAGCGGCGGATACGAATTCTCCTTCAACGTGGGGAACGCCTGGTAATAGCGGTCGAAATCAACTGCCGATAACCCCTCGTCGCTATACTGGCCGCTGCCGGTGTCGAGGTCGGCTTTCGTTCTGCGGATCCAAAACGGCTTTTTGCCATTGTTCTGCAAGGAGACGCTGATCGCGACCAGGACCGAATTTTGGTTAGGTACTTCGGTTGAAACCACGTTGTCGATGGAACCCGATGCCGAGGAGTGCGGGCGCTGCGCTATGGCAACGATGATCGCAACCACCACTACGGCGGCGACCCCAATGGCAATAATTTTCGCCGGCGGAAGGTTCTTGGCAGCTGTGCCGAACTCTTCTTCCATGTGCGGCAGCGGGTGTGCTTCGCGTGGTGTCGGCTGCGAAGGAGAAGGCGTGGCTGGGGATTGCACTGGGGGCGGAGTTGGCGGTTGGACGTCGTCCGGCATAATCGTTCCTGGAGCGAATTGTAGCCCAAACGCGCAGCCGCACGTAAACCTGGCGATGCGACAAGCGCAATGCGCTTCATGTAAAATCACGATGAGCGAAAAGAGTTGAGACCTAACTCAGCGTCTTTATAGCTGATTCCAGCGGTTCCCACCGCCTCCACCTACATCCAGGTGCTTACAAAATGCAGGGGCGGGTGTGACTGAAGCGGGAGAGAACGATGGCAAAAATCGCGAAAACTGCAGATCGCAAGAGAGAAATTGATACCAGCAAGAGCACAGATTGCCCCAAATGCGGCAAGCCCACACGCATTGTGAAGCGCGTGAAAGACCGCGAACGCGGCGTCCCTGGCGGCATCTTTATTTCATGTTCAGCGTGCGAGTTCTTCGAAAAGCTGTAACACTCGCCGAGGGCGGCTGGGCGGAGGCGCTGACCATCTTGCCAGATCTCGCTACTCTCTACCGATCTGGCTTAAGATTTCTCTGGCTTCGCTAGCGGGATCGAGAGCGCCAGTGATCGGCCGCCCAACCACAATGTACGTCGCTCCTGCTGCAATCGCCTCCGCAGGAGTGACAACCCGTACCTGATCTCCGCGGCCGGTTCCGGCGGGGCGCACCCCTGGGGTCACGATCACAAAGTCGCCGTCCAGTTGGTTGCGCAATTCTGAAGCTTCCTGCGCGGACGCCACTACTCCGTGGCAACCATCAGCAATCGCCAGGGCCGCCAACCGCAATACCTGATCTACCACTCTCCCGCGCACGCCAGTTTTCTCCAGATCGTTGTCATCCAGACTGGTCAGTACCGTCACCGCAAGCACCATCATCGCGGGATTCGCAGACCGCGCAGCTTCCACTGCTGCGGAAAGCATTTTGCCGCCTCCCGCCGCATGCACCGTCAACATGCTGACGCCAAGCCGCGCAGCCTCGGTAACTGCGGAAGCGACCGTATTAGGAATGTCGTGATATTTCAGATCAAGGAATACGCGGCGACCGGACGCCACCAGATCACGAATGATCTGCGGACCTTCCGCGGTGTACAGCTGCATGCCGACTTTGTACGTGAAAGCGGAATCGCCCACGGCCGCCACAATCTTTTGGGCTGCGGCCGCGGACGAAACGTCCAAAGCGACGATCAGACGCTGGCGCGGATCGTGCACGGTGGCAGTTTAAAGGTAAGGGGATTATCGCGCTACTGCTTGAGCGATCAGGACAGGTTCGGACTGGCTGACGAGATCCAGGCGGACCCTTTGCAGACCCTTGTCCTTGAAGTTCAGGACGCGGGAAGCGCTGTAGGACAGGTCGATGATCCGGCCCGGGATGATAGGACCGCGATCATTCACGCGTACGACCACGGCACGTCCGTTCCGCAGATTGGTGACTTTGACCATGCTGCCCAGCGGCAGAGTTGGATGTGCCGCAGTCAGGTCGTACATGTTGTAAGGCTCGCCGCTCGCGGTCGGCTTACCCTCGAAGTCCCTGCCGTACCAGGATGCGGTTCCGACCTGATAGGGCTTCGTGGCTTTGGTAATCCGTGGCCGGGTTACTGACGTACTGGGCTTGGGCCGTGCGTCTGGCTCTGAGCTGCGCGGTCGCTGCGCCGCTCCCAGGCTGACGACCGACAATACAATCGCGAGTCCGTACGCTAAACGTTTTCGCATTTAGTTTCCTCGCACCTTAAAATCGCCCTGCCCACCGGTCCTCGCCTAGGATTTCGAGATGCTAGCGGGTGCCTTCCCCCTATGTCAACGAGGAAGATCATGTAAAAAGATTATTAGATGGTAATTGATGTCTTACGTAACCTAATGGAATTGTTGAGGTACTCTGGATTGGCTACACAGTTTCAGCAACTTAGCTGTTTATACCGTAGTAAATAACCTTACTTTGGGCACGCTTGAAAAAAGTACACTGCTTTTGGATTGAACAACTTACGCGACTTTCTTCATATTGTGCTTAGAAACAGCTACTTGCAATGCTTCAGTCCCAAAACTCGCTCCAGCATTTCTGCGCGCCACTAGCTTGACCCTGATGACAGAGTTGCACCCGGCCGGGAATTCGGTACATTTGCATATGCCTCAAATCCCACCTGTGGTGCTCAGTATCGCCGGATTCGATCCGTGCTCCGGGGCTGGGGTGACCGCCGACATCAAGACGGCGGCGGCCCATGGTTGCTATGGAGTGGCCAGCATCACCGCCCTGACCGTCCAGTCGACCCAAGGGGTGAGGAGGGTAGAGCCGGTCAGCCCAGATCTAGTGCGCGAAACTCTGGGGGGAATTGCAGCCGACGTGGAGATCAGCGCGGTGCGGATCGGTATGCTCGGTTCCAGCAAGGTAGTGAGTGCCGTGGCCGACTTCCTGGAGCAGCAGAAGCTCTCAAACGTGGTGCTCGATCCAATTCTGAAATCCTCTTCTGGGGCCGACCTCATCGATACTGCGGGAAAGAAGCTCATGGTCGAAAGACTCATTCCGCTTGCTGCAGTCGTGACTCCGAACATTGATGAAGCTGAAGCAATCACGGGTATAGCTGTTTCCAATCCTCAACAAATGCGATTGGCAGCGGAGAAGCTTCACGAATTAGGAGCTGCCGCAGTTGTGGTCACGGGTGGCCACCTGGACAAAGCCATTGAGCTGCTGACGTTCAAAACGCGGCGCGGGATCGAACAGGAGATATTCAAATCCGAACGGCAACGCTCCAACTCCACCCATGGTACCGGTTGCGCATTCGCAACCGCGATGGCTTGCCATCTGGCGCACGGCAGAGGTTTGCCGGAAGCGGTGCTCCTTGCCAAAGCTTATGTCTCAGCCGCGATCGCCAACGCTCATCCGCTGGGCAAGGGAACAGGACCCGTTCATCATCTCTATCGCATGTACCAGCAGCGCAGGCAGACGGCCGTCATCGCTGAAGCGGAGTCGGTTCACCAATAATGTGCGATTTCGGGCAGCCTTGAGAAGGGGAGGGGAGGGGGAGGAAAACCAAGGCTACTTCTTATCGGATTTTTTCAGCAGGACGCCGGCTACAAAGGCCACAAGTCCGCCTAACAACCACTGCATGCGGAACAACTGCACTGCTTGCCACTCCAGCACGTTGCGTTCACTATAGACAATCCCAGTCGCCAACGCCCCCACGACACACGCCAGACCGACGATGAACGCTACCAGCGACGCGCTCGGGAGTCCAAGACCCTCCTGGATCGCGTGAAACTGAAGGTAATTCGTCCAGCTACGTGCTGGTAAACCCTCTGCGTGCGCATGCCGGGCGGTCCCGCAAATATGGCAGAAGCGAGATCCGACCATGAACTCAGTCCCGCAGCTCTCACAGGCTTGCTCTAAATCCGATGCGGCAGCGGGCGCGGACCCAATGGCTGGACGCCAGAATTCCTGATGCGCGTTGTGGGCTACTGACATTTGGGACCTGCCTTTGCTTTTCAGTCCGCAAGCGAGTCGCCAAAAATGGACGTCGCCAAGCTACTGAAAATAAGGCGTCAAACTTCGGTACATGCACCGTCAACATGGCAAGATTTACTTCTTCATAAGGGAAGAATCTCATTGTCTGCAATTTGGGGTCGGCTGCTTGGGGCAAACGCGGGCGAGAATTGATTTCGCTGGTTCCTGTTTGTACCACCCGCTCAGGTAAACTGGCAGCAACGGGAGAGCTTTTGGCTTTGCGGACCCGCCGGGGATATATCACTTCAAAACTCAACCGCGATTCAGGGCGGCGCGTCTCGCTTGGCATCCTTTTCCTCATACTCGGATGCGTAGCTGGAAGTACGGCTGAGGTGGGCAATCCGGCCTCTCATACCGGCAGTCTGTCGTTTCGACCGGCAGATTCAGAGACGGCGGCAGGGTTTGATCATTTCTACAATCTCGACTATGACGGTGCGATAAGAAATTTCGAAACCGTCGTGCGGAGGCATCCGGATGATCCATTCGCGATCAATCATCTCCTCACCGGGGTTCTATTCAAAGAGCTGTACCGCATGGGATCGCTCAACACCGGGGATTACGCGAATGACAGCTTCGTTGCTTCGCCGCATCGTCCTGTCGATCCCAAGGTGAAACAGCAAATCCGGGAGCTGATCGATCGCGCAGAAAGAGTCGAAAATAAGCGTCTCGCCGCGAATGCGAACGATATTGACGCTCTCTACGCTCGGGGCGTGACGCGCGCGCAGTTTTCTACCTACACGGCATTGATCGAGCGTGCCTGGTTTTCCGCGCTTCGCAGTGCCGTTGGCGCCCGCCGCGATCACGAGCGTGTGCTTGAGCTCTCGCCCGGCTACACCGACGCGAAGCTGATTGTCGGCGCCCACAACTACGTCATGGGCAGCTTGCCGTGGGCAGTTAAAGCCGCGGTCACGCTGGTTCGTCTTAGCGGCAACAAAGAGAAGGGCATTCAGTATCTCTATGACGCCGCGGCAGGGAATGGAGAGACCAGCGTCGATGCAAAAATCCTGTTGGCTCTTTTTCTGCGTCGTGAAAAAAACTATGGCGACGCGCTGAA
>Ga0070741_10018297_pt1 | contig 11366 bp, 10 predicted proteins | sample Coa_R1_4_FD_66440 | JGI IMG/M metagenome (GOLD analysis project Ga0070741, IMG submission 66440) | Surface soil microbial communities from Centralia Pennsylvania, which are recovering from an underground coalmine fire - Coalmine... | ecosystem: Environmental > Terrestrial > Soil > Unclassified ...
TCGGAGGGACCATGAATGAAGCGGTGATCGTCGCCGGATTGCGCACCGCGGTCGGCAAGGCACCGCGCGGCACGCTGCGCACCACGCGGCCGGACGACATGGCCGCGGAAGTGATCCGCGCGCTGATCCAGCGCACGCCGAACCTTCAGCCCGACGCGATCGATGACGTGATCATGGGCTGCGCGATGCCCGAGGGGGAGTCGGGGGCCAACGTGGCGCGGATTGCCGCGCTGCGCGCCGGGCTTCCCGATTCCGTTCCCGCGGTGACCGTGAATCGCTTCTGCTCCTCCGGGTCGCAGACCATCGCCATGGCTTCCGAACGAATCATGGCCGGGATGGCCGAAGAGATCATCGCCGGCGGAACGGAGTCGATGAGCCTCGTGCGCGGAAACGGGCGTTTCCGGCCGAACCCCGAGCTGATCGAGCATCGCCCCGGCGTCTACCTCAGCATGGGACTCACCGCGGAGAACGTCGCGCGCAAATACAACGTCTCGCGCGCGGACGCCGACGCGTTTTCGGTTCGCAGTCATCAGAAGGCGCTGGCCGCGCAGGCGGCGGGAAAATTCGCCGACGACGGCATCGTGCCGCTCGATGTGGAGATCGTCGACAGGAACGGAAGGCAGCGCGTCACCTTCGACAAGGACGAAGGGCCGCGCGCCGACACGACGCCCGAGGCGCTGGCGAAATTGCGCCCCGTGTTTCATGCCAGGGGCGTCGTCACCGCGGGCAATTCCAGTCAGACGTCCGACGGCGCGGCGGCGGTCGTTGTGATGTCGCGACACCGCGCGGAGGAGCTTGGACTCAAACCGCTGGCTCGTTTCGTCTCCTTTGCCGTCGGCGGCGTGTCGCCGGAGATCATGGGGATGGGGCCGGTGGTCGCGGTCCCCAAAGCGCTGAGACTGGCCGGGCTGAAACTCGAGGACATCGATCTGATCGAGCTGAACGAGGCCTTCGCCGCGCAGGCGCTCGCGGTGATGCGCGAGCTGGGGTTGAACGAAGAGCGCGTGAACGTGAACGGCGGCGCGGTCGCCCTGGGGCATCCGCTCGGCGCGTCGGGAGCGAAGCTGACCGTGCAGCTCCTCGGCGAGATGCGCCGCCGCCGCGCGCGCTACGGCATGGTCACCATGTGCGTGGGCGGCGGGCAGGGGGCGGCGACAATTTTCGAGAATCTGCAATGAGGGCGCGCGCTCCAAACAAACTCCCTTTTCCCCGCTTCGTGGGGTGAGGGGAGTTCAGGGCGGGTGAGGACATGGATTTCGAACTGCCTTCCGAACTGATCCGATTGCGCGATCGCGTCGCGGCCTTCGTCCGCGACGAGGTCATCCCGCTGGAGAACAACTTCACCGGCGACGATCTGAAAGCGCTGCGCGAGAAAGCGCGCAAGGCGGGACTCTACGGCCCGCAGCTCCCGCGCGAGTGGGGCGGCCTCGGCCTCGGCACGCTCGGCATGTGTGTCGTCTTCGAGCAGGCCGGCCGCAGCCTCCTCGGTCCGCTCGCGCTGCACTGCTCCGCTCCCGACGAGGGAAACATGCACTTGCTCGCGATCTACGCGAACGCGGAGCAGCGCGAGCAGTACCTCCGCCCCCTGGTCGAAGGAACGATCCGATCCTGCTTCGCCATGTCGGAGCCGGCGCCCGGCGCGGGGGCCGATCCGACCATGCTCCAGACTCGGGCCGCGCGCGTCGACGGCGGATGGGAAATTACCGGCCGCAAATGGTTCGCCACCGGCGCGGAGGGATCGACGTTCGCCATCACCATGGCCATCACCGACCCGGCGGTGCCCGCCCATCGCGGCGTGACGATGTTCCTTGTTCCGACGAACGCGCGCGGTTTTCGCATCGTCCGTTCCGTGCCGGTGATGGGAGGGCACGGCGGCTTCGGGGGACACGGCGAGATCGATTTCGATCACGTGCGCGTTCCCGACTCCGCGGTCCTGGGCAAGGTTGGCGAAGGATTCAAGATGGCCCAGGTGCGCCTGACGCCGGCGCGCCTGACGCACTGCATGCGCTGGCTCGGCGTGGCCCAGCGCTCGCTGGAGATCGCCATCGATCGGGCGAAGGAACGCGAGGCCTTCGGGAAGAAACTCGCGGAACACGAGGCGGTGCAGTGGATGCTGGCCGATTCGGAGATCGAGCTTCACGCGTCGCGCATGATGGTGCTGCACGCGGCGTGGAAGCAGGAGCGCGGCGACGACATCCGCCACGAGTCGTCGATCTGCAAAGTGTTCGTAGCCGAGGCGGTGAACCGGGTGATCGACCGGGCTGTGCAGATCTGCGGCGCACTGGGAGTCTCCGGCGACACGCCGCTCGAGCATTTCTATCGCGAGGCGCGCGCGTTTCGGATTTACGATGGGCCATCGGAGGTGCACCGGATGGTCATCGCCCGCGATCTTCTGCGATCGAGGAACTCATGATCCCCAACGCCGCGGTCAGCGACTGGATGGTCGTTTCCCAGGAGCAGATCCGTCTCTTCGCCGACGCCACGGGCGATCATCAGTGGCTGCACGTCGACCCGGCGCGCGCCGCGCGCGAGTCCCCGTACGGTGCGACGGTGGCCCACGGGTTTCTCACGCTCGCGCTCATCTCCACGCTGCTTCGACAGACGGCGGCGCTGAACGGGATCCGGATGGCGGTGAACTACGGACTGAATCGCGTCCGGTTTCTCGCGCCGGTCATCGCCGGGTCCCGCATTCGGGCGCGATTCTCGGCGGCCTCGATCGAGGAACTGGAAAAGTCCACCAAGGTCGTCTGGAACGTCACCGTGGAGAGGGAAGCCGGCGGCAAGCCGTGCTGCGTCGCCGAATGGATCGTCCTCTACTATCCATGAACGCCGACACGCGGCCGGTGCGCGCGAGCGAGAAGCTCGACTGGCCTCGCATCGAGGCCTGGCTTGGCGATGCGCTGCCGCGGCGGCCGCCGGCGCCGATGGAAGTGGAGCAGTTTCCCGGCGGGCATTCGAACCTCACCTACATGCTGCGCTTCGGCGATCTCGAGCTGGTGCTTCGGCGCCCGCCGTTGGGACCGGTCCCGCCGCGCGCGCATGACATGGCCCGCGAGTTCCGCCTGCTCGCCGCCGTGCATCCGCACTTTCCGCTTGCGCCCCGCCCGATTGTCCTCTGCCAGGACGCTTCGGTCGCGGGCTGCACTTTTTACGTGATGGAGCGCCGGAGGGGCATGGTGATCCGGCTCGACGAGCCGGAAGGAGTCCGCGGCCGGCCCGAGGTGCGCCGGGCGATCAGCGAGTCGATGATCGACACGCTCGCCGATCTGCACGCCATCGACGTCATGGCCCAGGGCCTCGAGGCGCTCGGCAAGCCCGCCGGGTTCGTGGCCCGCCAGATCCGCGGCTGGACGGAGCGTTGGCACGGCGCGAAGACGAGCGAGCTGCCGGAGATGGAGCAGCTCGCGGCGTGGCTCGAGCAGCGCATCCCTCCCGACCCCGCCCGCCCGGCCCTGGTGCACGGCGACTACAAGCTCGACAACGTGATGCTGGCCGCGGACGATCCGCGGCGCCTCGTCGCCGTGTTCGACTGGGAGATGAGCGCGGTGGGCGATCCGCTGATCGACCTCGGCATCCTGCTCTGTTACTGGGTGCACGTGGCGGAGGCCGCGCGCGGGGATGCTATATCAACGGTTACTACAGCGCCGGGATGGCTCGGCCGCGCGGCGATCCTCGATCGCTACGCCTCCCGGTCGAATCAGACGCTCGACCGCATCGCGCTCTACGAGGTCTTCGCCCTCTTCAAGCTCGCCGTGGTCCTCCAGCAGATCTACGCGCGCTTCGTGCGCGGGCAGACCGACGATCCGCGCTTCGCCGGAATGGGGGAGCGCGTGACGATGCTGGCACGCAAAGCGGCATCGATGGCCGAGGAGCTGGGATGAACGAGACGAATACGCGGGTCCTGTTGCGAAGCCGTCCCGAACGCGCGCCTTCCGAAAACAACTTCGAAGTCGTTCGCGGCCCGATTCCCGCGATGCAGGACGGCGGCGTGCTTCGGCGCACGATCTATCTCTCCGTCGATCCCTACATGCGCGGTCGCATGAGCGCGGCGAAGTCCTACGCCGAACCGGCGAGAATCGGCGAGCCGATGGTCGGAGCGACCGTGAGCCAGGTGATCGAGTCGAAGAATCCGCGCTTCCAGCCCGGCGACTTCGTACTCGGGAACGACGGCTGGCAGAGATTCGCAGTCTCCGACGGAAAAGGTCTGCGCAAACTCGATCCTGCCGATGCGCCGCTCTCCTGGGCCCTCGGCGTCCTCGGGATGCCCGGCCTGACCGCGTACGTCGGCCTGCTCGACATCGGGAAACCAAAAGCAGGCGAGACCGTCGTCGTCTCGGCGGCCGCGGGAGCGGTCGGATCGATCGCCGGTCAGATCGCCAGGATCAAAGGCTGCCGGGTCGTCGGCACCGCGGGCTCGGATGAGAAGTGCGACTTCGTGACGAGCGATCTCGGATTCGACGCCTGCATCAACTACAAGACCGCGAACCTCGGCGAGGCGTTGAAACAGGCCTGCCCGAACGGCATCGATGTCTACTTCGACAACGTCGGCGGCGCGGTGCTCGAGGCGGTGCTGCATCGCATCAACGTGCACGCACGCATCCCGCTCATCGGGCTGATCTCGCAGTACAACGATCCGAAACCGCCGAGTGGCCCGAATCTGGGGCCGTTGCTCACGAACCGCGTGCTGATGCAGGGAATGATCATTCTCGATCACTTCGATCGAATGCCCGACTTTCTGCGCGACATGCCGGCGTGGCTGCGCGAGGGGAAGATTCTCGTTCGCGAAGACGTGGTGCAGGGATTGGAAAATGCGCCACGCGCTTTGATCGGCCTGCTGAAGGGACAGAACATTGGAAAGCGGATCGTGCAGGTTTCCGCTGATCCGACACGGGAGGTCAAACGATGAGCGAAGTTGTGCTCGAACATCCCGCGGAGGCGATCGCCGTCGTCCGGCTCAACCGGCCCGAGGTGCGGAACGCGCTGAACATCACGGTGCGCCAGCTTCTGGCGCATCACTTTTCCGCGCTGTCGACCGATGAAACGACACGCTGCATCATCCTCACCGGCGGCGACAACGTCTTCGCCGCGGGGGCCGATCTGCGCGACATGGCCGATCGCAATCCGGTCGACTTGATGACCCATCACTCCGAGCGCCTCTGGGCCCCGATCGCGTCGTGTCCCAAACCGGTAATCGCCGCGGTGAACGGCTATGCGCTCGGCGGCGGATGCGAGCTGGCAATGCTGGCCGATATCATCGTCGCCGGCGAGGGGGCGAGTTTCGGGCAGCCGGAGATCCGCGTCGGCATCATGCCCGGCGCGGGCGGCACGCAGCGCCTGACGCGGGCGGTGGGAAAGTACCGCGCCATGCGCATGCTGCTGACCGGCGAACCGGTCTCCGCGCGCGATGCGCTGGTCATGGGACTGGTCAGCGAGGTCGTCCCCGACGCCGAGGTGTTCGCCACGGCGATGAAGATCGCCACGAACATCGTGTCGATGCCGCCGCTGGCCGTACTGCAGATCAAGGAGGCGGTCCTCTCCGGCCAGGACGTCCCGCTGGACACGGCGATGACGCTGGAGCGAAAGGCGTTTCAACTCCTTTTCGCCACCGGCGATCAGAAGGAAGGGATGCGCGCGTTTCTCGAAAAGCGAAAAGCGGAGTTCAAGGGGCGATGAGGGGCGCCGGTTACGCCCTCACGGTTCTCTTCGCCATCAACGCCATGAACTTTTTCGATCGCCAGATCGGCGGAGTGCTCGCCGAGCCGATCCGCAGAGAGTGGAACCTCAGCGACAGCGCGTTAGGCGCGCTGGGGACCGCGTTCACGCTGCTCTACGCGGCGGTCGGCATTCCGCTGGGGCGGCTGAGCGATCGCCGCTCGCGCAAGACCATCCTCGCCGTCGCGGTGCTGATCTGGAGCGCGCTGACCAGCGTCGCGGCGCTGACGCGGACGTACGCGCAGATGTTCGCCACACGGCTTGGCGTCGGATTCGGCGAGGCAGCCTGCGCGCCGGCGGCGACCTCCATGATCGGCGATCTCTATCCGCCCGCGCGCCGCGCGCGCGCCCTGTCGATTTTCATGCTCGGCCTTCCGGCCGGCATCGCCCTGTCGTATCTCGTCGCCAGCTTCGTGGCCCACGCGTGGGGATGGCGCGCCGCGTTTCTCATCGCCGGAATTCCGGGAGTGCTCTGCGCCGTCGCCGCGCTGTTCATCGCCGAACCGCCGCGCGGAATGATCGTCTCCCGCGACGTCGGGCCGTGGCGCACGCTCCTGTCGATCCCCACCATGTGGTGGCTGATCCTCTCCGGCGCCCTGCACAACTTCAACATGTACGCCCTCGGCTCGTTTCTCGCTCCGTTCCTGATGCGCTATCACGGCGCGACACTGCGCCAGGCGGGACTGATGGCCATGATCAGCTACGGCCTCTCGGGGATTCCCGGCCTGCTGATCGGCGGCGCGCTCGCGGACCGCTTGTCGATGCAGCGGCGCGACGGGCGGCTCCTCGTCGGCGCCGCGGCGATCCTCATCTCCGTGCCGATGCTTCTCCTGGCGTTGAGCCGCCCGCCGCACGCGACTCTGGCGTTCGTGGTGCTCGCCGCGACCGGCTGCATGGCCATGTATGTCTACTACTCGAGCGTCTACGCCACGCTGCACGACGTCGTCGAGCCGTCGTTGCGGGGCACGGCGATGGCTCTCTACTTCTTCGCCATGTACGTGTTAGGCGCCTCCCTCGGGCCCATCGCCACCGGGATGACCAGCGACTACTTCACGCGCCAGGCCGCCGCCGGCCGCCCGCTCGAAGCGTTCCGCGGCGCGGGCCTGCACTCCGCGATGTATCTGATCCCCATCCTCAGCATCGTCCTGACCCTGGTGCTGTTCGCTGCCACGCGCACGGTCGGGCGCGACATGGACCGGCTTCGAACGCCCCTCGCCCCGCGAAGCGGCGGGTGAGGGCCCTACGCGATCACTGCCGATCCGAGATCCAGTTCGCCAGGAACCGTGCTCGACGAGCAGTGGACCGGCGATGATTACCGATGGAGCCCAGACGAACCGTCCGGATCGACGGCAGCAAATGCAGGAACAGCGCGATGGCGACCGCTCCCGCTAAGATGCGCAATGCGCGTGGCTTACGATCCTCCGTCTGTGAATACAAAGAAGGACAGCCCAGGTGCCGAGGTGGCTGCCGGGCTCCCCGAGCGCCTGGCGCTGCGCGTGCTTCAGTTTGGCGCGTCGGCGACGGTGCTCGCGGCGTCGGCGCTCACGCAGTTCGACCTCGACCGCTTCCTGATCCCGAAGGACCTCGCGCTGCACGTCACGGCGGTGGTGGCCGGAGTGCTGGCGATCCGCGCCGCCAGTCGCGCGATCGGATCGTTTGTCGACTGGCTGCTCCTCGCATACCTCGCGCTGAGCGCCGTGTCGGCGCTGCTGGCGACGAACGGATGGATCGGGTTCCGTGCGCTGGCGATCAGCGCCTCGAGCGTGCTGCTCTTCTGGACCGCCCGCGGTCTGAAGGATGCCGGGCTGCAGCGACCGCTGCTCAACGGGATCGCTTTCGCCGTGGTGTTCTCCTCGGTGACGTCGCTGCTGCAGACGTACGGCCTGCGGGTCGTCTTCTTCTCCATCAATCGCGCGCCGGGCGGCACGCTCGGCAATCGCAATTTCGTGGCGCACGTCGCGGCGTTCGGGTTTCCGATCGTCTTTCTCGCGGCGCTGCGCGCCCAGCGGATGCGATGGCCGCTCGTCGGCCTGGCCCTTGTCTCCGCCGCTCTGGTGCTGACGCGGTCTCGCGCGGCGTGGCTCGCGTCGGTGTTCATGGCCCTGATCCTCTGCGCCGGCGTGATCGCATCCGAACGGCAGATGTGGAAGCGTCTCGCCGCCGGGTTTCTCGCTGCGTTGTGCGGCGCGGGCGCGGCGCTGCTGCTTCCGAACTCGCTGCACTGGCGCAGCCAGAATCCGTATCTCCAGTCGATGGCCGGCATCGCCAATTACGAGGAGGGGAGCGGCCGCGGCCGGCTGATTCAGTACGAACGCTCCCTGCGCATGGCGGCGAGCAGCCCGATCCTCGGTGTCGGTCCGGGGAACTGGACGGTCGACTATCCGCGCTTCGTGCCGCGCGGCGATCCGTCGATGAACCCTTCCGCGCCGGGGATGACGTTCAATCCGTGGCCGAGCAGCGACTGGGTGGCGTTCGTCAGCGAGCGGGGATTCATCGGCGCGCTGCTGATGATGATGGTGATGGTCACGATCGCGCTGCGCGGCGGATCGGGCGCCGAATTCGCGGCCCTTCTGGCGACGCTCGCGGCGGCGATCGTCTGCGGGCTGTTCGACGCGGTGTTGATCCTTCCGCTTCCCGCGTTTCTCGTCTGGGCCTCACTCGGCGCGCTGTGGAGGGACGGGGAGGGGAGATCGCACAAGCCGGTTCTTCTCGCCGTGATTCTGGTCTCCGCGTTCGGCGTCGCCAGGAGCAGCGCCCAGCTCACGGCGATGGAGATGTACGCGACGGCGACCAGCCGCGCGTCGCTGGAGCGCGCCGCGCGCATCGATCCCGGCAGCTTCGCTCTGCATCTGCGCCTGGCGCGCTCCGGTCCCCGCCGCGAGCGCTGCCCGCACGCCCGCGCCGCCCACGCGCTCTTTCCCAACTCCGACGGCGCGCGAAACCTCACCGCCCGCTGTGCCGAATAACGCGATACACGGATTCAGTGACCGCCCCCCAACCCGCCCGCGTTCCACCAGTTGCCATCCTTTACCGCGCTACGACGCCGTGCTACGAAGCCAGAATCGCCCGCATTCAAGGGTAAGATGGGCGTCGAAGTGCAAAGTTGGGCGGCGCACGGAAGCGTTCATGCGAAGCGAGGGTTCTCATCTGCATGAGCTTGGCCCTTACGATCAGTGAACTTGTGGAGTCATATCGCGAGTACCTTCAGCTCCACGAAGCGGCGAACCCAAAGCTGCTGGCGTTGACGAGGTTTGATCAACGACTGGCGTCTTGTGCTGAAGCAGCTCGCGCAGAAGCCGCCGCATTCGAGTTTCTGCGGTCGCGCAACCTTGAGCCGCATCTCTTCGAAGATCCCGTCACCGGCGGCGTCGACTTCGAGTGTCGTCCGCACAGCGGATCATTTGCTGTCGAGGTCACTGCTCTTCAAGACGACACCGTCAGTCAACGCTCCGGCGTAGAGAACGAAACTTTTGGCGCCGGGTACGTTGATATGTCCGAGACCGTGGCACTACTTCGCAGCCGCCTGTCGAAGAAGGCAAGTCAAGCCAGCCGGTACAAAGGTCCGAGGGTGCTCGTGATCGCCTCGACACACATCGCGAGTTCAATGTTGTTCGGTACGGCAGCAGAGGAGTTGTTGACCGGCGAGTCCCAGATCGTTGTTCCGGTTGGTCCGCACGGTGCGACCGGCGAGATCCATATGGGTACGGAACTCAAGAACGCCGCGGCCTTGCGATCGGTCGATGGCGCGGTAGAGGTCTTCCGTCGCAAATACGCGCTGGTTCTCCTTCTCGCTCTGCATGGCAACGGTTGTCACGTCTACGGAATCGCTCACCCCGAACCCGAGCACGCCCTGGATATCTCCACCTTTCCTCGCGTGCCTTTCGCGCGGTTGGTCTGGCCGATCGTCGAAAACACGCTTCGTGTGGAGTGGATCGTGGCTGATCCTCACCCGGAGCAGCACTACTTCCTTGGGATTCAACCAACGACCGAGGAACTAAAGCAGGGCGTATCCTAGCGCCGCCCAACTCTTAGGACTCTTTACCGCATCCATTGGACCGAGAGCGATCTTTCGGCGGTTGAGGTGCGCGCGCCGCAGAGGGTATTTGAGCAAGGAGCCGGATGCGGGAAAGAGTTAAGTTGGACGAAGCCGCGGGCCTCGTGGGGAAAGTAACGGCTGGCAACGGTCGGGCGGCGGCGAGAACGATCTGACCGTGAGAAGCGATCGATAGCAAGCAGCGGCAAATGGAGACCGGCGGGGCGGGTGGGACGTGTGCTGAACAGGTTCAGATCGTGCGTTAGGCGGAGCGATGCCAGGACAGTGCGTGCTGCCGGATGAGCGGGAGGAGGGAACGCGCGCAGAGTTCATGAGGAGTCGAACCAGATGGGGGGTAGCTGGGGAACGATCCGAGCGATGGCGTGCATCGTTCCCTTCCGGCATTGAGGACACAGACGCGTGTTCAAGACCGTGGGGCGAGCCCGCAGCGGGCGGCGCGAACCGATGAGCCGGCGCGCTCTGGCGATGTTGGCGGCGCGCTGACGGTTGCCGAGAAAGCCGTAGTAGCGAATGCGCGTGAAGCGCCGCGGGACGACGTGGAGCAGAAAGCGGCGCAGGAACTCGGTAGCCTCCAAGGTCATGGTCTTGTGCGCGTTGTCGGCGGCATAGTCACGCCAGGCGAAGGTGACGCGGCGGCCATCGAAGCCGAGGATGCGGCGATTGGAGATGGCGATGCGATGGGTGTAGGAAGCCAGATAGGCGAGCACCTGCGAGGGGCCGCCGAAGGGAGGCTTGAGGTGGACGTGCCAATCGGTCCTGGAGGCACGGGCCAAGAGCAGATCGAGCGCCGTGAGATCGCGAGCGATGGCGGGCGGAAGAGCGAGCGTGCCGGCGGTGAAGGCTCCACGCAGGCCGTTGCAGAACAGAGTGCGAAAGCGGCGAGACAGAGCCTTGACCCAGAGAAGAAACGAGGTCTTGCGCAGACCAACCCAACGCGAGCCATCAAGGGAGATCCCTCCGCCGGGGACCACACAATGAACATGAGGATGAAAGACGAGAGTCTGACCCCAGGTGTGAAGCACAGCGAGGAGCCCCAGACGTGCGCGGAGCCGGGTGGCACCGACATCGAGCAGAGCCTGAGCGGCGGCGCGCATGAGGATGGCGTAGACGATCTGCTGCGAAGCGAAGGCCACGGGACGGAGGATCTCGGGGATGGTGAACACGGCGTGAAAGTAGGGAACATCGAGGATCTCGTCGCGGCGGCGCTCGAGCCAGCGCTCACGGGCCTCGGCACCACAGAGGGGGCAGTGGCGGTTGCGACAAGAGTTCCAGAAGGTGTGCTCGAACCCGCAGCGGTCACACTGGTCGCGATGACCGCCGAGCGAGGCGGTGCGACAGCCGGCAATGGCGCGCATCACCTTGCGCTGGGGGGCGGTGGTAGGACGGGTGGCCATCAACTCCGCTCCCTTGGCGCGGACAATGGCGCCGAGTGTGACCTCGGCGGGCACAGCGCACGAACCTCACTTGGGCGGGGGCGGAGTGAGCCTGCCCCGGTTTCGTGGACGGGTTAGTAGTTGGGCGACGACGGAACAGGCCGCCGGCGCGGTTTTGATCATACCTGCGGTGTCGCCTATGCCGAAAGCTCTGCTTTCGGCATAGG
>Ga0070741_10018298_pt1 | contig 11366 bp, 12 predicted proteins | sample Coa_R1_4_FD_66440 | JGI IMG/M metagenome (GOLD analysis project Ga0070741, IMG submission 66440) | Surface soil microbial communities from Centralia Pennsylvania, which are recovering from an underground coalmine fire - Coalmine... | ecosystem: Environmental > Terrestrial > Soil > Unclassified ...
TTCGTCGCGGGGAACATGACCAAGGTGAGCACCGGTGGCTGGATTCCGCTGACACTCGGAGCGCTCCTGTTCTTCGTCTTCTGGACATGGCGCAGCGGTCGCCTGGAGTTGCGCGCCGCGCTGGCGAAGATGGCAGTGCCCAAGCAGGACCTCGCGAAAGTGATCGACGGTGCGCAGCGCGTGCCGGGCACCGGAGTATTCCTCGCGAGCGATCGCGATCTGGTGCCTTCGGCGCTCATTCGCAACATCGAGCACAACCGTGTGGTGCACGAGCGGGTGATCATCCTCAACATCGAGATCGCGCATACCCCGCGCCAGGACCCGGTCCGCCGGGTCGAGATCGAGGAGATCCTTCCCGGCGTGTACGAGATCACGGCGCGTTTTGGGTTCATGGAGACGCCGGATGTCAGCCAGGCGCTGAAGTCGTGCCGCACACGCGGGCTGCGCGTGTTCTCCGAGGACAGCTCGTTCTTCGTCGGACGGCACATGGTTCGCGCGCGCCCGCTGCCGGGCTGGAAAGGATTGCAGCGCCGTCTGTTCGCCCGGATGCAAAGTCACAGCACCCAGGCAGCGGAGTTCTTCCGGATGCCCTTCAGGGGAGTGATCGTGCTCAACACCGCGGTGGAGATCTGAAGGCGCTGATCTCACTGGTCGTCGCGATGGCCGGCAATGGCGTCATTGGCCGCGACAACACTTTGCCCTGGTACCTCCCGGCGGATCTGAAACACTTCAAGACAGTGACCCTCGGCAAACCCATTCTCATGGGCCGACGCACCTTCGAGTCGATTGGCAGAGCGCTCCCGGGCCGCACCAATCTGGTCCTGACACGTAACCCGGCGTGGCGGGCCGAAGGCGTCATCAAGGTTCACTCACTTGCCGAAGCGTTCGAGCGGATCGAAGGCGCTGCCGAGCTGGCGGGAATCGGGGGGACCGAGATCTTCCGGATGCTCCTGCCGCTGGCAGTCCGGATCTACCTGACACGCATACACGCCGACATCCCTGGCGACACGGTATTTCCGCCTCTCGATCCGGCTCAATGGGTCGAGAGTGATGCGCGCTTCGTGGCTGCCGACGATCGCAACGCGTATTCCATGACGTTCGCTACCCTGGACCGCATCGGCTCTCCAGGTTGAAAATCTGAACGCGCGACCCTGCCCGCATTCACCGCAGCAGCGGCAGGCGCTCCTGAACCAGCTTCTGCGCCAGAGCGAAGTCGGGCGCGGCTGAGCCGCGGTCCACCTCGAGCAGAATCCCCGTCTGCACCTCGCCGCGGCGCAGAGCCTCGGCGTACGAGATTTCCGGGTGGAAGGAGACCATCGAATACCTTGGAATGAAGCGATCCGGGAAACGCCTCTCCAGCTCCAGAGCGATCGCCTGCCTGCGCACGAAGTCCGGATCGAGCACCGTGTCTCGCATCTCGGTGTAGTTCTCCAGCGCCATCCGGCCGATGGCCTCGGCGTTGGGGCGGCGAAGAGTCTCGAATTCTGCGAACAGGGTCTGCCAGTCTGCGCATTGCTCCCAGAGCGTGTCGAGCGCCAGGCAATCTTCGAATGCTGCATTCATCCCCTGCCCGTGAAAGGGCACGATGGCATGGGCCGCATCGCCCAGCAGCAGCACCTCTGCACCGACATGCCAGGGCAGCGCGTGCACCGTTCCCAGTTGGCCCGCCGGATGCTGCTGAAACTCTCCTGCCAGATCGGGCATCAGCGCCAAGGCGTCCGCGAACTCCTCGCGGAACAGCTCGAGGACCGACTGAGGGTCACTGAGCGCTGCAAAGCTGCGAGGTCCGCGCTGGGCGAGAAACAGAGTACCGGTGAAACTGCCATCCGTATTGGGCAAGGCGATCAGCATGAACCCGCCGCGCGGCCAGATGTGCAGCGCATGAGGGTCGAGGGCGGGGCGCCCACCCAACGCTGGCAGCGTCAGTTCCTTGTAGTCGTGATCCAGCCATTCCTCGCCGACCCGCACCTGGCCTGAGGCCGCGAGACTGGAGCGCACGGCGGAGCCGGCGCCGTCGGCGGCGATACTCGGCGCGAGCCCGACTGTGTACTCACGCTGCGAGGCTTCGTCGCGCAATCGCAGGCGACCTGCCGCAGAGTCGGCGCCGAGGCAGACGTGCAGGAAACGAATGGTAACCGCAGGATGTGCCGCAGCCTCCTCGATCAACACCCGGTTGAGGGCAGCCCGGCTGATCGAATAGATGACCTCCTCAGGCCGCTGTCCGTAGGGCTGCAGAGTCTGGCGCCCGTTGCGCTCGTGAATCATCCGTCCGCGCATCGGTATCAACAGCGGCCGGATGCGGTGCATGACTCCCGCGTGCTCGAGCGCACGGATGCCGCGGGAGGCGAGGGCGAGATTGATGGAGCGGCCACGCTCGGTCTGCGCCGCGCGCGGATCGCTGCGCCGCTCGTATAAAGCGACGGAGCAGCCGCGATGAGCCAGCGTGATGCCGAGCAGCGCGCCGGCCAGGCCGGCGCCGACGACGTTCACGGTTGGGTCCGAAATGATTCGCACAGCAGGTGCCGTCAGGTCCGGTCAGGCAGGCTCGCGCAGGGCTTGGGCGAGCAGCTCGCTGAAACGAAAAACATCGGCATGAGTGTTGTACAGCGGAACCGGTGCAACGCGGATTGTATCGGGCTCGCGCCAGTCACAGACCGCGCCGAGCTGTGCGAGCCGATCCAGGATGCGCCGGCCGCGGCGATCCCGGCCGGCGATCCGGAGCGAGAGCTGGCAGCCGCGTGCGGCAGGCTCGCATGGAGTGATGAGAGCGACATCGGGGCCGAGTGGGGCGAGCAGAAATTCCAGCAAGCCCGTAAGGGAGCGGGACTTCCCACGCAACCGTTCGATGCCTGCCTGCCGGAACAGATCCAGCGAGGGCAACAGCGGCGCCGTCGACAGGATGGGAGGATTGCTGATCTGCCAGGCGGCCGCGCCCGGCTCGGGCTCGAACTGCGGCTCCATCCGGAAACGTGTGCTGGCCTCATGGCCCCACCAACCCTGCAAGCGGGTGGTCGGCAGGCTCTGCAAGTGGCGTTCGTGGACGAAGCAGCCGCCGATGGCTCCGGGGCCGGCGTTCAGATACTTATAGTTGCACCAGACTGCGAAATCGACGCCCCAGGCGTGCAGTTCGAGCGGCACGTTTCCGATCGCGTGGGCCAGGTCTATGCCGGCAATGCAGCCGGCGCGATGGGCGGCCTGTACGACTCGCTCGACATCGAAAGCCTGGCCCGTACGATATTGAACACCGGGCCAGAGGACGAGCGCGATGTCCGCGCCGTGCTCATCCAGGCACGCCTCGATCGCCTCATGTGAGACGGTGTCTTCGCCGCGCGCAGGCGCCAGCTCGATGAGCGTGCGATCGGGATCGTGACCATGCCAACCCAGCTGTGAAGCGACCGCGTGCCGATCGGATGGAAAAGCCCCCGCCTCGATGAGAATCTTCACGCGTCGTCCCAGCGGACGATAGAAGCTCGCCAGCATCAAGTGCAGATTCACGGTCAGAGAGTTCATGGCGATCACTTCATCGGGCCGCGCACCGCCCAGGTACGCAAGCCCCGCCGTCACATTGCGGTGATACGGGATCCACGGCCGGGACTCCGCTTCGTGACCGAGCACTCCCAAACGAGCCCAGCGATCGAGCTCCTCCTCGACCACGCGGCGCGCTTCCAGGGGCATCAATCCGAGAGAGTGGCCGCACAGGTACAGCAGAGGATGGCCGGAGGCATCGGCAGGCAATGCGAACTGCCCACGGAAGCTGCGCAACGGGTCTTGCTCATCGAGAGCGCAGGCGTACTCGAGTGTCGGCTCGTGGCTCATGGGTTGAGACTCTCGAGCGCATAGAGTACCGGGCGGCTCGGTACCGCATCACCCGCTATGGCCGGCGTCTGGATTTCCAACAAATACGCCCCGTCCGCCAGCCCGTTCGGAATGTACGCAAACTCGGTGATCGTTGCTCGAGAGCGCGTTGCTTCCGACAGCGCACGTGAGCCCGGCGGCAGACCGAAGAAAATGCGATGCGCCGTGAGCCTTCCCTCATCATGAGTGCGGTCGATGGAGGGCAGATCCACGACCAGATGCTGCACGCCGCGCTCGACCAGGCATTGAGCGGCCTCACTTGTCAGGTAGGCGGCGGTCAGCTCCGTGTAGTCGCGCTGCTTCTTGTCCGCACCATTGGGCAGCGTCCGCAGAATCAGGCCGTTGGGCTCGAACGGCAGGTTCCGAGGCCAGCTCTTGAGCAGGGCACGGCGGGTGATGCGCAGATCGCCGGCTCTCGAGGGCGGGTCTACTGATTCGCCATCCTGGACGTCGACCGGCTCGACACTGAGAAGCAGCGCTGGTACGAGACCTGGAGGGACGATCCGAAAAGCATCCAGCGGATCGGTCGTCAGATGACCGACCGACTCGGTATGCGTTCCGTTGCAGTGTGGGATCAGGGTCAGCATGTGGCAGTTGCAGCTCGCGCCTTGCGCCACAGAGCCGGAGAAGCCGGGCACCGACCAGGGGCGCGTGAGGGCCACCGGGGCGCCGAAGTGGCGCGGCTGCGCCGAAAAATCCAGGTCGATCGCGATGCTCACGGGGCGTGACAGGTCCACGTTGAGCGCCGTGTGCTCCAGCTCGATGCGCGCCCTCAATCGGCGCGCTCCATCGTGGCGCCGCAGTTCGAGCAGGTGCGCTGCTCCTGACTGCCGTAGAAGCGCTCGAACACGGGCGCAAGCTTCTCGATGTCCGTGACCTCGAGAAACTCCTCGTGCAGAAGCTGGCCACAACGCTCGCAGTACCATTGAAAGCCCTCGAGCTCACCGGGACGCCGGCGGCGCTCGACCACGAGGCCGACGGTATTGCCGGGCCGCTGCGGTGAATGCGGTACCAATGGCGGCAACAGCAGGATCTCGCCCTCCCGCACGGGCAGATCCACCGGGCGCCCCTCCTGCATCGTCCTGAGCACCATGTCGCCCTCGAGCTGGTAGAAGAATTCCTCGCCCGGATCCACGTGATAATCCTTGCGGGCGTTGGGACCTCCGACCACCATGATCACGAAATCACCGTCCCGGAACACGCGCTTGTTGCCCACGGGAGGTCGCAGCTCGGCGCGGTTTTCGTCGATCCAGCGGCGCAGGTTGAACGCCTGGAGAGGTTGCATGCCCGTGTCCTCGATTGGCTACACCCCTATGTTACGCGCCGAAAACGCGCCTCACGAAATTGAGCTTTCCGCGAGTGACAGCGCGGGCGTGGCGCTAAGATGCGCCATGTTCCGCCGGCTGCTGGCGGAGCTGCCCGAGGAGCGCTGTCCATGACCCGATCCGACCGTCCGGCAATCACCGCCATCCTCGCTGGCCTGGCGCTGACATGGGCGGCCGGCTGCAGCCACCTTCCGCGGCCTCACTGGCCCTGGCACCACCAGGCCGCGCAGGGCCCGCAGGAAGTGCACGAGCTGGACATCATTGCTGCAGAGGGCTCATCGGTGAATCTGCCGCAATATTGGAAGCAGAACACGCTGGTCGTCGATCTGCAGCAGGCGGGCGCAACGGGCAGCCTCGTCATGAAGCCGCGCGAACATACCTTGTGGCCGGTGCGTATTGCCCTGCGCGTGATGCCGGGACAATTCGCAGCGCTGGAGGTCCGTGCCAAGCAGCGGGTGGTGTTGCCGATCACCCCTTCGGGAACCCGGCCGGTGGATCTGGAGCTGGCTCCGGGCGTGTACGTCATGAAGACGCCCGAGATCCATGTCAGCTGGGGCCCTGAGCTGGCCGTAACGCAGTGAGCGTGAACTCTTCGCGAAGGTCCGCGGCTCACTCGCCGGGGGACTGATACTCGCGGCACGGCAACGTCACCGGCGGCCGCTCCGCATCGAGATCGAACGCCGTAAGGCCGCCGCCCCAGACACAACCTGAATCAAGCCCCACGACACCGGCACGCTGGATGAAACCCAGCGCCGACCAGTGACCGAATACGACGCGCGCGGAACGCGTGAGACGTCCCTCCAGGTCAAACCACGGCCGAAAAGGCGAATCCGCCGCCGGGGGCTTGCCTTTGAGCTTGAGGTCGACGCGACCCTGTGCCGTACAAACGCGTAGACGCGTCAGCACGTTGATCGTGAATCGCAGCCGCTCTGGACCGCTCAGCTCCTCGGTCCAGCGATCGGGCTCATCGCCGTACATGTGCTGGAAGACTGAGTTCGGATCGCGGCGCAAGCTCGCCGCCACCTCGACGGCCAGCTCGACCGTCTTGCCGACGCTCCACTGCGGGACCACTCCGGCATGCACCATGAGATCGCATTCGCCGCCCGCTCGAGGCGCCTCGACGTGAGCAAGGGGTCGCGTGATGAGCCAGTCGAGCAGCGCGTCTCGATCCGGGGCTGCCAGAATATCGTCCAGCGTGTCGGAGCGGCGCTTGCGGCGGCTCCCGTACGCGACGGCGAGCAGATGTAGATCGTGGTTGCCAAGGACGACGACTGCGTTGTCGCCGAGGCTGCGTACGTAGCGCAGCACATCCAGCGAGCGCGGTCCGCGATTCACCAGGTCGCCGACGAACCAGAGCTGATCCCGGTCCGCGGAGAAACCCACTCGCTCGAGCAGCGCGAGCAACTCATCATGACAGCCCTGGACGTCGCCGAGGGCATAGCGAGTCACTGCAGGATACCGGGCATGGCCAGACGGAAGGCGGCGATGGGCGCATCGAATCGCGTGCCTTCGTCGGTCATCATCTGGTAGCTGCCCTGCATGACGCCGACCGGCGTTTCCAGCACGGCGCCGCTGGAGTAGCGAAACCCCTGTCCCGGTTTCAGGTGCGGCTGCTCGCCGACCACGCCGTCGCCGCGCACCTCCTGCACCTTGCCGTTCGCATCCGTGATGACCCAGTGGCGCCTCAGCAGCTTGGCCGGCACCTCGCCCTCATTGCGGATCGTGATGGTGTAGGAAAAGACGTAGCGGTGGTCACTGGGATCGGACTGCTCGACGAGGTAGGCCGTCTGCACCTGGATACGAATCGGCGGTGAGCTGGAATCCATGTCGCTGCGCCGATCAGGGCCGGCCTACGCGCACCGCAAGCACATCGCAGGGCGCGGCGTGCAGTATCGTATCTTCCGTGAAGTTCACCAGAATCGACAGACCATGGCGCTCGCGACTGCCGAGCACGATGAGATCCACGTGCCGCTCGCGCGCGATCCGCACGATTTCCGATTTGACGTTACCGGACTCGACCCGGCAGGCCGCGGCCGGGACGCCCAGATCGGTGCCGAGCACCGCGAGCCGCTGCCTGGCCTGATCCAACAGATCATCCTCGATCTGCACGGAGGGCATGAGGGTCTCGCCCATCGGTTCCACCGGTATGAATTCCACAACGTGCAGCAGCTCCACCTCGGCGCCGACCGCGGCGGCGAGCGCCTGCGCGCGCCGGCCAATCATCACACTGTCCTCGGTGAGGTCGACCACGAGCAGGATGCGGCGATAGTTGGACATGTCGTGACCCTTCATTCAGCGCGGTCGGCTTCGGCCCCCGGGTCAGATCTTACAATCTTCTGCGCTAGCGCATTGAATGCCTCGGGAGGGAGCGTGCCGGGGCGGGCACCCGGGTCGAGTCCGCTCGCTTCGATCTGCCCGGCGCTGACCAGACCGCGGAGCGCATTGCGCAGCGTCTTGCGCCGGTGGGCAAATGCGGCCGCCACGACGGCTCCGAAGTGCGGGCTCACTGCGAAGGCCGGCTCGGGATGCACCGTGAGTCTGGCGACGGCCGACCAGACGGCGGGCGGCGGTTGGAAGGCTCCCGGACCGACCTCGAACAGAGGCTCCGCCCGCAGCCAGGGTGAGAGCATGACGGTCAGGCGGCCGTAGTCCGGCCCGCCCGGGCGCGCTGCGATGCGCGCCACCACCTCGCGTTGAAGCATGATGTGGAGGTCGGAGATTGCGCCGCGGTGCTTCAGCAGGTGAAACAGCAAGGGAGTGGAAATGTTGTAGGGCAGGTTGCCCACGATGCGCAGAGGGCCGCTGCGCTCGCGTGAGAGCGCGCCGAAATCGAAACGCAGCGCATCCCCCGCATGCAGTGTCAGTCGCCTCTCATGGGCCAGCTCATGGTGCAGCAGGGCCAGGAGGTCGCGATCGATCTCGATGGCATCGAGCGTGCTGCACCTTGTTTGCAGCAGGCTTCGCGTGAGGGTGCCGCGTCCGGCACCGATCTCCACCAGGTGATCCGCTGGAGCCGGGCTCACTGCCTGGACGATGCGACTGATCACCGCAGGATCGTGCAGGAAATGCTGTCCGAAGCGTTTGCGACGAGGCGGGTGTCCGCAACGTGGGGATTCGGGCATCAGCGGGATCGGCTGCTGAGCTCGATCGCCAGTGTGATGGCCGCGACCAGGCTGCCCGGGTCGGCGCGTCCGGTGCCGGCAAGGTCGAGTGCGGTGCCGTGATCTACCGAGGTGCGCAGGATCGGCAGCCCCAATGTCACGTTCACTGTCCGATCGAATCCCGCGTGCTTGATGACCGGCAAACCCTGGTCATGGTACATGGCGATCACGGCATCGAACCCGGCCAGAACGGCCGGCACGAACGCGGTGTCGGCGGGCAGCGGCCCCGTCACCTGGATTCCGCGGGCGCGCAGGCGCTCGATTGCCGGCGCAATGACCCGGATCTCCTCATCACCCAGGTAACCGCCTTCGCCCGCGTGCGGATTGAGGCCGCACATCCCGATGCGCGGCGACTGCATTCCCCACCATTTATGCAAGTCCGCGGCGAGGATCTCGGTGATCGCGCAGAGCGACTCCACCGTGATGGCGCCGCTGACTTCCTTCAGTGGCAGATGAGTGGTGGCAAGTGCGACTCGCATGCTGTCCGCCGCAAGCAACATGACGGCGCGCGCAGCCCGGGTGCGCTCGGCGAGATACTCGGTGTGCCCGGTAAAGGCAATCCCCGCATCATTGATGATGCCCTTGTGAACAGGCGCCGTGCTCATGGCGGCAAACTCACCGCGCAGGGTCCCTTCCACCGCACGATCGAGAAGGTCGAGCACATAACGGGAATTGCGCTTGTCGAGCCGACCCGGATGACTGATCGCGGCAAGCGGGTGATGAATGACGACCAGCGTATCCGGCTCGTGCGCATGCGAGGCAGCCGGATCATATGGTTGGAGTTTCACGGGCCAGCCGAGCTGTGCGGATCTCGCAGCGAGCAGCTCGCGGTCGCCGACACACACCAGCTCGCACGGCAGGCGGCGTCGTGCCAGGGCGAGACACAGCTCGGGGCCGATCCCGGCGGGCTCGCCCGAAGTCAGTACGATGCGCGCAGGTTGCAATCGTCCTCCGCGCGCGACCTGCTAGAGCTTCGTCTCTACGTAGGCCTCATCGCGCAGCCGGCGCAGCCAGAGCTCGGTCTCCTCATCCGCCTTGCTCGCGCGGATCGCCTCGAGAGCCTGGTGGCGCTTGATCTCGTCGGTGTTGTCGACCTGGCGGTGGCCCAGCACCTGGGCGATGTGCCAGCCGTACTGCGTATGAAAAGGCTCGCTGAGCTCGTTGTCCTTGAGCTTGGAGATGACCGCCTCGAATTCCGGCACGAAGGTGCCCGGAGCGGTCCAGCCGAGGTCCCCGCCCTGGGAAGCCGAGCCAGGATCCTCCGAGGTGATCGAGGCGATGCCGGCGAAATCCTCACCCTTGAGGATCCGCTGACGGATCTGCTCGAGCTTCTGGCGCACGGTGGCATCATCCGCCAGCTCGTTGGTCTTCATCAGGATATGCCGGACGTGCACCTGATCGACGATGGCTTTCTTTTCCTCGTTGCGAATGTCGTTGACCTTGACCAGGTGATAGCCGCTCGGAGTGCGGAGCGGCTGACTCACCTCACCAGGCTTGAGCTTCACAATGATGTCGGTGAGGAAAGTCGGCAGCTCGGTCCCCTTGCGCCAGCCGAGCGCCCCGCCATCGAGCGCCGTCTGACTGTTGGAGTAGGCGATGGCGAGCTTCGCGAAGTCCTCACCCCCCTTGGCCCGCTGGTAGACCTCCTCAGCCCGCTTGGAGGCCTGCTCGATCTGCTCCGGGGTCGCGGTTTGACCGACCGCAATGAGGATGTGTGACACGTTGTATTCGTTCTGCTCCGAGGGCGCATTGGCTTGCTTGGCGAGGAACTGGTCGATCTCACGAGGCGTGATGCTGATTCGCTGCAGAACGTCACGCTGTCGGAGCAGGCCCAAGGTGAGCTCCTTGCGCATCTCCTCACGGTAGGACGCGTAATCGATGCCCTGCTGGGCCAGCGCCTCGGGGAGCTGGGACAAGGGAATGTTGTTGCGCTGGGCGACTTCGGTCAGCGCATTGTTCAGGGCATCGTCGGGTACCTTGAGGCCCGCGTGGGCGGCGCGCTGAGACTGGATCTCCTGCAGGACCAGGCGTTCCAGGACCTGCTGCCGGAGGACGTTTTCGGGCGGCAGCTCGAGCTTTTGCGCGCGCAGGCGTTCGGTGACCGAGGCGACCTGATCATTCAGCTCGCTGTCGAGCACCACCCCGTCATTGACGACCGCCACGACCCGATCCAGCAATACCCCACGGGTGGCCAGCTCACGCGTCTGGGCCTGGACGACTCCCTGGCCCTGAAAAGCCAGGACCTGGGCGCCCAGGGCGAGCACGGCTGCAAGCCGGGTCAGAGAACGAGAACGCTGCATGGATGATCCTTGTCTGCCGGGGAGCTCAAGGGCTCCGGATTTTCTGGCTGGCACTTTCCAGGGGTGTATAGCCCCGGATGGCTTCCGTCAAGAAGGCATCGGACGCGGATCCGACACTGGCCAGGCCCGCGAGTTCCAGTTGCAGCCAGATGCCGGTGTCCTGGGAGCCGGTGGTGGCCGGAGCCACCGGATGCGTGCTGATGAAGCGGCGGGCCCCGAAACGGACCCGCCAGCAGCAGGCACGGTACTCGAAGCCCGCGAAACGCTCCAGTGCCTCGCCGTCCTTGATCGAGTAAACCCCCCTCACGTAGACATTCCAGGAATGGCTGATGGGCCACGCGCCGGAGATCTCCGCCTGCTCCAGGACATCACGCTGATAGCGGTAGCCGACATTGATGACCGACTGCGACGAGGGCTTGTACTGGATGTTCACCTGGGAGCGCTCGCTGCGCTCGGTCTGCGGGTCCCACTGCAACCCCATATCCGCGCTCCAGTCCTGGAAAGCGGTCAGGGCGATCTGGGCCACGAAGTCGGAGCGGTTGTCGGTGCGCACCTCCTCCCCGGGAATCACCACGCGCGGATTGGTGAAGTAGTAGATCTGGCCGAAGGTGGCCGAGAGGAACTGTTTGCCGTCGCTCGCATTCAGCAGCCGACTGGTGATGCCGAGGCTCACCTGGTTTGCATCCCCGACCCGATCCGCCCCCACGTAGCGGTTGTTGCGAAAC
>Ga0070741_10018299_pt1 | contig 11365 bp, 8 predicted proteins | sample Coa_R1_4_FD_66440 | JGI IMG/M metagenome (GOLD analysis project Ga0070741, IMG submission 66440) | Surface soil microbial communities from Centralia Pennsylvania, which are recovering from an underground coalmine fire - Coalmine... | ecosystem: Environmental > Terrestrial > Soil > Unclassified ...
GCTCACGAGCGCAGCCTCTCGCCGCGGGGGTCGAAGAACGGCGCGAGCGCCACCCTGGCCGTCTGCGTCTGGCCGCCGACGCGGATGTCGATGCGCTCGCCGTGCGAGGCGCGCTCCGGCGCCACCCAGGCGAGGCCGATCGTCTCGCCGAGCCGCTCGCTCACCCGGGCGCTCGTCACCCGCCCGGCGGGACGGCCGTCGGCCACCACCTGCGCGCCCTCCGGCGGCAGCGCCCACGCCGGCATGGTGAAGCCGACGAGCCGCTCGCGCACGCCGCGCTCGCGCTCGAGCTCGACGGCGCGCCGGCCGACGAAATCCTCCTTGTCCAGCTTGACGATCCAGGGCATCCCGGCCGAGAGCAGGGTCGACTCGGAGTCCGTGTCCTGGCCGACGATCACGTGCTGCTTCTCCAGCCGGAGCACGCGCTGCGCCTCGACGCCGAACGGGCGCGCACCCCCGGCGACGAGCTGGTCCCAGACGTGCTCGCCGGCCGAGCTCGCGAAGTGCAGCTCGTAGCCGAGCTCGCCGACGAACCCGATGCGCAGGGCGAGACAGGGGACGCCCGCCACGGTCAGCTCCTTCGCGTCCAGGTACGAGATCGCCTCGTTCGACACGTCGGCGTCGGTCAGCCGCCCGAGCAGCGCCCGTGCCCCGGGGCCGGCCACGTTCACGGCTGCGAGCGCACCGGTGACGTCCACGATCTCGACGTCGTAGCCCCAGATGGCGTTCCACCACTCGAACCACTCGTGCACCGACTCGGAGCCGCTCGACGTCGTCGTCACGTAGAAGAGGTCGTCGCCGAGCCGGGCGAGCGTGCCGTCGTCGAGGATGCGGCCGCCGTCCGTCGTCAGCACGCCGTAGCGGATCCGCCCCGTGGGCAGGTCGGCGAGCCGGTTCGGGTACAGGCGCTCGAGGAAGGCGACCGCCTCCGGCCCCTCCACGATCAGCTTGCCGAGCGTGGACACGTCGATCACCCCCACCGACTCGTGCACCGCCCGCACCTCCGCCTGCGGGTCGCCGTAGGAGTGCGGCCGCTTCCAGCGTCCGGCCCACATCATCTCGGCGCCAGCCTCCTCGTGGCGGAAGTGCAGCGACGTCCGCCGCACCGGCTCGTGGCGGCGGCCGGCGAGCAGGCCGAGCTCGACCGGCGACCAGGGCGGCCGCGCCGTCGTCGTGCCGATCGCCGCCTCGTCGGCGCCCGTCGTCGCCGCGTACAGCCGGATCGAGGCGAGCTGGCACAGACGCCCCTGGCAGGGGCCCATGGTCACGGTCGTGTACCGCTTCGCGAGCTCGATCGAGTCGAAGCCCTCCGCGGTCGCCCGCTCGACGTCCTTCACGGTCACGTCCTCGCACAGGCAGACGAAGCGCTTGCGGCGGCCCGCGTAGGAGGGCTTCGGCCGGGCCTGGTCGAGCCCGTCGCCGGTGACGGAGCCGACCGCCTCCACACGCGGCGGCAGCTCGCTGGGGACGAACACCCCTCGCGCCGGGTCGTACTCGACGCGCGCGCCCGCCTGGGCGAGCAGCGAGTAGGCGGGCTGGCGCCCGCCCGAGACGACGGCCAAGTCGCAGTCGACTGCTTCGCCGTCCACGAGCAGGCGGCGCAGGCGGCCGCGCAGGCCGCGCGCCTCGAGCTGCCGCAGCTCGCGCTTGCGCAGGTCGACCACCGCCGCCACCTCCACGCCAGCGCGCTCGAGGTCCTCGACGACCGCGAGGCCGCGCTCGTCCGAGGAGACGACGGCGGCGCGGCTCCCCGGCCGCAGGCTCCAGCTGCGGACGAGCCTGCGCACCCCGCCGGGGAGCATGACCCCGACGAGGTCGTTGCCGGGGAAGACGAGCGGCTGCTCCAGCGAGCCGGTGGCGACGACCACCCGCTCGGCGCGGAAGCGGTACAGGACGTCGCCGGCGTCGACCGGCACGAGCCCGCCCTCGTAGATGCCGATCGCGCGCGCCGGCGAGATCACCTCCACGCCGCCCAGCCCCTCCTCGATACTTGTAACAGTCTGTTGCAAGGTGCCGTCGCCGTCGTCGACGAGCACGACGCCGGGCCCCTGCGCCGCGGCCGCGGCCGCCGCGGCGCGCCCGGCCCGCCCGCCGCCGACGACGAGCACGCGCGCGCGGCGGTGCTCGACGTCGCGCCGGACGGAGCGAGCCCCCTCCGGGTCGATGCGGCCGAGGCCGGCCGCGGCGCGCAGGAAGCGCTCGTACACCGGCCAGGCCCGCCGCGGACGGATCATCGTCCGGTAGTAGAAGCCGACCGGGGTGAACGGCCCGCCGAGCTTGTCGGTCACGCCCATCAGGTCGAGCTCGAGCGAGCCGAGCACGTTCTGGGCGCGGACGACCGCGCCCTCGCGCACGGGCTCGACGCAGACGCGGACGTTCGGCACGCCGTCCACGGTCATCAGGCAGTTCGGGCAGGCGCCGGAGCAGCAGAGCAGGCCGCGCGGACGGTGGTACTTGAAGCTCCGCGAGAACACCCGGCGGCCGGCGGCGAACAGCGCGGAGCCGATCGTGTCCCCGGCGAACGCCTCGACGAGGTCGTCCTCGAAGCGGAAGGCGATCGTCTGCGAGCGGTCGATGCGCTCGCCGGGCTGCGGAGGGAGCCTCATCGGGCGGGTGGGCGCGCCGGGGGAAGCTCGACCTTCAGGACCTCGTTCGTCCGCGTGTCCCGCTCGGCCAGGAACCAGGCGCCGCAGCCCTGCCGGTGGTACCACCACTCGCGCTGCACGCCGGCGACGTTGCGCCGCAAGTAGACATACTCCGACAGCTCGCGCCGAGTCGCCTGCGGGCCCGAGCGCGTGAGCACCTCGCCCGTGGTGGCGAACTCGTTGACGTCGCGCGGCCCGCAGTGCGGGCAGGGAAGCAGGAAGGACACTATCCCGTCATGTGGAATTGCATGTACGGATGCGCAATACTACCCCGCGTGGCGCGAACGGGTCAACCGTCACGCGGCCGCGTCGGCAGCGCGCGGCGCTCGCTCTCCATCCTGGAGGCGCTCGAGGCTGCGGGCGAGCTGGGGACGAACGAGCTCGCACGGCGCACGGGCATGTCCGCCAGCTCGGCCTCGCGCCAGCTCGGCACGCTGCTCGAGGCCGGGCTGGTCGAGTTCGACGCAGACAGCAAGCGCTACCGTCTCGGGCTGCGCCTCGTCGCGCTCGGGAACGCTGTGCTGGCGCGGCTCGACGTCCGCAACGTCGCGCGGCCGCACCTCGAGGCGCTGGTGGCGGCCGTGGACGAGACGGCGACGCTCAGCGTCCCCGGCGAGCACGACGCGATCACCGTCGACTTCGTGCCCACCGAGCGCTACGTGCAGGGCATCACCCGGCTCGGCCGGCCGAGCATCGGGCACGCGACGGCGGCCGGAAAGGTCGTGCTCGCCTTCACTGGCCATGCCCCCGCCGAGCCGCTCGCCCGCTACACGGAGCGGACGATCACCGACCCGGCCGTGCTCGCCGAAGAGCTCGCGCGCGTGCGCGCGCAGGGGTGGGCGGAAGCCTACGAGGAGCGCGAGCCCGAGTTGAACGCGGTCGCGGCGCCCGTCTGGGACAGCCGTTCGCAGCTCGCCGCCATCGTCGCGCTGCAGGGGCCGACGTTCCGCTTCGGCCGCGAGGCCGTCCGCGCCGCGCTGCCCGCGCTCCTCGAGCACACGCACGCCATCTCCCGCGCCCTCGGCTGGCCGGCGAGCGCCTGAGCGACGCCGCGAGCGTGCGCAGGGTCGCCTGCACGCGCGCCGGCGCGGCCAGGTGATGACATCTGGACACGGACCCGTCATGATCACGCCGTGGTCGATCGTCGGCGTCCCGCTCGTAAGAGCCGAGCGACCGCCGCGCGACTTGGAGGGATGGTGAGCACCGCGTTCGACGACCTCTTCTCCGCGGCAACCGCCGGCAAGCACCCGTACCCGTGGCAGCGAGAGCTCGCCCGCCGCTCGGAGCCGGCCAGGCTCCTCGCCGCCCCCACCGGAGCCGGCAAGACGGAGGCAGTCCTCCTCGACTGGCTGTGGCGTCGGCTCTTCCATCCCGACGAGGCGGAGCGGCGCCGCACGCCCCGCAGGCTTGTTCTCGCCCTGCCGATGCGCGTCCTCGTCGAGCAGACGCTGGCCGACGAGCGCATTTCATGAACTTCTCCGTCAGCACACCCAAGAGATCGCCGCAGCGCAACGACTGGCTCCGGCGAGCATTAGGGCTCTCGAACGACGAGACGCCTTTCCCGTGGCAGGAGGACCTGCTCCTCAGTCTCCTGAACCGGAGGGCTTTGCGAGCTGTCGATATCCCGACGGGGCTCGGCAAGACATCTGTCATGGCGATCTGGCTCGTCGCGAGGGCATGTCACGCTGACGTACCAAGACGCCTCGTCTACATCGTGGATCGCAGAGCTGTCGTGGATGAGGCCACCGACGTCGCTCTAAGCCTTCGGGAATTCGTGGAGACCGAGCCGGACGTGAAGAAAGCCCTCGGCTTTGAGCCGAACCGCGCTCTTCCGATCTCCACGCTTCGCGGCCAGTACGTCGACAACCGAGAGTGGCTCGCGGACCCCTCCTCGCCTGCGATCGTCGTCGGCACAGTCGACATGATCGGCTCACGGCTCCTGTTCGAGGGATATCGGGTGTCTCGGAAGATGCGCCCGTACCACGCCGGCTTGCTCGGAGCCGACACTCTCGTCGTCCTCGATGAGGCTCACCTGGTACCGCCGTTCGAGCACCTTCTGCAAGACATTGCGACTGACCCTGCGTTTCGTCCAAACGACGACCGCTTCGACCAACTGGTCCCTCGGCTTCGACTGCTGACGCTCTCGGCTACAGGGCGCCCGCAGAACAACGTGCTCACGCTTACCCAGAAGGATCTCGAACATCCAATTGCCAAGAAGCGGCTGAAGGGACCGAAATCCCTTTCGATCAAGCGCCTCGACGAGGAGACAGAGCTGGAGGAGGCGCTGGCGAAGCAGGCTTGGACGCTTGCGGACGGCGGCAAGAAGCCGGTTCGCGTTCTCATTTATTCCGACAGCCGGGAGGTTGCACGGAAGGCCAAGGCGGCCGTCGAAACGCTCGCGAAGGGCGGGGAGAAGGCAGGCACTCCCTCTGCCGAGATTTCCACCGAACTCTTCGTCGGCGGGCGCAGGGTCTTCGAGCGCGAGTCACTGAAGCAGCGGTTGATCGACCTCGGGTTCGTCGCCGGCAGCAACGTCCCATCCACCTGCCCAGCCTTCCTGTTTGCGACCTCCGCTGGCGAGGTCGGCGTCGACCTCGATGCCGACCACATGGTTTGCGACCTCGTCGCCTGGGAGCGGATGGTGCAGCGCCTCGGCCGCGTCAACCGGCGCGGTGACGGCAACGCCCAGGTGATCGTACTTGTGGAGCCGGAGCCCGAGAGCGCCGACGAGCTGCTCAAGAAGGACCCAGGTGAACGCTCGGACAAGGAGCAGGCGACAGTTGACCGTATCCTCCGCGCGAGGTCCGTGACAGCTCTCATTAAGGAGCTGCCGCAAACGGACGGAGGCTGGGACGTAAGCCCAGGTGCGCTTCATCGCCTGAGGCGAGCCGCCGAAGCGGCCCCGGAGCTCGAGCGCCTGGTACACGACGCCAGCACGGCCGAGCCTCTCCGGCCTGCGCTCACGCGACCGCTCGTGGAAGCGTGGTCGATGACCTCGCTCGAGAAGCACACCGGACGCCCCAAGATCGATCCTTGGCTCCGCGGATGGATCGAAGACGACCCGCCGCAGACGGCCGTCGTGTGGCGGACGCACCTTCCCGTACGCCGGGGCGGCCCGGCGCCGAGCAAGAAGGAGATCGAGGCCTTCTTCGAGGCCGCGCCTCCGCACACGAGCGAGGTTCTCGAGACGGAGGCCGACCGAGTCGTGCGGTGGGTCGCCGCTCGCACCAAGAGCGTCCTTAAGCAGCAAGCAGAGGCGCACCAGACGACGGAGACGTGCGACCCGGGCCTATGTGGGCAAGACGTGGTGGCCTTCGTTCTCGATCCCGCTGGAGGCCTGCGGCAGTCGCTCACGCTTGCAGAGCTCGAACACCACGAGGACAAGAAGCAATTCGAGCGGCTGCTCGCAGGCGCCACCATGGTCGTCGACGCGCGGTTGGCGGGATTGAAGGATGGGCTCCTGGACGACAAAGAAGCCAGCCCCCCCAGAACGGCCGACGACGGCGACCTCTGGGTGCGCGTAGGCACGGTCGGGTTCCGCGTGCGAGCCGTCAACGCGAGCGCGGCGATCACGACGGACGCGAACTGGCGCCGCGAGCGCCTCCGGTTCGCGTCGGAACTCTCCGAGGACGGCGACGCGGCGCGCTGGCTTGTCGTGGAGAAATGGCGGCAAGACGCGACAACGGAGGATGATCGCTCGGCGGCGAAACCCCAGCTCCTCGAAGAGCACCAGTCATTGACCGAGGAGCATGCTCGCCGGCTGGCAAAGGCGCTCGGCCTCGGCGATGGACATACCGATGTCCTTGCCCTCACCGCACGCGTGCACGACGAGGGTAAACGGGCTGCGAGATGGCAGCGCGCGTTCAATGCTCTGGCAGACGGCGTCTACGCAAAGACCGAGGGCCCCATCAACTACCGCCTGCTCGACGGCTATCGGCACGAACTCGGGTCGCTCCTTCGGGCCGAGAACGACCTGCGGATTCAAGGGCTGTCCGAGGAGCAGCGCGACCTTGCTCTCCATCTCATCGCAACCCACCACGGGTTCGGAAGGCCGCTCATCGGCACGAGCGGCTGCGAAGACTTGCCGCCCTCGGCTCTGGAGGAGAAGGCCGCGGAAATCGAGATGCGGTTCGCGCGACTTCAAGCTCGCTGGGGCCCGTGGGGTCTCGCTTGGTGGGAGGCGCTTCTGCGTGCCGCCGACCAGCAAGCGTCGCGCGACGCTGTCGAGGGAGGATCATGATGGCGCAGGCGTCCATCCCCGTGGATCTCCTCAACCCCGGGCAGGTTTTCGCCTGCATGGGCTTTCTCGAGGCTGCTGACGTGCTCCTCGGTGAGGCCGAAGGGGGATTCGACTGGACAAGCGAGGCAGTTCCACGCTTCGAGATCCGGGCCAAGGGCGATGACGACCCGTGCGGCACCGTCCTTGAGTTTCTCACCACGGCACAGCTCGATCGGATCGTCCCGGAGGATTTCGCGGACACGCTTCCGGATGACGGGCCTCTGTGCGTGGTCGACACGTTCACGGCGCCCAGGGCCGATCCGAAGGCGCTGCCTGTGCGCCTCAAGCGAGAGATCAAGCGACTGGATGTCACCCACTGGTGTGACGCCTCGTCGCGCAACTCGTTCAAACTGTTCGCCGGCCAGCAGCGCAGTGCATCGATCGCCCAGCAGATGCTCGCCGAAGTACGCACACTCTGGGACGATCGTCGAGAGGATCTGTTGGCGGACCCTCTCGGCCTCACCATGCCTCTCGGCGGCAGCACCTTCAAGTTCGACGTTCGGAAATCGTGGACGGCGCTCGACGCCGGCTACTCTCCTGACGAGCAGACGCACGTCGTCGAGGCATCGCCCGTCGTCGAAATCCTCGCCGCTATTGGCCTCGAGCACGCTCGGCCCGACGAGTTCGAGACGCGCGAGGTGCGCTACGGAGTCTGGCAGGGCCGCTTGCCCCCGGTGCTCGCACGGCCAGTGCTCGGAGCCGTCTCCGTGGGAGTTCCGATGCGCGTCTTCCGCTTCACCCTCGACCTTGCAGGAAAGAACAAGATCGTCACGTTCGCACGAGAGGAGACACAGCCATGAGCACGCCAGAGCGAGGTGAGAACGGGCAGGTAACTGCGGAATGCCTCGACAACTGGGCCACACAACCCGATGGTCCCGTCGCGCTGCGCCTGAAGCAGCAACTGCTACCGGTGGAGGAGAGCGGGATCATCTTCCCACCGACGTATGCGGACATCGGCTACAACATCGACACGCTGTCGGACGGCACGCGGGTCGCGACGATCGACAGTATCGGATCGCAGGCCAACCGGCTCGAACCGTTCTTCAAGTCCGCTTCGAAGCAGCCTGAGGATTGGCTCGTGCCGCAGGTCGAGATTGTCATTCGTGAGGAAGATTGCGGCGAGTGCGAGGCGTGCAAGAGCAATGCGGAGTCGGGTGAGACAAGAAAGGCTCAGAAGGCGGCGTGCCAGCAACAACGTCCGGTAACGCGCTCCCTGCTCGACCTCGCCCACCGAGCCGCAGATGCGGTCGTGCAATCCTCACCCGAGCTGCTCAAGCTGATCGCACCGGCCTTCAAGAAACTCCAGCAGGGAGACGCAGGGCCGCTGTGCGCCATCGCGCCGACGTCGCTCGTGTTCGGCGTCTGGGACTCGCGCGGCGACACGGGTGAGAAGCGCCCGCGCCTCGTGCGCTCGATCATCCGCGCCTGGGACGTGGAGCCGCTCCACGCGGCCGCGCAGTTCAACTCGGTGTGGAAGCTGCTCGACGAGCAGTGGCAAGAGGAGCTCAAGGAGGAGGCGAGGGCGAAGAAGACCGATCTCTCGGTCAAGGGCTTCGCCGACGCCCCCGCCACGTTCCGCAAGACCAAGATTCCGCAGTACCGGGATGGCTCGCCGAACCCGGAGGCGAGGGTGCTCGGCGGCGTCCTCGTCAACGGCCGCATCGAGCGCGACGTAACCGTGAACCTCGTCGCGTTGCGCGGCCTGCGCGGCGCAGATGACAAGGAGACGACCGCGATCCGCAAGTACCTCCTCGGCCTTGCGCTCGTGGCCGCGACCGCCGACGTCGAGCTGTTCCTACGCGAAGGCTGCTTGCTCCGCTACGCCGAGAACGGCGACCAGTGGTTCGCGGTGCCCCGGCGCGGCGAGCCGACGCGGGTCGACCTCACGGCGGACACGGCCCGGACGTATGCGAACGCCGCAGCCGGGGACTTCCGATCGAAGTGGCCGGAGACTTTCCAAGACAAGTGGCATGACGGCGACCCCAACCTCGTGTACAAGTTCGACCTAGCGGAGGCAAAGAAGCTCCTCGCCAAGAAGACGGAGGAGCAGTCCGCGCCGGCGGCCGGGTAGCCGACGATGAGCGCACTCGTCCTCTACGTTCGTTTCCACGACGGGCGCTACCACGGCGAGGGGGACTGGCCGCCGTCCCCCGCGCGCCTCTTCCAGGCGCTCGTCGCTGGAGCAAGTCTCGGCAGCCCGCTTGGAGATGGCGCGCGATCAGCGCTCGAGTGGCTCGAGAAGCAAGAGGCTCCGATTATCGCGGTGCCACGCGTGTGGCAGCCCCGCCGCGGTGTCCTGGTCTACATGCCGAACAACGACAGCGACAGCGTTGGGGGCGATCCAGCCAGGATGTCGAAGATCCGGACAGCCACCAAGGTGTTTCGCCCGTACCTCTTCGACGCCGAGATTCCATTTGTGTACGCGTGGCCGCTTAAGACGGACGACCAGGCTGCGCGTGCGGTGTGCTCTCTCGCCGAGCGCCTCTACCAGCTCGGGCGAGGCATCGACATGGCCTGGGCCTGGGGCGAGATCCTCGACCACGAGGCGCTCGACGCGCTCCTGACCCAGTACCCAGGCTGTGTATTCCGCCCGTCGGTGGGGAGAAGCACGCTGGTGCTTCCCGCTCCGCTCCAGGGATCGCTCGAGAGCGTCGAGCGCCGCTATCGAGCCTTCGCCGACCGATTCCGCTACGTCCGAGATGGCAGGACGGTGAGGGTCGTCTTCCGCCAGCCTCCCAAGGCCCGCTTCCGACCGGTCTCCTACGAGAGCCCTCCTGCCCGCCGAGTCTACGAGCTTCGGCAGCCCACGCCGGAATCCGCCTTCGCTCCGTGGCCGCTGGTGCGGGCATCCGATCTCGTCGTCCGATTACGGGAAGCCGCAGTGGCACGGCTCGAGAGCGCCCTGCCGCTTCGCAAGGCCGAGGTCACCCAGGTCCTCGTCGGCCGAAAGCCAGACGGCACCAACGACGGACCCACGGAAGCCCGCGTGCGGATCGTGCCATTGCCGAGCATCGGGCATCCCCAAGCCGACCGTCACATCAGGCGCATCCTCGTCGAAGTCCCGGCACAGTGTCCTCTCCGAGCAGACGACGTATGGTGGGCGTTCTCCGGCCTCCAGCCGTTCGATCCCGTCACGGGCGAACTCCTAGGCGCCGTCCTGACGCCCGCCACAGACGAGAGCATGCTCAGGTGGTACGGCATAGCCGACGAGGGGGCTTGGGGGACCTGGCGTTCCGTAACGCCCGTCGCACTCCCACCGGTCCGAAGACCCAGGGCGGACGAGCGCGCTCGACGACAGGCCCGCGCGGCAGCGGCCGTGGTGCAGGCACTCCGCCACGCTGGCCTGCGTTCTTCTCCAGAGACGGTGCGCGTTCAGCGCGAGCCGTTCGATAGCAAGGGCATCCGGGCCGAGTCTTTCGCCACAAGAACTCGGTTCACGCGAGACCGGCTCTGGCACGTCGAGATCACCTTCCCCGAGCCGATCCACGGACCGCTCGTGATCGGCGACGGGCGATTCCTCGGTCTGGGTGTCATGCGGCCGGTCGCTCGAAGCCCCGGCATCCATGCGTTCGTGATCGAGGACGGGTTGATCGGAAGCCCTAACCCAGCGGAGATCGCACGAGCGCTACGCCGAGCCGTCATGGCAAGAGTTCAAGCGCTCTTGGGCCAAGGCGTTGACCTGCCGGCGTTTTTCTCCGCACACGAACGCGCCGGTGAGCCTGTTCGCTCGGAGCGGTCTTCTCACCTCGCATTTCTGTTCGATCCCGGCACCCTCGGTCAACCTCGCCTTCTCATCGTGGCGCCTCATGTCCTCGAGCGACGGAAGCCAACCCGAAATGAGTTCCAGCACCTGTGCGATCTGGACACGGCGTTGACCGGGTTTCAGGAGTTACGCGCGGGCTCCGCTGGACGTCTGAGACTCCGCTCCCAGAGCATCGACCCAGAAGCAGATCCGCTGTTCGCACCAGCGCGGATATGGGAGAGCATCACTCCGTACAATGTCACCCGCCACACCAAGCACGTCGGAGCGACTGAAGCACTCGCTCTCGATCTTCATGCTGAGTGTCAACGCCGCCGACTTCCTAAGGCGCGTGTTTCAACCTCGGAGGTGCACGGCGTAGCCGGGGTTGGCCTGACCGGTCATGCAAGGCTCACTTTCAAAGGCGCCGTCAACGGCCCCGTCGTCCTTGGAAGGAGCCGCTATCTGGGCGGTGGACTGTTCGTCGGAATCCCGTCCCAGCCAAGGGGAGTCCGACAGTGATCCGCGGTGGGTTCGTTGGAGGGTCCGTGGCTTGCCGGGTGACCCCGGCGAGCCGCCTCGCCCGTACTCCGCCATAGAGAGCGCGAGCGCGCCCCGCTCCGTCCGGTGGGTGCGCTAGCCTGTTTGCACATATGACAACAGCCATCGACCTCTCGGCCCTGACCCTGGACGAGCTGGAGG
>Ga0070741_10018300_pt1 | contig 11365 bp, 11 predicted proteins | sample Coa_R1_4_FD_66440 | JGI IMG/M metagenome (GOLD analysis project Ga0070741, IMG submission 66440) | Surface soil microbial communities from Centralia Pennsylvania, which are recovering from an underground coalmine fire - Coalmine... | ecosystem: Environmental > Terrestrial > Soil > Unclassified ...
GCGCGACGTAGCGGGTCCCCTCTCCCTCGTGTTGCGCGGAAAATCCCTGCAGTGCCTTTCCCGTGGGACTGCCGAGGGTGCCGGAAATGCCACGGACGCCGGAGAGGTCGTCGGTCGCGTTGATCACCACCGTCGATTCCTCGCCGTCGCGCACCTGCGGAGGGACGAACTCGATCGACAACAGGCGAGGCGGTGTGGTGTCGGAGTTCGGGTCTCGCGGCGTCTCGCCCAGCGATTGGGCTGAGGACCGCGACGCCCCCGGCGCGCTCTCCACCCTCACCCCCGCCGGCGCCTCCCGCCCCCCTCCTCCACCGCCCGTCAGCACTTTCATCAGCGGTGCAAGCGCCCGCACGATCACCGACGGTTTCGGCGGCGGCTGAGTCTTCGCGGCAGGGGGAAGCGGAAGCGGCTCCTCGAGCGCACCTTCGTGCGCCCTCCTGCTGATCCGGGCCGGTGCCGATGCCGAGGGAACCATGGTCAGCAGCGGCCGGCCCACGCGCGTGGCCGGCGTCTCGACTTTCGCCTCTTCTCCCGGAAGCGGCTTCTGCGACTCGCGGTGCAGACGAATGGCGAGCACGACGACAAAGAGTGCCGACAGTCCGATGAAGAAGAGCGGGAGGAACGACGGACGACGCATCTTTAAGGCCGAAGGATGAAAGATGAAGGATGAATTCGTCCAGCCGAGATCATTCAGCCTTCATCCTTCATCGTTCATCCTTCATGATAGCGGGATGCAATATGTGAAGCTTGGCAAGACCGGATTGACTGTCTCCCGCCTCTGTCTCGGCGCCATGTCCTACGGATCGAGCAAGTGGCGGCCGTGGGTGCTCGATGAAGAGCCGGCGCGGCCGTTCTTCCGGCGCGCGATCGAAGCGGGCATCAACTTCTTCGACACCGCCGACATGTATTCCGCCGGCCTGTCGGAAACGGTCCTCGGGCGCGCGTTGCGCGAATACACGCGCCGTGACGACGTGGTCATCGCCACGAAAGTCTACTTCCCCACCGGCCCGGGGCCGAACGACCGCGGCTTGTCGCGCAAACACATCGTGCTGGCCATCGAGGCTTCCCTGCGGCGCCTGGCCACCGACTACGTCGACCTCTATCAGATCCATCGATTCGACCCCGACACGCCGATCGAGGAGACGCTCGAAGCGCTGCACGATGTGGTGAAGTCGGGAAAGGCGCTCTACATCGGCGCCTCCAGCATGTTCGCCTGGCAGTTCGCCAAGATGCTCCACATCGCCGAAGCGCGCGGCTGGAAGCGCTTCGTGTCGATGCAGAACCACTACAACCTCGTCTACCGCGAGGAGGAACGGGAGATGATCCCCTTCTGCCTCGATCGTGGGATCGGCGTCATTCCCTGGAGTCCGCTGGCCCGCGGATTCCTCGCCGGGAACCGCGCGAGTGGGACCGAGCGAGCGAAGTCGGACGACTACGCGCAGCGCTTCTATGGCGAGTCGGACAACGAGATCGCCGATCGCGCGGCGGAGCTGGCCAGGCGCCGGGGCGTCTCGCCGGCGCAGATCGCGCTCGCCTGGATCCTGCACAAGCCCGGCGTCACGGCGCCCATCGTCGGGGCGACCAGGCTCGAACATCTCGATCAGTCGATCGCCGCGCTGGACATCAAGCTCGATGAATCGGAGATGAAGTTCCTGGAAGAGGCGTATCGGCCTCACGGCGTGCTGGGACATCGGTAGTCTGGAGCGCGGCGGCCCCAGATCACTCCCCCCGTATCTCCTGAAAAAACGCCTCGCGCGACACGGGGCGGCCGAGGAAGCGCTCCACGAGTTCGCGTGCGGGCTCCTCGCTGCCGCGGCAGAGGATCATCTCCCGGAAGCGGCGGCCGGTGGCGCTGCTCATCACATCGGTCTTGAACGCGGAGAGGAGATCGAGGGCGATCGCCTTCGCCCACATGTAGCCGTAGTAGCCGGCGGCGTAGCCGCTGGCGATGTGCTCGAACGTGCCGGGGAACGCGGTCCCTTCGACGTGACCCATCGGCGTGGCCCCCTCCATCGTCTTCCATGCATCGAGGCACTCGCCCGGCGCGTCACTCGAAAGCGCCATGTCGTAAGAGGCGTAGAGATGCTGGCGGCCGTAGTCGATGCCCGTTCCGAATTTCTTCGCCGCGCGGATGCGCGAGACCAGCGACGCGTCGATCTGCGGGCAACCCGGGCAGTGCGCGCGGAGAAGCCCGAGGCTTTCCATCCGGCTGCCCCACTCCTCGTACATCTGCGAGGGGGCCTCGACGAAATCGCGCTCGACGCTCGTTCCGGAGTGCTGGTTGTACTCGGTCCGGGAGAGGACTCCGTGCAGGACGTGACCGAACTCGTGCAGCAGCGTCTCCAACTCGTTGTGCGTCAGGCCGGCGCGGTCGAAATTCGTCACCAGCGCGCTGACCGGCTTGCGCCCGGTGCGGCGGCTCACGCCGCGCACCGGCCACGCCGCGGCGTGCTTGTACTTGTCGGGCCGCGGATAGAGATCGAGATAAACCCCGCCGATCAGCTCGGACGTCGCCGCATCGCGGACATCGACGTAGAGCACGTCCTGGTGCCACAGCGGGACGCTTGCCTGCTCGAAACGGATCCCGTAGAGCCGTTCGCTCACGTCGAGGACCCACTGCACCGCCGCACCCGTGGGGAAGTATTTGCGCAGTTCCTCCTGATCGATCGCGTACCGTCGCTCGCGGAGGCGTTCGCGGTAGTAGAGCATGTCCCAGCGCCGGATGACCGCGTCGGCGATGTCGATCTTCTCCATCGACGCGCGGACCTCGCGCAGTCGCTGCAGATCGCGGATCTCCGCCTCGGTGACCACGCTCTTCACCTCGTCGAGAAAGCGGGCCACCGTCTCCGGGTTCTCGACCATCCGCCGCTTGGTGACGTAGTGTGCATAGCTCGGCACGTCATAGAGCGTGGCGATCTCGCGCCGCAGCAGGACGATCTCGTTCAGGATCTCCAGGTTCCGCGGCGTGCCGCGATTGCTGTACTCGATGTAGTAGCGCTTTCGCGCGCTCTCGCTCGTCGCATTCATGATGAACGGGATGTAGTCGGGGTAATCGAAGCCGACGACGATCCGCCCCTGGTCGTCCTTCGGCACGCGGTCGAGCCACGCGCGCGGCATTCCCGCGCACTCGTCCGGCGTGAAATGCAGCACGCTCTTGTTCTCCCGGATGTTCCGCGAAAACTCCTGCGCCAGCTCGGTCAGCCGCTCGGAGATGGCGCGGAAGCGCTGCCGCTTCTCGAGGGGCAGCGCCACGCCGCGGTCTTCGAACGACTCGATGAGGTCCTTCTGCAACTGTTTTTGCGCCACGCTCACCGGGACCACCCGCCGCACGCGCTCGAACAGCCGCTCGTTCTGGAAGACCTCGGTGGTGAACGCCGACTCCTCGATCAGCGCCGCGTCCGCGGCATCGCGCACGGCCCGCTCCGGATGCACGCTGTTGAGCAGCGAGATCGGCCCGAAGGCGTTCTCCATGGCGATCGAGGCGTCATCCCAGGTGTCGAGCACGGCTCGCGGCGTCACCCCGTCGAGGGGCAGCCGTTCGATCCGCTCGAACTGCCACCGCGCCTCCGCCAGAGCGGCTTTGGCACGACTCGTGACTTCTTCCGCCGACAAGATGGGGATGGTGGCGCGCGCGGCAACTGTAGGGGCGTCAGTCATCAGGGGAGCCGAATTCTAACTTCCTGCCATCCGGATGAGGAAAAAGAATGAAAGTCGCCGCGGCCACCCTGCTTCAGAAGGCGCTGCAGAGTCTCCCGACGACGCCGACGCGCACGCGTTTCCGGGCATGGCCTGGGGCGCGCTCGCCCAGCGAGCCAGCATTTCCCGCGCGCGCACCGGCCTGCTCGAGTACTACACCCTCGCCCCCCGATTCCTCGGCGGCAGCATCGCCAGGGCGAAGCAGCAGGCGGAGATCATCCAGTCGTTCGACGCCATCAGAGGGCATCGCGCCTACGCCTTCATCGACATGCACCTCGGACAGACCGGCCTCGCGCGCAAAGAGTTCCTCGGAGGGAGCGCGCTCCAGACGTATATCGGCCGAGGTCCGCGGGCCTGGTCGATGGGCGCGGATCGAACAAACGCGCGGGATGCGATGAGGCGCTACCGGCCGCCGGCGACCGAGCGTGGCCAGTCGACCGTCACGCCCCTGTCGCGCAGCAGCGGATACGGATCGATCGCCGTCCCCTTCCACCACTCTTTCGACGGCGGAAGCTTGGCGATCGCAAAGTGCAGGTGCGGCGTGTTCGGCGGCGCGTTGCCGGTCGTGCCGACGTAGCCGATTACGTCGCCCTTGTGCAGCGCCATCCCTTCCTCCAGGCCGTCGGCATAGCGGTCGAGATGGGCGTAGTAGTAGATCATCGTCTCCGATTCGTCCGCCTCGTAGATGGTCAGCCCTCCGGCTTTGCTCGTCAGGAGCTTGCGGACGCTGCCATCGACCGCGGCCAGGACCGGAGTACCGCGCGGCGCGCGAATGTCGATGGCGTGGTGGCGATGTCCTCCCCGCCACTGGTCGAAATCGCTGCGCAGTCCGTCCATACTGATCCCCGCCACCGGAATAACGAGGGGATCCGCGGATGTCGGTGACAGCGCCGCGGGGGGTGTCGGCGACGGCGTGGCGCGGATGCTCGCCACGGCCATCAGGATGAGAACGGCTCGAAGAAACCAGCGCATCAGATCAGAGAATGGACGACGCTTGCCAGAACTTCCAGACGTGACAGTCTATGCCGAAGCGCTCGAAAGGCGAATCGCCGGCAAATCATTGATCCGGCTGCGCCTCGGCAGCCCTTTCGTCCTGCGCACGGTCGAGCCCGCTCCCGCGGCGCTCGAGGGCAAACGGGTGACGAGCGTGGGCAGGCTCGGCAAGAGAATCGTGATCGGATTCGATGGCGGCCTCTTCGCCGTAATCCATCTGATGATCGCCGGCCGGCTGCACTGGGCGGCCGCGGGATCGAAGATCCCGGCCAGGCGCGGACTCGCGGCGTTCGATTTCGACGGCGGCTCGCTCCTTCTGACCGAGGCGGGGTCAAAGCGGAGGGCGTCGGTGCATCTGCTGACGGGAGAGGAGGCGGTGCAGGCGCTCGATGCGGGAGGGATCGAGGTTTTGCAAAGCGATCTCGACGCGTTTCGGGCCGCGCTCACGCGCGAGCGGCACACGCTGAAACGCGCGCTGACCGATCCGCATCTGTTCAGCGGCGTCGGCAACGCTTACTCCGACGAGATCCTTCACCGTGCGCGGCTGTCGCCGGTACAGATGACGACGAATCTCGACGGCGACGAGATCGCGCGTCTCTACGACGCCGCGCGCCTGACGCTCACCGAATGGACGAACCGTTTGCGCGAAGAAGCGGGCGACGGCTTTCCGGAGAAGGTCACCGCGTTCCGGGAAGGCATGGCCGTGCACGGCCGTTTTCGGCAGCCGTGCCCGGTCTGCGGCGCCCCGGTCCAGCGGATCGTCTACGCGGAGAACGAGACCAACTACTGCGCGCGCTGCCAGACCGGCGGCCGGCTCCTCGCCGACCGCGCCCTTTCCAGGCTGTTGAATGTCGATTGGCCAAAGTCGATCGACGAACTCTAACTTTCCGAGATTGCACACGTCCATGCCCAATAGCGACATGCCCGCGTTGATGCTGGCCGCCACGGTGACGAGCGAAGACGACGTTTGCCTGGCGCAGGCCTGCGCCGCGGGCGACAGGGAGACGTTCGAACAGATCTACCAGCAGCACGGGGACCGGATGAAGAGCATCGCCTACAACCACCTCGGCAACATCTCGGACGCCGAAGACGCGGTGCAGGAGACGTTTCTGAAGGTCCACCGCGCGGCATCGACCTACAACGGAGAGGCGGCCTTCACCACCTGGCTCTACCGCGTGTTGATCAACACCTGCTACGACGCGCTGCGCCGGCGGCAGCGGCGGATCCGCGAGGCGCCGATCGACGATGCGCTCGCCGCGACGCGCGCGGGATCGAGCGTCGACGACGCGAAGCGGATCATGCTGCGGCAGATGCTCGACGACCTTCCCGAACAGCGGCGGACCGTCTTTCTGCTGTTCGAGGTGGAAGGGCTCAGTCACGCCGAGATCGCACAGATCCTCGACATCAGCGAGGGGAACTCGAAGTGGATTCTCTTCGCCACGAAGAAACAGCTTCAGGAAACATGGAAGAAGCCCTGATGACCGTCACCTGCGACACTCTCGACAATCTTCTTCTCGAAGGCGATTCGTTTTCGATGGAGATGGCCTCGCGGCACGCGCAGACGTGTACCTCGTGCGCGGCCCGGCTGGCCTCGTGGAACGAGATCTCCGAGACCGCGCGTGGAATGCGCACGACGTGGACGAGCGATCTGCTGTGGCCGCGCATCGAGCGCGCGCTGCGAAGCGAGACGCGTCGCGCTCCGTTGAGCGTATGGCGCATCGCCGCCGCGTTCGTCCTGCTGGCCGGCCTTGGCGCGTTCATCTGGATTGCCCATCAGCGCATTCGAGCCGCGGAGTTCGACAACGCCATCCTGCGCGCCTCGGCGCTCGATCAGGTCGAGCAGGCGGAGAAGGCGCACGTCGCGGCGATCGACCGCCTCGAAAAACTCGCCGAGCCGAAACTCGACGACGCTTCCGACCCGCTGCTGGTCAGCTACAAGGAAAAACTGATGCTACTCGATGCCGCCATCGCCGAATGTCAGGCGGGCATCGATCAGAACCAACGCAACGCGCACCTGCGCCGCCAGTTGCTGGCGATCTACACCGAAAAGCAGCGGACGCTGCAGGACGTTCTCCGGGAGGGAACCCATGATGCCAACCAGTAGATGGATCGCCGCGGCGCTGCTACTCACCGCCCCCGCGGTCGCCGGCTCCTTCGAAAAGACCAGGAGCCTGACTGTCGACTATCGCGGCGGTCGAGTCACGGTCGAACACAGCTTTGGACGAGTGGACATCCGCACTGCCGGAGGCAACCAGGTCAACGCCCGCCTGACCATCCGCTCCTCGGATGCCGAGCTTGGCGGCCGGATCCAGTTGCAGACGGCCAATGGTCCGGAGGGCGTCATCGTCCGCACGGTGATCCCCGAGGTGCATCGGCGGAGGAATCTGTCGTGGTCGGTTGATCTCGAGGTCACCATTCCCGAGCGCGCGCCACTGTACGTGAAGAACCGATTCGGCAGCATCGAGGCCGAAGGGCTGCGCGCCCCCGGTGAGATCGTCAATGCGCAGGGATCGATCACGCTTCGCGATGCGCGCGCGGCGCAGCGCGTGGAAAACGCGTTCGGCTCGATCGATATCGACAACGTCACCGGCGATCTGACGGTGGCGAACGCGAACGGATCGGTGCAGATCGATCACGCGCGCGGGAAGGTGACCGTCGCCGATCGTTTCGGATCGGTGCGCATCGACGACGCATCGCACGATGTGGCGGTGACCAACACCAACGGCTCCGTCGATCTGCGCGGCGTCGGCGGATCGGCGCGCGTGACCACCTCGTTCGGCAGCATCAACGCCCGCGGAATCGACGGCGACGCCACGCTGATCTCACAGAACGGACGCATCGAGGCCGGCGACATCAAAGGGGCCGCCGAGATCCGCAACTCGTTCGGATCGACGCGAGCCACGAACATCGGCCGTGATCTGAATCTCCATTCCAGCAACGGCCGGATCGAGGCCACGGACGTCGGCGGAAACGCGACTGTCAGCGGCGGATTCGGCAGCATCGAGCTGCGCGGCGTGCGCGGCTCGGCCGAGATCACCAACGGCAACGGCAGCGTCACGGCGTCGGACATCGGCGGCAGCGCGCACGTGCACACCACGTTCGCCTCGGTGTTCCTGGAACGGGTGGGGGGCGCGGTGAGCGTGGAGAATCAGAACGGCGCCATCTCTGTCAGCGGCCTCAAGGCGCCCTGCCGCGATATCTCTCTCAAAACGTCGTTCTCCCCGATCCGTGTGGCTCTGCCCTCGGGCGCGGGCTACAACGTCGACGCGCGCACGAGCTTCGGGACGATCAACACCGACGTGCCGGTCACCGTCACCCGCAAGAGCGAGAACACGCTGACCGGAACGATCCACAACGGCGGCTGCCGCCTCGAGCTGGCCAACGCCAACGGCAGCATCACCATCGAGTGACCAATGGGGTCAGGTCTTTCTTTCTTCTTTTTCTACCGGCGGTAGAAAAAGAAGAAAGAAAGACCTGACCCCATTGGCGGCGTATTCGCGAACGTTCATCTCAGAAGGATCTCTTATAGGTGAAGATGAACGTCTTTGGCACGCAGTTGCGGATTGGGGCGACAAACTTCGCCTGGCGGATCTCGCGCTCGGCGAGCGCGCCGAGCGACTCGTCGCCGGTGGTGTTGGTCACAACCTTGGTGGCGATGACGTCCCCTTTTGGATTGACCGTCGCGTCAACGGTCACGATCCCATGCGCGGTCGGGCTGTCGGAGAACGACGGCGTCGGCGTCTTGGCGAAGCTGAACTCCGCGTCCGCGGGGCAGCCCTTGCGCGCGCGCGACCCCTCGCGGATCACGTGCAGCACCGACACGTAGCCGATGGTCCCGTCGGCAAGGCGGATGCGGTCCCACTCGTCGCCGAACGACAGCAGATCGAGACGATCGCCCTTCTTCGCGTGGGCGATGACCTCCGACGACAGCGACGCATCCTTCCGCACGTTCAAGACCGTCGCCGTGACCCGCACCCTGGCAATGGCCTTCTCCTCGACCGGAGCGGCGGGCGGCTGTTCCGGCGCCGGCTGCGGCGGGGGCGGCGCCGGCGCGGCGCATGCCGCGGCGATCAGCAGCACGAGGGCAAACGATCTCTTCACGACGCCAGCCGTTTCACGAGCACGTAGAGGAACTGCAGGCTGTCGTAGAACTGCGCCACGCCCACGCGCTCGTCGCGTCCGTGCGCCCGGTTGTCATTGAGTTCCGAGAAAAGACCCGACACACCATACGTCGGGATCCCGGCATTGCGCAGATAGAGCCCGTCGCTTGCGCCGGTAGACATCAACGGCAGCACCGGCACGCCGGGCCAGAACTCATCGGTGACCTGCTCGATCGGGCCCAGGACCGCGGGATCGAGCGCGGTCGGAGCGCTCGGCTTCGGCTTGTCGATCCAGGTCACTTCGATGGCCGGATCGTTCAGTACCCTGACGATCGTGTCGCGCACCGCGTCGGCCGAATCGCCCGGAAGCACACGGCAGTTCACCGTCGCGCGCGCGGTCTGCGGCAGCGCGTTGTCGGCGTGTCCGCCGTCGAGGCGCGTCGCCACGCACGTCGTCCGCATCAGCGCGTTGTAGACGGGATTGTCCGACAGCCGCGCGGCCGCCGCGGCGTCGCCCCTCGCCACCGCGGCCATGTCGGCCGCCACCGCTCCCGTCTCCAGCTTCGACATCCGCTCGAAGTACGCACGCGTCACGTCGTTCAATTCGAACGGAAAGGAGAATCCCTCGAGCCGCGTCAGGCCCTCGGCAAGCTGATAGATCGCGTTGTCTCTTCGTGGAACCGAGCTGTGTCCGCCCTTGTTATGCGTCTCCAGCCGGAACGTCACGTAGACTTTTTCGCTCGCCCCGACCCCGTTGTAGATCCGCTTTCCCTCCACCAGCCGCCCGCCGCCTCCCTCGTTGAGGGCGAACGCGGCATCGATCAGCGGACGGTGCGTGTTGAGCAGCCACGACACGCCGTTGAAATTGCCGGTCTCTTCGTCGGCCGTCAGCGCCACGATCAGGTCGCGTTTGGGAACGAATCCCTCACGCTTGTAGCGGATCAGATTGGCGATCCAGATCGCGGCCATCGCTTTGTCGTCGCTGGTGCCGCGGCCGTAGTAGTAGCCGTCCTTCTCGGTGAGGACGAACGGATCGAACGACCAGTCGTCGCGTTTCGCCTCCACCACGTCGAGATGCGCGAGCAGCAGCACCGGCTTCGCGTGCGTCGAGCCACGCAGCCGGGCGACCAGATTCCCCTTGCGCGGATCGGGGCCCAGCACGTGCACATCCTCGGCGGCGAACCCCGCGTCGCGCAGTCGCGCGGCCATCGCCTCGGCGGCGGTCGTCGTGTTCCCAATCGAATCGGTGGTGTTGATCTCGATCAATTGCTTGTAGATGTCGTGCGCGAGTTGCCGAGTCGCGTCATCGAGCGCGGGCGGCGCGGCGAGCATGGACGGAGCGATTACGGACAGGAGAACGACGATTCGGAACATGCGCGCGGGATTGTACACGCGCGATTACGGACAGACGATCGGCCCGCCGCCTTCGCGCGAGTCGAGGGTCGCTTTGCTGAGACTCCAGCCTTCCGAGCCATGATGAAACGTGGCCATCCCGGAGCGCGATGGCTCGGCGCCGAACGCGGAGCCCGCCGGCTTCTCATACTTCCATCTGGATTGTCCCCGCTTCCGTCACATCGACTCTCGAATAGGCGGACGGATCGACCTTCACGGTGACCGTTTGTTCGGGGCCCGATGGAGGTTCGAGGTCGATCAGTCCCTGCTGTCTGGCCACGGCGAACGCCGGATAACGGCGCAGTTCGCCGATGTCGGCGTCACATGCTGGAAGCTGTCGAATGGCGCGCTGGTCCTGCTGAAGCCGGCCGACTTCAAGAACGACGAAGTCCTGATCCGCGCGCGCAAGGCAGGCGGCCATTCGCTCGCCCCCGACTCCATGCGCTTCACGGCGGAAAGCGCAACCGGCATCGTGGCCCGGATGGGCCTTGGGAAATTCGACTCCGTCGAGCTGGGGAAGGCGTTGAGCGAAAAGTGGCCTCCGTCAACTCCTACATCCTGGAGCTCAGCGAGGACTCCAGGGAAGCGCGTCGCCACGCGATCTGGAGACCGCGTTCCAACTGCTGTACCTCCGCTTCACCGGCGCGCGCCGCGTCAGGAGCTGTCGCCCGGATACTGGTTCGCCCGCCGGATGAATGAGGTCCTGACGCAGAATCATCCGCGGCGCGGATTTCTGACCGCCGACGATCTGAAGAGCACCGATCTCGACCAGGGGCTTGCGTTTTACAACGCGCAATTCGCCGACGCGTCAGGCTTCGTCTTCACCATCGCCGGCAATCTCGATCCGGCGGCGGTGCGGCCCCCGGTTGAGAAATGGATCGGCGGGCTGCCGTCGGCCGGCCACGCCGAGACGTGGCGCAACCACGGGATCGAGGAGGCGCCCGGCGTGCTCAAGGCCAACGTGACGAAAGGGATCGAGCCGCGGAGCAGCGTGCGGATCGTCTTCCACGGCAAGGCGCCATGGACTCTCGACCAAGCGCATCGGATCACCTCCCTGGCCGACGTTCTGGCGATCCGTCTGCGCGAGGAACTGCGCGAGGACCGCGGCGGCGTGTACGGCGTCGGCGCCTACGGCGATCTGCAGAGGTATCTGGAGAGGATCACGAGCTGACCTGGAATGGCCT
>Ga0070741_10018301_pt1 | contig 11364 bp, 6 predicted proteins | sample Coa_R1_4_FD_66440 | JGI IMG/M metagenome (GOLD analysis project Ga0070741, IMG submission 66440) | Surface soil microbial communities from Centralia Pennsylvania, which are recovering from an underground coalmine fire - Coalmine... | ecosystem: Environmental > Terrestrial > Soil > Unclassified ...
TGTCGACGATGCCGAACGGGCCCTGCTTGTAGGAGCTGAAGTAGCCCTGGGTCTCGATCTGGGCCAGGACGATGGCCCGCTGGCCGTCGGACACGGCGAAGGCGCGCGTCGAGATGCCGGTGCCGAGGATGCCGTCGGCGGTGCGGGGCCCGTCGAGGCTGGCCGGCGTCTGCAGCGCGGCCTGGTTGCCGATTCGCCCCGAGCCCAGCCCGTAGCCGCCGAGGAAGAAGTTGCCCGCCGCGATCATCTCCGCCGGCGGGTTGATCGACCGCGACGCGCCACCGACCAGGTAGATGGCCGCGTCCTTGGGCTTGGCGTCCTTGGGGTCGGCGTGGGCGGCCACGACGCCCAGCAGCAGCGGGCAGAGGGCCAGGGCGAGCAGCTTCCTCATCGCGACACCACCGCCGACGCCGTCCCGTTGACCTCGCCGTAGCTGTCGTGCACGCCCGCCACGGGGACCGACGCGGTGTCGCCCGGCTTGAGCTTGGCCGCCGCCACCCAGCGGCCGTTGGTGAACGTCGCCGTGACCACGTCGACGTGTCCGTTGGCCCGGCGCACCAGCACCTTGGCCGTGGCCACCTCGGCGGTCGACGCCCACGGCTCGAACGTGCACCGCTTGCAGATGGGCGTGCCCTTGTCGTCGGCGATCATCGGGATCGAGGACTTGTACGTGCGCGGGTAGGCGATGGCGGGCACGACGAACGACACCGAGCCACCCTCGACCTGCACGTCGGACACGGTGATGCCGCGCCACGGCCGCACCTCGAAGGACTCCGACTCCAGGTGGTAGCGGTGGTTGAGGCCGCCGGTGCGGTGCACGCCGTCGACTACGAAGCGGTAGTTACCGTCGGGCGTGCCCGGCCCGCGCGGGTCGAACGTGCGCGGGTAGTCGTCGAACGCCTCGAAGTTGGCCGTCCACACCCACGGCTGGGCATTGCCCCGGTAGGCGACCTCGCTCTGCACACCGGTGGGCAGCTGCAGCACCGTCTGCACCTCACCGGACTGATCCGCGTACGGCTCCCACTTGCCGTTCACCCACCGCTGCACGCGCACCGTGGGGTTGTCGACGTCGTTGTTGCCGCCCCGCCACGAGAACGTGGCCGCGTCGAAGCGGGTGATGTTGTGCGGCTGGGCGAGCGGCTCGACGGCGCCGGCGTCGTTGGGCAGCGACGCCTGCCACGCGTCGTAGGCGGCCGACGCCGCCTGGCCCAGCGCCGTGGCCTGCGCCTCCTGGCGGGCCTCGTCGGCCGCCGCCACCCCGTCCAAAGGCTCGGGCCCCGGCGCGGGCCCGCCGTTGAGGGAGCCGGCCATGCGCACCATGCGCGTGACCATGTAGTCGGCCGAGTGCGGCCCGCAGCACGTGAGCGCCTTCCGGTAGTGGTCGTACGCCTGGTACATGCGGTAGCTGACGGTGTAGCCGTTGTAGTCGGTGGCGTGACCGATGACGACGGGCAGCTTGTAGCCGCGCGCCGGCACCAGCTCCTCCTTAGTGAAGTTGCCCTTGATGGCGGCCGTGTCGGCCGGCTCGGCGCCGGCGGTGGGGTCGCTGTCCCACCCGCGGGCGTCGTTGTGCACCTCGGCGACCATCTTCTTGTAGGCCGCGTCGGTGACCACCAGGCTGCGGTCGTTGAGGTTGTCCTTGCCGGGATTGGCGCACCGCCACGACTTGTCGGGCTTGCCCGACGGCGAGCAGTACACCGACCAGTCGAAGCCGTCCCAGATGTCGCCCGTCACGTTGTCGGCCCGGCTCTTGAAGTTGAGGACGAGGTCGACCTGGGGCTCGCACGCGCAGCTGGCCAGCAGCACGTCGCCCAGGCGCAACGCCTGCAGGTGCAGGCGGTTGTTCTCCTCCACCGAGCTCAGCGACGGCGCGTCGTAGTTCGACGGTATCGGCGCGCCGGTCGACTGCAGCTGCTGGTAGAGGTCGCTGGCGTTGTCGTCGGCGGGCGACGGCCGCTCGCAGTCGGGCAGGCCCACGATCACCGCGCCGGGGTCGCCCTCGACGGTGGGCTCGGTGCGGCAGTTCGACACCGACGGGTACGGGTGCGAGATCGGCAGCGGGAACCAGTGGTCGGCCATGCGCACCGGGAAGTCGGTGGAGTACGGCACGGTGCCGCCGCCGGCGCCGATCTGCTTCCACCCCGCCACCACCGCGTCGGACACCTGCTTGGCCTTGCGCTCGAGCTGGGCGTAGCCCTCGTGGGAGAAGGCGCGCACGGTGCCGTCGGGCAGGCGCTCGGTCTTGTCGTCGAGGGGCTCCGACGAGCCGACGTCGCCCTGGCTGAACACCAGCGGCGCGCCCGTCGAGCGCTGCACCATGCGCTCGAGAGGCGCGATGTAGTCGCCGGAGATGAGGTCGTAGCCGTCGAGGTCCTCGGGGTGCTCGCCCCAGTTCATCCACGTCGCCAGCGGCGTGGGTGGGCCGTCGTGATGCAGCTGGTCGAAGCGCAGCACGACCAGGCCGGTGCCGGCGATCTTCGAGAGGTTCTGCTGGCCCGGGAACGCCGAGAAGTCACCCACGTCGTTGAAGTGGTGCGGGTAGCCGGCGGGCGAGCCGTCGTCGGCCACGCCGGGGCCGGGCGCGTTGCGGGGCGTGGCGTTGTAGGCGACCGAGGTGGCGCCCATGCGCACGGGCACGAGGTCAGACGCCGCCTCCTCGATGGCGTCGCGCATGGCCCGCGCCTGGTACTCGAGCATGCGCAGGTCCATCACGTCCTGGAACAGCCACACGCCGGCGGCAGGGGTCGTGTAGTAGGGCGACGAGTGGTTGTGGGCGGCGCCGTAGAGGACGTGGTCGATGGTGACGCCCGAGTGGCCCTCCGCCAGCAGCTGGCCCAGGCGGCGCATGAGGGTGTCCTGGGCCAGGTAGTTGTCGCTCTTGAGCAGGGCGACGCGGGTGCCGTCGGGGCCCTCGATGACGATGGCCCGCACCGACAGCCGCGACGACACGCCGTAGGAGGGCGTGCGCTTGACCGAGTGCAGGTTGGGGTCGAAGGAGCCGTTGAGAACGTCCTCGGGGTGCAGCACCGACGGGTCGCCGCCTGAGAGGTCCTCGATGCCGTAGCGGGCCGAGGCGTACTGGCCGGCCGAGGCGCCGACCGTCCAGGAGGCGTCGACGATGCCGACACCGGCCCGGACCTGGGAGAGCTCAGGGTGCGTCGCCTTGTCGTCGACAGCTCGCGCAGCCAATGGAGAGGCAGCCATGGCGCCCACGACGAGGGCGACGACAAGACGACGCACCTTGAGTGATTCCATGCCGGCCCCCAGCCCCCCTCTGCATTCCGCTCAGAAGAGCGGAGCACAAGGTTGTGAACGGTCACAAGTCGCTCAGCTTGCGGTCTGCGGAGCCGATCAGACCTCTACGTGTCGTGGGGTGGCTGCGGGCACCCCGCCACACGTCGCTTGGGCGACATCACACCGTTTGGGGGAAAACGGCAGCGGGGATCACTCGATTAGCGATGCTCGAGTGAGGAGCTGCCAATGCTGCGGAAACTGTCCGTCTCGGTCGTGCTCACGGCGCTGATAGGGATCGGAGGCCTCGCCAGCCCAGCCTCGGCTGACGGCCTCAACCGGTGCCTGCGCCGCGCCGACCGGGCCTTCAACCACAACTTCAACACCCGGGGCGGCGACGTCGCCCACGCCCTGCTCCGCGACGCGCGCACGCGCTGCCGCGACCAGCACCTCGGCTAGGTAGGTAGCCAGCCGGCGCCGGCTACTTGTTGCAGTGGCTGGCGTAATAGTTGCCGATGTTCGTGAGCGCGGTCTGGACCTTGCCGTTCTCGAGCGACGAGAACGCGGTCGGGTTGAGCTTGGTGAAGTCGTAGTTGGCCTGGTCCAACGCGGTGATGAGTGGCTTGAGGAAGTCGTTGATGTATATCGACACATCGCCCTTGATCTCCGACGGGGCCACGTTCACGTAGGCGTCGGCGTTGGCCTTGAGGTTGTTGAGCTGGTCCTTGAGCGCGGTGGGGTTGGTCAACGAGGACGGGTTCTTGATGCTGAAGGCCTGGGCCGCCTTGCTGTAGTCGCAGTACTTGAGCAGGTCGGCTGCGGCGGACACGTTGGCGTTGGCGCTCGCACTGGCCGTGGCGCTCGCCGTCGTCGATGTCTCCTTCGACGTGGACGCGTTCTTGCTGCTGGACCCGCACGCAGCCAGCGACACGACGGCCACACAGGACACGGCGACTGCGGCGAGCTTTTTCACTTGGGCCTCCCCCGGTTCGAGAACGGCGTGAAACTAGTGCGCGCAGGTTGGTCGTTGCTATGACCCTGTCCGACGACTTACCTTTCTCACGTGGCTCTCCTGCGACGTCGGCGGCGCCGGTTCGGCCGGACCCCTCCGCGGTGCTCCTGCGGCTGGCAGGCCCCGGCCGACAACCGCAAGAAAGCCAAGCGCCAGGTCCAGGCCCACATGCAGACCTGCCAGGTGCGGCTGATCCATAGCGAGGCCAAGACCCGCTGGAGCGAGCGCTTCTCCGCCTAGGGCCGGGTGCGGCTCAGCCTTCCCGGCCCAGCCGGCGCGACGTGAGCGCCGCGCCCAGCACCATGAGGCCGTGCGACGTGGACAGCGACAGCCCGGTCAGTTCGTGGACGCGGCGAAGGCGGTAGTCGAGGGTGTTCGGGTGGATGTTGAGCGCGGCGGCTGCCCGGCGGCGGTCGAAATCGGCGGCGAAGTAGCCCTCGAGCGTCGCCACCAGCTCGGGCCCGTCCTCCAGGGGCGCCAGCATGCCGGCCAGCTTGCCGCCGGCCTCGGACGGGCGGGTGAGCACGTACTCGAGCAGAACGTCGTCGAGCCGGTACACACCCGGCGGGCGCCCTAGCTCGAGGGCCAGCCGCAGCACCTCGGATGCCTCCGCGCCCGCGGTCGGAACGCCGGCAAGGCCGGGGCGCCATGACACTCCCGCCATCACGTCGGCCTCGGCCGCCTTCGCCAGGTCGGCGATCAGGCCGGGGATGGCGGCCATGCGGAAGGCCGGGTCCTCCGCCACCGGGATGAGGACGGGTCCACCTGACGCGCCCAGCAGGGACAGGCACTCGGGATCGCCGGCCAGCACAGCCTGCTCGACTCGGCGCAGCTTGCGGCGCGACGCGACGGTGCCCTGCACACCAGGGTCCTGCTCGTCGGGTGACGTGCCGATGTGCACTGCCAGCACGAGGTAGGACGGGGCCGGGTCGCGCCCGGCGCGGCGCGACAGGCCCTCGGTCGAGCCCCCGGTGAGGAGGGCCTCGGCCAGGGCGCGGCTGGCGTCACGCTCCTCGCCGTAGATGCTCTGCCGCTCCTCCAGGTAAGCGCTCGCTACCGCGCCGGTGGCGGCCTCGACGTAGCGCACGATGCCAGTCACGAGACCGAAGAGCTCCTGCTGCTCATCGGGCCCCGCCTCGTCCCGCAGCGCCTCCCAGCAGACACGGGTGCCGGTGAAGTACGCGGTCAGCACGGCATCGAGGGGGACCCGCTCCTCGGCCCGGCGCGCCGCGCTGGCGCGGATGTCCGCTAAATCGTCCGCTGTCGGCGCGGCGCCCTCCCGCAGCAGCCGCAGGAAGACTCCGAGGTTGAACCGGCAGATGTCGGTGATCTCACCCTTGAGCTGCTCGGCGGGCAGCTGGCTGTACAAGGGGATCTCGTCGACGAATGTGGCCACCATTCGCCGGGCCAGGGCGTCGAGCTGGCGCTCGACCCGGTCGACCAGCGACTGCGGCACGCAACAAGCCTACCGGCGGTCGCCGTCGGAGCAGCCGTGACCAGGGTCGCTTGACCGGTCGGTCACCCGGACTTCGGTCTCATCCTCCGCACATCATCGACGGGGTGGCGAGTAGCAAGGGGCGGCAGGCGATGACGACACGTCTCCGCTGTCAACGACTACGACGAGCCGAGCCCCTACGCCGCCAAGGTGACCGCCACCCTCACCTCCACGGCAGTCGACATCAACAGCACGACGTTGCGCAGGCTCCGCATCGACGGCGGCTTCGAGATCGTCAACACCGTAGACGTCTCGGTCTCGATCGTGGACAACGACACGTCGGCAATCGTCGTCACCCACTCCGGACAGCCAACAACGCCTACGTGACCTTCAAGCCCACAACGGGCACGAGTTCGTGATCTGTGCAGATCACCGCGCCCTCGAGCGCCACTGCCGCTACCACCTATGAGCTGCGCATGTTTCCAACAGCGCCTTTAGCCGCAAGGCCACCTCGGTGCCGTTCACGGTGCAATAGCGTCGCTTGACCGCCTAGTCAGGCAGACTTACCGTTTCATAGGCAGCGCATCAATCGACGGGATGTGTGCCGCAAGGGGCGAGGCATGGGCGCACACGGTCGGGGGGGGCCGGATTGCAAGCGTTCTCGCGGCCGCGCTCATCTAGTGGGCACGGCGGCGTTCGTTGTCGCGGCACTGGCGATCGGAGCCATGCCCATCGGTGCGTCGAGCGCTTCGGAGGCACCTGCGGCGGAGGCACCTGCGGCAGCATCGGAGCCGCCGCACTCGCCGAAGCCCGACACGGCCACGATGCAAGGGCACGGCAAGGAGTTCGACGTCCGTGACCTGCCGGTGTCCCACCTGCCGCCAAACCACCGCGTGGACAAGGTCGTCGACGAGGAGCCCGACATCCATCGGGCCGACGGCAGTGGCGGCGATCCGACCCCGGTTGGAGTCCCGCCGGCGGCGGCACCGGCCCCTTCGACGGGGACGAACTTCGAGGGCCTGCACTTCACCGAGGACTGCAACGGCACCCAGTGCGGGGCCGGCCACCCGCCCGACACGAACGGTGACGTCGGGCCGACGTACTACATCGAGACCATCAACACCGCCATCGGCATCTACGACAAGGCGACTGGTACGCGCGTCGCCGCCTTCTCGTTCAACGCCTTCATGAGCCAGGGCAGCTTCGGCAACCTGTGCGACACCAACAACTTCGGTGACCCCGTCGTGCTGTACGACTCCTTCGAGGACCGCTGGCTGATCAGCGATTTCGCCTTCCAGATCGACGGGTCAGGCAACGTGGTCAACCCCCCCGGCGCGTTCCAGTGCATGGCCGTATCGAAGACGGGCGACCCCGTGGCCGGAGGGTGGAACTTCTATTCGGTCAACACCGCCGGCGGCCTCGGCGACTACCCGAAGCTCGGGATCTGGCCCGACGGCATCTACATGGCGGCGAACATGTTCCAGTACTCAACGGGCGGCGGCTACATCGCTCCCCGCGTCTACGCGTTCAACAAGGCCCAGATGTACGCGGGGGCACCGAGCGTGCAGGTCGTGACCTTCGACGCGCCGTCCGCCGACTTCACGCTGCTGCCTTCCAACGCCCGGCTGCAGGCGGGCACGCCGCCGCCGGGGACGCCGAACTACTTCGTGTCGACCTGGATCTATCTCAACAAGCTCACGGTCTACAAGTTCCACGTCGACTGGACCCGCCCGTCCCTATCGACCTTCACCGGTCCCGACCTTCCCCAGGCTGCATCGTCGTGGCCGAACGCGACCGTGCCGTTCGCGCCGACGCCCAAGAACACCAACGACACGCTCGGGATCCGGGCCATGATGCAGAGCCAGTACAGCAACATCGGCGGCGTCGAGTCGCTGTGGGACGCCCATACCGTCCGGCGGGCGGACACTGCCGGCAACGCTGCACCGCGCTATTACCAGGTGAATGTCACCGGCGGCACGGTGGCGACCAACCTCGTGCAAGCGGCAACGTGGGACCCGGAAGGCGCCAACACGTACTGGCGCTACATGCCGAGCGTCGCCGTCGACCGGCTGGGCGACATGGCCATGGGGTACACGCTGTCGAACAGCACGACGAACCCCTCGATCAGGTACGCGGGGCGCCTCGCCGGCGACCCGATCAACACGTTCAGCCAGACCGAACAGGTCCTCATCGACGGCACCGGCGCGCAGTCCGGGAACTGCGGGGCAAGCGCGTGCACCCGGTGGGGTGACTACAGCGCCATGACCCTCGACCCCGACGGCTGCACGTTCTGGTACACGAACGAGTACTACGTCGCCGACGGGCTCGACCACCACACCCGCATCGGCTCCTTCCGCTACCCGTCCTGCACCGTCCTCGGGTCGGGGGGCACGGTCTCGGGCACGGTGACCGCGGCAGTGGGCGGCACGGCCATCTCCGGGGCCACGGTGGCCTTGGGATCGCGGACCACGACTACCGCGGCCAACGGGACGTACTCCTTCGCGGTGCCGGCGGGGACCTACCCGACTGTGACCGTCACCGCGGGCGGCTACCAGTCGGCGTCGGTGACGAGCATCCCCGTGACCGACAGCAACGTGACGACTGAGAACTTCGCGTTAAACGCGGCGCCGACCAGCGGCTCCTTCGTCGACACGTCACAGGCCGACTTCCAGACGGGATCGGCCGCGAACGTCGACCTCACGACGAGCGCCGGCGACGTGCTGCTTGCGCAGCCGGACGCGGTCGACCAGCAGAACCTGACGGTGACCTCCAGCGGATTCGGGTTCAACAGCACGAGCTGGGCAGGCCAGACCTTCGTGGCCGGCGCGTCGGGCCTACTGAAGCGAGTCGACCTGGACCTCTTCTGCAGCAGCTGCACCGGGACGACACCGGACCTCACTGTGTCGATCCGGGCGGCCACGGGGATCCCGTCTGTCCCGACGGGCCCGGATCTCGCCACGGCGACGATAACCGGGTTCTCGAGCGGATCCGGTGGCTACTTCTCCGCGAACTTCGCCGCCCCGACGGCGGTCACCGCGGGCACGACGTACGCCATCGTCCTCCGCGCGAACTCGAACCCCTCCCTCGGCACGTACGCGTACGTCTGCAGTTGCTCGTCGCCCAGCAGCAACCCGTACACGGCCGGCCAGCGGGTGACGTCGTCCACCAGCGGCGCGACGTGGACGGCCGACGCCACCGCCGGCGGGCGGGATCTCGGGTTCATCACGTACGTCAACTCGGGTTACAAGTCCGCGGGAACCCTTGTGTCGTCGCTCAAGGACGCCAACCCCCTCCCGGGCAGCTCGCCCGGGTGGGACACGCTGTCATGGACCGCCGACACGCCCGCCTCGACCGGGGTCTCGTTCCAAGCCGCGGCCAGCGACAGCCCCTCCGGACCGTTCTCGTTCGTCGGTCCCGACGGAACCAGCGGCACCACCTTCTCCGGCGGAGCGTCGCTGGCCCAGTTCACCGGCAAGCGATACCTGGTGTACCGGGCCACATTCACGACGTCGGACACAACGGTGACGCCCTCGCTGCACGACGTGACCGTCGGGTTCCACGCGACTGCGCCAACCGTGTCGGGGTCGCCCAACCCGGTCAGCCGCGGCAGCGCGCTGACAGCCACGTGGTCGGGGATCGCCACCCCCACGCCCGGCGACTTCATCGGCCTCTATCCGTCGTCGGCCACGGCCAACAATACGTATCTCACGTTCAAACCCACCACGGGCACTGCCTCAGGGTCTGTGCAGATGACGGTGCCGTCGAGCGCGGCGCCGGGGTCGACCTATGAGCTGCGCCTGTTCGCCAACAACTCCTACACCCGTCTGGCCACTTCGGCCGGGTTCAGCGTGCAGGCGGCCACGCTGACCGAGTCGCCTTCACCGGTCGCGGTTGGCACACCGTTGACCGCCAGCTGGTCCGGAGTCGCCCCCGCGACCGCGGGTGACTTCATCGGCCTGTATCCGTCGTCGGCCACGGCCAACGATGCATACCTCACGTTCAAGCCCACCACGGGCACTGCCTCAGGGTCTGGGCAGATGACAGTGCCGTCGAGCGCGGCGCCGGGCTCGACGTACGAGCTACGCCTCTTCGCCAACAACACCTACAGCCGAATGGCCACATCGGCGCCGTTCACGGTCGTTTCCTCGACGGTCTCGGCCAGTCCGTCACCCGTGAGCCGCGGCAGCGCGCTGACTGCCAACTGGGCCGGCATCGCCAGCCCCACGTCCGGCGACTTCATCGGCCTCTATCCGTCGTCGGCCACAGCCAACAACGCGTATCTCACGTTCAAACCCACCACGGGCACTGCCTCAGGGTCTGTGCAGATGACGGTGCCGTCGAGCGCGGCGCCTGGGTCGGCCTATGAGCTGCGCCTGTTCGCCAACAACTCCTACACGCGACTCGCCACCTCCTCTCCGTTCTCGGTGGCCGCCGCGGCGCTCTCTGCAAGCCCGTCACCGGTCAATGCCGGGACTCCCCTGACGGCCAGCTGGTCCGGAGTCGCCCCCGCCACCGCGGGTGACTTCATCGGCCTTTACCCGTCCTCGGCCACGGCCAACAATGCGTACGTCACGTTCAAACCCACCACCGGCACGGCGTCGGGGTCGGTGCAGATCACGGTCCCCTCCAGCGCCACACCGGGCTCAACCTACGAACTGCGGCTGTTCGCCAACAACACCTTTAGCCGAATGGCAACCTCGGCCCCGTTCACGGTGGCGGCCGCGACGGTTTCCGAGTCGCCGTCTCCCGTGAGCGCCGGGGCCAAGCTCACCGCCAGTTGGTCCAGCATCGCCAGTCCGACCGCGGGTGACTTCATCGGGCTTTACCCGTCATCGGCGACGGCCAACAACGCCTACATCGCCTTCAAGCCCACCACCGGCACCGCCTCGGGGTCGGTGCAGATCACCGTGCCGCCGGGCGCTGCACCGGGGTCGACCTACGAATTGCGCCTGTTCGCCAACGGCTCCTACACCCGACTGGCCACCTCAGCCGCGTTCACGGTGCAGGCCGCGACCCTCACCGAATCACCTTCGTCCGTACCGGTGGGCACGCCGTTGACGGCCACCTGGTCTGGTGTCGCCCCCGCTACCCCGGGCGACTTCATTGGTTTCTACCCCTCCTCGGCCACGGCCAACAACGCCTACCTCACCTTCAAGCCCACCACCGGAACGGCGTCGGGGTCGGTGCAGATCACGATCCCGTCGGGTGCCACCCCAGGCTCGACGTATGAGCTGCGGCTGTTCTCCAACAACACCTACAGCCGCATGGCCACCTCGGCGCCGTTTGCCGTGCAGTAGTAGTACGGTCTCATCACAGTCACATCCAGTACGGGGAGTTGCGTAGCGCAGGGGGCGAGGCATGGGCACGCACAGCCGAAGGACCCGCATCCTGTGCGGGTTCGCGGCTTTCGTGTTGTTCTCGGGCCTGCTTTGGACCTGGCCCGAGGTCGCCCACGCCACGAGCATCACCGTCAACACTGAGCTCGACATCGCGCCAGACGCCGCCGGCAACTTCCCCAACGACGGGTTGTGCAGCCTGCGCGCCGCCATCCGGTCGGCCCAGAACAACAGCAACGCTAGCGACGTCAACTGCTCCACCGGCCTGGGCGGCGGGGTGCTCGACGTCATACAGATCAGCCCGTCGCTGACAGGCAAGACCCTCACGCTCTCAGCGGGCACCGCCAGCG
>Ga0070741_10018302_pt1 | contig 11364 bp, 7 predicted proteins | sample Coa_R1_4_FD_66440 | JGI IMG/M metagenome (GOLD analysis project Ga0070741, IMG submission 66440) | Surface soil microbial communities from Centralia Pennsylvania, which are recovering from an underground coalmine fire - Coalmine... | ecosystem: Environmental > Terrestrial > Soil > Unclassified ...
TGGGAGCGTTGAGGATGCATCCCTCCGGCGCCGATACGGTGAGCGGCGAGAGCGAGCCGGCGTTGTTGGGAATCCGGCTGGCCACGATGCAGCCGAGCCCGAACACGGTGTAGGCGGTAGTGTAGGCCAGCGGCACGTTGATGCCGCGGCGCGCCTGCGGATCGGTGCCGGTGTAGTCGACGTGGATGCCGTTCTCGCTGATGGTGGTGGTGGCTCTGAGCGTGATGGGGCCGTCGAAGCCGTCGGTGGTCATGGCGTTGGACCAGGAGCCCTTGGGCAGCTTGGCGATCTCGGCCAGCACGGCGGCGCGGCTCCTGGCGCAGATGTGCTCGCCCAGCTCGTCGAGGCTGTCGAGGCCGAACTCGTCCATCATCTCGACCAGCCGGCGGCAGCCGACGTCGTTGCAGGCCATCAGCGAGTAGACGTCGCCCACCGTGTCGATGGGCAGGCGCGTGTTGGCGCGGATCATCGCCATCAGCGTCTCGTTGACCTTGCCCTCCTCCAGCACCTTGAGGAACGGGATGTAGAGCCCTTCCATGAACACGTCGGTGCCGTCGGGCCCGAAGCCGATGCCGCCGATGTCCATCAGGTGCGAGGTGCAGGAGAAGAGGCCGACGAGCTTGCCCTTGTAGAAGCAGGGCGTGGTGATGACGAAGTCGTTCAAGTGCCCGGTGCCCATCCAGGGATCGTTGGTGATGTAGGCGTCCCCCGGCTTCATGGCGTCGAGGCCGAAGTGGGCGATGAAGTGCTTGACCGACTCGGCCATGGAGTTGACGTGGCCCGGCGTGCCGGTGACGGCCTGCGCCAGCATGCGGCCCTTGGCGTCGAAGATGCCGGCGGAGAGGTCGCCCGCCTCGCGCACGATGGCCGAGAAGGCGGTGCGCAGAAGCGTCTGCGCCTGCTCCTCCACCACGGCGATCAGCCGGTTCCACATGATCTGCAGCTCGATGTCGCCTATGGGCTTGGACATTGTGGATTCCTCAGCTGGCTGCCCCGTCGGCATCAGGTGCCGAGCTCATGTCTTCGCCGTCAGCACCAGCGCATCGCCGGCGTCGACGGCGAGGTCGAAGCTCGGCGACACGTACGTGGAGGTGCCTTCCTCGACCACCAGGGCGGGGCCGGACAGGCTTGTGCCGGGAGCGAGGCGCCTGCGCTCGTAGACGGGAACGGCGATGCGCCGCCCGAGCCGGGCGTCGAACACGCTGCGCTCGCCGGCCGGTGCCGGTGCCGGCTTTGGCGCGGCCTGGCCCAGCTGCCGCGGCTTCTCGGTGTCGGTCGTCGCCAGCACCACCCAGCTCATGATCTCGATCACGGCGCCGGGGATGTAGCGGGCGAAGAGGCGCGTGTACTCGGCCTCGAAGGCCTGGCGGAAGGTGGCGGCGTCGCCCGGCTCGAGCGGCCGGTCCGGCAAGGTCACGCTGATCTCGTGGCCCTGGCCGGCGTAGCGCATGAAGGCCGAGCGCCGCGACGACACCGGTCTCTCGCCGGCGGCAGCACTTGCATGCGCCACGGCCTCGCGCTCCATGGCCTCGATGAGCGCGGTGGCCGCCGCCGCGTCGAACAAGTCGAGGCGCATGTAGCGCGAGCGCACGAGCTCGTAGGCCGCGGGTGCGGCGAGGAAGCCGATGGCGGAACCCACGCCGGCATCGGGCGGCACGATGATGCGGGTGATGCCGAGCTTCTCGGCGATGCGGCTTGCGTGCAGCGGCGCCGCCCCGCCGAAGGCGACGAGCGTGCGGTCGGACAGCGCCACGCCGCGCTCCACCGCGTGCACGCGTGCGGCATTGGCCATGTTCTCGTCGACGATCTCGGCCACCGCCACGGCGGCGCGCTCGGGCTCCATGCCGGAGAGCTTGGCGCCGATGCCGGCGGCGAGGGCCGCCTCCGCCTTGGCGGGATCGACGGCGATCTTGCCCCCGGCGAAACGGGAAGGGTCGATCTTGCCGATGGCGAGGTCGGCATCGGTGACGGTGGGCTCGGTGCCACCGCGGCCGTAGCAGGCGGGGCCGGGCTCGGCGCCGGCGCTGTCGGGGCCGACCAGGATGCGCTGCAGGGCGTCGACGCGGGCGATCGAGCCGCCGCCGGCACCGATCTCCACCATCTCGATGATGGGGATGCGCACCGGCGTGCCGCTGCCCTTCTTGAAGCGCGACTGGCGGTCGACCTCGAAGGTGCGCGCCTTGAGCGGCTCGCCGTCGTCGATGAGGCAGATCTTGGCGGTGGTGCCGCCCATGTCGAAGGACAGGATGCGGCGCTCGCCCCGCGCCAGCGCGATGTGGCCGGCCAAAATGGCGCCGCCGGCGGGCCCCGACTCGACGAGGCGCACGGGGAAGCGGGCCGCCGTCTCCAGGCTGGCCAGGCTGCCGCCCGAGGTCATCAGGTGGATGGGGCTCGCGAGCCCGAGCTTGCCCATCTCGCGCTCGAGCCGGCGCAGGTAGCCCGCCATCAGCGGCTGCACGTAGGCGTTGGCGATCGCCGTCGAGGTGCGCTCGTACTCGCGCGCCTCGGGGCAGGCCTGCGACGACAGCGTCACGCTGATGCGCGGACACAGCTCGGCCAGGATGGCGCCGATGCGCTCCTCGTGCGCCGGGTTGGCATAGGCGTGGATCAGCGCCACGGCGACCGCCTCGATGTCGAGCTCAGCGAGGCGCCGCGCCACCGCCCGCACGGCCGACTCGTCGAGAGGCAGGCGGACGGCACCGTGCACGTCCATGCGCTCCGGCACCGTGAATCTGAGCTCGCGCGGCACCAGCGGCACGGGCTTGACGATGTTGATGTCGTACTGGTCGAAACGGCCCTCGTCGGCGATCTCGATCACGTCGCGGAAGCCGTCGGTGGCGATCAGCGCGGTCCTCGCCCCCTTGCGCTCGATGATGGCGTTGGTGGCGAGCGTGGTGCCGTGCACGAAGAGGCCCACGTCGGAAAAGCCGAGGCTGGCCGCCTCCAGCACCCCGCGTGCCCCCTCGATCACGGCCACCTCCGGGGCCCTCGGCGTGGTGAGCAGCTTGGCCACCCACCGGCGCTCGCCGGAGAGAAGGACGATGTCGGTGAAGGTGCCCCCGATATCGACCGCCAGCCGGGCCGTCCGGCGCTTCTCGCTCATGATGCTCGTCCGTCTTCTGATCTGAGGCCATCAGACCCCAGGGACGGCCCCGGCTGCAAGGGGCCCATGGTCGCGCTCCCGACCTTAGCCGAACGCCGGCAGCTTGCCGGGCCCATGGAAGCACGGCCGGCATGCGCGGCTGCGTGTGGCGGGCGCGGCGGCGGTGGGCTAGCATGAGCACAGACGAGGCAGACTTTCGGGAGCACGCCCGTGACCCAATTCGATCGCACCGTGGAGGACATCGGCAACGTCGTGGCCCTCGAGCACGTCAACACGCGCGTGCCCGACCAGCAGCTCGCCACCCTGTTCTACGTGACGGGCCTCGGCCTCACCCGCGACCCCTACCTGATGACGAGCGTCACCAACATGTGGATCAACGTCGGCCGCAGCCAGTTCCACCTGCCGGCCGGTGGACCCCAGCTGTTGCGCGGCCATACCGGCCTCGTCATTCCCAACCGCGCCTCGCTGCTGCGCCGTCTCGCTGCGGTGGCCAAGCCGCTCGAGGGCACGCGCTTTTCCTTCACCGAGCGCAACGACTTCGTCGAGGTGACCTGTCCGTGGGGCAACCGCATGCGCTGCTATGCGCCGGGCCCGCGCTTCGGGCAGATGATGCTCGGCATGCCCTACGTCGAGCTCGAGGTGCCGCGCGAGACCGCCGACGGCATCGCCCGCTTCTACCGCGAGGTGCTGGGCACGGCGGCACAGGCGCTCGACGACGGGGATGGGCGAATCGCGCGCGCCAGCGTCGGCCCCGGGCAGTACCTGATCTTCCGGGAGACCGCGGCACCGGCCCCCGAGTTCGACGGGCACCACGTTGCCGTCTATCTCGCCGATTTCTCCGGTCCCTACCGGCGGCTCCTGGAGCGCGGCCTCGTCACCGAGGAGAGCGACCAGCATCAGTACCGCTTCGTGGACATCGTCGATCCGCGCACGGGCAAGGCGCTGTTCAAGATCGAGCACGAGGTGCGCAGCATGCGCCACCCGATGTATGCCCGCCCGCTCGTCAACCGCAATCCCGAGCAGACCAACCGGCTCTATGCGCCGGGCTACGAGGAGTTGCCCTGGTCGCTGCCGGTGGCCGGCTGAGCGCAGGCATTCGGCACATGGCGGCCACGCGAGGCAGATCGGGCGGCCGGCGGTCTAAGGCCGCGGCCGCGCCGCTGCGCTTCGGGCCGGCGCTGATGGCGCGGCTCGACGAGCTCGCCGGCATCACCGAGGTGCCGGGTCAGCTTACGCGCCGCTACTTGAGCCCGGCGCACCTGGCCGCCAAGGCCCGGGTCGAGGCGTGGATGGCCGAGGCCGGCATGCGCGTGCGCACCGATCCGCTCTGCAGCCTGTTCGGCCGCTACGAGGGGCGCGCGGGCGGTGCCCCCGCCATCATGCTGGGCTCGCACATCGACACCGTCATCGACGCCGGCAAGTACGACGGCGCGCTGGGCGTGCTGGCGGCCATCGCGGTGGTGGCGGAGCTGGCACGCTCGGGCGAGCGCCTCGAGCACGCCGTCGAGGTCGCGGCCTTCGGCGAGGAGGAGGGCTCCCGCTTCCCCACCCACATCCTCACCTCCTCGGCGCTCACGGGCGCCGCCAGGCCCGCCCTGCTCGACATGAGGGACGCAGACGGCATCAGCGTGCGCCGGGCGCTGGCGGTGGCGGGCGGCGATGCCAAGGCCCTGCGCGCCTGTGCCCGCAAGAGGGGCGAGATCGCCGCCTACCTGGAGCTGCACATCGAGCAGGGGCCGGTGCTGGAGGAGAAGGGCCTGGCGCTGGGGGCGGTGACGGCCATCAACGGCTCGGTGCGCTTCCGCGTGACAGTCACGGGGTTTGCCGGCCACGCCGGCACCGTGCCGATGGTGTCGCGGCGCGACGCGCTCTCGGCCACTGCCGAGATGCTCCTCACCATCGAGACGCTGGCGATGTCGACACCCGACCTGGTCGCCACGGTGGGCCGCATCAAGGCCCTGCCCGGCGCCGGCAACGTGATCCCCGGCAGGGTGGAGTTCACCATCGACATGCGCAGCCCGGACGACGGCGTGCGCCGCCGCGCGGCCAAGACGCTCCTGGCGAGGCTCCGGGAGATTGCCTCCCGCCGCCGCGTCGGCCTCGATGTGGAGACCTACCAGGAGAACCCGGCGATCACGCTCGACGCCGGCGTCATCGACACCGTGGCCGAGGCGATCGCCGCCTGCGGGCACGAGCCCTTGCGGCTCCCCTCCGGTGCCGGCCACGATGCCGGGATCATGGCCAAGCTCTGCCCGTCTGGCATGCTGTTCGTGCGCTGCAAGGACGGGGTGAGCCACAACCCCGCCGAGGCGATCAGCGTCGAGGATGCGGACCTCGCCGTCACCGCGCTGCTGGAGGCCACACGGCGGCTCGACCGGCGCCTGCAGGCGGCCGGCTGAAATGGCCGAAATCACGCAGCAGACTATCGCCCGGCTCGTCGAGGCGCGCTTCGAGGAGGAGGTCGCCTTCCTGCGTGAGCTCGTTCGCGTGCCGACCGACACGCCGCCCGGCGACAACGCTCCCCACGCGGAGCGCACCACCGCCCTGCTGGAGGGCATGGGCTACGAAGTGGAGCGCTACCCGGTGCCGATCGCGCGCGTGCACGCCGCCGGCCTGGTCTCGATCACCAACCTGATCGTGCGCCGCCGTTTCGGTCCGGGCCTCACCATCGCCCTCAACGCCCACGGCGACGTCGTCCCGCCGGGCGAGGGCTGGAGCAAGCCGCCCTACGAGGGTGTGGTCGAGGGCGGCCGCATGTACGGGCGCGGCGTCGCCGTCTCCAAGTCCGACTTCGCCACCTACACGTTCGCGCTCCGGGCCCTCGAGGCGCTGGGCCGCCCGCTCGCCGGCACGATCGAGCTGCACTTCACCTACGATGAGGAGTTCGGCGGGCTGCTGGGCCCCGGTCACCTGCTCGCGAGCGGCGCCACGCGACCGGACTTCGCCCTTTGTGCCGGCTTCTCCTATGCCGTCGTCACCGCCCACAACGGCTGCCTGCAGCTGGAGGTGACCATCAACGGCACGTCGGCGCACGCGGCCATGCCCGAGACGGGCCATGATGCGCTCGAGGCGGCCGTGCGCGTGCTCGGGGCGCTCTATGCGGAGCGCGCGGGCTACGCCTCCATGCGGTCGGGCGTCGCCGGCATCGGCAGCCCGACGCTGACCGTGGGGCGTATCGAGGGCGGCACCAACACCAACGTCGTGCCCGGCCGCGTGGCCCTGCGGCTCGACCGCCGCATGATCCCGGAGGAGGATCCGGCGACGGTGGAGGGCCGGCTCGTGTCGGTGGTGCGGCAGGCGGTCGAAGGGCTGCCGGGCATCACGGTCGAGGTGCGCCGGCTGCTGCTCGCCAGGGCCCTGGGCCCGCTGCCCGGCCAGCAGCGGCTCAGCGATGCCATCCGCAAGCGCGCGGCTGCGGTGTTCGCCGAGCCCATCCCGGCCACGGCCTCGCCGCTCTACACCGACGCGCGCCTCTATGCCGAGGCCGGTGTGCCGGTCGTGCTCTACGGTGCCGGCCCGCGCTCGATCCTGGAGGCCAACGCCAAGCGGGCGGACGAGAACCTCCTGCTCGACGACCTGAGGCGGGCGACCATTGTCGTCGCCTGGGCGCTCGCAGACCTGCTGGCGGCGTGAGCATGTGTTGTCATCCCGGCCTCGCGCACAGCGCGAGCGCCGGGACCCGGGGCCGCGTTGTGCGCGCTGCCGTCAGGCTCGGGGCAGGTTCCGGATATTGCGCTGCCGTGAAATTCCGGAATGGCAAAATGCCGTCACGCCACCTGGGCCACCGGCGAGGGCTCGTCCTTGGTGGTGACGCGGCGCAGATCGCGGGCGTAGGTGGCATCGTCGTAGGGACGGCCGCGGTGGAGCGTGCAGCGGTTGTCCCAGACGACGAGGTCGCCGACGCGCCAGCTGTGGCGGTGCACGAACTCGCGTTGCGTCGCGTGCTCCATCAGGTCGCGCAGCAGGAGGCGTCCTTCGGGCATCGGCCAGCCGACGACGTGGGAGGCGTGCGAGCCCATGTAGAGCGTCTTGCGCTTGGAGCCGGGGTGGACGCGCACCAGCCGGTGCCGCACGGACGGGAGCGCGGCGCGCTCTGCATCGGTGTAGTCGGTGTGCCCGAGCTGGCCGCGCGAGTGGAAGATCGAGTGCTCCACCACCAGGTCCTCGATCCTGGCTTTCATGGATGCGGGCAGGGCATCGTAGGCCGCGCGCAGGTCGGCGAACTCGGTCTCGCCGCCCGCGGGCGGCACGATGTGGGCGAACAGCATCGACAGCGCCCCCGGCACCGCCCGGAACGAGGCATCCGAATGCCAGAGCTGGTTGGCGAGCGCATCGAGGCGACGGTGGTCGTCGCGGGCGCGCAGCTGGTTCTGGGCCGTCAGGTTGGAGATGTCGGCGATCTCGGCGTGCTTGAGGCGCTGCTGGACGCGATGATTGCGCGGCGGCTCGATGCCGCCGAACAGGCGCCCCACCGCCAGCAGGGCATCGTCATCGAGCGACTGGCCGTGAAAAACCAGGACCGCGTACCGGTCGATGGCCTCGGTCAGCTCGCGAACGGCCTCGGGCGCAAGCTGGGGCGTGAGCGTGACGCCCGCAACCTCGCCGACGAAAATGGGATGCAGCTGGCGGATGGAGATGGTCATGGCGTCCTCCGGGGACGGCCGCTTCGGGCGCGGCGCTCATCGTGGCGGGCACATTGAACGTCGCCGCAGCCTCCGGGTCAAACGCGGCCTCCGCCGGGCTCGCGTGCATGCGTTGCATGCACAGCGAGACAACCGGGTCGAGGCTGCTTGTGCGGCGAATGCGACGCACACTATTGTCGTTGCCACCCGATACGGTCGGCACGGGAGTGCCTGATGGCGGACGGAGCGGACAGAAAAAGCAGGCGCGCCGAGGATCGTCGGCGGCGTCTGGAGGCGGCACTGCGGGAAAACCTGGCCAAACGCAAGGCCCAGGCCCGTGCGCGGGCTGCGGCCGAAAAGTCACAGCCGACAAGTGACTCGGGTCCGCGGAGCAAGGTCTGACCGAACGGCGTTATTCTGCCTGCCTGGTGACGTAGGGTGCGCTGCAGCACGCATTTTCCACAACGGGGCTCACGCATGGATCGCATCAGCATCGTCGGCGGCAAGCCGCTCAACGGTTCACTTGCCATCTCCGGGGCCAAGAATGCCGCCCTGCCGCTGATGATCGCCAGCCTGCTCACGTCCGAGCGCCTGACCCTCAAGAACGTGCCGAACCTCGCCGACGTCAACACGCTGGCGCGGATCCTGCGCAACCATGGCGTCGATCTGGCCGTCGACGGCAAGCGCTCGGAGCCCTCGCCCTATCTGGGCGAGACCTTCCATCTCACCGCCCGCGACATCGTCGACACCACCGCACCCTACGAGATGGTGGCGCGCATGCGGGCGAGCTTCTGGGTGCTGGGCCCGCTGCTGGCGCGCTGCGGCGAGGCGCGCGTGTCCATGCCCGGCGGCTGCGCCATCGGCACCCGCCCCGTCGACCTGCACCTGATGGCCATGAAGGCACTGGGCGCCGAGATCGATATCGACGGCGGCTATGTCGTCGCCAGGGCGCCGCACGGCCTCAAAGGCGCGCGCATCACTTTCCCCAAGGTGTCGGTGGGTGCCACCCACTCGGCGCTGATGGCGGCCTCGCTCGCCAAGGGCGAAACGCTGATCGAGAACGCCGCGCGCGAGCCCGAGATCGGCGACGTGGCCGAGTGCCTCACCAAGATGGGCGCCCGCATCGAGGGCATCGGCACCTCGACCCTGCGCGTCGCCGGCGCCAGCCGGCTGGAGGGCGCCGTGCACACCGTGCTGCCCGACCGCATCGAGACCGGCACCTATGCCTTCGCCGTGGCGGCCGCGGGCGGAGACGTGGAGCTGCGGGGGGCGCGCAAGAGCCTGCTCGATACCGCCCTCATCACGCTGGAAAAGACCGGCGTGGCGATCGCCGAGACCCCGCACGGCATCCGCGTCAGCCGCAACGGCCGCGACCTCGAGCCCATCACCATCGAGACCCAGCCCTACCCTGGCTTCCCCACCGACCTGCAGGCGCAGCTGATGGCCTTGATGACCCGGGCCAAGGGCACGAGCACCATCCGCGAGACCATCTTCGAGAACCGCTTCATGCATGTGCAGGAGCTGGCCCGGCTCGGCGCCGACATCCAGCTGCAGGGCGATACGGCCACCATCAGAGGGGTGAAGAGCCTGCGCGGCGCCCAGGTGATGGCCACCGACCTGCGCGCCTCCGTGTCGCTCGTCATCGCCGGGCTGATGGCCGAGGGCCGTACCACCATCAACCGCGTCTACCACCTCGACCGCGGCTTCGAGCGGCTGGAGCAGAAGCTGTCGGGCTGCGGCGCCGAGATCGAGCGGCTGGTGAGCGGCTGAATCGAGGGGGCGAGACCCCTTGGGCGACCGATCGGCGTTTCCGGGGGGCAGACCCCTTGCTTCAACGTAGCGCTTTCAAGGGGGCCCCACGCCAAGGGGTCCCTCCCGCGTTCACCCCCTTACGCACATCGTCCGGCTTCGCTATCACGGTGGCGACGGTGCCTTCGCCGTCGCTCCGCCAGCGCGGCGCTGGCGGCCGGCGGCCCATGGAAGCCTGACACATGCCGGAGCTCAAACTGATCGCGCTCGACGCCGACGACCTCAAGGTCATCTCGGCGCACCTGCAGGATGCCGTGCTTAGGGTCGGTGACATCGCCTACCTGCCCCGCGAGCGCCGGTTCGCCGCACTGGGCAACCGGTTCGACTGGACAGAGGCGATGGCGGGGCCCAACGGCAAGGCCGAGACCTACGTGCGCCGGCGCGCTGCGCTGCGTTTCGAGCGGGTGCTCGGCGCCAAGGTGCAGGGCATCGACCTCGCCCGCAAGGACGCCGTGCTCGAGCTGCTGGCCATCGCCTTCGAGCCCGGCGAGCCGCCTCAGGGCCATGTGATGCTGCACTTCGCCGGCGGCGGTGCCATCCGGCTCGAGGTGGAGTGCATCGAGGCCGAGCTCAAGGACCTGGGCCCCGTGTGGAGCGCGACGTCGATGCCGCGCCATCCCGACGAGGGCCCTCCGCACCGGTTGCCGCCACGGGACAGCTGACGGCGCTTCGCAAACGACAGGCCGAACCCATGCCCCTCCGTCTCGCAACGTCCGACCCAGGCTTCGAGAGCGCATTCCGCGCTTTCCTCGCCGCCAAGCGCGAGGCGTCCGAGGACGTCGATGCGGCCGTGCGGGCGATCATCGCGCGGGTTCGCGCCGAGGGCGACGCGGCGCTCATCGAGCTCACGCGCCGCTTCGATCGGCTCGACCTCGCCGAGATCGGCGTCCGGATCGGCGAGGCCGAGGTTGCGGCGGCGGCGGCAGGCTGCGGCAGAGAGACCGTGGCCGCGCTCGAGCTGGCGGCAGCGCGCATCGAGGCCCACCACCGCCGGCAGCTGCCCACCGACGACCGCTACACCGACGCGCTGGGCGCCGAGCTCGGGTCGCGCTGGACGGCAATCGAGTCGGTGGGCCTCTATGTGCCGGGAGGGCTCGCCAGCTATCCGAGCTCGGTGCTGATGAACGCCATCCCCGCGCGTGTCGCCGGCGTGCCGCGCATCGCCATGGCCGTGCCCTCGCCGGGCGGGGAGCTCAACCCGCTCGTGCTGGCGGCGGCGCACCTGGCGGGCGTCTCTGAAATCTATCGCATCGGCGGGGCGCAGGCGGTCGCCGCCCTTGCCTACGGGACCGCGAGCGTGGCGCCGGTGGCCAAGATCGTCGGCCCCGGCAACGCCTATGTCGCGGCGGCCAAGCGGCAGGTGTTCGGCACCGTCGGCATCGATTCCGTCGCCGGTCCCTCGGAGGTGCTCGTCGTCGCCGACCGCGACAACGACCCCGAGTGGCTCGCCGCCGATCTGCTGGCGCAGGCCGAGCACGATGCCGCGGCCCAGGCCATCCTGATGACCGACGATGCAGGCCTCGCCGGCGCCGTGGAGGCGGCGGTGGCCCGCCAGCTCGCGGCGCTGCCGCGCGGCAACATCGCCGGCGCCAGCTGGGAGAGCTTCGGCGCCGTCATCCTCCTGCGCTCGCTCGACGAGGCGCCGGCACTGGCCGACCGCATCGCCGCCGAGCATCTCGAGATCGCCACCGCCGATCCGGAAGCACTGGCGGGGCGCATCCGCAACGCGGGCGCCATCTTCCTCGGGCAGCACACGCCGGAGGTGATCGGCGACTATGTGGCCGGCTCCAACCACGTGCTGCCGACGGCGCGCAGCGCCCGCTTCTCCTC
>Ga0070741_10018303_pt1 | contig 11363 bp, 5 predicted proteins | sample Coa_R1_4_FD_66440 | JGI IMG/M metagenome (GOLD analysis project Ga0070741, IMG submission 66440) | Surface soil microbial communities from Centralia Pennsylvania, which are recovering from an underground coalmine fire - Coalmine... | ecosystem: Environmental > Terrestrial > Soil > Unclassified ...
GCGACCTTCACCGTCGAGTTGCCCGTGGCTTCCACCACTGAGCAAGAATTCCTTGCGGCGCAGCCGCCCTGGCAGGATAGCGCCGGCGGACATTTGCGCGTGTTGCTGGTGGAGGATCATCCCGACACCCGCGAAGTGCTCGCCAGGCTACTGGACGCTGCGGACTACACGGTCAAGACGGCTGGCAGCGTAGCGGCTGCGCTGCAACTCGCCGCCGCCGAGCGGTTTGACGTGGTCGTCAGCGATCTGGGGCTGCCCGACGGGACCGGCTACGATTTGATGAATCAGCTTCGCGATCGTCACGGAATCAAAGGCATCGCCCTGAGCGGTTATGGCATGGGCCAGGATCAACTGCGTAGCCGGGAAGTCGGTTTTCTCGATCATGTCATCAAGCCGGTGAACGTCACTCAACTGGTGGCGGTCATCCAGCGCATTGTCAGCAGCCAAGCCGGCGGTTGAAAGGGCGGCTCGTTTGAGTCTCAGTTGTCAGCCGCCGATGTCTCGTGGATCGGGAGTGTGGGCCTCACTTAACCGTCGCAGAAGTCGACGAACAGCGGTCGTCGCCACCAACGTCATCGCCTACTATGCGCTTGGCACCCCCGAGTTTGACGCGGAGGTTCGGGCTCAAACACGCCCGGAGAGCTGACGAGGACACTGACGCATTTCGCGCGCGAAAGTATTCATTGACCGAGGCGAATCACTCAGGATACCTCGTCGTCTGTGCGCGTTTCCATCAGAAGGGTGTTCAGCAAATTGAGCTCATTCGACGCCATGAAATACCGGTCATCAAACACCTGTTCCAGGCGAAGTGGGTCCACACACCCGACTGCAGCAGCCCATGGGAACGCCTCGAACTTCGCCACCGGAGGAATGACGGCGGAAGTTGCCGACAGGGACGCTCCGAGCGCATCTCGCCAGGCATCCGGCTCTTCACAGCGGTACATGCCTCGTGGGCCACTCTCGGCGGCACTGATGAACTGAGGATGCCCCGACGGAAACGCAACCCAGGTGTTGGGGGATTTGAGTCTCTTTAGCGTGTTGAATTCATTCGCAGCGTCCGGCTTCTCGCGTGCAAGCAACCGTAGCAGACTCGAAGCCGGAATCCGTAGATTCGCCGGAAACACGGGGTTTTCGTCAATTTCCTTTAACTGAGCAAAAAGCTGGCGCGAGCGCTCCACGGTCTGCGTCCCGTGACCTTCGAATGAGAACAGCTCGACTTTGTCGAAGGTCGCCCAATTCTCGAGGACCAGTGGCCCGATCATGAACATGTGTTCGGCAATGAAGCCCTGCTCGGGTGCCTCCGCCACGAGCGGCGCAATCGCTGTTGTCGTTAGCGTGAGCAGACGAGTGACCTCGTCGTGTTTCGAAAAGGAGCGTCCGTCGGCACCCTTGCGAGCCTCTCCGCGCAAGCGCGCGTTCGAAAACAGTTCCAGGACGTTGGCCTGGGCGCGCTTGATGAGACGTATCGGCTCGTCGTCGCCACGGTATCGGCTCAGAAATACGTCGCCCTCTCGAAGGAACTGCGATACAAACTGCGCCATCAACGAGAGAAGCTCCTCGAGTCCCGTGCCACCGACCGGCACAAGCGCGATCTTCTGCTTCAAGCCAGAATCACCGGTCATGCGCGTCAATAACGTTGAGCGCAGCATCACGAGCAGCGTCATCAGGTCCATGCTCTGACGCAGCCACTGACGCACGCTGGGCGCCGCCGCCGAGACAAGGTAGTCATCAATCAGCATGACGAGGTGGCGAGGGACGGCATCCCCAGAGACCGTCTCGCCCGCAGCATTCTCGAAATGTCCGCGACCGCGGTACACCAACTGGCTGATCTCCATCAGGGCGCATTCGATCGAGAACCGAGGTACATGCGCAATGATCCAGTCAGTCTTTGGGAACGAGACGCCACGTGCGCCAGATGAAGTCATCAGAAAGACGCGTTTGCGATCGCGGGTTGCCGGCTGGATCAATTTCTTGCGCACAGATCCGGGAACCGAGGCATCCAGGAGGGCGATGTCGTCATACTGGAGATCATCTCGATCTTCAGCGGCCAGCCGTGAGCGAACTGCGCCCAGAAACGCCTTGTCCTGTGCGAAGTAGATGACCTGTTGGGCACCCGCCTCGAGCGCTTTGAAGATTTCGCTCGCGGCAGAGTCCAGTTGTGCTTCTCCCATAGCGTCACGGATGGCTTTGCGCGGTGATGGCTCGATACCGTCAGACGACACCAGCGGCACGTGGCGCAATGCAATCCGATATCGGATGTCCAACTCGCTGGCGGGAAAGCTGTTCGTCATGACGTGCAGAGTTGGCCGCCGGACCTGCGCGAGTCGCACTTCGTTAGCTAGCACCTGAAACGGGCGGGCACCGGCACTGGGCGAAATGAGTACCTTATCGGGCGTCCGCTTGCCGGGCTGGCCCGCGTTCAGGTAGCGATCGAGTACGACGTGATTGGCTAGAGACGCATCCGAAATCACGAGCACGATCGTAAACGGGCTGGAACAACCGGCATCCTCGAAGCACTCAATAAATTCCGTGGACAGCCAGCGTGCCACGGCGTGCACAAACGGAGCACCTGCCCCATCGCCGGCGAGTTCATCCACCATCACGACGACTGTGGGATGCTTCTGGGCAAATGCCCGCCGCTCATGCAGACCCGCCTTGCTGGAGGCGTTCTTGTTCTTGAAGATTGATGACAGCGCATCGATCGTCGTCTTTCCGCCACCCTTGTCCCGGAATCCTTGAAGCGCAGCTGTTAGTACGATCCGTGTGACCTGCGGGTTGCGATCGAGCAGCTCGCGCGTCGTTTGCGCCATGGTCGCAAGCACCCCCGGCAAAGCGCGCTCCTCCACCAGGTCCTCGTGCTCGGACAGCGTCCGCTTGGAAACGCGGCTGCCCGCGTGCGCCGCCTCGATTTCCTGTTCCTGCTCCGGTGTGAGCATGAGGGTGCTTCCGTCGGGCGCAGAAAGATTCGGAACTCCATCGACGACGACGGCACTCTGGATGCGTTTTGCCGGCGCTTTTCCGGCCTCGACCTGAGACCGGTAGTAGCGCTCCGCGGCGGCGATGATCTGCGCGTTGGTGGTCAGCGTCAGTGTCCCTGTGGGTACTCCGTTACGACGCGCCATCTTCTCGGTAACGTCTCGGTTGATGATGACCCGTGGGCTCAGGTATGCAAACAGATATCCGCCTGTCTTGTTGGCGAGGTCGCGCGTTACGGCAGTCGTCTTGCCGATGCCCGGATTGCCCTCGAGCGCCAGAATGTTCAAACGTCCGGAACGCGCAGAGCGCATCCCTGCCACGATTGCTGCCGCGTGGAGGTCACGTAACGTGGGTGCGCCAGAGGGTGCTAATTCCTGGAGGACATCCCGGATCGTCTCGCGAGCAGGCCGCCCAAAGTAGCTCTGCAAAGCCGGAGAGTCATCAACCATCCGCAGTGCATCGGCGAGCGGATAGGTCTGGGCCGGGTTGACGAGGCCAGGGATTGTTTCGACGAACTCGAACTCGAAGTCCTCCCCGGGCTGCGGTTGGCGTTGGAGTTGCCTCATGCCCACGCGTACGGCGGCTGGCAGGCGGTGGAAGGCGCTGTTGAATGCCTCCTGCACTTTGGTGGTGAGGGCGTCTTCATCACCATCCGAAAGCTTCGCGGCCTGCCGGTACGCAGCCGCCATTTGCTCCATCAGCTTCCGGCGCGGCTCTTTATCAACCTCTCCTTCAAACCGTGCGACAAGACTCTCCAGTCCATTGGGCGTGATCGCGAGTGCTCGAACCAGACAAGGTTTCCTCAGCAGTCCCCGTGACCGAAGTACCCGCTCGATCGATCCGCCATAAGCACCCGCCTGGCACAGCTTGTACAGAGGCTTGTTCTGCGTCGTGAGTGCCAAGAGGTGATTCTTCAAGTCCGGGGACAGTTCGAAACGCTCGTGGTCCACCTCGGCCGCCACGCGCGCGAAGACGCCACGAGTCTCAATCACTCGGCGATGCGCCAGCAACTCATCGAGATGGGTCTCCTCCCGACGGAAGTCGCGCAGTTCCCCTGCCATGTCGTAGGAATATTCCTGGACTAACAGGTAGTCCTCGGCAGCGTCGCCGGAGAGCCAAAGGAGAAAATCAGCACGCGCCGGCATACCTTTCTCAGTCCACAGGGGATCGTGCGGCCCGTTCAGTCCGAAGCCGGTGGCCAATGCGGCCCTAGCCCGCACCTGCGCATCCTCGTCGTTCAAAGAGCGGCCCGGTAGAGACAGCGGACAATACAGACCGAGAACTTTGAGTTTGCCCGCCGAGATCTTGGATGAAATGGCGGGCTGACGCAGGTACTCGCGCATCGCGGTATAGCCGACCCCGAATGCGCACAACGCCAGATGGGCAGCGGCAGCATCGACGATGTCTCGCATACCAATGTCGATGAGATCGAGCCCGCGCTTGAGCGAACCCACCAACGCTGCCAGTTTGCATTCCCGCCACTGGGCGAGTCGGGGGTCATCGATCTGGATGAGCCGCTGTTCGAGGAGGCACGCCAGCACACCTCGCTTCACGAGTACCTCGTAGGCCTGGCCCCACAATGCGGCCTGCTGTTGAAACGAGCCGGCCGCGGAGCTCATTCGACTTCCTTGTGGAGGATTTTTGTTGCGTGCGACAGCAAAGCAGGAAATGACAGCAGTACATTGCCTTTTGTCCTGCGTGTCATGATCGTGAGCTCACCAGCTTCGCGCGTCGCCGCCGGCGTCATCCAACTGAACGGATCGAGCACCGGCATGCACAGATCCCTCACCGCAGGTCGCTCGCTCTCCATAAAATGCACTGCGCGCAGAGTGCTCACGAGCGAAGCCAAAACCTGCGCGCCTTCCGGACCTGTCCCGAGTACGTTCGCCTGAATGCGGGCCGCCACACGAGCATCAGAGAGACGTTCCTCGAGATCAAAAAAGTAAGTGCAGAAGCCGGACTGCGGACGCCGTTGTTCGTCTGGCGTGGTCAGTGTCGCGAACGTGTACACGGGCAATAGACTTCGAAGATCGATATTCTTGAGATCCTGATACATAGTCTGGTGATCGTCGTACTGGGTTACTTCAAACCCGCTCTCCCCCATAGCTCGGCTTCGCAGACGCATCGCTGGGAAGACGTCGCGGCGCAGCGTGTAGATGTGCATGTTCGGGTAACGAGCAATCGCACCGTTCAGGAACTCCAACGTGCCATGTGGCGCATGACGTTCAGCCGCGCGCCCAAGATGACGGTTGCCGAAGTGATGTGAGAGCAATAGCACATGTTCAAACCCTGCCTTGCCGAGGCGGGCGAGTTCCTCGAGTATCAGGTGCGGGGTCCCAAACGCCTTTTTGTCCTCAACGTAGCGCGAATGCATCCGGTCCAGCTTCAGAGCGGCACCCTCGCTGCTGCGGATCGCCTGATACGTTCTTGCCATAAACAGGTAACCGGCTGCATCAGAATAGGACGGGTGTGTGTCGCATGGCCGGGTGAGGTAACTCACCAAGGCAACCCTCTCCAGTGAACCCTCCAAGGGAAAGGCCAAGGGTTGTCCGCCGAGCAGAGCGTGAACGGCGCCACGCTTGCGCCACCTCATATTGACGGCTGCCTCATCACCCGTGACGAGGCCCTGCAATTTCACAGGAATCTCACGCGACAGCGCCTTTTCGAGCGCCTGCGAAATGGTGTAGACGGCCGCACTGCCATCTTCATCCCCCACTTCCTTGCCTTCGGGTTGCAGTCGAATCAACGTGGCCGTCAAGCGCTGATCGTGGGCGCTTGCTTGCGCCAACCTGACGAGTTGCCACAATGCGATGTACACAATCAATGCAAAGGCTGCGGCGGTCGCCGAGCGAAACTGTTCGGTGCGCTTCTTTTCCGTGTCCTGCGCGCGTCCCAGTCGAAGTAACCGTAGATCGTATTGAACCTCGATGCCCCGACCTGAATCGAGGAACTCCAGTCGGTTGCCGTTGGGAACCCAGCGCCCGCCCCCTTTGTCCCATAGGTACGGCACGAGCCGTATCGGCAGCAGCGCGGCTTCGAGGTCCCGTGTGAAAGTAACTTCCCGCGGCTCACCCGCGGGCGTAAGCGACCTTTCCTTCAGTTCCGTCTGTACGGTGTATGAGGCGACACTGCCGGGCACGATCGGTGTCTCAGAAATGACCAGGTGGTTGAACCAGGCGGAGGTCTGTTCCCCACGCTCTGGCTTGATCAGAACGTCGGTTTTGGACGAGGCCATGCTCGCCACAGCATCCCAGTTCACGACCTCACGATGCACGGACACGGTAAACTGATCGATTCTGCGGGCAGTCGTCTCCACGATCCGGCGGGACTTCTCCTTCATCATGCGCACCAGTTCGTCAGCGAGCTTGCGCATGACAGAAGACCGCTGGCGCAATGACCCGAGCAGTCCGTTCACGGTGGCGACGGGGTCAACCTTCAATTCGTCCGCAATGCGTTTTGCCTCGGCGACCAGATCAATGTCACCGCCATTCTCGAATGGAATCGCAAGGTGAAGGAACACGAGCTGTGCCAGCGCCCACGGCAATCGTGTCGGAATCGGCTTCTCGGGATCGAGCCGGTGGCGAAGCAACTCGAGACGGCTGTCGAAGGCAGTTTGGCCCGTTAGCGGGGAGAGTCCATTTACGCGGAACCGGTACGAGACCTCCCGGACCGTTTGAAATCCCTTGTCTGACTTGGCGCGCGTCTCGAATAGCTGCGCGGACCATTCCGGCCAAACAGCCAGGCAGCCATAGAACATCGCTTTCCGAAGCTGTTCGGCCAAGTCAGTTCGAGCGGCTTGACCGTACGCACTCGTCGCATCCAATAGCAGTGCATCTGCGTCCGGACTCCCGAATCGTTCGTAGCAACCGAGAACGCGCCTGACATAGGCGGTTAGCAACGGGCTCGCATGCTCCGCGATCACGTCCATCAGCCTCATCGAGACCTGCAGGCGAACGCGAGCAAGCGCTTCGTCATCGAGGAAGTCGAAAAACCTCGAGAGCTGGCTGCCTTCGATCTCGCGCTGGTGGCGGAGGTTGATCAGGATGGCATCGAGGGTATCTTCATCCATACCCTCGCGACGCAGCCTGGCGGCGATGTTGGCGAGAAAAGCATCCAGACAATCTGTGCCGTTTACAGTTTCGGTTGCCGTGAAGAGACGCGCCACATCCTGTGCGCGTTTGTCCGCGTGGCGCCCTTCACTCCCAAACTGAACAGGTATCAATGTCGCGACGCTTGCTGACAAGGGTAATGACTCATCAACACTGTCGGCGATGCGCTCAAAGCCCACGCGAGCGCTGTCGAAACACAAGTCGCGAATGTCTTTCGCGTCCAATGCACGCGCGATAGCATCCGAGATGTCCGCGTGAAGACGCTCGATGGCTTTGGAGACTTGCGCCTCGCTGCCCGGCAACAGGCGTCCGCCTACCTTCGCTGTCGTACCGGCAGGCGGCAGCTCCATGTCGCATACAAATCCGCCACCGCTGTCATCATCTGGCGAGAATGTGTCGATAAAGTCCTTACCCGTTACAAAGCGTTTCAACACGCCGCGCGGATTTACGACGAGATGGTTTCCCTGGACGGAAACCAAGGGCAATGCGTCGATATCGGTAGCGCCCGGCGGAGTGGCGAGTGATTTCGCCAGGAGTTCTGCGAGACGATGTAGTTGGACGGATGGGGTACGGGCACGTGCAGAAACGCTCGAGCCGCCGCGAACGGGAGCGGTAGGCATGGTCTTCCCCTTTTATGGCGGATGGGCCACTTCACCTCGGCCGCGGACCAAGCTGCGGAGGCGGTTGATAGTTTTAGCCGTGAAATTATAACGCGAGTCTCGCGGCGAAAGTCGCAGAGGACCTACAGTTGAGCGTAGCGGCGCTGGTCGGCGGTACTGTTCAGATATACAGCAATGACCGCAAACGTACGCCACGGATTCGATTTTCAGGCCCAGCAGTCCTTAGCCGGATTCCGGGCTACCGCCTGGCTTGGCGTCGCGCGGAGTATGGCCGAAGAAAGCTTTGTAAGCGCGGCTGAACGCCGCTTCTGACTCATAGCCAACGTCCAGGGCAACCTCGCCAACACGCAGGACGCCTTTCGACAACATGTTCCGGGCCAGAGTCAGGCGACATTCGTTGCGGTAACGCAAAGGGGATCGGCCCACGAGGACAGTGAAGCGCTCGGAAAAGCTCGATCGGGACATGCCAGCGATCGCGGCGAGGGTATCGATGGTCAGCGGCTGTGCGGGCTCGTCGTGGATGGACTTCAAGACCCGCGCGATACGCGCATCCGCCAACCCGCCAAGCCAGCTCGATGCCTGTCCGCGATGCACCCAGGTACGCAATGTACGGATCACAACGAGATCGATAATGCGCGACACCATCAGGGCGGAGCCTGGCTGGGGGTCGGTTGCTTCGCGCAGCAGATACTGAATGATGTTGGATAGCCAATCACTCGCTTCCGCCTGCTGTACGTGGATCATGGTGGGAAGGGCAAAAAGCATCTCCTGCAGTGAGTCCGGATCAAACCAGAAGCGGCAGATGACTACAGCCGCCGGTCTCGTGCCCACCGTCAGCTGCAGGTCGCGAGGACCATGGGGCAGCAACACGAGGTCCCCCGACTGGAGGATTACAGGCGCGCCGCTCTCGCTCGTCACTTCTACGACTCCCTCGTTGATGACGCACACGTGAGCAGTGTGGGTCGCCAGCTCCAGGCGCGCGGCTGCCGCGAATGTTGTGGCATAGACGCCGTTACCTGTCATTCGGATGCGTGCCAGCACCTGGGACAGGAGGTCATCATCAACGAGACTCACAAGCGGCAGTTCCGGATGAATGGTCAAGTTTTTCCTGCTTTCCATCATTTCAATGGGCTGGCCCGCGAGCTAGATTGCCGCGTGTCGAAGTCGATATTGTACTGTAAATGCGCGACTTTCGGCTTGGCACGGTGTTACTCACCGCGCGGGGCGGGCAGTCTGCCTATTACGCAGTTGGTCCAGTATCGAAAAAATACTGTGTGGGTTTGCTCTCTAAAATAAGACAAGGATCTGCTCATGTTCGGAATCTCGCCGCTCGGCTGGGTACACACTCTGGGAAGTCTGCCGGCCATTCCCGCAGCCGTGTATATGTTGGTCCGTAGTGGTCGAATCATGCCGCGCTCCAAGGCCGGCGCCGTCTATTTCTTTTCGATGTTGATCGGCGGGTTGACGGTGTTTGTTGTCGCTAAACAACCAGTCAGCAATATCATCGGCGCTGCCACCCTCGTGTTGTTGTTCGTTGGCTATGGTGTGGGACGCATCCCGGTCTTGGGGCGCGTGGCGGTCTATCTGGAGACCGTCTGCCTGAGTCTGACCACGTTTCTTTTGGCGGTACCGTCCATCTCTGAAACTTTGCGCCGCGTTCCGGAGGGTCACCCCTTGGTCTCCGACCCGAAAGCGCCCGTTCTGCTAGGAATTCAGGGTGCCCTGGCGATTGCGCTGGTCATCGGTGTCATCGCTCAACTCTTCTATTTACGCAAGCTGAGGCAAGTGGCTGTCGCGCTGCCGGGTTGAGAGGAGCAGCATATCGGCGCATCGCCTGGAGTATCGCGACTGCTCGCCAGCTTTTAACACTGCTGCAAGCCCGGTCCGCCGCGCTCGACACAACATAAAGCCGCCATAGCCGTTGTCGATTTCAGCGGCTGATCTCAGAGCACTGTCCGCGAATTGTCCGCGCAACGTCCGCGGACAATTTCACGGCTCGACGGACAATCTTGTTTTCACTTAAATCAACAAGTTATACCATGGCACAGGGATTGCAAGGAGGGGCGGCATGGCAGCATTCCCGAGAATCCCTGGACGCAAATGGTGGGCACTGGCCCTGGCCTGTTGGATTTTCGAGTCCGCGCATGCGAATGATCTGCTGCGGCTGTATGAGCTCGCCATGACACGCGATCCAACACTGAATGCCGCCGCCGCCCAGCGGGACACCGCGATCGAGGCACGACCCCAGGCACTGGCGCCGCTCCTGCCCCAACTGGTCGCGAGCGGTTCGGGGGCTCGCGACCGCGTAACCGGCGCCAGCACTACGGCGGCAACCGGCGATACGGCCGTCGGCAACTCGCCCGGCTGCGTCGTGGGGGATGGACAGGAGCGCTGCCAGAGGAATACACGTGCGTCGGGCCTGATGCTTTCTCAAACTCTCTGGAGCTTCGAAGCGTTCAGCCAACTCAAGGAAGCCAATCGCCTCGCGGCCAGCGCCGAGGCCACATTCCTGGCCGCTCAGCAGGCCCTTCTGGAGCGCGTGGCCGAGGCGTACTTCGCAATTCTGGCCGCGAAAGACCAGCTCCTGACTACGCGCAGCGAGCGCGCTGCGTTCGGGGAGCTGTTGAACCAGGCCAAGGCACGCGAGCAGACCGGCGTCGGTCCGCGCAGTGATGTAGAACAGGCGCAATCGTTCTATGACACCACTGAACAGAGAGTGATCGATGCGGAGAATGCGTTGGATGATGCAAACCTCACGATGGCGGCTATCGTCGGCACCCGGATCACCGAAGTCGCACCGTTACGGGATGACATTCCGTTGTCTGTACCCGATCCCCCGTCCGTGGATGCATGGGTCACCGCGGCCCTGCGTGATAATCCAACAGCGCGCGCCGCCGAGCTGACGATGGAGGCGAGCGACTACGACATCTCGGTTCAGCGGGGCAAGGGCCTGCCCACTCTGGCGTTGCAGGCTACTGACAACCGGGCCTGGCGGGACCCTGCCATCGGCGGCAACCAGTCGCTGGACACCATCGGACTCTATATCAACTGGCCGCTCTTTCAAGGAGGCGCCGTGGTCTCGGCCGTGCGACGATCCCGCGCCCTCTACCGTCAGGCGCAGGCGGAGAACGAATCCACGCTGCGCGATATCGAGAAATCTGCGCGGGCGGCTTACCGCGGGGTCGTCACAGGAATCCAGCGCATCTCGGCTGCACGTCGCGCGGTTGCATCAGGACACGCCGCGGTCGAGGCCAGCGAGCACAATGTTGAATTCGGTACCGGCACCGAGTTCGATCTGCTCAATGCGCAAAACAACTATTCGGCGGCGCTACGCGCCTACAGCCAGACCCGTTACGACTATCTGACCAGTCTGCTGACTCTCGAACAACAGGCCGGCCGCCTGAGTGAAAACGACCTGGTCACGATCGACGCCATGCTGACGGGGGACGAAAAATGAGCGAACGTAGGGCTCTCAATCCACCGGCGGCGCTGTTCCACGACACGCAAGGTCAGGATCGACCGTTACAACCGCCAGCCGCCAGGGCGCCAGATTGGAAGCTCATCGCCGCCGCATCGGCCGTGGCCGTGGGAGTCATCGCGCTCGTATGGGGTGTGTATCACTGGCACGGCACCGACATTCCGGTCGATCGCAACCGCT
>Ga0070741_10018304_pt1 | contig 11362 bp, 11 predicted proteins | sample Coa_R1_4_FD_66440 | JGI IMG/M metagenome (GOLD analysis project Ga0070741, IMG submission 66440) | Surface soil microbial communities from Centralia Pennsylvania, which are recovering from an underground coalmine fire - Coalmine... | ecosystem: Environmental > Terrestrial > Soil > Unclassified ...
TCAGGAAAAACGCCCGCCGGTATGGACCAGTTCGTCAGGATGTGAACTTGTCATGCAGAAAGAAGTGCCATTATGACACCGACTGAAATGCTTAGGCACGACCATGAAATCATCCTTCGGTTTCTCGAAGATGCTGAACAAACTGCGAGCTCGATTAACACAACCGGGCAAGTAGATACAGTAGAAATAGCCCGGATGATCGATTTCCTTCGCAACTTTGCCGACAACAATCACCATAGCAAAGAAGAGCATCACTTCTTCGTTACACTGGTTGAGCACGGCATGCCCGTAGGCCATGGACCGATCGCCGTGATGCTGTGCGAGCACGAAGAAGGTCGGCAGTTGTTAAAAACGATCGAAAATGCTGTCGCCGATGCGAAAGCTGGCGTCGCTTCGGCGATAAAGAGGATTGCTGATAGTCTGTTCTTATACGTAGAACTGCTTCGGGCCCATATTGAAAAGGAGAATGAAATCCTTTTCCCGATAGCCGATTCACTTCTCGATCCGGCGGAACAAACCGCCCTGACTGCGGAGCTCCAGCTAGTCGAAGCCGCGCAGGGCAGAGGACAAGAGGCGTACGCTAAGTTCAAACAATACTCCGCGCTAGTCGATCTTCCGTAGACTGTAAAACACGGCACATCCAGGGCAGAACTCCATTCCAACCCCTGACGCCCGATCTCTGCCCCCCTGGGAGCGCGGGCATCTTGCCTGCAGTTTCTTCTCGATTCGATGTAGCCCCGAAGCAGCTTTTGCCAGCCTCTCCGGCCGAGATATTGCCGAAGCGCAGGAAGAAATCGATTTGCCCGAAGGACCGACAGAAATCACGCGAACCGTCCGCGCGCGTTGTGTTCAATCATTTTTCCGAGCGGCAGTTCTCGCCAGTTACAACTATCGTTGCGCTTTGTCGGACATTGCGTTGCCGGAACTGCTGAATGCCAGCCACATAATTCCGTGGAAGGTCGATATGGCTCGCCGTGCCGACCCGCGCAACGGCATAGCGTTGAACGCGCTTTATGATCGGGCCTTTGACCGTGGCCTGATTACGTTTGATGAGTCATTTCGCGTTGTCCTATCCTACCGAGTGCGAAGTGACGATCCGCCGCTACTTCATCGCATGGCACTACTGGATTTGGAGGGGCAGAAATTGCGTTTGCCTGATCGCTTCGCTCCCGATTTGGCGGCAATGCAATATCACCGCGAACATATATTTGAAGTGAGTTAGCCGCCCGCTTGTCTTCGCGTTTTGTTAGCGAGCAAGTCCCTTATCGCGCTTATTCGTCGTTTTCGGGTAAGAGATGTTTTTTGCTGTACCGTTCGGGCGCGCAGCCAGGGCAAAGTTCTTTCCAGACGCTTTGGCTGACTTCTATCCGGTGCCGACTCTGACTCTTCTTAGTCAGAGTAAAAGTCTTGTGGCAATTCTCGCATTGATATTTAGCGGTGGTTATCACAACGACCGCCCTTCATGGAAATGGCATCGATTACAACAATAAAAGAATGTCGCCGACTCATCCACTATCAAGACTAAGAGCGCTGGGGTCTTTTCTCAACTTGCGGACTTCTGCCTTTTATTCGGGTCTAAGGATTGGTAGAAATTTATTGCCGATCAATGCGCACAATGTTATCTGATGAAGAACATAAACATGTCGGGCCTAGTTGTTACAGGCGCTGAAAACTCTTCATCACTAGCGATCAAGTGATATGGGTCATAAATAATAAACGCAACCTTCCGATTATTGTCGCCATATTTTGTGATGTCGGCTGCAATCGCTTCGCGAGTTGGGCCTAAATTTCGTTTCTCACGAATGTATTTGAGTTCCACCAATAAATCGAGATTTTTTGCCGACCAGTCAGGCTTGGTCAGTCCAGATGACCACTGCATAAAAGGAAACTCTCGAACCAACATGTCAGTATGCGCGCCGAGGATTCCATCGCATATTTCCTGTAGTCTGGGTTCGTCCTTAGGCTTTGTTCGAGCGCAAGCTCTGGATAGCCCTTTAGAGAGCAATGAGTAAATCGCGGCAGCAAACTGTTTCCAAGATGGAGACAAGTGTTGCTGTCCAGCGACTAGCGCAAGCATACTACTCGGTTCCAATTGACCGGCTAAAAGTTCTCCGGAATGTAGTTCAAGCTGCCTAGAAATAACATCATATACAATTTTCCCGTGTCTCTTATGTAAGGCGACAAAGTCCAGCGAGACCCTTTGCTTATGGTCAAAACTTTTGGCTGCGCGCCCTATATCTCTTGAGAACTTTGTTGCAATTTCGTTTTCAGACATGCGGTTTAGCTCTGTTGCGTGTCTCACATAGTTGACAGCCATATTCTTCTCGTAGCCGTCCTTGCGGGGACCGGTAAATACATCAGATACATAGTCTGTGTCCGGGTCATAGATGCTAAGTCCAGCTTGTAAAATTGCGATTCGACGATCGATACATTGACTACATGTTCCACAATGCCATTGAGTACTTGATTGAAAGCGCCCGACATGCGCGCAAGAACAGGTATGTTGAATCAACTCACCGGCTCCGTGTTCCGCAAGTAGCGAAATTGTTTCTGCCTTTGTCATGAACACAAAAGGATTGTCGATGACAAAATCCCGATTAACGACCAGCCGATAAAACTCGCTAAATTTTTGCAGGGTAAACGGATGAGTCGTTCGCGATGCCCGAGCGCGCAATACTTCATCTGCAACTGGAAGATTCAGGCTAACGACGCCGTTTTCAAAAAACCGAACTCCGCCCGCCTTAATCGACTCGGCAATTAGTGCACCTAATGCAGAAAATAGGAACGAGCGCGTTCGTTGCGTATGTTCTCTTCCAAGAGCCTCATCCTTGTTAATCCAAACTGGAACATGAATCATTGGGACCTTAAACGAGCCTCTGAGACAATTAAACAATTTCCGCTGCCGACTAATCATTGTGCTAACCGGACTATGACTCACCAGCATTAACTTTTCACCCTTGCTAGCGGACAGAACTGACCCTGCAAGTGAATCAAGACCTCCTGAGAACATGATTACCCGATCAATACCGTAAAATTCCCAATCCTCAGAATTTCCAAATTCTAAATATTCCTGTACTGGACGGTCGCTCTTTAAATGGCGAAAACAAAAACTAAACCGGTCATCCGAAAGAAATCCCAAAAGTTGACACAACATATTGTTGACGTCCGCTGAAGACCAGAACTTTAAATCTCGAACCGCAACTACAAACTTAAAATCTCTGGACCAAGCTTCCGTGCTATCGCCGTCTGTCCAATCATTACCTCGTATGGTTGAGCAATCCGCAGCATAGACATATGCAGCTATTTCCAAAAGATCGATCATGCGAGCAGGAAGGTTTTTACCTAGTACCTTGGCCACGTTTTCGAAGTTTATATTTACGTTAGAATCAATTCCTTGGGTATCCAAATTAATAACGCGACGACCCTCACGCGTTGGGTCGCCTTCTTCGATCTGAGCTCCATTACATATAAACAGCCGAGGCTCAATCATAGATTAACCCTCTGCCGCTTCATTTCAGATTGAAGCTTTTTTAATGCAACTGCGAGAAATCTCGACGTGTTGTGTTCATCTATTCCCTTTTTATATTCCGTTTTTGAATACCATTCTCCACAAAAATTCCGAACGATTTTGGCCGTTTGATCGCAGTGGGTCTGCAAGATCTCATTAAATTTAGATAGCGATCCAACTTGATATATTCGACTAGTACCAACTTGAGCGGCCGTTCCGCGGCTTAGGTAGAAATTAAGGAAATGGAATATGAAACGTCCGAAGAATCTTTGCCCGAGATCCGAAAAACCCTTCTTAGTAGATAAAGCACGAATGGCTGATTGCAATTCCTCTTCACTCGTGCCGAATAGCGCGATTGATTTTGGGCCAGCAAGAGCACAAATGGATTCGCCCATTGCTTGTTGCGCCATCTCGCCAATATCTGACGATTGGCCGTGGGATAACACATAATCGTCCACGAGCCTTTGTATTTCGATTGACAATTCAAATATGGAATTGGTTTCGGATGGATTGACTCCAAGCTCGGCGAGACGTTTTTCCCATTTGGTTTCGCGGGCGGCGAGAACGAGTTGAGTTAATAGATAAAACGAATAGCGGAATCCGACGTCATTTATTGCACTCTCGACACCTGCTTGAGCTGCCTCGAGAGTGCTAATTGCGATGAGATCAATTTCGTCCAGCAATTGATGCTCGCTAGAGGCTTCCCTTCCTTCACCAGAAAGCGCAGCAACAACCTGTCTCCATCTACGGCTTGTCGGCAGGTAGCCAAGACGAGTATGGCCCATACTAGGGATGCTCCTTTGATTTAGCTCTCCTGATATTTGAAAACCATTAAAATTAATGGAGACCGCATTGCAGTAATGAACATAACATCAATTGCTGTAAGCGGACCTTTTGATTGTAGCTACTTCGGATTACTGAATGGATATCAAAGCCCCACCAGCATCGTGAATTTCACGAAAATTCGAGAGCCGTTGACCTTCTCAGTCAGAAGTTCAGCTTGTGAGCGATCTCCTCAAACCGGCTAAATCTAGCATAAAGGCTGGGAAACTGGAATGCTCTTCAGACCTAAATCTTGTTCTGACGCCCCATCGTACTGGCCTGACTAGAAAATATACCCAGCGGTTTGGAATCTCTTTCTTGCTGTAAGGAGCATGTGGCACCCTGTAAAGGCTAGAACCTAGCACACTGTCAGCCAATAATTTCAAGCCCCCAAACACGGATGGCCTGTCATCGAAACAGATACTTTCTCCACGAAATCTATCTTGTTAATTTCCCCGGTCGCACCATTGTATGGCCGTGCCACTTTACTGCGCGGATCGGCTTCGCCACTCCGCGATAGGAGGTTTTCGTTTTTCTGACGGCTACACTGCGAATCAGCGGCGTAGCCGCGAAAGAACATAGTGTCCGCTTCCGGTGAGTCATAGACGCCCTGCACAGCACAGCGGCATAGCCGCAGAACAAATGGCGACGAAGAGACGCTATGGCTACATAACCGCAGTTGAACAATGGTCGAACAAATCCGTTATAAATGGGCGTGAACATCGGGGAAAATTTATCGACGCTGTGAAACTCGCGTATATTCGAATTCACTGGAGATTTTTAGAGGCCAAGACAATGACGGACGGCGTTTTCAATTTTCTCCAATGTCGCTCCTGAAACTTTGCCCGCCGGTTTGTTTGGAAACCGCTTCGGGTCAAGGGATCTGATTTGGAAGCAAAGGAAAACCGTCTCAATATTCAGACCGCTTTCGGCGGTAGGGACTCGAACATTAGTCGGGTAATTTCTGGAAACGTTTGCGCCTTTCGTGCCGACAACTACGGTGACGACCAGTGGCAGTTTGTTGATTGCGTCGATGGAAAGCACCACCACAGGTCTTTGTCCCGACTGTTCTCTGCCTTGAACTGGGTTTAGATCGACGAAATAGATATCGCCGCGCTCAATAGCCATCAGACGTTCTCCAGCCCGTCAGCATCAGCGACCATAAACTCTGCCTCAATAAGTTTCAGTTCGTGTTGAATCTCAGGGTCAGCCGCCATTTCTGCCAGCGTCATTTCATTTAGCGGCTGGCCAGTTGCCGCATTCTCTTTTAGTTGGTGAACAAGACGTTCGAGCAGATGCAATTGCTCGGAATAAGATAGTCGACTGAAAGTCTCTTCGATTTGCGTTAGCACAGATGAACTCACCGGATATTCTCCTTCAAGCGATCGTTCATCAGTTTAGCATGTTTGCTGTGGAATTCACGTCCGGGTTCCCAAGGCGGACGCAAGCGAAACGCATACGCTACAAGGCTGGCCAACCTTTCAAATAGACGGTCCGCATACAAACCGACGCAAGCTGGAAAGCTTACGCTACAGCCATCGAAGATGGCGATAGCGGGTAGCCCACGCGCGAGCGAAGCGAGCCGTGGGAAAAGCCGCAACCAAATAGAGCCGGCGAAGCCGGCGACAGATGTTGGCCGGAACACTCTATCGCCCTTTTCAAGGGCTCTAATCATTGGGCGAACTGTCCCATAGCTCGCAGACTCTCTGTGAGCTACCTTCTGTCGCAAGCTTCGCTTGCTAACAGGATCGGGGGAAACCGTCGGGTTCACAAAAGCGAATCATTTGAAAAGAAACTTGGGATCAAAATCTATTTTGTGGGCTTTTAATAAGGCAATGAATTCCTCTTTGAATGTCATTTTGCTGTGATGCTTTTTCTGATTTCTGATGTAGCGCCTGACATACTCTATCCTGGACTCACTGACGCTGAACGCACCATACCCTGTTTGCCAGCCGAATTTGCTATTGAAGTTTCGTTTGACCCAGCCGGTGGAATTTGACTTTAGCTTTTCCAGGAATGTGGCCACAGACATGTCCTGATGAAGGCCAATCAGCAAATGAACATGGTCTGGCATTCCATTAATCTCAATCGGCGTGCCTTTTAACCCGCGAGCGGCACCACCCAAGTATTCGTGCAACCGAGGCTCCCATTCGGGATTGATCAAAGGAAGAAAACCCTGCGCCGAAAAAACCAGGTGATAGTGAAGATTGGTAAAAGAATGAGTCATCTGTTCTCTATTGTAGCTTTTTATTGGCTGCCAATTCATCATAGTTCAAATTACCGATGGTTGTCTTGGGAATTTATTTGACGATTCGACCGGCCGACTGTATGCAAAAGCCATCGAAGATGGCGATAGCAGGTAGCCCACGCGCGAGCGAAGCGAGCCGTGGGAAAAGCCGCAACCAAATAGAGGTGAAACCGGCGACAGATTTTGGCCGGAATACAATGTCGCCCTTTTCAGGGCTCTAATCATCGGTGAACTGTCCCATAGCTCGCGGACTCGCTATGGGCTACCCGCTGTCGCAGGCTTCGCCTGCTAAAGCGCGTGCGAAATACGCGACGCTCATAAAAGCTGGCTCGGGCGACGCGCCAAATTGCTCCTTGTAATCCGCAGGCCGGGGCGTATGATGTTTTTTAGAATTCTCCATTGTCCCACCGCCTCAACTCAGTTAGGGAGCAAAAATGAATCTGATTCTCCGCGCAGGACTGATCTTAATAGCTACAACCCTTTGTGCTTGCCATATCCCTCAATCATTGCAGAAGCATAATCAATCCAAAGCTGCCGTCGAGTTCCGACTGGCGGACAGTTCCCCAAGTGAAGGACTGACAGAGGCGCATGCAGATAAAGACAAAAAGGATATTTATCTTCATAAAGAGGTACTGATTACAACCAGGGATATCGTCGATGCTCGACTGACTCCACCAACAAACGGAGCAGGGGTAGACGTAGAGGTAATGTTCACGAAAGAAGCTGCGGACAGGCTGTCCAGAGCTACTGCGCAACCGGTTGGCCCCGAAACTAATCCTCCCCCGCGAATGGCGATATTAATTGACGGAAAAGTGATTACCGCGCCGGTGATTCGAGCGCAGATTTCAGATAGAGTCGTAATAACTGGCTTCGATAGCAAAGAGGACGCGCAGCGTGTCGTGAACGCTCTTTATAAAGCCGATTAAACCATAGACCTGACGTGCACCGGCGGCGGAGCCGCGAAACAATATAGGTTAGCTTCCGGTGGGTCATAGACGCCACCGCACAGCCACGCGGCATAGCCGCAGAAAAGCCTCAGTGCGCAGCGGTTCGAAGTCGTCGCGCAACGCGCGCGATTGCGCACGTGTCGGAACACGCGTGTTTTGCATTTACATTCACCTTCCTGAGGCTGGCGCAAGCGAGACGCATACGCCACAAATTTGGCGAAGCGTAAGTTTTAAATAAGCGATCCGCACACGAACCGGCGCAAGCTGGCAACTCACGCAACGAGAAAGCCGTTTCAACTTTATTGGCGGAGTTTTTGTTACAAAGTCTGCAGGCGCAAACCAACAATGAATCTGAAATCGCGGTTGTTGAAAATCAGTAACGGCAATCCATACATCAGGCACGTGGCCGCGATTAATGTTCGTAGCGTAATCGTCCCCAATTGCGCAGGTACTCATGGGCTCAAGCCGTCTCGTAAACGTTGCGTCGTGAGGTGCGCAATCAGGAACGATTACGCTGCAAGTGTCCGCTTTGCTCTTCGATTCCTGAATCGCCTCGATCCAAATAACTGTGTTGATGTAGGGCTGAAGTTTAAGAATATCCTTTGTTTTGGGATCGCCTCTCCAAAAGCTAAATAGAATGTTAGTACCGATTAGGACTGCCACCGGTTTGCCTTATCTTTCTGGCATATTCGATCTCTTCACCTGGAGCGAACCTGTCGGACCACATACCGGGTGGAAACAGCAAACCAGTTCCAATGGTTAGCAATCAGGTCGGCCTGAATTGGTTCTGCAATCCCACCATTGGCAAGTGGTGGATGATTCATACCAGCCTGCATACAAGAATTATGCGCGCAAGAATCCCGCCAGCGGAAGCTGGGGGATCGTTCACGTTCTAACTAACTATTCTGGTCGCGCAAGAAAGGATTTAACTGCTGCCGTCGTGACCTCCCCGCAGGTACCAGCATACGCTGAATCCTGCCAAAGCATCTCTATTCGGGCACTAATCAGTGCTTGGGTATAGTGCTTGCCAATAAAATATTGACCGTTGTTTAGCAGGCGCAAGCTGGCAGCTTACCTGACAGGGTCCGGCAGTAATTTGGCCAACTGCTGTCACACCCGTCACAGGTCAATAACTGCTTTGTTGTCTATCATTAATGCTGTGACACTTGCTGTGACACCGAAATTACTGGCCCGAGTTTGGCCATTTGCCGTCACATTAAAGCAAGGGTCGGGGAGCGTTGGTCAGTGGTCGGAGGTCGGGGATCGGGGCGGAATCCTTGAACTCTATCTCCCTAATTTGGCCAACTGCTGTCACACCTGTCACGGATCAATAACTGCTTTGCTATCTATAAATAACACTGTGACACCTGCGGTGACACCGAAGTTACTGGCCCGAACTTGTCCATTTGCTGTCACACCGTACCGCCGACGAAACCACGGAGTTTATGCTGCCCGGGAAAACCGATCTTCAAGCTACCCAAAAATCTGAATCCCTTCGGTTGAACCATCTAAACTCAAAAAATCCAGTTGATAGACGTAACCTGAACCCTTGAACCCGCGTCGATTGTAAGTGTATAAGTCTGTTCATCACTTCTGATTTCTACGCTATTCAGAGATGTCATTGCTGGAGGAATGTATGTTTAGATCAAAACCTTCGGGTCTTTCTCGCACAATTGTGGCTTTGTGCCTTGTCTGCTTTACCTGTCAAATTCCGATTCTTCGGGCACAAACACCGGCAAAGTTCGATCTCACCATCGACAACATTATGCGAGGCACAGAGATGATTGGAACTGTGCCTGCGCAGATCCGCTGGTCGCAGGACAGCCAGCGTGTATATTTCACCTGGAAACAACCGGGTGAGGCTCGCGACAAAGATCCGGACCTTTATGTTGTAAATCGCGACGGCAGCGGGTTGCGTAAACTTTCTGAGGAAGAAGCGAAGAAAGCTCCTCCGGCAAACGGCGAATTGTCTAAAGACAAAAAATGGACCCTGTTTACTGAAAACGGCGACATCTTCCTCTATGACCACACGCGCGGCGAGCGTAAACAATTGACTCGCACGGACGACGCCGAGATAAATCCGCATTTCACCCAGGATCAGCGCCATATCTATTTCACGCGGAGCAGCAATCTATTTGTGATGTCGCTGGAAGATGGTTCGATTGCCCAGATGACCGAAGTCCGTCCTGCTCAAGGTGCTGGTGGTGCTCCAACCGCTGGCGCGGGTTTTGGTGGTGGCCGAGGCTTTCAGGGAGCAGATGCTGATCAAACGGCTGACGAGGGACAAGGCGGCAGAGGTAGTGGCGGCGGACAGCGAGGTGGCGGTCAAGGCGCCCAGAATCAAGGTCAGGCAGCCGGACAACAACGAGGATCGGAAAGCCAGGATTGGGTTAAGAAAGAAGAGACCGATCTCTTCGATGTTGTCAAAGAACGCGAAAAGCGCCGCGAAGAGCAGGATGCACAACGCAAAAAACGCGAGACGATTAAACCGTTCCAGCTTCAGGCTCAGCAGTCATTACAGCAGATGCAGCTTTCTCCTGACGGTAAATACGTAATCGCGGCAGTGGTGGAGAATGCAAACGGTTCCAAAAATACGGTTGTGCCAAATTACGTTTCAGACTCTGCCTACACTGAAGACATTCCTGGACGAACCAAAGTTGGAGATATTCAATCGCGATTCAGGCTTGTCAGCCTCAGCACAGAGAATGGCGCTGTGGCCTGGGTAGATCACGGCCAAAGAGCGGTGGGGAATCAGGCGGAGAATATCCAGTTTGGTTATAACACGGCGCAACTGGCCGATGACGAAGGCGACGTCGATCAGGATATGCAGGATCGCGGACAAACTGGACAAAGAGGTGCAGCGCAGCGCGACCGGGATGTAAGGCTGTTCCTGCCAGTATGGTCAGAAGACGGAACGAAGGCAGTGATCAACGCCCGTTCCGGCGATAATAAAGATCGCTGGATCCTCTCGTTAGATGCTGCAACAGGTAAGACAAAAGTGATAGCAACGATGCACGATGACGCCTGGATCGGCGGACCCGGCGAAAACACGGTCGGCTGGATGCCCGATAACCAACACGTCTATTATGAAGACGAAGAGAAGACTGGTTACGCCCAACTTTATACGGTCTCGATTGACGGAGGCGAACCGACTGCGCTGACAACAGGCAAATACGAAGTCTTCAACCCACAAATCTCCCAGGACAAAACAAAATGGTTTTTCACCTCGTCAGAAGTTCATCCAGGCGAGCGCCAGTTCTATTCGATGCCGCTCAATGGTGGTCCGCACACCAGGGTCACGCCAATGGCTGGAAGTAACCAGGCGGAGCTTTCACCTGACGAGACGATGATCGCCAATGTTTACTCGTATACGAACAAACCGCCAGAGCTTTATCTGCAGGAGAACAAACCAAACGCTGAGCCGAAACAGATTACAACATCGCCGACCGCGGAATGGCTCTCGTATAAGTGGATCGATCCGCCTGTGATAACTTTCAAGGCGCGCGATGGTGCCGACGTTTATGCGAGAATCTATAAGTCGCCTAAGTATCCTGCAAAAGGCGGCCCGGCCGTTATCTTTGTGCACGGCGCAGGTTACGCGCAGAATGCTCACAAGTACTGGTCGACTTATTATCACGAGTACATGTTCCACCATTATTTGATGGAGCATGGTTATCTGGTTCTGGACATGGATTATCGAGCTTCGTCTGGTTACGGCCGAGATTGGCGAACCGGTATTTATCGCCATATGGGAGGCAAGGACCTCGACGATCAGGTTGACGGCGCCAAGTGGCTGGTGGCTCAGCATGGAGTCGATCCAAAGCGCATCGGCATTTA
>Ga0070741_10018305_pt1 | contig 11361 bp, 8 predicted proteins | sample Coa_R1_4_FD_66440 | JGI IMG/M metagenome (GOLD analysis project Ga0070741, IMG submission 66440) | Surface soil microbial communities from Centralia Pennsylvania, which are recovering from an underground coalmine fire - Coalmine... | ecosystem: Environmental > Terrestrial > Soil > Unclassified ...
CACCGCTCTCCCTCGAGGCGCGCCGCCGCGGCTGGCTCCTGCTCGACCAGGACTCGTGAAGAACCCCCGGCTCGTCGGGGGTCAGGCCAGGACCTTCTTGGGGCCGGGGACGGGCTGGACGGAGAGCGGGGTCTGGACCATGCCCAGGCGGCCGGCGGTGTCGAGGGCGGCGGCGGAAGGAAAGCGCAGGACGAATTCGGTGCCCTCGCCGACGCGGCTCTGGACCTCGATCGAGCCGCCGTGGCCCTTGATGATCCGTTGCGAGATCGCCAGGCCGAGGCCGGTGCCCTTGGTCTTCGTGGTGTAGAAGGGGATGAAGATGCGGTCGAGCGCGTCCTCGGGGATGCCGCCGCCGGTATCCGCGAACCGCACCTCGATCTGATCGGCCGAGTAGCGCGGCGTGCTCTCGGAGAGGCCCAGCTCGACGGGCGCGTGCGGACGGCGGGTGCGCACCGTGAGCCGGCCGCCGTCGGGCATCGCCTGCACCGCGTTGAGCGCCAGGTTGATGAACACCTGCTTGAGCTGCTCGGCGTCGGCGTGGATCGGCGGCAGCCCCGGGGTGAGATCCATCTCCAGCACCACGTTCGCGGGGAAGTTGCTCTCGATCAGCTTCATCGTCTTCCAGATCACGTCGTTCAGGTCGGTGTTCTGGAACTTCTCGGAGGCGGCGTTGGGGAACGGCCTCGAGTAGTCGAGGAATTGCGCGACCACGCCGTCGAGGCGGTTCACCTCCTCGACGATGATCTGCAGGATCTCGCCGTCGCCGCCGTGCAGCTGCGTGGGATCGAGGTACTGCGCCGCCCCCTTGATCGCCCCGAGCGGGTTGCGGATCTCGTGCGCCAGGCCCGCCGCCATCTCGCCCAGCGCCGCGAGGCGGTCGCGCTCCTTCATCTTCTCGTAGAGCCGGCTGTTCTCGATGGTGATCGCCGCCTGCTCGCCGACGTCGAGCATCGCGGCCAGCTCGTCGGAAGCGAAGGCCTCGGGAACGCGATCGTCGAGCACGCAGAGGAAGCCGACCACCCGCTGCGAGGCGACCAGCGGAATGGTCACGCCGGCGCGCATCGCCGCCATCGCCGCCCCGATCTCCGAGAGGCGCGCGCGCTCGTCGGAGAGCGCGCTCGACTCGGTCTCCGACTCCGGCAGGAGCTGGCGCACCTCGGCGAGGCGCCGCTCGACCAGCTCGACGAGCTGCGCTTTCTGACCCGCCTGCGCGCTCTGCACCAGCGTGCGCACCGTCGCCGCGTCGATGTACGGAGTCGGGGCGGGGCCCCGGAAATCCAGCCGGCGGAAACCGAGGCCGTCGTCCGCCAGCAGGTAGATGGAGGCGTGGGTCACCCGGCGCGTCTCGTAGAACCCGTCCAGCACCACCTGCGCGAGCTCGCGGACGTCGATGATCCCCGCCATCCGCTGCCGCAACGCCGAGAGCGACTGCACGAACTGGAACCGCTCGGCGAAGAAGATGGAGAGCACCTTTTCTTCCACCTTCGTCTTCAGCGGCTCGAAGAGGATGAGGATCACGAACGACGCGACCATGGTGTTGAAGAGGAACAGGCCGGTGGAGCCCGTCCAGCGGACGAGGACGCCGTAGATCAGCGTCAGCACCACGCCCACGCTCGCCAGCACCACGATCTTTCCCAGGAGCTCGTTGAGGTCGAGGAGCCGGTGCCGCTGGATGGTCTGGGAGAGGAAGTACAGGTAGATGGTCATCGCCACGTTGGCGAAGGGCGGAGGCGGCCATCCGGCGAGCCGGATCAGGAGCTCGCCGAACGTCAGCCCGACGCAGAGCGCGGCGCCGACCCAGAGGTAGAAGAGCCGCGCGCGCTCGGTCCGCGACGCCGCCCTCCGCATCCGGGCATAGAGGAGGCTGACCGCGGCGGTGAGCTGGATGAAGACGGCGCTCGCGGCGGCGACGCGCGCCGCGGGCACCATCGCGAGTGGCGACAGCGCGACCGCCAGGGTGGCCAGCGCCGTCGCGGTCGAGAAGCGCCGGAGGCCAAGCACGCGCCCGGCAGATTCTCCTTGAAATTCAACGATGAAGCCGAGTACGGCCACCGGTATGAAGCCGGCGGCGCCCAGCGTCAGGCGGAGGGGCCAGGGCCGGGTGACGCCGAAGATGCCGTACAGGAAGTCACCGATCTGGTACGCGAGCAGGGCCAGGTTGAGGATCGCGAAGGCGGTCCACAGCCTCGTCCGCCCCTGGCGGAGGAGCATGGCGAGCGCCAGCGCGGTGCAGACGATGGCCGCGAGCAGCGCGCTCTGGGTCCTGGCATCCACCGGCCCGGAGCGTAGCACGGTGACCGGCCGGGGAAGTGCCCGGAATGACGGACGTCCCCACGGCGGTTTGGCGACTGGACGAGAGCGCTGCTCAATGCCACATTGCAGCAAGCAGTCGAGCCCCAGATGATCCTCCGATTCTCAACTTTGGCAGCCATTTCGGCGCTCTGCGTCGCCTGGGAGCCTGCGCCCACCGATCTGCTGGTCAGCGAGGACATCGCCTCGGTCGAGCGGGGCCCGGCCATCGGCGCACCCCAGCTCGCCCCGTACTTCACGACCCCTGCGCTGCAGTCCGCGCTCGACGACCTGCAGGCGGGCCGCGCGGCGAGCGCGCTCCGGCGCCTGCCGCGCAACCCCGACACCTCTCCGGTGAAGTGGCTCCGCGCCCTGGCGCTGAAGGCCGACGATCAGGCCCATCGCGCGCGGCTGTTGTTCGAGCAGCTCGCGCTGGAGGGCGGCCCGCTCGCGGATCGCGCGCTGCACCTCGCAGGGCTCTGCGCCGTCGACGAGGGAAACGCGGCGGCGGCGGAGCGCCTGTTCGCGCAGGTTTCCTTGCGGTACGTGAACGCCGACCAGGTGCTCCTCGAGCGCGCGCGCCAGACGCTGCAGCGGCTGGTGGCGGGCCCGCGGACCGCGGCGCGCGTGGAGGAGATCCTCGATCCGATCTTCGGTGGTCAGATCCGCGCCGACGTCGCCGCCGCGCACCTGATCGCCGGCGACGCGCAGCTTGCGGCGGGCGCCCCGGCGAAAGCCCGCATCCACTGGCGGGCGGCGTGGGTGGAGCATCCGCTCTCGCCGGCTGCCGATTCCGCCCGCGAGCGCGAAAGCCAGCTCGGGCCCGGCGGTTCCATCTCCGCCTCGCTTTTGGTGCGCCGCGCGGAGATCCTGCTCGACGCGCACCGCAACCGCGAAGCGCTCGACCAGCTCTCGCACATCCGGGTTCCGTCTCTGTGTGCCGGCGGCTGCCCCGGCGACCGCAGCACCGCCGGATATCTGAAGGCGGCGCTGGCGGCTCTGGGCGCCTTGCCCGAGCAGCACCAGCCCACTCCGACCGAGGTGGAGCAGACGCCGGCCGAGCCCGCCGATCCGCTCGCCTGCCGGGTGAAGCTCGACCAGGGCCGCGCGCTGCGGAAGGAGCGCGAGTACGGGCGCGCGCGCGCCGCGCTGGCGCAGGTGGTGCTGCGCTGCGCCGAGCCCGACGTGCGCTCGCGGGCGCTGTTCGTGCTCGCGCAGATCGAGTCGATCGCGGGCAAGCCCAGCGCCGGGCCGCTCTGGGAAGCCCTGGCGCGCAAGTACCCGCAGTCCTCGCTCGCCGACGACGCGCTCTACAACCAGGCCGTCTCGGCGCGCCGCGCCCTGGATCTGGAGAAGGAGCGCGCGCTCCTCCGCGATCTCGTCGATCACCATCCCGAGAGCGACCTGCGCAGCGATGCGCTGTTCCGGCTCTTCTGGGCGCAGTGGACCGATGGCAAGCCGCGCCAGGGCCTGATCTGGCTCGACCAGCTGGCGGCGAGCCCCGACTCCGACGGCTACGAGGAGGAGCGCGCCCGCTACTGGCGCGCCCGCGCACTGCTCGAGCCCGTGCCGGGAGAGAGCGACCTCGCCCGGAACGCCGCGCGCGAGGCGGCGCGCGCCGACCTGATCTGGCTGGTCGAAGGGCGGCCGTTGACCTACTACGGGCTGCTCGCCCACGGCCGGCTCGCGGATCTCGATCCCGACCGCGCCCACGCCATCGAGCTCGCGCAGGATCGACTGGTGCAGACCCCGGCTCCGCCGTCGCTGCACGCGGGACCGCTGGCGCGGGATCCGCACCTGCTCGCCGCCATCGAGTTGCTCCGGCTGGGCCTCAAGACCGAGGCGCAGAAGGAGATCAGCGCGGTGGATCGATCGGTGTCGCGCTCGGCCGGTGAGGCCGGGTACGAGCCGCTCACGCTGATCGCGGAGCTGTACGCGCGCGCCGGCGATCTGCGCAACGCGCACGCGGTGGTGCGCATCGAGCTGCGGAGCCTGCTGCGCCGTCCGGGATCCGCGCTGTCGCTCCGCGCGGCTTCCCTGGCCTATCCGCTCGCCTTCCGCGAGCAGATCGCCCGCGTCTCCGACGGAGCCGCCATTCCGCCCGACCTTCTCCAGGCGCTCCTCCGCGAGGAGAGCGCGCTCGACCCGCGCGCGCTTTCGCCCACCGGCGCCCTCGGGCTCACGCAGCTCATGCCGGCGACTGCCAGGATGGTGGCGCGCAAGCTGAAGGTGAACAGCTTCAACGTCAACCGGCTGCTCGAGCCCGAGCTCAACATCCGCCTGGGAGGAACGTACCTGGGCGAGCTGTATGCGCGGTTCCAGCATCCGGCGCTGGCGCTCGCCTCGTACAACGCCGGTCCGGGCGCGGTCTCCGGCTGGCTGCGCGCGCGCGGGTCCCTCCCGCTGGACGCGTTCGTGGAGGAGATCCCGCTCGACGAGACGCGCGGATACGTCAAGCGCTGTCTGCGCAGCTTCGCCGCGTACCAGTTCCTCTACTCGAACGGGCATACCCCGGCGCTGGGGCAGACGCTGGCCGCCCGGTAACCCGGGCCTCCCGCAAAGAGCGTAGCGGCGGTCCTGCCTTCGGCCGGATCGGCTATTCGTTCGCGGCCAGCACCCGCAAGAGATTCTCCCCGAGCAGCTTGCGGATGTCCTGCGCCGGCCATCCCCGCGCCCGCAGCGCGGCGGTGAGCGCCGGCAGCTTCGAGGCATCCTCGAGGCCCGCGGGCATCACCGGCGCGCCGTCGAAGTCGCTCCCCAGGCAGACGTGGTCGATCCCCGCGACCTTCGCCATGTGCTCGATGTGGTCGACCAGCGTGGAGAGAGGCACTTCCGGCAGCTTTTCGCGCCGGTACAGCGCCGTCTTCTCCGCGTTGCGCATGCCCTTCGTGCGCTGCAGCAGACCCTGGCTGGCCCGCCGGAACCCGTCGTCCAGGAACGTGGGGGAGAAGTCGACGCAAGCCGCGCCGCCGTTGCCGGCCAAGGCCCGCAGCATTTCGTCGCTCGCGTTGCGCGGGTGATTCGAGAGCGCCCGGGACGCCGAGTGCGAGAGCAGCACCGGCTTCTTCGCCTGCCGGATCACGTCCCAGAAGAGCGCGTCGCTGCCGTGCGAGAGGTCGACGACGATCCCCAGCCGTTCCATCTCCGCCACCACGCGCGCGCCGAACGGCGTCAGCCCCGTCTTCGCGTCCTCGGCCGTCGACCCGCCGATCGGGCTCGAGCTCGACCAGGAGAGGGTCAGGTACCGCACGCCGCGGTCCGCGAACGTCTTCAGATGCGCAAGCTGCTCCTCCTCCGAGCCGGGAAGCAGCAGGTGGCCGCCCTCGACCCCCAGCAGCATCGAGATGACGCCCTTGTCGGCATTGTCGCGCACCTCGTCCGCGTTGCGCGCCATCGCCAGGGCGCCGCCGCTGTCGCGCGCGACCTGCTGCAAGAGATCGATCTCCTGCAGGGCGGTGGGAAAGAACCGGGTCAGGTCGACGGATTCGGGATGCACGAAGATGGAGAAGAACTCGGCGTCGATGCCGCCCTCCTGCAGCCGCGGCACGTCGACGTGTCCGCTTTTGTGCCGCGAGAGCAGATCGTACTTCTCGTAGAACATGGCCTCGGTGACGTCGGTGTGAGCGTCCACCACCAGCGCGTCGAGGTGCAGCTGCCGGTCCTGGGGCGTGACCTCGATGCCCTTGGAGGTGGCGCAGGCGGCGCAGAGCAGAACGGCGGCGGCGGTTCGCATGCGCCGCAGTTTAACTGTCGCGTCGGGCGTTCTGTTCTATTCTTGGAGGGGTGAAGGAACGCCTGCGCAGCCTGCCGTCCGTGGACGAGGTGCTGGCGCGCCCCGCGGTGCGCGCCCTTGCCGAGCGGGTGGGACGAGCCGCGACCAAGGCGGCGGTGCGCGCGGCCATCGCCGAGGCGCGGGAGAGGCTGCAGCGTGGAGTCGACAGCTCCGGCGAACCGGTCTCCGACGCCCGCGTCCTCGAGCTCGGCGAGGTGGAGCACGCGCCGCGGCTGCGCCGGGTGATCAACGCGACCGGCGTCGTCCTGCACACCAATCTCGGCCGCGCTCCGCTCCATCCGGAGGCGGTGGCACGGGTGGCGGAGGTCGCCGCCGGCTACTCGAATCTCGAGATCGACCTCGCGACCGGCCGCCGCGGCCACCGCAGCGCGCACGTCGAGCCACTGCTCTGCGAGCTGTTCGGCGCCGACGCGGCGCACGTGGTGAACAACTGCGCCGGCGCCACTCTCCTCGCGCTGGCCGCCCTGGGCAGGGGAGGGGCGGCGATCGTCAGCCGGGGCGAGCTGGTGGAGATCGGCGGCGGCTTTCGCGTCCCCGAGATCCTCGCCCAGTCCGGGTGCCGCCTGGTGGAGGTGGGCACCACAAATCGCACGCGCGTCGCGGACTACGCCGCGGCCCTGGAGGCGAATCCCGGGGCGATGATCGTCCGCGTGCACCGGTCGAACTTCGCGCTGGTCGGCTTCACCGAGACTCCCCCTCTGGCCGCGCTCGCCGCGCTGGCGCGCGAGAAGAAGGTGCTGCTGCTTCACGATCTCGGCAGCGGCTCCCTCGATCCAGCGCTGGGAGATCGGACGGCGGCACAGAGCCTGCGCGAAGGAGCGGATCTGGTGCTCGTCTCGGGCGACAAGCTCCTCGGCGGCCCGCAGGCAGGGATCGTGCTCGGCCGGGGCGACCTGGTGGAGAAGTGCCGCAAGCACCCGCTGAGCCGCGCGCTGCGCGCCGATCGCATGCTGCTCGCCGCGCTCGAGGCGACCTTGCACCTGTACCGCGACGGGCGATCCGGCGAGCTTCCGGCGCTGCGGGCGATCAAGGCCGATCCCTCGGACTTGCGCCGGCGCGCCACGATGCTCGCCCTGGATCTGCAGCAGCGCGGCATCGCCTGCAGCGTCGTCGAGTGCGAGGGGCGGGTGGGCGGGGGCTCGCTTCCCCAGGCCCGGCTTCCCGGCGCCGGAGTCGCGCTCGACGGCGACCCCGCGTCGCTCCTGGCCGCGCTCCGCGAGAGCGATCCAGCGGTGGTGGCATTGGTGCGCGACGAGCGGGTCGTCCTCGATGTCCGCTGTGTGACAGACACCGCGGAGCTGGCCGGAGCGGTCGCAAAAGCGAGCGGGCGTGCAACCGCGCAGAAAGGCGATAGACTAGAGGGAGCCACCGAAGGTGGCCCGGAGCCTTTGCAGGTGGCGGATCGAATGGGCGATCCGCTGGACACGGAGGTGTAAGTGCTCTCGACGAGTGTCCTGGTCCTGAACCGCCTCTACCAGCCGGTGCACGTCACTTCCGTGCGCCGGGCGCTGATCCTTCTGTATCGCGGCGCCGCCAAGGCGGTGGACGAGCAGTACCAGACGTTCGATTTCGAGAGCTGGGCCGAGCTGTCGGCGGCGGTCCACGAGGAGTCGATCGGGACCACCCGGAAGCGGATCCGCGTTCCCCGGGTGATCCTTCTCCAGGCCTACGATCACCTGCCGCGCGCCCGCGTCCGCTTCAGCCGCCTGAACATCTACGCCCGCGACCGCAACACCTGCCAGTACTGCGGGCGCAGGCCGCCGCGCGCCGAGCTCAATCTCGACCACGTCATCCCCCGCAGCCGGGGAGGCGTGACCAGTTGGGAGAACGTGGTCTGCTCGTGCGTCCCCTGCAACCTGCGCAAGGGTGGGCGGACCCCCGACGAGGCGCACATGAGGCTGCTCCGCCATCCGGCCCGCCCGCGCTGGACGCCGTTCTTCCGCGGCCCGCCGCGGACCGGCGCGTTCTACCAGCAGTGGGTCCCGTTCCTCTCGCTGACCGACATGGCGTACTGGAACACGGAACTTCAGGAAAACGATCTGTAGGGATAGATTCCGCCCATGGCATCGCTGATCGAGACCCCCGAGGCAGCCAACCGCCTCGCCCGCGCCATCGCCTCCGACCTCTCGCTCTACAACGAGGCGAAGATCAAGGAAGGCATCGAGAACGACACCTTCTTCACGGTGCTGCAGGACGAGATCGCCGAAGGCCGCGCGCACTACGAGAGCCGGGTCGACCCGAAGCTCCGCGGCACTTCGAACTTCTACGACCGGGCGCTGGTCGACGTGATCCTCGCGCGCAAGGGCCACATCAAGTCGAAGATCTGGTGAGTCCCCGCGGACGGCCGTCGCGCCGCCAGCGCGAGCAGCAGCGCAGTCCGGCGCGCCCGGTCGCCGAAGAGCGCAGGTTCGAGGTCGAGGGCGCCGGAGAGCGGCTCGACAAGCTGATCGCGGCGCGGTTTCCCGATCTCTCCCGCGCGCGCGTGCAGCAGCTGATCCTCGAAGGACTGGTCGACGTCGGAGGCGCAGCCGCGTCCGCCGCCGATCGTCCGAAGGCGGGCGCGGTGGTCGCGGTCCGTCTGCCGGAGGTCGCGCCGGCGCGGCTCGATCCGGTGAAGCTCGATCTCCCCGTGCTCTACGACGACGCGCACCTGATCGTCATCGACAAGCCGGCCGGAATCGCGGTGCACCCGGGAGCGGGCGGCGAGGGGACGACCATCGTCCACGGGCTGCTCCATCAAGTCGCCGACCTGCGCGGCGTCGGGGGCGAGCTGCGGCCGGGGATCGTGCACCGTCTCGACAGGGACACTTCGGGATGCCTGGTGGTCGCGAAGACCGAGCGGGCGCTGCGCACGTTGCAGGCATCGTTCAAGGCTCGCGAAGTGGAGAAGGGATACCGGGCGCTCGTGCACGGCGCTCCGCCCGATCGCCTGGAGCTCGACACCGCCTATGGCCGCCATCCGGTGCAACGCAAGCGCTTCTCCTCGAAGGTCCGGGAGGGAAAGCGCGCGGTCACGCGGTTCTCGGTCCTCTCGCGCACCAGGGACGCCGCGTTCCTCGACGTCGAGCTCTTCACCGGGCGCACGCACCAGATCCGCGCCCATCTCGCCGACCATGGCTGGCCGCTGTTCTGCGATGTCCTCTACGGAGGGACCCGGCGCGAGGGCCCCGGCGCTGCAGAGCCGGTGCGGCGGGCGGCGGCGGTGCTCGGGCGGCAGGGATTGCACGCGCGGCGGCTCGCGTTCCCGCATCCCGTCACTGGCGCGGCGGTGGTCTGCATCGCGCCGCTCCCTCCGGATCTGCGGGCGGCGCTGCGGGAGCTGGGGTTATCCTCGCCGGGGTGAGGCTCGACGATCACGTTCCCGCCGTCCTCGACCGGGCACGCGCCCTCCTGCGCCTGCCGGGGGGACCGCAGGCGGAGCTGGCGCGGAACGAGGTTCGCGCCGCGGCGAGCGCCGTCCTCGAGTTGCACGAAGGCCTCGTCGGCGACCGGGTGCTGGCGACGCCCGCGACCTACGCCGGCGCCCGCCTCGGCGCCTATCTGCTCTGGTGGTGGCCACAGACGTACGTCAAGACGCAGGCGGCGCTCCGGCTCTGTCCGGTCCCCGCCTCTCCGCGGATCCTCGACATCGGGTCGGGACCGGGCGCCGCGGCACTGGCCGCGCTCGATCTCCTCGGCGGCGAAGCGGTCTGCTTCGACGTGTCGGAACCCGCCCTCGCCGAGGCGCGCGCCCTCGGAATCGCGCGGGCCGTGCGCGAGCTTCCGGGCGGCCCGTTCGACCTGACGCTGGCCGCCAACGTGCTCTCCGAGCTCGACGACGCGCTCGCGCTCCTGCGCCGTCTCGACGGCGTCGTGGTGATCGTCGAGCCCGCCTTGCGCGAGACCGGACGCGCCCTGCTGGAGGCGCGGGACGTTCTCCTGCGCGAAGGCTGGTTCGCGCTCGCTCCATGCCTGATGCAGCGCCCGTGTCCGGCGCTCGCATCGCCCAGGGACTGGTGCACCGCCGAGGTGCGCTGGACTCCGCCGCCATACTTCCGGCAACTGGCCGACGCCACCGGGCTGCGGGCGGACGAGATGCTCTCGTTCGCTCCGCTGATCCTCTCCCGCGCGCCGCCTGCGCCGCGGCCCGACACTTGGCGCGTGGTCGGCGTGGCGCCTCCGGAGAAGGGCAAGAAGCGGGTCTGGCTCTGCGGCGCCGAGGAGAGGGTGCCGCTGGTCCGGCTCGACCGCGACCGCGGCGAGGCGAACGAGCGGTTCGACCGCTTGCGCCGCGGAGACCTGGTCCGCCTGCGCGGCGCCGATCGGCGGGGAGACGGGCTTCGCCTCGGTCCGGAGAGCAGCCTGACGGACGGCTGAACGTTCCCGACCTGGGGCGGATGCTTTCCCGATCCCGGCGTGCTGCGGTGCCGGCATGGACCTGCCCCGAGGACCTTGTCTTCTCGCCTTCTGCGCCACACCGCCGGAATTCGACGCCGCCTTCCGCGCCGAGCTGCGCGCGCTGGGGGCTCCGCTGCTCGCGCTCTCGCCGCGATCGGGCGTGCTGATCGGCGCCGACGACGAGCCCCGCCCCGTCCGTCCAGACCCTCGCCTCTGGCGCGCGCACGGCGCCGGGCGGGCAGCGCTCACCATCGTCCTCCTCGACCACCGCCATCGCGTCCGTCTGCGGCGGGACGCGCCGGAGACCGAGTCCACCCTGCTGGAGGCGATCCGCGAGGCCCGCAGGGCGATCGCCGAGGCGCCCCGCGGGATCGGACGCCGCGAGCTCCTGGTGAACAGCCTCGCCGTCGCCCTCGGCGCCGCCGTGCTGCACGCCTGCGCCGGCGCGAAGCCCGCGCCCACGCCGGCTCCTGCGGCCCCCGGTTTGCTGGACGTGACGCTGGTGGTGAACGGGCAACCGCGGACCTTGCGGGTGGAGCCCCGCGTCGTGCTCCTCGATGCGCTGCGCGAGAACCTGGGGCTCACCGGCGCGAAGAAGGGCTGCGACATGGGCCAGTGCGGGGCCTGCACCGTGATCGTCGACGGCCAGCGGGTGAACTCCTGCCTGAAGCTTCTGGCCCAGCTCGAGGGCGCCCAGGTGACTACCATCGAGGGCCTCGCTCGCGACGGCGCGCTGCATCCCATGCAGCAGGCGTTCCTGGACGCGGACGCCTTCCAGTGCGGGTACTGCACGCCGGGCCAGATCCTCTCGGCCGTGGCGCTGCTCGAGGAGAGAAAGCCGGCGAGCGAGGACGAGATCCGCGAGCGGATGTGCGGGAACCTCTGCCGCTGTGGCGCCTATC
>Ga0070741_10018306_pt1 | contig 11361 bp, 17 predicted proteins | sample Coa_R1_4_FD_66440 | JGI IMG/M metagenome (GOLD analysis project Ga0070741, IMG submission 66440) | Surface soil microbial communities from Centralia Pennsylvania, which are recovering from an underground coalmine fire - Coalmine... | ecosystem: Environmental > Terrestrial > Soil > Unclassified ...
CTCTTTCCAAATCATCCAGCTGGCGCTGGCAAGCTAACTTGACCCATTCGCAAGCAGAGATTGTGCCTGCGGTTACGTCCCGGCAATATTGGAGTGCCTTCTGAACATAGCCTAATTCGGCGTGCTGCTTTGGTCGTCTAGGAGATCCCACGGAGATTGTTTCTCTTCTTTACCCGGCCCTGGTGTGGCTTGGACTTTTGAACGGTCAGCAGGAGTCATTCCCAGCTTGGCGAGGCAGCCGATCATCTGTGACCTTGCTGTGTCGGTGATGGTGCCTTCCCGTTCTTTTGTTTTCAGAATCACCAGAGTTTCCAAGAGCCATCGGTCGGAGTTGAAAAGAACTCCAGGCGGAACAATTCGCACAAACTCTCGCCAAATTTTCTTTTGTTCAGACGTGAAGTGCTTCGGAGCATTGCCCACGGCAGCAGTTGGAACCGGCTCATGCTCGCGGTTCTTCTTGCGCTCTGGGTGGTTGTCGTAAGCTCCTCGCGCCTCAAGGATTGCTGTTGGAACTCTGGGTTGTGGCATTTGTCTACCTGCGCATTAGCGAGTTGAAAATCCGCTGCTGTAGGTCGCTTTGCGACTTAGCAAGACGTTCGTCTCGTAGGGCCGCGAGCTGTCGCTCGATTTCGGCAATGGCAGCTGCATCCTGCGGAGTCTTGGACTTCAGCGAATGCAGCTGCTCCTGCAATTCATCAAACTTGCTGTCGCCGGAGAGGAACTTCATTAGAACGTTGCCAGCACCGCACGAAACCCAAGTGTTGGTCGCCACGCAGACATAAATGTGCGTTGCGTCAAAGGCGATCTGCCCAGCCACACCTGCGGATGTCGCCGTGGACGGAGCCGCGACCAGCTGTGCGCGACCGGCAATCGCTGTATCAATTGCGTCCAGATTTGAGTTGAGTGTCGGAACGTCGGGCAGCAGCCCGGTCTTGGTGAATGAGAAATGCGTTGTGGTTGACATCTTCTACCTCTATGTTCAGGGGTAGAAAGTTGAAATGTTTTGGAACTTAGGAACAGGCGGACGCAAAAAAAGGGGGGCCACCGGCCTCTAGGCACAAGCATGGAAAGTTCCGCAACCCCATACCCCCCAGTGGCTTGCGAGAGGCCGCTTAGTGGCTGCCTTTGGCTGTCTCTATCTCTCTGCGTCTCCTGTCCTGCGATTTGGTCAACCGCTTGTATTCGGCCTCGGTTATCTTGCCATCGCGCAGGTCATACAGCAGGTCTGTTATGTTGTGCGCTGCTACAGCGACACTGAATGTCTTATTGATGTACTTCATAGATGCGCTCCCGCGAATCCGCACTCACGAGCAGTCTTCTGATCGTGATGATGTTTGCACAATCCTTGGAGATTGCTCTCGTCATAGAAGGCTTCCATATTGCCTCCGTGCTGTGCCACATACACACGGGCCGGTATGACGTGGTCAGCGACGGTTGCCGGCTGATTGCATTTGTCTGTTTGGCAGACGATGTCGCGAAGCAGGACATTCATGCGTGTTGCTGCCCAGCGTGGAGTGTTGTACTCCTGGCGGAGAGGATCATTTGTTCGGCGCTGACGATCAAACTCCCGTGATTGCTGTTGGTCGTAGTCGTGATGCTTGGTGCAATACTTGTCGCGGGTCAGCTTGCGACATTCTGGTTTGTTGCATTCGTGGAAGGGTTTGTTAGGCATAGCGCCTGCTAACCTGTTTCAAGAAGCAGTCAATCGCCAGGGGAACCCTTTTCGCCCGATTGTAGGTTGGTATCAAGCAGCTGATTTTCATCCGATCTACTACTACGCCCTCTACAGTAAGGACGAGATAGTAGATTGAAATTGTGAGTTAAATCCCATTGCGTGAAGATTACAACGGCTTGTTGACACAGAAGAGTAGAGAGCTTACACTCAGGCGCAAAAAAGCAAAAAGGAGTTCGTGTGCCACAGATTGTCCAGCTATTCGAGACGAGCATGGTCATCGATGGAATGGATTTCTTTCGGACAGTTACCGTGCCTGCCGATTCACTTACAAATCCAGACATCCTTACTCTCCGAACCGATAATCTCCTTACGTATCTGGAGCTGAAAGAGCTTCCAGAGCGTTTCTTGCCTTCGCGTCTTCCTGAGTTCCTGGCCAGGACGCTAAAGTCTGTAGAAGGGTTAGAACACATCAAGAAACTTCAAAGCGGATCATCAATTGATGTCGTCGAGCAACTGTGTAACGAGGCTGCATTCGGGAGATTAATACCGTTCCAGGAGTCGCCGCTGGACCTTCACTCACTTGCAGATCTTGCTATCAAGGCAACTGGAGTTGGCCTCGGGGCGTATGTCGGGTTTGTGGCATCTGGAGGAACTCCACTGATTCTGATCACTGTGCCTGCAGGCATGATCTTATGTGGAGCAGCTGCTGGATTTGGTCGAGCTCTTGAAGAGGGCCTTCGAACACGGCTTTTGGGCCTCATGGGGGTTCCTGAAAAGGATCCGATGGAAAGAATCAGGGGAAGGAGAAGGACAAGGAGAATAGCGGCTGAATATGGTATTGAACCCACCGTCATTCCAACACGTCGACCCAAACCTGAGGAATGATTATTGTTCGCGGGTTTGGCATCAAACAGCTGACTTGCATGTTGGTTCTTCTACTTGAAGGCGGAAAAATATATTTCCCACTGTATCTATGATTTAGCAAGGAGTTCAGGAAGTGTTCTGCAACTTTCTTTGAGAGTTCCTGTCTAATTTGTTAGGAGCTAAGGAACTTTATTATGCTCACTCACTTCCGCCCCGCCTCAGAATCCAAGCGAGATACTACGCGTCCCTGAAATCTTCCCTTCGTCAGCTCGGCTCCAAAGCCCGGTTGTCCAACGTGTCCACGTTTGCGCGAATCGTGGTGGCCTCACGAAAGCCTCGTGGCAACCAACGCCCGGTCAGGGCGAAGGCAAAAGGAGTAGTTATGACTACCGATGCGAAGCAAGTATCACGGAAGCCTATAGAAAAAAATCAGTCGTCAAGCAATCTAAGTCAGCTTAAGCTGTTTGGCAGAATTGGCGGTTTTGGAGGGCTGGTCCTCTTTGTTCTCCTGACGCTTTTCTCACAGTTAAAGGATTTCAAACCTTTCTTTCAAAAGATGACAGGAAATCAGTCCTATCATCTCCTCTTTACGTTTTTGACCTTGGTTTTTGCGATCTGCGTCCTGGGCCTCGTTTGTTGGGTCTATGTGGGCCTAAAGAAGGGATCTCTCACCGGAACTCGCGCTTCCTTGATCGCGCTGCTTGGAGCACTCGTACTCGGGGGCGCACTTTGGTCGACGGCTCACGCGATGCCTGTGGAACCGCCGCCTGCAAAGGATAAACCGATTCAGAATCCAACCCCCACTCCGACTCCGGCTAAGCAAACCTTCAAGCGGCTCATTGGCAAGGACTTTGGTTTTGCCGTGGGCGGGTGCGAAGGCCATGGACAAGGTTTCAGTGCTACGGCCCCTGGCGATCTTGATCGGAGCCAAGGAGGTTCGGGCGGCGTACCTGGATTCGATCTCGAGATAACAGGCAACAACGGGCATGGCGTCCGGAACGTCTCAGCTTCGGGCAATACGATCAGCTTCGAGGCGTTTGCCGATGGTCCTGGCACCGTGCAGGGCGGAAGTTTCGGCATACCGAGAGTATGTGTCGGAGGCCAAGGTGCCAACGTCAACGTTAATGTCTATGCCCATGTCAAGGAGTGAACGGGCATTTTTCATAAAAACATTGGGCCGTGCGGCATTTTGCTTCACGGCTCAATGCGGAAAGAATGCGCGATCAATAGTCACCTCAGGTTCTCTTCAATCGCCTTGACGATCTCTTCTCCATTCTTCCGGATGGTATCGGCGGCCTGCTTCCACGCGGCCTCCGTCCAGCCATCGTGCATCTGTTGGAACTTGTCCAGCTCTCGGTCGGTGAGTTCTTCCATGTATTAGGCTCCTGTAGCGTCCAAGAACCGCGTCGCTATTTCGGCATTCAGCACCTGCACGAATTTCTCTGCATCGCGACCAGCTGCCTTATTCATGGCGAGAATCTCGTCAGCGGTGAACCACTGATAATCCTTCTCCTGCCTTCGAGGCATCGCTGGCATACTCCGGCCCGGTAACCAGTCAGCTGACGGACCTGCCTTCCAGACAAGAGCCTTCTTCCCTGTAGCGCCATTCTCTTTCATCCCCGCTTCGTGTATTAGGCCGCGTCGCGCCATTGGTCGGAGCAACGGGCTTACCGTCACGTAATCCATTTCGAGGAACTCGCTCAACTCGCGAGCCGTTAATCCTTTCTTGAAGGAGTGGAGAATCTCCAAGACCTTCTCTTCGTTCAGCGCCCGATTGTTCTCTGCGGAGTGAGCCGCCATTTGCGCTGTAATCGGGTCTGTGGATCGTGCGTGTAATGAATTGGAATCTTCAGTATCAAATGAATGCATAGTTGACCTCGTGATTACGCCTCGCCCTCGGTTGCCGCCTGAGCGGGGCGTTTGTCTATTTCTTCTCATCTTGAACCTGTCGGTATCGCTCTTCTATCTCGCGAACTCGTTGCTCGCATCCTGAGCGGCTCGGGCCGCGAACCGTGATAAAGCCGGATGTGCAGACCCATTGCATACGGTCGCCGTCGAATTTGGTTGTCATGCGGATGCTCCTTCCGCCTCGCACACGATGCCTTCGTACTTTGCTTCGTCCACGGTCGTATTGCAGCGAGCGCACACCTTTTTGTCCTTACTCCAATCGTGCGTATGGACTGGATTGCGCATGTCCACCTGTGGCTTTTCTTTCGGAATCTCCGGCTTGGATATGTCCACTGCGTCGATGTCCATTTCTTCGTTCGGACAAGAGCTGCGGGTTCGTTCGTATTGTGCAAAGCCCGTCTTACAAGCGAGACACTTCAGGCCGTTGTAGGTCTGCGCGAAGCGATGACCCTTATCGCGGCGAACAATCTTGGCGACGGGGGGATGCGGAATGGGGGTCTTAGCCTGCGGCGCTGGTTGGTGAACAGGAGAGCTGAGTAGTTCCTCTTCGTCTTCGTCAATCTGTCGGATTGGGGGTTGGTGTTGCTCTTTGGGGTCCAGGGTCTCCCTGGTCTCAGCGAAGCGTCCTGTCCTGTCGTCATCGGATGGAACATCTGTCACTTCTGGAACATCTGAAACATCTGGTACTTCTGGAATAGGGGGCCGCTCCGGTATATGGTCCGGGCGGTCTCCGGTACTGCTCCGGGGCCGCTCCGGGGCTGCTCCGGGCGCGTCCTCATACGCAGGTATGACCTTATCCCCATTCTTCCAAGCGTCTAACCGCTTTCCGCTCAGTTTTCCGAACTGTGGTTCGAACTTGTTAATGAGGACGTCATACCCTTTGTGTCTGCCGTCACCCTTACGGAAATTGATATATCCATTTTCCCGAAGGCGAGCCAGAGAGCGTTTGATTGAGTCTTTCAGGTCAGGGTTGTCGTACCCGTAAGCAATGCCGAGAGCAGTGCCGTGATAGATACCTGTGGCCCAGTCGCACTCCAGGTGGAGATAGACATAGACGCCCAAGTCCTGAGGCGTGAGCTTCCCCTGTTTGATGTGGGCACGAATGCCATTGCGAATCTTAGCGAACCCTTCTTGATTAGCCATTGACCACCGCCTTGTGGTACGGGTGGACAGGAGACAGTGGGCCGCGCCCGCGCCGGAGGTTCCATTTGACAGCCCACGTGGAAATCGTCCACGCGGTGACGCCATACATTTCGGCGATTGCTTTGTGTGAGAGAGTTGCTTCGGTTAGCAACTGTTGAATGCTTCGCTTCTCTTCTGGGGTGAGACGACGACCAAACTTGGATTTCATTTATGTTGCTCCCTGCTTAGGGGGAGGCAGCCAAAGTTTGCGTTCGTTAGCGATCCGCAAAAGCAAAAGGCCGACTGGTATCTGGTTTTGTGTGAAGCGGGAGCAACACATGAAAACCGGGGCCAGTCGGCCTGTCTACAATTCAAGGTTGTAATGAGTTTTGATAGTCGGGAAACGTAAAAAGAAACGAACGATCACTTGCTCTTCGCAAACCAGTCCTGCTGTATCTCGTGTATCTCGTTGGTGATCTCTTCTAAGTCTTTCCAGACTTTGGTGCGGGGATGGGCTTTGCGCTCCCTATGCACAATCGCATAGAGCCTCCGCACCTGTTGATACAAGCCCCAATGTCCTTTCGGAGCCGCTTCCTTCTTTGCCATTCAGCTTCCCTCCTCAAAACCCCGTACTTACGAATAACACAAAGGCGGTCACAAGTCGCCTTTCGGCAACAAGCTCCCGTGCAAATACGCTACGATGCTGTACCGACTGCCGAACGGCTCACCAACAGTCCCGTGGAACTCGGTATTGGTATCCGCGATAAGAAGGTCGCGAGGCTGTAAGTCGAACGAGACCCCCAGGCGCGGAAAGCACAGCGTCCCGCCCGCGTAATTGCCCAGCGCCGTAAGGCACGACAGAGTACCGGGCACATTGCGACCATCATCGTGCGCGCCGAACGTAATATTGTGATTCAGCGTGAGAGTAGAAAATGCCCGCACTCCCATGAAGTGGTAATAGTCCGTATGATTCCACCGCTCAAGCATCTGCCGCTGGAACGGGTCTGCCATCCGGTGCAAACTCTTCAATGTTTTATCGGGCCGCACGAGTCGCATCGCCTGTTCCAGATGGAACTTCCAATATTCCGGAAGATATTTCTCCATCGCATACTCCATGTCGCGCAGGAGCGGCACGAGCCGCATTGCCAGAAAAAAGTTGTCGCGATTGCCAGCACGCAATATGTCCTCGTCCTTGGCACCAGCGATGTCGATCCACCCCATGAGCAGATCGCTGCCAGTCTTGGACACCTTCACTGCACCACGTCGACTGTTCTTGACCGGATTGAAACGCATCAGCTCCAGAGCCTTAAGCGCAGGACGATAGTGTGCATCTGGGAGTTCTTCCTTCAACAAAAGAGCCTTTGTCTGACCCTCGCAGGTGATGAGAGTGCTATCCTCGATGCGAGTACCGATGTGGGCTGAGGTGAGCAGCTGGTTCCGCAAGGGTTCCAGCTGCTCCGCTTTTAGAGTAGGGGTAACATCAAGCGTTTCTATGCCCATGTTGCCACCGCGTTTCTTTGTTCGAAGTCCGCGAGCAATGTCCCCGGTTCCGCCGGAGAAATTTCTTGCTCGTCGTCCATAAACGTGACCCGCTTTTTTGGCGGCTTGTTAAGTTCTTCGGTCAAGTCTTCCATTTGAGAGCCGACCCATTTCTGTAGTTCTTGGAGAAGCTCCAATTGGCGTTGACCGCTCACACCTGTCAGGCAGTGTTTGACTGCCGCCCGGACTGGCTCCAATTCGCCGGACTTAAAAACCAAGGCGTTGTAGATGACCCGCGAAGCGGTTTCGGGGCCAATGGTCTTGGCCCGGTCTACGATGGCGTTGAACTCTGTTTCGGACAGACCCGGCAGGGCGAAGGGCTTTGCCGGAGGCTTTGAGCTGGTGGACTTGGGTTTTGTTTCAGCCAACAACTGCTGGACACGGCGGATCCCTACCCCGAGATGCTCTTGGACCCACTCTGACCAAGTCGGCTTGTTGGGCAGGGGCAGGCGGCGTCCCGGCTGGGCAAAGCGATCCCGCGCCTCACGCAAGTAAGGAATGTTGTCGCGCCAGTTGTGAAAAATCCCCTCGACTTTGGCGAGGAGCTCCGTATCTGACATATGGAGAGCGTCTTGGGTTTTGTCATCGGCGGAAAGGATTTGACTTGGCGAAATGATTTCGCAAGGTTTCGGGATTGCCGTTTCGGGCGTAGCGTCCACGCCCGGTTCCGGTTGCTGGTTTGCTTCTAACTGCTCTTCGATCATTGTTTTGTCCTTTGAGGGCTGATTGCCCGCATGCCGGACAAATACCCAGCGGAGAGCGAGGATCTGGAATATCTTTTTCGTCTTTCTTGTCAAGAATTGTTAAGAGGTTTGGCTCACAGAAAAATCGTTCGAAGAGGATCAAAACATCGGGGATGAGATCGATTCCGTTGGTATTTGCCCTTGTCGGCTGCTCAGCGCAGTGAAGGCTGGCCCCGATAGAAAGGGTTAAGATGACAAACGGCATAACAAACAAAATACGAGCGGCACGGCGGCGGATACTACGGAGAACCGAGAGGGTCCTAAACCAGGGCGGCTGGAAAACCATAAACCGGGCACCGGAGTACATAGGGAGGCCGCCCAGAGGCGGCTCTCCCATTTAAAGTTTAGGAGCCGGGTAGAACGTCCCCGGCTCGAACCCAAAAGGAGAAGGTGCTCTTTTTAGGGAATTTGGCGTTAGCGGGCACGGAAACCTCTATTAAGGCAAGGCCGCCCCGGTTAGTGGGTAAAAGCTCTAAGATCTTTACGTTACCGTAGTTGTTGTGGGTCATGTTTCTCCTTTCCCACAACCTACGGAGCTGCTCAAAAAAACGGATAATTGGCTATCAAACGCGGTTTACTGAATAGCCGACCGTTCCCGCGCCGCGAACACCCCAAACGTTCCGTTCACTTGCTCCCTGCTCCTCTCCGACCGTGCCTCTTCACCTTCCAGATAGGCCAGCGTCGTTGCCAGATCGGAATGCCCGAGCCGCTTCTGAATCGTCCTGGCGTCCACCCCGGCCCGGTGCTGCAAGGTCGCATAGGTTTTGCGGAACACGTGAAGTCCAGCAATCTCTTCTCGAACACCAGCGCGTTTCGCCAGAGCCTTGATGATCCGCAGGAAGTGGTAGTTCGGCTTGCCGTCTGTCGTCGGGAATATCAAGTCCGTTGTGCTGGTCGCCTTCCGCTCTCGGAGCATTTGCACCAGACCATCGTGCAGCGGAATTTCCCGCTCCTCTTTATCCTTCGGCACAAAACCTAACTCGGGGTGCTCGTGAACGGTGAAGATGCTGTCCTCGAAGTCGATGTCCGACCAGCAAGCGAACATCACTTCCTGATCTCTCGCCCCTGTCCCGAGAAAGAACTGGAACAACTGCCACTCTTCCGGTGTAGCGGCTGCGAACATCTTGGAAAGTTCGTCTGGCCGATACGCCCGAACTTTCTTATCTGTGTACTTGACCTTAACCGTAACGTTCTTGATCTCGAAGTGCCGGAGCATGGTCGTGACTTCACTGCATCGGTTAGAGATTGTGCGGTCTGCGAGGCACTCCTCTTTAAGGAATCCGATGAACTTATAAAAGTCGTCCCGGTTAACGCTGGTGAGCGGTTTATTCCCAATCGCCCTATAAAACTGTTTAAGTGTGTGGTGATACCCGCCCGCCGTATTTGGGTGTTTGGTTTGGGTAATAATAGCGAGGTACTTATCTATGGCCTCGTCCAGTATTAGAGTGCCCGAGACGGCATCGCTCCGAGTCTGGGCCACAGGTTTGGTGGCCGGGGCTGGACGGGGAGCGCGGATAGGAACCTTGCCCCTGATAAGGTCAAGTTCCCGCTCTGCCCGACGCTCTTGTGCGGTCTTTAGATCGGGGCAATCCTTGAGGGTTTCAAAAACCCGCTTGCCCTCGCGAACGTAACGCAGGACAAAGATGGTTCCGGGCGGGAAATTGCCGCCCTTGAATGTGGCTTTGGCGGATACTTTTTCGTATTGCCGCGAACCGTTGTGGCGCGTGTACAGCTGAACTTTTTGCATGGCTCTCGTCTCCGGAGAGCCAATACTGAGAATTTGGAAAGGCTTGAATTATTGTCCGGTAGCCGACCCCGGTAGCCGCCACTCCTAACGCTCTAAGTCCTCTATTACCAACCAGCTTTAAAGTCCCTTCTTCGGCACCAAAGTCAAACACTTTTCTCAGAGAATAGGAAAATTTAGGCTCTGCAAGAGCTTAGAAGATATTTCTTCGGGTCTGGTGCCATACAGTCTCCCCATTACGCCAAGATGGGGCAAACTTAAAAAGGGGGCTTTGTTGCAAGGAAGCGACATCTACCAGATTTTGAAAAATATCGGGGTCACGCATCTTCACCAGGCGAATTCAGTCGTCACCAGTTGTACTTATCTGCAGCAGAGCGGGCTAGTATCTCGTAAATTTGCTGAAGACCATAGGCTGCAACAGTCCGCGCAACCCACTGACGAACTCGACAAGAAGTATGGCATTTGGCATACGATCTTTGTCCCCCATGTTGACATCCATGACCGGCAAGGGCAAACCAAGGCCCCAAACTTATTTGGACCTGTTTATTCGTTCTGGATCTGGATATTCTTCTGCGATTGCCTCCAGGCGCCGAAGTCCGCGTGACTAAAAGAAGCCCGGCTTACTGGTTCGATACCGAGCTCGATAGTGCACGCTGGTTTCAGAGTGCGGAAGAAGTGGCGCAAAATCTCAGCCCCGACGAGATCCATAAGATGCTTGCGATTCAGATCCCCTCAGGAAAGATCGACTTCCCGAATCGGCAGGCACGAATCATTCTGGATGATCCGCAAAGACAGATGCAGTCAGGTGAGAACGCTTATACCCACGCGGAGGCCCGGCTCAAGGAGGCAGCAGGGCAGGGCAAAGTCGAGCTCTCCATCGAACGGCGCAAATGCCCGATGGGTTGCATTTGCACCAGCAAATACGCAGCTTGGAGCACATCGGTTGTAGATTTTTATTTCGGATAGAGAGAGCGGGTTCGATTCCGGCCTGCCTGCCACTTGCTGGCGTGTTAAAACAACGTTACAACTGGCACTCTGGTGCAAGATAAGATTTCCGCCCAGCCAAATTCGCCAGAATACATCTCGCTACAGCGTCAAGCACCAACTGCCAACAAAGGATCATTGTGGTTGATCGCTAACGACGACACGAGGAAAAGAACGACGCCATCGGCTGGGCTGATGGCCGTTTGCAGCACGTTGCCTTCGTAATCCTTAATCAAGCCCAGGTTCTGCCCAGCTTTTACTCGATCATTCACCGCGACCGCTGGATACCAGAAACCTTCGTGTTCGCTGCGCAACCAAAGGAACCGTTCCAGAAGTGTGCACGCCACACTCTCCGGAGCATTGCCCGGAATCATTTTCAGGTGGCGCATCAGGCGGTTGAGGCCATTTGTATGGCAGCGAACATCCTCAGCCGTCCAGATTCCCTGTCCCCCGGCTTCAGTCAGGATGGACGGAATTCCCGCGCGCGACGCCGCGCAGAACGTTGACCCCGGAGTCTCACTGCACACCAGAAACTGAATGCCAAAGACCTTGGCCATTTCCAGCGATGCTTCGTCAACGCGCTTATCGCCTGTGCGAAAGAAAATCGTGAATGGAACCAACGCTTCTATCAGGTCTCCGCCATGTAAATCTACGTAATGAGTGGCCTGCGACATTACGTTGCGAAACACCCAGTCGGCAATCTGTTCGGAGGCGCTCCCCTGCGGATTACCGGGAAACACGCGATTGGGATTTTTGCCGTCGAGAGGACAGACGTAAATAGA
>Ga0070741_10018307_pt1 | contig 11361 bp, 8 predicted proteins | sample Coa_R1_4_FD_66440 | JGI IMG/M metagenome (GOLD analysis project Ga0070741, IMG submission 66440) | Surface soil microbial communities from Centralia Pennsylvania, which are recovering from an underground coalmine fire - Coalmine... | ecosystem: Environmental > Terrestrial > Soil > Unclassified ...
AAATTTCTCCCATTTTTGCACGTCCATAGGTGCTTTCAGCTATTGAACGTGCCAAAATGGGCGAAATTTGTCTCAAAATCTGCAGTAATTCTCTATAAAATCAACCCAAAACTCAGGTTAGTAGGTTTTTTCTTGCTTCCCTATTTATTTTTGGGGTTTTTGTGATAGCAATCGAAGGCATTTCGCTATTCAAATAGCAGTAAGGGGAACTCAAATGAGTTCCCTTTGTTTTTGGGCGACGAGAACGTGCACGACTGCGTTTTCTTGGACGTATCCCTCGGGAATGTTGGAATCAAAGCAAAGTTTTTGAAGCATTTGTTTGATGTAAAACGTGTTGTGTTTTGGCCACATTTTGTGCTGTTCTTCTCTTTTGGGTCCAGTATACATGCCCTCGACTTCATCAAATTCCAAAACAGTGAAATCCTTATTTAGCAATTCTTTTTGTAACGTATTTCGATACTCTTTTTCGAAGACAATTTTTTGGCTCACTAAGCCCTGAAACTCCTCTAGCGACTTAGAAAGATCAAAAAACATTTCCAGATTTTTTCCTGTTAAAAGATCAATGCAGAGATTATTTTGCAAAAGAGGACCTAAAGACATGTACTCTCGGAGAGTTTCTTTGACGATATTTGCTTTTTGGGCAGTGATGAAATCCACGAGCCTTTCTCGGTTAATCACATATACACCATTCCATGTTGAATACTCATCCACTATAGGCAGATAATCTTTCTTGTGGATTCTTAGATCATCAAGAATTGCTGTGAAGAATGAATCTCGGATAGAAAAATGGAGTAATCGTCCTCCTGGTTCAAGCAACTGATGAATACTTCTGAGAGCTTTGCGCAGCTCATCTGGTGAAAAAATATTGAGCACGTCGTTCATCACGATCGTTTGATAAGTGCGAGAAGTTTGGTTTGGAGAAAGTAGATCCACTCGTCTGATTGTATTGTTGGGATGGGATTTCTGAAGGCGATGAAGGCATTGTGTATTGATTTCAGATAAATGGATTTGATCTTTATGACTTGTGTTTGAAAGAAAACGGGTGATAGGGAATCTGCCACTCCCCACTTCAAGTGTCGACTCGCATTGAGGGTCGTATTTGACGAACGTTTTCTCAATAATTTGGCTAATCGCATTTTGGTAGGGCACGAATTCATTTTCCCATTTTTCCCCCATCTTCTCGGTTCGCCAATTATAACATAAAGGCGTGACTTTTGCGATGACGTTTGGGTCCCGCCAAAAAGAAGGATTGGAGTGCTTACAATTGAGAATTTTTTGCAGGAGTTGAAAATAAGAAGTTTGATCAGGAACTTTGCAGTTTACTGCAGATGTGTGAAAGCCTCTGTGACAATGACCTACAGGATGAAAGGTTCGGATGAGATGTAACATAAAAACTCCTGGACTTAGTTAAAAAGCGCGAGAGGCTACATGATTGTGAGAAAAGAATCAAGCAAGGATGTGTTATTCGGCAAGGGAAGCAGCAAGAGCAATGCCTAGAATTGTGCGAAGGCTATTCTCGGTGCTTTCATCTTCTGTATGCGGCTGCCAGACTAGGTCGGAATGGGAATCGCTGACAGTGAATATCGCGCTCAGATCGACCTGATAAAAGTGCGCGACAGCGAATAAAGCAGCGGTTTCTGATTCAACGGTGAGAACGCCTTCTTTTTGATAATGAACAATTTCATCATTGGTTCTCTGATAGAAAGTATCCGTGGTCCATGTACTTCCGATAAGAAAGGGAATGTTGGCTTTTTTGAGCTGGGCTTGAAGTTTGTTTGTCATGCGCCTTGGAGCATGGATGTATTTGGTGGGGGGCAAATAGTTCTGTGAGGTGGATTCCCCACGGATCGCTTTTTCGCAAACAACGATGTCGCCGATCTTAGCTTTTTTCTGCAGGCTTCCTGCAGCGCTCATAGAAATGAATTCCTGAACGCCCCAAGCGATGAGCTCTTCCATTTTTGGGGCGACGACAGGAGCGCCTGTGCCAAAATTAGCGATGGCGATACCGGGATAATTCTTTAAAAAGTAGAGTTTTGAAAAGCAGCCATCACACTGCTGATGCGGCATGAGTTCGAGGATTTTTTTAAGGAATTTGCTCTGATAACAAAAGATTGTTGTCTTTGGAGCCTTGCAAGTAGGAAGACGGGCGAGCTCCATTCTCTGCTTGAGTGATTTTGACGGGTGCTCTTGCTGATCGCCAAACGTGGGGAGCATCTATTCAGTACCCTCTCTTTTAATATTTTTTATTTTAAATCAGTCTTTTTCACAAGATCTAAAATGGTCTCAATTAGAAAAATTTTAAAGAATATAAGAAATTAGATATTTTAAATCAATGCTTAACCTCCTGCGGCGAACCCGGGAAATAGTGTCATTCCGCCATCGACAAAGATCGTTGTTCCCGTGATGTAGTCGGCGTAGTCAGATGCGAGCCAGACAGCGCATCGCGCGATGTCTTGAGGTTCTCCAATACGGTTATAAGGAATGAGCGTCATCAATGCTTTGTACGCTTCAGGTGTCGACCAAGCAGCCGTATTGATCGGAGTTTGGATGGCCCCGGGAGCAATGGCGTTAACGCGGATGCGGTGGGGAGCAACCTCCTGCGCAATGGATTGCATGAGCATATGGATGCCACCTTTTGAGGAAGCGTAGTTGACATGTCCAGCCCAAGGAATGACTTGATGCACGGAGCTCATGCAGATGATTTTGCCAGCAGCGCACGAAACCTCGGGTTTCACACCTTTATGTTTAAATCCCTTAACTGCTTCACGAGCGCACAAAAACTGACCCGTGAGATTAATCCCAATCACTGTATTCCATTGCTCCAGTGTCATTTGTTCCAGTGGGGAATCGCGCTGGACTCCAGCATTATTGACAAGGATGTCGATGCTGCCGAACTCTTTGTACATGTTCTGATACATAGCCAACACCTGATCCTCTTTCGAGACATCCGCTTTAATCGCCACGGCTTTCGAGCCATGCTTTCTGATCTCATCGCAGACAATTTCTGCTTGCTCGGGATGCGTCACATAATTGACGGCGACATCGGCTCCCGCAGCGCCATAGGCGAGGGCAATCGCTTTTCCGATGCCTGAATTTGCCCCTGTAACAAGGGCTTTTTGCCCTTTGAGGATTTTTAGAGGATCGATCGTTGGCTTTACAACGGGGGGAAGCTGTTCCATTGTTGGACTCCGTTTTTATCTCTTTGTACATGTTTGTTGAATGAGTTTGGCGATGAGCGCTGTCCATCCTGTCTGATGGCTTGCTCCAAGACCTTTTCCTGTATTTCCATCGAAGTATTCATTGAAAAGAAGAAAATCTTTCCAGTAAGGATCATCGCAGAATTTTTTGGTGTTTCCGTAGATAGGGCGTTTACCTTCCGGATCACACTGAAAGCCTTTGATCAGTCGTTTTGAAAGCTCCATGCTTACATCCCACAAGTTGAGGAAATGACCGGATCGCGTAGGGAATTCAACTTTTAGCTGATCGCCGTAGTAATGATGGAATTTCTGTAGGGATTCGATGATGAGGAAATTGAGGGGATACCAGATCGGTCCTCTCCAATTCGAATTTCCCCCGAAAAGGCCCGAGTCGGATTCAGAAGGGTGGTAACCCACGGTATAGGATTGCCCATCGCAGTGGAATTTAAAAGGGTTTTTTTCGTGGAATTTGGACATCGATCTCAATCCGTAAGGCGATAAAAATTCTTCCTCATCGAGCATGTATTTCAAAATGCTAACGAGTCTCTCTTTGGTCACTATGGAAAGTAGCTTTTTATTTCCCAGCTCCGGATGAAACTCGCATGTGTGATCAGTGAATACAAAAGGCCGCTTGCTCACAAACCAGTGAGCTCTGCGCGCAAATGTTTTGAGTTTTTCAAGGGTTTCCTCCTCTAAAGACTCTACGGCTAGCAAAGGAAGTAAGCCGACGAGAGAACGCACTTTTAAAGAAATCATTTCATCATTGGGAAGGTGAAGGGTGTCATAATAGAATTCATCTTTAAAATCCCAAATGGAGCGCCCTTTATTCTGACGGTTGATCATCGCTCCAGCGATACGCAGAAAATGTTCGAAGAATTTGGAAGAAATGTCTTCATAACACGGCTCTTCTAGAGAAAGATGTAATGAGATGCGTATCATCGTAATGCAATAGAAAGCCATCCAGGAGGTTCCATCCGCTTGATCAATATGGCCCCCCATGGGAAGAGGTTTGCTTCTGTCGAAGAGACTGATGTTGTCCATCCCCAAAAATCCACCTTGAAAGACATTATTGCCTTCTGCGTCCTTTTGGTTGACCCACCAAGTGAAATTGATTAGAAGCTTATTAAATACCCTCTTAAGAAAATCGATGTCGGGCTTTCCCGTATTTTTAGCGTCGATCTTATAAGCGCGCCAGGCGCTCCATGCTAGGACCGGGGGGTTAACATCCGAAAAATCCCACTCCATTGAGGGAAGATGTCCATTGGGATGAAGGTACCATTCACGCGTGAGCAATTCGATTTGCCTTTTTGCGAAGTCAGGGTCAATGAGAAGAAAGGGAATACAGTGAAAGGAAAGATCCCATGAGCAGAAATAGGGGTATTCCCATTTGTCGGGCATAGAAAAAACATCGAAGCTAGTGACGTGCGCCCAATCGCGGTTGCGAAGAAATTTTCTGGTCAGAGGCTTGATAGGATCCCCCTTGCGCCATTGCTCCATGTCGAGGTAGTAAAATTGTTTACTCCAGAGTAGTCCTGCAAAGGCCTGTCGCTGAATTTGCTTTAATTCTTCTGAAATCCCTTCGGGCTGAATACTTGCATAGAAAGCATCTGCTTCTTTTTGACGCTCGTCGAAGATTTTTTCTGCGCCTGCAAAAGGAGAGTCAAGTTTTGCAGGGGAAAATCTCAAAAGAACAGTTCCTTTTCCTTCCGCATCTATTTTTTTGCGATAAATCGCCGCGGCTTTCGTGCCTGTTCCAAGCGGATTCACCACCGTTTTTTCCTTTCCAACGATATAGCGATGGAAAGCATCTTTCACATAAGGAATCTCATTTGGTGTCCCATCGAACTTAAAATTATTCGTTTCATTTTCAGTGAAGATAAGCTCTGGATTTTCATCGCAGTAAAGGTAAAACGTGCCTTCGATCGGATGCGTCAGCTCAATCGATAAAGGCACCCCGGATTTTTTTAGATTCGGTTTCCCCTTTTCATCGCCAGTCGCTCCTTTTTCTCCGTATCCCCAGCGCCATGTGTTGCGAAACCAGAGCGTGGGAAGGAGAGTTAATTCAGCCGGTTCTGGACCGCGGTTGTAAATCGTGTAGCGAATGAAAATGTCTTCTTCTGCAACTTTAGCGTACTCAATGAACACATCGAAGTAGCGATTTTCATCGAATACCCCGGTATCGAGGAGTTCGAATTCAGGATCCATTCGCGCCCGTTTTCTGCTCTCTTCTCTCAGCAGTTGATACGGGAATTCTGCTTGAGGATATTTGTACAGCATTTTCATGTAGCTGTGCGTAGGCGTATTGTCGAGGTGAAAATAGTATTCCTTAACATCTTCGCCATGATTGCCGTCTGGTCCTGCAAGACCGAACATTCTTTCTTTTAGAAAAGGGTCCTTACCGTTCCAGAGCGCCAGCGCGAAACAAATCCGCTGGTTGCGATCTGAAATGCCTCCGAGCCCATCCTCATTCCAACGATAAACACGAAATTGCGCCATTTCATGAGAAAAATATTGCCAAACATCGCCACTTTCGCTGTAATCTTCGCGGACGGTGCCCCATGACCTATCACTGAGATAAGGTCCCCACTTTTTCCATTTGCTCTTGTCTTCGCGATACGAGGTTAAGCGCTGATGTTCTGCATTCATCGATCCTTCCTTCCCTTTCTTATCCTTACTCCGATGTCTTTTTTGATTCAAAAAATATTTAAAAGTTGTTTCTTTTCTGGGGGAATGAGTATAATGCCAGCATTATGGAAAACGGACTTAAGCCATTTTCACTTTCGGTGGAGTTTCAGGCAGTCGCTAAATTAGCAGACAAGAGATCCGTCGCGCTCATTTCATCTTTCTTCTTTATTGTGCCTTAACCGGCACACACATATTTAAACACCCTTACATCCATTGACTAACTTTAAAATCCGGACAAGAAGTTCCGGGGAAATCTCAATATTATAGGATTTAAATATGACACAACCTTTATCTAATACTGCGGCCCCTAGTTGCCCGCAACCCAATGATCCGCCCAAAACAACCTGGCGAAATGCTCTTGTTCAGGTCATTGCCGGAGGAACGGGTGGCGCAGCAGGCATTTTTGCTTGTGGCCCCTTTTTCTATTTCAAGCTCTATGCCCAGCAGAAGGCAAGCCAACTTCACAACCCTCCGGCTTTCCAAAAAAATCCGCTAAAATGGTTCGTCGGCGTCCCAACGCTGGCATCTGCGATGTTTCCCGTTGTAGCCTTTCAGTTCCTCGCGAATGACGCGTTGCGCAAAAAACTTTCTCAGAACGGAACCCACGAGCTTTCTCCAGCAGAAAAATTGGCTTGCAGCGTTGGAACTGGCGCTCTGTCAACAGCCTTTGTTTGTCCTCAGGAACTCATTTGGACGCAGCAGCAAACTCTCCAAGGAGAACTAGACAACCAGATGGGAGAAAAAGCGCCGAAAATGAGCGCTAAAGAAGTCATCCAGAAAATCTGGAGAGAGCATGGAATCAAAGGATTTTACCGCGCTGGAGGAGAGACAATGGGTCGAGAAATGGTTTGCGCTTCGGTACTCACCAACCTCGTTGCAGAATATCCTTTGCTAGCCCCTCTCATGGGAGCTGCGCTCAGCCAACCTCTAGATGGACGCAAGACAAATAAGCAGGTAGACTTTAATTACAAAGCTCCCTTGCGAGAGATGTGCAAAGTAAAGGCATTTTCCGGCCTAATGATCGGAAGAATCCCAATTTACCTCGTCTTCATGAATACAGCTCCTCTCGTCAATGAAGCGGTCAAACGCGCTTTAAGCAAAGAGTAGTTGATGCCTTTCCCCGCTGTAAACGGCGGGGAATTCTTGGTTATTATTCACCGATTTTCTAACATTTTTCTTCAACGTAAAGGAGGCCTATGTCTTTAAGAGTTTCAGATTCAAAACTGCCAATTACAGAGCATCTCTCTCAAATCAGACAATCGATGTCGTTGGAAGAGAAAATTGGGCAGCTTTTATTAGTGCATTTTCAGGGAGAAAAAGCTAATGAAGATGCAAGAACAATGATTCAGGATGTTAAAGTGGGGGGAATTGTTTACTACAATTGGTCGAATGGACTTCACTCTCCTGAGCAAGTGAAAGCATTGAGCAGCAGCCTTCAGGATCTGGCTACAAAAAACCGCATTGCGCTTCCTCTTTTGATTGCTGCTGACCAGGAAGGGGGCATTGTGGCTAGATTAAACCAGGGGTTTACAGCTTTTCCTGGCAATAGAGCGTTAGCAATGACACGGAATCCCGCCTTAGCAAAAGCGGCAGCTCTTGCAATGGGAAGAGAGATGCGGGCAGTCGGTGTCAACATGAACTTGGCACCGGTGGTGGATGTGAACATCGAACCTCAAAATCCTGTGATTGGAGTGCGTTCCTATGGAGATAATGCTAAGACGGTGATCACTTTTGGAAAAGAAGCTCTTTCGGGCTTTAAAGAAGCAGGCGTGCTGACAACATTAAAACACTTCCCCGGACACGGCGATGTCCGTGTCGATTCGCATAAGGCTTTGCCGCGCCTTGAAAAACCGTTAACAGTACTCGAAAAAACTGAGCTGTTACCATTTACTGAGCTGAGCCCCTTGGCAGACGCTGTCATGACTGGGCATCTTCTTGTTCCCGCTTTTGACACTGATAACTGTTCAACTCTTTCTGAAAGGACTTTGACTTATTTAAAGCAGCAGATCGGGTTTGAAGGCCCTGTCATCACTGACTCGCTTGTCATGGAAGGAGTGCTTGAAGCAGGCCATATCAATACAGTTGCCATTCGCGCATTGAAAGCAGGTTGTGATATGTTATGCTTAGGAGGAAAACAACTAGTTGGAAGTGTATCTATTGAACTTGAACCTACTGATGTGAAACGCATCCACGCTGCTATCATTCAAGCAGTGCGAAGTAATGAAATTTCTGAAGAACGCATCAATGACGCTGTCGATAGGGTGCTTAAATTAAAAAGAGGTTTGTATACTAAGCCAGTCCTGTCCGAGTTGAATTTAGACCAACATTATTCCCTTGCAAAACAGATTGCTAACGAAGCCATTGAAGTGATATCTAATTGCACCGAGCGTATTTACCCCATCGGCTCCAAGAATGCCTCTATTTTTGCACCGGATTTATTGCGTAGAGAGATTAAAGAATCCTCTTTTCCCAAAATTGGGGCGACGGCAAGCATGAGCATGTTTGCAGGTTTAAGTCCTTCTGTAGAAGACGCGGAAATGGCAAAGTTCAGTGCAAAGACAGCTGATGTGTTATGCATTTTTTCTTATAATGCCTGGAAGAATCCCGCTCAAGCTACTCTGATCCAGTCTTTGCTCGAAATAGGAAAACCCGTGATACTCATTGCGGTTAGAGATCCATTGGACGCTTCTCTTTTTCCTCAGGCAGATCTTATCATCAAAACTTTCAGTCCTGTTGGAGTTTCTCTGGAGGCTGCATGCGATCGAATTAAGAAAATGGAAGCTTATACCCAACGTGATTGAAAATTTGGTTGGGAGCCGAGGAAGCTCCTGACTGGAGCAATCGAATCGTTCCAATCCCTCCCTTTAAGTCGGTCTTAAAGTAAATTTTCAGTATATCTCACTCAATATCAATCTATTAAATCCATATTAAGCTTATTTTCTGATTGATTTTATTTCATTTATTCTTAAAAGAGTTGCGTTTAGAATAACTAATTGAATTTTAATTAAAATTAATGTAAAATTAAATTTTAAAGGAAAATAAAAAAGGTTAAATTATGTCAGCAATATCGTCATCGGTAGAAAAGAATCAAATTGTTAGCCAAGCAATCGATGGATATAGAAACCCAATGACTTATGAAGAACGTCTAAGCTTCCGGATAACCCAATTTTCGATGGATATTTCTGTTGACTCTCTTTACGTGGCTATTAAACGCGTCAATGGTTGCTGGGATAAGATAAAAGGGTATAGTGGTAGCAAAGAACATCTTACGACTGATTTTGCGATCACGGCACTCGTGAAGGGCATCTGCCGTGGATCTGTTGAATCTCTATTAGATCGATGTGCGAAAGGGCTTTCTATTGAAGAGGCGGCTCAACAAACGTCATCAGATAAGGAAGTTGTCTATTTCAGGCACCTATTTCCAAGTATTAATCTTTTAGATTTGATGGAAAAAAACTATGCGCAAAAACAACTCAAGCTGAAGGAAAAAATCGATGATGAGAGGCGATTGATCCCTCAATTGGATGAAGCAATCATTAAAAAAAGATCTGAGACACAGCTTGAAAATGAAGATGATGAAATAATGAACAAAATGCAGTTGTTAGATTTATTAATCGATCACAAAGAAATAACCGAAAAATTGGAAATTGATGAGAGAAAAAAAGACGCACTTGCATTAAAATTAACTGGAACTCAGATGGTTATTAAGGAATTGACAGAAGCTGGAATACTACGCTACAACTCTAATTCTATTGAAAGAAAAGCACAATGTAAATGCTTTGACTCTTTGTCTGACTACAATAAAACTCTAGACAACTTATTCTCTAATGTTCCTCAAAATGTGACTGCACGAGGCATCATAGAATTACCGAAGCACACCATGGGATTTGAGCATGGTCCTGAGGGGTTTTACATTTTTGATACTTTTACAGAGGCCGGCTTATATCGCTTTCCAGACAGAGATACTTTCATAAAGGCACTGCAATCCTTTGTATGCACATCTATGCATCCAGAATCTTCAAATCCAGATTATATTCTTACTGAGGACCTTAAAAAAGCTGAGGTTCTATTCTCTATAACTTCTCTTATTTCTAGCTAAAAAGCTTTTTGCGATAGCTACCGAGCAAGACGAGGCTAGCCAGAAGCATGAAACCCCCTGCGATGATGATCGGCGTTTGGGTGCTGAATCCGACGAAGATGCCAGCAAAAAGCGGGCTAGAGGCAAAAGCAAAGGAATCGACGGATTGCAAGATTCCCATGATTTCTCCCTGAGAATTTTCATCAACGGAGTTTGAAACGATGGTCGCTCCTGTGGGGAACACGAGTGCGATGAGAAATTGTTGGATAGGGATGTAGATCCAAAATACGCTGACATTCGTATGGAGAAGCAAAGGAAAGATGATGAAACCAACAAGAACGGTGGCAATAAACATGATGGGAAGCGGCTTAAATCTGCTCACGATCGGGCGAATGAGGAGTCCTGAGCTTAGCGCATAGAACGCAGCGCCGTAAGCATAAAAATTGCCTACTTCGGTAGCGTTGAGTCCATATTCCTGGATCCAGGTAACCGGAATGAACTCCCAATAAAAAGACCATGCCACGCAAAAAAAGAAGAAAGAGAGAAAAAGTGCACGCAGATTAGGAACTTGAAAGGCTTTTTTAATATTTTTAAGGCCCAAGGTTAGGCTGAGCTTCACTTGTTTTCTGGTATGATGAGTTTCTCCAAACCAGAAAAGGATCAGGAAAAGATTGATGAGGGAAAAAACGATTGCAAATTGGAAAGGTGTAGCAAACCCGAAGCGAGAAAGCGTCCCTCCAAAAAAAGGGCCTACAGTAAACCCAATACCGCCTGCCATGCTGGCCAGTCCAAAATTTTTTGCTTTCTCATCCATTTTGCTGATATCGGCAATGCTGGCGAAGACAACCGCAGCATTTCCAGCCCCAATTCCCACAATGGATCTTCCCAAGAGAAGTAGCGCAAGACTTTCCACCCAAACACCGACAGTGCTGAGGATATAGCCACCTATCATGATGAGCAAAGAATTGACCAAAAGAGGTTTTCTCCCTTTTTGATCGGAGAGAGTTCCTACGATGGGAGAGCTTAGGAATTGCGCCAAAGGGCTAGCTGCTAAAAGAACGCCAAGCCAAGTTCCTCTGACAACGGAAGTGGTTTCTACAGAAAAAAATTGAGACCCTTCATGAAAGATCATCGAGGAAAACATTGGATAAACCAGTCCAATGCTCATCCAGTCCAAAAAAACGGTGAGAAGTAGAATAAAAAGCGAGAATCTATTGCTATTTGTTTTAATGACCATCTAGATATACCCAACGTGACTGAAAATTTGGTTTAGGACCAAAACGAAAGCTCCCGCGATTGGCGCGATCGAATCGTCGCCCCTATTAGAAATAGGGGCTAGATTCGATCGTCCAATCCCGGGGCTTTGGCTCGGTCTTAAATCCAAATTTTCAATCACGTTGG
>Ga0070741_10018309_pt1 | contig 11360 bp, 10 predicted proteins | sample Coa_R1_4_FD_66440 | JGI IMG/M metagenome (GOLD analysis project Ga0070741, IMG submission 66440) | Surface soil microbial communities from Centralia Pennsylvania, which are recovering from an underground coalmine fire - Coalmine... | ecosystem: Environmental > Terrestrial > Soil > Unclassified ...
ATGATCACCGGTATCGTGCCGTCCGCTTTGGGGCCAATGTCGAGCAGAAGGTTGCCGCCACGGCTCACGGTATCCACCAGTATCATCACCAGTTCGCGTCCGCTGTGATAAATGTGGACATCCTCGGCGCGGTTGTAGCCATAGCTCACGCCCATGCCGCGGTTTTCCTCCCAGGGATGGTCAATGCCGGCCATGCCGGCCGTGTATTCGGTCGTCCAGTAACCGCCGTGTTTGTGGCGGGTATCACTTCCCCAGCGGTCGTTGATTACGACCTCGTCTTTGACGGGAGATTCATTGAATAGCCAGGCGAGCAGTTCCGGGCTGCGCCACTGCTCAGAGGTCATTTCCCATTCGCCATCGCTGAAAATGAGCGAGGGTTTGTAATGCGTGACCAGGTCTTTGAACTGAGGAAACATGTGCTGGCTCACGTAGCGGGGCTTGTCGTAAAGCCACATGGGGTTGTACCACTCGTAAAGCGAGTAGTAGAAACCCATACGCAGTCCTTTGCGCCGAACAGCATCGGCAAGATCTCCGGCCAGGTCGCGATGGGGACCAATCTCCGCCGCGTTCCATGGACGTCGCCAGGTCTCGGAAGCCTGCTGGCTGGGCCACAACGCAAAGCCCTCATGATGCTTCGCGGTCAGCACCACATATTTCGCCCCGGAGCGGGCGAAGATCTCCGCCCACTGGTCCGGATTGAACAATTCGGCCTTGAACTGGGGCGCGAAGGCCTGATAGGGAAAGTCTTGGCCATACGTCCTCTTGTGAAATTCCCAGGTGCCTTTCTGGACTTCGTCCGCCTTGGGGTCATCTTTGCCACGAGTCATTGCGTTCCAGTACCACTCGGCGTAAGCAAGCTTTCCCGGCAATACCGGGGCATAAGCCGGGACAGAGTACGTGCCCCAATGGATGAAGATGCCGAACTTCGCGCCGCTGAACCAGGCCGGCGTAGGGCGCTTGTCAATGGATTCCCAGGTGGGCTCAAAGCTTTGTGCGCTCACGCAGCCCGCCAGCAGAAGCAATGCCATCAGCCGTTGTCTCACGATGCCCCCTTCCCAGTCAGATTCTAAGCGCCGGCGGCCATTGAGATCATTGCGCACCCGGGCGCCTGTAGGCGTACAGGACGGCCAGTAAGGGCGGCGCGACCAGCACGCCCCAAAACGGCCAAAGAACTCCAAGCACTATCGGCGCCAGGATGGAAGCCCAGATGGGGACCTTCGCAGTCCGTTTCATGATGTAAGGCTGGAGCAGCAGCCCATCCGTGGCGGCGACGATTGCATACAGAATCAGCACTCCCAATGGGTGCTCCCAGTCTCTCCAGGCGATGGAAGCCGCGAGCAGCGGCCCGATCAGCCCCAGAATGGGTCCAAGATGCGGCACCATCTGCAGCACGGCCGCCAGCGCTGCCCAAAGCGGGGCCAGGGGAACATGCATAAGGTACAGGCCGATCAGCCACAAGACGCCCACTGCGAGCGAGTCCTGGACCTGGGCGATAAACCAGTTCCGGAGCGCGCCCCCAATCGTGCGCAGATGTTCCCGAAGATCTATGTTCCCTCCGCCGGAACTACATGGTACGCCCCTGCGGCCCCAAGCTATTTAGGGGTGCGAATTCAGTAATGCTACGGATGCCCTCTTGCGCGCCGCAATCATCAGAATGTCAAACAACTGGATTGAGGTAAGTACAAGTGGTTCAGGTTGAATTCATAGAGTTCCTGGCAATGGCTACACTGTTGTACGTTCTTGTGATGATGATTCGATAGCCAGCGGAAACCCGGGTCGCGGGGGAAGTCGCGACGGATCCGCGGTGCCGCGCCGGGCGCCGGAAGACCGGGACCGTAGCCAAATGCTTTCAGGTGGGATCCGCCCTCTGGCGCCACGCACTCACGCGCAGTCGTTTCGTACCCGGCAAAGGCCGAAGTCCGATTCAGATGGGGCGCACCAGGCCGCGCTGCGTGGCTTTGGTGTTTCTGACGAGCGCCAGCACAAGAAGCGTTCCGCACAGGGGAATCAGTCCGGCCACGATCATGATCGGATCAAAAGCATGTGTAGCTGTACTCTGCCGCAGGTCCGAGTAGTGGCCGACCAGTTCGAACGCGATGATTGTGCCGATGCCGGCCGCCGTCCCGCTCATTCCGCTGACGCTGGCGACCGATCCGCTCTCGTAGAGATCTGAAGGCAACACATTGGCGATAGTGCTGAAGGATGCATAGGAGAATGTAGCCAGCGCAAACAGCGTGGTGATCGCCAGCAAGTTTGTCGTGAGGACCGTCGGGATCAGCAGCATGACGCCGATTCCGCCGAAAATGACCACTGCCTTTCTGGCTCGTCCGAGCGGCCAGCCGCGCTTGATGAGCCGTCCGGATGCCCAGCCGCCGAAGAAATTTCCCAGGTCCGCAGCGATGAAGGGGACCCATACGGCAAGAAATCCGCTGCGCAGGTCAATGCCTTTAGCCACCAGATAGATGGGAAACCAGTCAGTCACAAAAAACCAGACCGGGTCAGTCAGAGCGCGGGCAGCAATCACTCCCCAGGTCTGCGGCAACTTGAGCAGGCTGGCCCAGGGCAGCGGGGGAGCTTTGGAAGCATCAAGGCCGCCCTTGTCGGAAGCGATCAGATTTCGCTCTGCCGGCGAAATTCGCGGATGGGATTCGGGCGGGTGATAGACCCTGCGCCACAGAATGATCCAGAGGAATCCGAGCAGACCAGGAATGGCGACCGCCGGACGCCATCCCCAGCGGAAATAAATGGAGAGGACGATGAAAGGGGCGATGGCGCCGCCGACAGAGGAGCCGCTGTCGAAGAACGCCGTCGCCAGGCCGCGCTCCTGCCTGGGAAACCATTCCGCGACGGCCTTGGTTGCGGCCGGCCAGTTGGGCGATTCCCCAGCTCCAAGGAGAAACCGGAACAGGCCAAAACTGTAGAAACCGCTGGCAAGCGGCGTCAGCACAGAAACCACGGAATACCAGGCAACCGTCAGGCTCAGCCCCCGGCGCGTGCCGATGCGGTCCATCAGGCGTCCGAGCAGTGTCTGTCCGATCGAATATGCCGCCCGGAACGCGATCACGAGGTAGGCGTAATCAGTGTTCGACCAGTGGTACTGAATCTTCAGGTACGGCGCTAGCAGGGACAGAGTCTGGCGGTCGAGGTAGTTAATGATCGTCGAGGCAAACAGGACCGCGGCAATCCACCAGCGCAGGTGGGGGATTGCGCGCCGGTCAGAGACGGAAGTGACAGCGGGATTCATATTGAGGGACGCGGAAATTGCGCCGTCAGTGTCCGGATTGACGTATCAGTGTTTCCGCTCCTCCAGCAACGTAAGCCGGGAGAACACATATTCCCACGAAGAGCTGTCCCGAATCTTGTCTGCTGAGCCCGATCCTCGTGAAAACCAGGACTGGCGGATAGTTTCTTCGAGCAAGCAAAAGAAAGCAAACGACAATAAGATACAATTCTGGCTTTCGCGGGGGATCTTATGAGCGCGCCACCGATTCTCAGGCTGGGAGCAGTCAGAGACGTCGCGCAGTTTCTGCAAGAGTTGAAAGTGCGCGGGCTCTCCATTCCCTGCGACGCAACAGTTGCCAGCGGCCCTGATTCGCCGCTGTGCGCTCCGATTCACCGGGACGGGTTCAATATCGGAAACCGCATCGCCATCCAGCCGATGGAAGGCTGGGACGGGACGACCGACGGCAATCCGACGGAGCATACCACACGCCGCTGGCGCCGATTTGGCCAAAGCGGCGCAAAGTTAATTTGGGGCGGAGAGGCCGTCGCGGTCAGCCCGGAAGCCCGCGCCAATCCCAATCAGTTGATGATTGCGCCCCACACCGAAAAAGGCCTGGCACAACTTCGTAACGCTCTGGTCGAAGAGCACCGGCTCACCACCGGCTCCGCAAGCGGACTGTTGATTGGGTTGCAGTTGACCCACTCCGGCCGCTTCTGCCGGCCGCATCGCCACGATCATCCCGAGCCCCTGATCGCGTACCATCATCCGATTCTGGACCGCCGGCTGGGATTATCTGCCGAGTCGCCGCTGCTCAGCGACTCAGAAATCGGCAGAATCATCGAAAGCTTCCATCATGCCGCCGTGGTTGCGCAAAGGTTAGGCTTCGATTTTGTGGACATCAAACATTGCCATGGCTATCTCGGCCACGAGCTCCTGGGGGCGCGGCTTCGCGAGGGAGGCTACGGCGGAAGTCTGGAAAATCGAACACGGTTCCTGCGGGAGATAGTGGAAGGAATTCGCGCCTTGGCGCCTGGACTTGAGATTGGGGTGCGGGTTTCCGCATTTGACCTGGTTCCGTTTCGCCACGATCCCAGCCAGTCTTCCAATGGCAGGCTTGGAGCCGGGATCCCGGAGAACTTTGCCGGCATGCTGCCGTACCACTACGGCTTCGGGATGGACCCGTCGAATCCGGCGAGGATAGACCTGACGGAGAGCTTTCAGTTTATTTCGCTGCTGGAAGAACTCGGCATTCGGCTGGTCAACGTTACTGGCGGCAGTCCTTATTACAGCCCGCATATCCAGAGGCCGGCGCTGTACCCGCCATCGGATGGATACGCGCCGCCGGAAGATCCGCTGGCGGGCGTGGCCCGGCAGATGGAAGCCACTCGCTGCCTGAAGCAGAGATTCCCCCAGCTTATTTTTGCCGGGTCAGCTTACAGCTATTTGCAGGATTTTCTGCCAAACGTCGCACAAGCGGCGGTGCGGCTAGGCTGGGTTGACGCGGTAGGAATCGGCCGCATGGCGCTGACCTATCCCGAAATCCTTTGGGACGCGGTCGAAGGACGGCCGATCCAGCGCAAGCGAATCTGCAGGACCTTCAGCGATTGCACGACCGCACCGCGAAAGGGCCTGCCTTCGGGATGCTATCCGCTGGACAGCTATTACAAGGATTCGGCCCTGGGAGTCAAACTCCAGGCCTTGAAAAAGCAGTGAGGTTTTCTGAATGAGCGCTCAGATGCCCGACCGATGCGAGCGCAGCGCCATCGAAGAATTCGCGCGATTGCGCCGGCCGCAGCGCAAGGTCAAAGGCATTGCCGCGGCCCTGCTGCCGTTCAACACGGATGGCACGATTGCCGTTGAAGCGTACCAGAAACACCTGCTTGCTACCCACCGGGTTGGCCTTCTGAATGCCGTCAATATGGACACCGGCTACGTAAATTTGCTCGATGCTGCAGAGCGGCTCAACGTCTTACGCTGGGCGCGCGAGGGTTTGGGCAATAACGTGCCTTTTGTTGCCGGGGCCTACGTTGAGGATCAGGAAGGTGATCTCGTAAGCCTTTATCGCCGGGAGCTCGATACCATCACCAGCATCGGCGCTGTCCCCATCATCTTTCAGAGCGCGAGACTGCACGGCAAATCCGCTGGCCAGAAGGCCGCCTTGTACCGCGAGGTCTGTCGGGGCTACCCGCAGGTCCTTGCCTTCGAGTTGAGTCCGCGGTTTGCGCCCAGCGGAGAAATCTTCGACGAAAGCACGATTTGCGGCCTGATGGACATTCCTGAGCTCGCCGGTCTGAAGCATTCTTCGCTCGATCGCATCCTGGAACTCAAGCGCCTGGCGCTGCGGGACAAGCATCGTCCCGAATTCCGGATCCTGACCGGAAACGATCTCGCCATCAACATGATCGAGTACGGCTCAGATTACCTGCTGGGACTGGCAACGTTTACTCCCGAGAAATTTGCTGAGCGGGACCGGATGTGGGAAACCGGAGCCGCCTCGTATTACGAGCTTTCAGATGCGCTGCAATTCCTCGGAAACGTCGCTTTTCGCGATCCGCTTCCGGCGTACAAGCATTCCGCTGCCGTGTTCTTGCATCTGAGCGGACGCATACCCACAGACCTGCCGCACCCCAGGAACCCGCGCCGGCCTGCGTGGGAGCGGGAAATCCTTGCTGATTGCATGCGGCGGCTGTGATGCCTGGAAGGTTCTATTTTTTCGTTCTTCTTTTCGTTCTTCACCAGCTTCAGTAATCCAAATCGCTCCGGAACATGAAACGTCTCGGACCGTGGGGCCTGCCAGGCCAGGTCCTGACGTGTGGAAGGCGGACCCTGGCTGCGAAAGAGATTCACCCGCAGGATGTTCCCGGCGGCGGGCGGACGCGAGTCAATTGCGGAGTAGGGAATTCGCATGGCCCCGTACCAGATGTGGGCAGCCCGATCAATCCGCGCCGAAACTTCAAACCCCGAGTTCCACGTCCAGCCTTCCTCGTGGTGCGGGTTGTGGAGATTGACGTCGAGATCAATCCACTCGCCTTGTGGCGAGATCTCGAATTCGCGATATCGCTTGATGTCCTTGAAGTCAGCGCCGGCAAACACTTCGGCCACGTCCCAGTTCCAAAGCTGATTGGTCTCGGTCGAGGTCTGCGGGTTGGGCTTGAGGTTCAGCTCTTCATAGGGGCAGATAAACAAGAAGTACAGATTTTTCCTGGTCCAGCGGGTGCGGACTTCGGTGCGGTACCTCGGGACGCGCCTGCCATAGCGATCGCGCTCGATGCGCACGGACATCGCGCCTCGCCAGAACCCAGAGGATGAGTCCGTATTGAGGTCCGGGTCGGTATCGGAGAAGACACTCTGGATGGTGGGTGTCGCGGCCGCAGCCAGGCCGGTACATGCAAACCAGAGGGCCAGAAGTCTAAGCAAGCCATTCATCCAGGTGCTCCTTCACGAATTCGTCGTCCTGCAGCTGGGGGTATGCGCGGCACACCCGGTCAATCTCGTCGAGCTGGCCGGGGGAAAGATCTTCGGCGGGATCGAGGCACCACCGCCCCGCTAGCAGTCCCTGGCGGCGCAGGACTTCGTGGATGCCGGGAATGCATCCGCGGAAATCGTGGGCGGGATCGAAGATCGCGGCATTGGCGTCCGTCAGCTGATGGGCCAGGGTGATCAGGTCCGTCGGGACGCCTTGAGCAACACGCTTGACCCGTTCCAGGTGGCAAGCCGCTGTTTTTGTCCACACCGCCCATTGTCCCAGCAGACCACCGGCAAAACGGACCCGGTCCTCACCGAAGTCGAATTCGGTAAGCAGATCAAGAATGATGTGATCGTCGTTTCCGGTGTAGAGAGCGATGTCGCGGCCACGGCCGGAGTCTGCAACTGCTCGCGCGACGTCGAGGGTCTGATAGCGATTGAAGGGGGCGATTTTGATCGCGACCAGATTTTCGATTTCCGCGAGCTCGCGCCAGAACGCGTAAGGCAAAACGCAGCCCCCAACCCTGCTCTGCAAATAGAAGCCCATGATGGGGAGGATGGAAGCAACAGCTCGGGCATGAGCGAGCAGGGCGGCGATTGGCGCGTCACGCAGGTCCGATAGACTGAGAAGCGCCGCGTCGTATCCCAAACGATGCGCAAGCTCTGCCTCCTGAAGGGCCTGGCGCTGTTTGCCGCAGACGCCCGCAATCTTCACCACGTCTCTTCTGCGTGTCTCCTCAATTGCCAGCTCCAGCACCGGGCGCAGAAGAGCGTGCTTCGGATCACGAATCGCAAACTGCGTGGTGTGGACGCCGATGGCGAGGCCTCCTGCTCCGGCGGCCAGGTAGTAGCGGGTGAGAGCGCGCTGGCGGCGCTCATCGAGTTTGCGTTCCGCGGTCAGGGCCAGCGGATGCGCGGGAATTACAAGCCCCGAAAGCAGTCGTTCGCGTACGTTCATCAGAATTGTCCGTCCCGGGTGGCGAAGTGGGTCGGCTTCTCCAGCGTGGGCCCCCCATTCATCACCCAATCCGCAACCCAGTCCACGACCTGCATAGCAGTAACGCTGGGACAGCCAAGGAGCTCGTGGGCCTTGCCGGCGTCGCTCAGCAACGCCGTGTCGCTCTCCTCAAGGGTAAAGACCGGCTGAATTCCGAAACGCCGGCCGAACTCTTCTGCGATCTGGCGCACAGACAGAATCTCCGGTCCCGTGATGTTCAAGACCAGCGGCGGCGACTGGCAGTGGGGAAACGAGCGCAGACAGCAGGAATTCGCGTCGCCCTGCCAGATTACATTCACGAATCCCATGCGCAGGTCGAGAGGACGCCGGCGAAAAACCGATAGAGCAATATCGAGAAGCACGCCGTAGCGGAGTTCGACGGCATAGTTCAGTCGCAGAATTGCAACCGGAGTGCCCCAGCGATGCGACCCGTATTCGAACATGCGCTCGCGGCCAAGCGCCGATTGCGCGTACTCACCCTGGGGTGCGACGGGATCGGATTCGCGCGCTCCGCCGTGGCGGACAGCTGCCAGAGGATAGACGTTGCCGGTGGAAAATGCGACGATGCGCGAGCCACGGTAACGTTCGGCGACCAGGCCAGGAAGAAACGTGTTCATGGCCCAGGTGAGGTGCTCGGCGCCGGCGGTCCCGAACTTGCGCGCGGCCATGAAAATGACGTTTCTGGCGTCGGGCAGGGTGGCGAGCGCTCCCGGCTCAAGCAGATCGCAGCGGATGGTCTCGATTCCCCGGCCTGAGAGCTGAGCTCGCAGGCCCTCGCCGGCGAATCGCGATACTGCAATGATCCTCCGCTTCACGCCCGCCTCATCCGAAGCGCGGCGCGCCAGATGGGCCAGGCTGGGGCCCATCTTCCCGCCTGCGCCGAGAATGAGAATGTCGCCCTCGATCTCCGCCATGGCGGAAGTGTCGGCGGCAGCAGGGCGCGAAAGCCGCTCTTCGAGTTCTGCGAGTGTTCTGATCGTTGACATTCAACCCAGCTCAAAACCCGCAAGCGCATAGACCATGTCGTCGCGTCCGTTCAGGGGCTTGCCGCGGTACATGCGCGTCAGATGCCGTTGCGGAGCGAAGCCCAGCTCCGAAGCAAGAGCCGTGGCCCCCTGGTTGGAGGGCAGGAGGTCCCAGCACCAGCTTGTGCTATGTGTGGCGAGACAGCCGGTAATCAGCTCCCGAGCAGCTTCCCGTGTGGAGGCCACACACGGCCCCAGATAGGCAGTCACGCGTCCAGCCCTGGCGAACAGGAAGGCATTCGATCTGGAGCTTACCTGGCAGCGCCCGGAAAGCTTCTGCAGCAATGGCCAGCGATCGGCGCCGAAGGCCTCGATGTCCAAACCACGCCAATTCTCGTCGCACCGGCCGTGCCCGCTGCGAATGCAGGATTTGTCGTCTCCCGGCCGGACCCATCGCATGACTGGTTGCTCTGCACTGAACCCAAATCGTTCGTAGATCGGCCTTCCCAGTTCCGTCGCGTCCAGCTTGATGGTTTCAATTGCGGAGGAATCGGCATATTCCAGCACATGCCTGAGCAACCGGCTGGCGAACCCACGGCCCCGGTAATCGGGATGGGTCAGCACCATTCCAATCCAGGCGAGCCGGCGTCCATAACTCAGGAGCGTTGTGGTGGAAACCAGCTTGCCTTCGACCTCCAGCGCAAAGCAGCCCGCGGGAGCGAGTCCCATCAGCATGCGCCAGTCCTCCGCAGTCTGTTTCCATCCCGCGAGGGTCGAGAGTTCAACCGCCGCAGGGAGATCGTCGTTGCGCATCAGGCGCAGCTGCCTGGCCGGGATTTGCGTCGCATTCACTCGTCTTGAAAATTGTTGCGGAACCATCGGGCAAAGTGAGGAACCGCGATCTCGGGATCCGCCAGTTCCGGGTGCCACTTCTTTTCCCACTCAAACGAGACAAACCCGTCATATCGTCGCTGGGCAAGATGGCAAATGATTTCGCGCAGCGGGAACTGGCCCTCACCGCTCAGGACTGGTTTCCACACCCCCTCAGCGCATGTCAGGTCCTTCAGGTGCACGTGGCGGATTTCGCTTCCGAGTACCCCGGCCGCGCCGAGCGGTTCCTCGTTTGCGTCAGTAAAGGCGTTGGCCGGGTCCCACACCACCCCAAGGTCGTTGCGCCCGGCTTCCTCCAGAATTCCGAGGATCTCCGCGGACGAGGCGAAGTCTCCGTGGGTTTCCAGCCAGACCTCGACGCGCCCGCCGGCTATTCTTTCGGCCAATTGGCGAATCCCGTCCCCTATCCACATTCGGGTCGAAGCGCGGTCGGCGTCAGGTTGAATTTTGTCACCGAAGACGCGGATGCCGGGCGCATCCAGCGCTGCGGCAAGTTCAGCCATGCGCACGCCTTCCTCGATCCAAAAGGCCCGCTCCTTCGGATCGGGAGAGTGGAAACGGCAGCTTGTATCGACGCATGCCACGGATATCCCAAGATCACTAAACATGCGACGCGCTGCCTGCAGCGCTGTTCCCTGGAATACAGACAGTTTCCAAAGCGAGTCTTCTCCTTCAAGGAAGCGCAGTTCGAGGCCGTCGTAACCGGCCCCGGCCGCAGTCTCCGCGGCCTGGTCGAGCTTCCAATTGGGACAGGCCAGAGTTGAGAAGGAGATCTTCATCAGGTCATCCGCTCCAGCATTGCTTTGGTGACGCGGTTTTGCACTGGCCTGCCGTGAAAAAAGCTCTCCAGATCATCCATTACAGTTTCGGCGATCGCTTGCCGCACGTGGCGGCCGCTGCCCGCGATATGCGGAGTCACTATCGCTCCACGCAATTTGCGCAGCGGATGCCGGCTGGGTAGCGGCTCTTCGGGATCGGTGACATCCAGAGCACAGCGCAGGCGTCCGCGACGGACTTCAGCCGTCAACGCGGCGAGATCCAGCAACCCGCCGCGCGCAATGTTGATCACCGCTGCTCCGGCTGGGAGTGAGGAAAGCGCCCTGCGGTCCAGGAGTCCCCGAGTGCGCTCGGTGAGGGCGGCAGTCAGCACTAGGAACTCCGCGCGGCGCAGCAAAGCCTGCAAAGGCCGGAACTCGACGGGATAGCTTCCGGCCAGCGAACGCGGCGCGTAGCGATCGTAAACAATCCAGCGCAGGTCGAAGCCGCGCAGCAGATCTACCAGCGCCCGGCCCACGCGGCCGAAACCAATCATGCAAACCTGGCGGCCGAAGAGGCGTTCCTTGGTGCCATGAATGTGGGTCTCGAGATAAATCTTGTTCGAGGGTCTGCGAAGCTGGTTCCGATAATGGTCCACATCGCGGGCGCAGTAGAGCAGAAACGCGGCGCCAAGCTCGGCCGTGGCCCGCGCCATAGGTCCCGGAGCGTTGGAGATGGTGAATTTTTCGAAGAGAGGTCTGGCAAAACGCTTCTTTACCTCGCCGCCACAGTGTGCAATGAGGCGAAGCTTCGGCGCCAGCCGAGGCAAGTCTGAGGTGAACGAGGGGCTGTCCCAGGTTGTTATAAGAGCCTGGGCCGTTGCCAGCTTGCGGCACAGGCTTGCACTGAGCTCCCGAGCGCCGTCGAGTTGCCAGTCAGAAATGCGGCCCAACCGGGCCTGCTGAGCGGGCGAAAAAAAAGATTCGAACAACTTGCGTCCTGCGGAAATGACCACCCTGGGCCGCATGGCCGCCACAGTTTAGCATCCCTTGCTCCTGCGAAT
>Ga0070741_10018310_pt1 | contig 11359 bp, 11 predicted proteins | sample Coa_R1_4_FD_66440 | JGI IMG/M metagenome (GOLD analysis project Ga0070741, IMG submission 66440) | Surface soil microbial communities from Centralia Pennsylvania, which are recovering from an underground coalmine fire - Coalmine... | ecosystem: Environmental > Terrestrial > Soil > Unclassified ...
GGAGAAGAGCGCGCCCTCGGCGTAGAAGGCGAGATGCCCGGGTGAGTGCCCGGGTACGCGGGTCGTCTGGAACGAGATCCCGGCCAGCTCGACCGTCTCGTCACCAGTGAGCGGGTGCTCGGCCTCCCACGGGCGGATGCGCATCCCCGCGTAGTAGGCCTCGGGGTTCGCGAGCACCTGAGCTTCCGTGTCGGAGACGTAGACCGGAGCGCCGGTCGCCTCGGCCAGGTCGGCGACGGCGCCGATGTGGTCGTAGTGCGTGTGGGTGATCAGGATGCCCGGGACGCCGACTCCCATCCGCGCGAGCTCGAGCCGGAGCGTGGTCGCGTCGTCGCCGGGATCGACGACCACGGCCTCCGGCGCCCCCCGCTCCGTCCGGACGACGTAGCAGTTGGTCGCGACGGAGCCGAGCTCGTAGCGATCGACGACGAGGGCCATGTCGGGATCGAGTCTAGTCGCGCGTCTTCGCGCGAACCGCGCTCGCTCGGGTTCGGCGGCGAAGAAGCCGGGTAGGGTGCCGGTCGTGCAGAGCTGGGACCTGAGTGCGATCGAGACGCCCGGGGGGAGCCGCTCGCCCGTCGTCCTCTTCTCCGACGAGCACGCCCGGGCGGTGCTGATCGGCCTCGAGGCCGGGCAGGAGCTCGGCGAGCACGAGGTGAAGGAGCATGCGTTCGTGGTCGTCGTCGAGGGCGAGGTGCAGGTCGAGGCCGACGGCCGTTCGGTCGCCGCCGGCCCGGGCACGCTCGTCTCGTTCGAGCGGGAGGAGCGGCACGCCGTCTCGTCCGCCGGCGGCGCCCGCCTGCTGCTCGTGCTCGCGCCCTGGCCGGGGCCGGGGCACTACCGCGACGGTTAGCGGGCGCGTGGCCTGCGTTCGCGCGGCGGCAGCGGGTCGCCGATCCGCTTCCGGTACTGCCGGTACATCAGCGTGTCCATGTAGTAGCTGAACGGCAGGAAGAGGACGAGCAGGACGGCGAGCTGGACGACCACCGTCGCCGCGCTCGCGTCCTTCGGCTTCAGGAAGTAGATGACGAGCAGCATCACCGGCGCGAAGATCGCGGCGCGGCGGAAGACCCGCTGCCACGAGGGCGGGTCGATCTTCCGGCCGGCTCGCGCACCGGACGCGCGGGCGCGCTGGCCGGGCTTCTTCGCCGCCGCGGCCTTCGCGGCTCGCGGCTTCGCCGGCGACGGGCCGGCCGTCGCCTCTTCACCCGGCTCGACGTCGACCTCGTTGCCGACGTCGTCGACGTAGACGTACTCGTACTCGTGCCGCCGTTCCTTAGCCTGCCGGCGGCGCTGCTTGCGAGTTGGCACGGCGTCTAGCCTAGCTCCGGCCTCTCGCCTCCGAGCACCACGGCCGCGACGTGGTCGTGGCCGAGGTGGTACGCGAGGTAGCGCCAATCGGGCGCGTCGAGCAGGACGAGGTCGGCGTCGTAGCCCGGCGCGATGCGGCCCTTGCGGTCGGCGCGGTCAAGGACGTGGGCGGCGTTGACCGTGACCGCGCAGAGCGCCTCCGCGGGGCCGAGGTGAAGCTGCGTCGCCGCCAGCGAGCACACGAGCGGCAGGCTCTCGGTGAACGCGCTGCCGGGGTTGAAGTCGGTGGCGAGAGCGACCGCTGCGCCCGCGTCGACGAGCGCGCGCGCCGGCGGCATCGGCCGGTCGAGGAAGAGCGCGCTCGCCGGCAGGAGCACGCCCGTAACGTCGCTGCGGGCCAGCGCGGCGACGCCGTCCGTTGTCGTCGCCTCGAGATGGTCGATCGAGCGTGCGCGGAGCTCGATCGCCAGCGGGACGGCCCCGAGCTCGCTGAACTGGTCGCCGTGGAGCCGGAGCGTCAGGCCGGCGTCGCGCGCGGCCGCGAGGTAGCGGCGGGCCTGGTCGACCCCGAACGCACCGCGCTCGACGAAGACGTCGGCCGCCTCGGCGAGCGCCGCCGCCTGCGGGAGCACCTCCGTGAGCGCGAAGTCGGTATAGGCGTCGGCGTCGTCGAACTCCGGCGGGACGGCGTGCGCGCCGAGCCAGGTCGGGACGCCGCCCGCGGCGCGGATCGCACGCAGCTGGGCCAGCTCGGTGTCGCGGTCGAGCCCGTACCCGGACTTCGCCTCGAACGTCGTCGTCCCGGCGCGCAGCATCCAGCGGCGGTGCCGCTCGACCGCTGCGGCGAGCGCGTCCTCGCCGGCCGCGCGCGTCGCGCGTACCGTCGAGAGGATGCCGCCGCCGCCCGCATGGAGCTCCTCGTACGTCGCGCCGGCGGCGCGGAGCGCGAACTCCTCGACGCGGTCGCCGGCAAAGCAGGCGTGCGTGTGGCAGTCGACGAGCCCGGGGATCGCGACCAGGCCACGGCCGTCGAGCTCATCGACGTCACCGAGGGCGGCAGGAAGATCGTGCATGCGGCCGGTGCCGGCGACGCGCCCGTCCTGGCACAGGACGTATGCGTCTTCGGTCACGTCGAGCTCGCCGAGCGCGCGCCCACGCAGAGGGGCGCCCGTGCCGGCGGGCGTGACGAGCTGCGCGAGGTCCCGGACGAGGAGGCGGCTCAACGTCAGGGCAAGCCCGGATCGTCGGGCCGCTCTCGCCGCCAGCGCGGGAACCGTGCGTACGCCTGCTTCGGGTCGTCGGTCTCGACCTCGACGCCGGCTCCGTGCTTCTGGGCGAGCGCCGAGACCGGATACCTCACGCGCTCGTCCGCGCGTGAGCCGACCATCAGGATCGCGCACGGGCCGCTTCCCGAGCCGACGACCACGTGCTCCGTCCACTTCGGGAAGTGGACGAAGTCCCACGCCCGCAGGCGCCGCTCCTCTCCCTCGACCAGGAGCAGGCACTCGCCGGAGAGGACGAGGAAGTCCTCCTGCGCGGCCTCGCCGTGGTACATGCAGTTCGGCTGACCGGGCCAGACGACGTGGATGTTGATCCCGTACTCCGCGAATCGCGCTTCGGGTACGTCGTCGGTGCCCTCGAACTGGCACGTGGCGCCGAAGGCGTCGTTCCGGTACCAGGCGGCGTCGGCGACGTTGACGACGAACCAGCCCGCGGTCGCGGGCTCGAGGCCGCTCTCGGTCTCCCTCAGTCGAGCCTCCTCGGTCATCGGCCTTCCAGGCCCGGGAGGTCGAGGCCGTGCCGCTCGGCGTGCTCGATCGCCTCGGCGTAGCCGGCGTCGGCGTGGCGCATGACACCTGTGCCGGGATCGGTGGTGAGCACCCGCTCGAGCCGTTCGGCGGCGTCGTCGGTGCCGTCGGCGACGACGACCATCCCCGCGTGGATCGAGTTGCCGATCCCGACGCCGCCGCCGTGGTGGACGCTGACCCACGTCGCGCCGGCGGCAACGTTCAGCAGCGCGTTCAGGATCGGCCAGTCGGCGATCGCGTCGGAGCCGTCGGCCATCGCCTCGGTCTCCCGGTAAGGGGACGCAACCGAACCCGAGTCGAGATGGTCGCGGCCGATCACCACCGGCGCCTTGACTCGACCGGAGCGAACGAGCTCGTTGATCGCGAGGCCGGCACGGGCCCGGTCGCCGTACCCGAGCCAGCAGATCCGCGCGGGCAGCCCCTGGAATGCAACCCGCTCGGGTGCCAGCTCGAGCCAGCGCTGGAGGATCCCGTCCTCCGGGAACAGCTCCTGCAGCGCCTCGTCGATCGCGGCGATGTCTGCCGGGTCGCCCGACAGCGCCGCCCACCGGAACGGCCCGATCCCGCGGCAGAAGAGCGGCCGGATATAGGCCGGGACGAAGCCCGGGTATGTGAACGCATCCTCGACGCCCGCCTCTAAGGCCTCACCTCGCAGATTGTTGCCATAGTCGAAAACATAGCTGCCGGCGCGGACGTACTCGAGCAGCGCTCGCACGTGCGTCGCAATCGATTCACGGGCTCGTTTCAGATACGTCACAGGGTCGGCCGCGCGCAGCTCCGCGGCGGCGTCGACGTCGAGGCCGACGGGCACGTAGCCGTTCAGCGGGTCGTGGGCCGCCGTCTGATCGGTGACGAGGTCGAAGTGCTCACCTCGGCGCGCGAGCTCGGGCACGACCTCGGCGGCGTTTCCGAGGAGGCCGACCGAGAGGCCGCGGCCGTCGCGCTGCGCGGCCCGCACCCTCGCGAGCGCATCGTCGAGCGAGCCCGCCGCCTCGTCCAGGTAGCGCGTCTCGAGGCGCCGCTCGATCCGGGCGCGATCCACCTCGACGCAGAGGATCGCCCCGTTCAGCATCGTCGCCGCGAGCGGCTGGGCGCCGCCCATGCCGCCGAGCCCGGCGGTCAGGATCGCCCGGCCGGCGAGATCCGCCGATCCGAAGTGCTGCGCGGCAGCGGCGGCGAAGGTCTGATACGTCCCCTGCAGGATCCCCTGCGTACCGATGTAGATCCAGCTGCCCGCGGTCATCTGGCCGAACATCGTCAGGCCGAGCGCCTCGAGTCGCCGGAACTCGTCCCAGGCCGCCCACTTCGGGACGAGCAGCGCGTTCGCGATCAGCACGCGGGGCGCTCCCGGATGCGTACGGAAGACGCCGACCGGCTTGCCGCTCTGGACGAGCAGGGTCTCGTCCTCCCCGAGCCGGATCAGCGTGCGCACGATCGCCTTCAGGGCGTCGTGGCTGCGCGCGGCCCGGCCGGAGCCGCCGTACACGATCAGCTCCTCCGGCCGCTCCGCCACCTCGCGGTCGAGGTTGTTGAGGAGCATCCGCAGCGGCGCCTCCGTCGACCAGGAACGCGCCGAGAGCTCGCTGCCGCGCGGCGCGCGGATCGACGACAGGTCGCCGCAGAGCGAGTCGATCGTCGCCGCCAGCGTCTCGGTCGCGCTCACCGCAGCACCCCCACCTCGTCCTCGACGGCCGCGACGAGCGAGCCGTCGCGGATTGCCGCCGCGACCGCGTCGATCTCGCCGCCGAGCGGGCGGTCGTCGGTGAGGCGCGGCGAGAGCTCCCGCACGAAAGCGCGCGCTGCTGCCACCCCGCGTCCCGGCTCCAGCGGCGCGAGAAACTCGACGCCCTGCACGCCGGCGAGCAGCTCGATCGCCACCGCCCACTCGGCGTTGGCCAGCACCTGCCACGCCTTCAGCCCGGCCGCGTTCCCCATCGAGACGTGGTCCTCCTGGCCCGCGCTCGTCGGGATCGAGTCGACGCTCGCCGGGTGCGCGAGCACCTTGTTCTCGCTGACGAGCGATGCGGCGACGTACTGGGGGATCATGAAGCCGGAGTTCAGCCCGCCGTCCGTCGTCAGGAACGGCGGCAGCCCGCCCGACAGGCTCGGGTTGACGAGCCGCTCGATCCGGCGCTCGGCGATGTTCGCGACCTCCGCCACCGCCATCGCCAGCGCGTCGAGCGCGAAGGCGAGCGGCTGCCCGTGGAAGTTGCCGTTCGAGACGAGCAGGTCGTCCTCGACGAGGACGAGCGGGTTGTCGGTCGCCGCGTTCAGCTCGACCGACACCGTGTAGCCGACGTAGTCGAGCAGGTCGCGGGCGGCGCCGTGCACCTGAGGCGCACAGCGCAGCGAGTAGGCGTCCTGCACCTTGTCGCACCAGCGGTGCGCCTCGTTGATCGCCGAGCCCTCGAGCAGGAGGAGCACGTTCGCGGCCGAGTCCTGCTGGCCGCGCAACGGCCGGAGCGCGTGCACCTGCGGGATGAAGGACGAGCGGGAGCCCTGGACCGCTTCGAGCGTCACGGCGCAGGCGAGGTCCGCGGCCTTCGCGAGGCGGCGCGCGCGTACGAGCCCGAGCGCTCCGAACGCGGCCATGAACTGCGTCCCGTTGACGAGCGACAGTCCCTCCTTCGCGAGCAGCGTCGTCGGCTCCAGACCCGCACGCTCGAGCGCGTCGCGCCCCAGCAGCCGCTCGCCGTCGAACCACGCCTCCCCCTCGCCGACGAGCGGGAGGGCGAGGTGCGCGAGCGGGGCGAGGTCTCCGCTCGCGCCGACCGAGCCGCGGCTGGGCACGACCGGAAGCACCCCGCGGTCGAGGCACTCGAGCAGCAGCTCGACGAGCTCGGGCCGCGCCCCCGAGCGCCCCTTCGCGAGCGCGTTCGCGCGCAGCAGCATCGCCGCCCGCACGACCTCGTCCGGGTACGCCTCGCCGACCCCGCAGGCGTGGCTGCGCAGCAGCCGGAGCTGCAGCTCCTCCGTCAGCTCCTCGGGAATAGTCTGCGAGACGAAGCGGCCGAAGCCCGTGTTGACGCCGTAGGTGTGCTCGCTGCGGCCGTGCGCGGCGCGGTCGACGACGGCCCGCGCCGCCTCCATCCGGTCGCGCGCGGCATCCGCGAGCGTGGCCCGCGCGCCCTCGACGGCGACCGCCCACACGTCCTCGATCGTCAGGTCGTCGCCCGTCAGGGCGCGATGCGCGATCACGCGGCGAGTCTAGCTCCGGCCGTCCGGTATGGATTCGGCGTGGCCGACCCCGTGACCGCGGTTCCGGAAGAGGGCCGCGGGCTCGCTCCTGCTCCGCCCGCGCCGGCGCCGGGGCTGCTGAGGCGGCACGACTTCCGCAGCCTCTTCCTCGCGATCTCCGCCAGCGAGCTCGGCGACGCGCTCCAGTACATCGCCTTGATGTGGGTCGCGCTGCGGACCGGCGGAACCTGGATCGCCGGCGTGCCGACGCTCGTGCGCGACCACCTCCACGGAGGCGCCGGCGCGTTCTCGATCGTGATGGTCGGCTAGGCACGACCGCCGCGCTCCGGCTCAGCCCTCGTCCAGCAGCCTGAGCTCGAGCACCCGCGTGACGTCGAACCCGTCGATGCGGAGCATCGCGCCCGCGGCCGCAGCTGCGGCGCCGGCCGGCATCAGCCCGACGAGCTCCGAGCCGAGCACCTCCACCCCGCGCGCGGCCGCCTCCTCGGAGACGCGACCGACGATCTCGTGCAGCGCGGCCGCCTCCCAGTCCTCGACGTTCATGCTCACCTGAACCACTCCGGCACGCGGCAGGTCGAGCCCGAGCGCGCGCACGCCCGGGAAGCCGCCGCCGCTCTCCCGGACAGCCGCCGCGATCGCGCGGGCGATCTCGACGTCGTCGCTCGCCAGGTTGACGTTGAAGGCGATCAGCGGGCGGCGAGCGCCGACGAGGACGGCGCCGGCGGCCGGGTCGAGCTTGCTCGGTCCGAAGTCCGGAGCCAGCTCCCCCGCGTCGACGCGCCCCTGCAGCTCCTCCGGGCCGCCGCGCCGAAAGAACGCGGGCCCTCGGCCGGGCGCGCCGTAGAGGAACACCGGCAGCCCGAGCTCGCCGATCCGCGCCGCGACGTCGAGCGCCGCCGTCCGGGCGCGCTCCATGTCCGCGGGGGCGATGGGCACGAGCGGCACGACGTCCGCGGCGCCGACCCGCGGGTGCGCGCCCTCGTGCCGCCGCAGGTCGATTCGCTCCCGCGCGCAGGCGACGGCCGCGACCAGCGCCTCGGCGAGCGCCGCGGCGTCGCCCACGACCGTGAACACCGAGCGGTTGTGGTCGGCGTCGGCGTGCACGTCGAGCAGACGGGCGTGCGCCGAGAGCGCCCGGCCGATCGCGTCGATCGTCCCGCGGTCGCGCCCCTCGGAGAAGTTGGGCACGGACTCGAGCGGGAGCACGTTGCGTACCCTAGACCGGCGGTGAAGGCCTACTACCACGCCCGCGCGCGCGAGTACGACGACTGGTGGCTGCAGCGCGGGCTGTACGAGCCGCGGCGGGATCCAGCGTGGCAGGCGGAGCGCGACCAGGCATTCGCGGCGATCGCCGCGCTGCCGCCGAAGCGGACGCTCGACGTCGCCTGCGGCACGGGGTTCGTCACGCGCCACCTCGCCGGCGAGGTCGTCGGCCTCGACCAGAGCGAGGAGATGATCGGCGTCGCCCGCGAGCAGGCGCCCGCCGCGACGTACGTGCAGGGCGACGCCCTCGCGCTGCCGTTCGAGGACGGCGCGTTCGACCGCGTGTTCACGAGCCACTTCTACGGTCACCTCGAGGAGGACGACCGGCGACGCTTCCTCGCCGAGGCGAGGCGGGTCGCGCCCGAGCTCGTCGTCTTCGACGCCGCGCTGCACGGCGGCGAGCCGCGCTTCGAGTGGCAGGAGCGAGTGCTGAAGAACGGATCGCGCTGGGAGGTCTACAAGCGGTTCTTCACCGGCGATGGGCTGCTCGGCGAGCTCGGCGGCGGCGAGGTCCTGCTCGAGGGCCGCTGGTTCGTGCTCGTGCGCGCGTGACGCGCCGCCGTTCGGCCTACCGGTCGCTCGCGTCGCTGCAGCGCGACAACCGTGTCTGCCGGGCGTGCGTCGAGGCGGGGTACCCGCTCGAGTCGCTGCCGGTGCTCGAGGGCCACGCCGGCCAGCGCGCCTACATCTACGGCCAGGCGCCGGGCGTGATCGAGGGCGCGGAGCGGCGGCCGTGGCGGGGCCGCGCCGGCCAGAACCTCCGTCGCTGGCTCGACCTCGACGAGGACGAGTTCTATGCCACGTTCTACTGCGCGTCCGTCACGCGCTGCTATCCCGGCCGCGCGCCGTCCGGCTCCGGAGACCGCGTGCCGACGCCGCGCGAGCAGGAGCTGTGCCGGTTCTGGTTCGAGTGGGAGCTCCGCCTCCTGCGGCCGGAGCTGATCCTCGCCGTCGGCGGGCTGGCGATCCGGCGCCTGCTCGGCCGCCGCGCCCTCGACGCATGCATCGGCGAGGCCTTCGAGCACGCTGGCGCGGCCGTCGTCCCGCTCCCCCACCCCTCCGGCGTGAGCCGCTGGCTGAACTCTGCGGCGAACCGCGCGCGACTCGACGCCGCGATCGCGCTGGTCCGCGCGCGCCTGTAGCCCGGAACCTCAGGGCTAGACTCGAACGGTGACCCCGGAGTCGCCCCCCTATCGCCAGACCTTCGCCCGTTTGCTCGGTTTTTTGCGGCCGTACCGCGTCTCGCTCGTCGTCTCGATCGTGCTTGCCGTCGGGTCGCAGGCGGCGCAGATCGGCCTGATCTGGGTGACGAAGCGCGTCGTCGACCAGGCGATCCGCCCGCGCGACTCGCACGAGCTCTGGATCTTCGTCTGGACGATCGTCGCGCTCGGGGCGCTGAAGGCGGTGCTGATGGTCGGCCGCCGGCTGATCTCCGGCAAGCAGGCGCTCGGCGTCGAGATGGACATGAGGAACGGCCTGTACGCCCGCCTCGTCCGCCTCTCGTTCGGCTTCTACGACCGCCACCAGACGGGGCAGCTGATGTCGCGCGCGACCGTCGACCTCCAGGGCGTGCGGTTCTTCCTCGGCTACGGCCTGATCTTCTTCTTCCAGAACGTCCTCACCGTCGTCTCGGTGACCGCAGTCCTGTTCTTCGTCGAGTGGCGGCTCGCGCTGATCGCGCTCGCGGTCGTGCCGCTGCTGATCGTGCTCGCGTACCGCTACAGCCACATCGCGCACCCGACGCTGCGCGACGTCCAGCAGAAGCTCGCCGACGTCGCCACGGTCGCGCAGGAGAACATCGTCGGCGTCCACGTCGTCAAGGCGTTCGCGCAGGAGCCCGCCGAGGAGGAGAAGTTCCGCGTCCGCTCCGAGGAGGTGTTCGAGCAGACGCTGCGCGCGAACCGGCAGCGCGCGCTCTACGTGCCGCTGATCTCCTTCGTCCCGTTGCTTGCACAGGCGGCGGTGCTCCTCGCCGGCGCCCGGATGGTGCAGCACGGCAGCCTCTCCGTCGGCGGCTTCGTCGCCTTCAACCTCTACCTGGCGATGCTGGTCATGCCGCTCCGCTCGCTCGGCATGTGGATCGGGCAGGCGCAGCGGGCGACGGCGGCCGGCGAGCGGATCTTCCAGGTGATGGACGAGCCCGAGGAGGTCGCCGACCGGCCGGGTGCGGTGGCGCTTCCGCCGGGCCCGGGCGAGGTGCGGTTCGAGGACGTCTCCTTCGAGTACCTCCCGGGCCGGCCGGTCCTGCGCGGCGTGACGCTCGACGTCCCCGCCGGCCGCACCGTCGCGCTGATCGGGCACACCGGCTCCGGAAAGACGACGCTGACCTCGCTCGTCCCGCGCTTCTACGACGCGACAGCCGGTCGCGTGCTCGTCGACGGCCACGACGTGCGGGAGGTCACGCTCGCGTCGCTCCGGCGCGCGATCGGCGTGATCTCCCAGGACCCGTTCCTGTTCTCCGCGACGGTTCGCGAGAACATCGCGTTCGGCGCCGGCGACCTGCCCGACGAGGCGATCGAGGCCGTCGCGCGCGCGGCGCAGGCGCACGAGTTCATCGAGCGCCTGCCGCAGGGCTACGACACCGTCATCGGCGAGCGCGGGATCACGCTCTCGGGCGGCCAGCGGCAGCGCCTCGCGATCGCGCGCGCGCTCGCCGTCGATCCGCGGATCCTGATCCTCGACGACGCTACCGCGTCCGTCGACGCGTCGACGGAGGCGCTGATCCGGCTCGGCCTGCGCGGCGCGATGGAGGGGCGGACGACGTTCATCATCGCGCACCGGCTCTCGACGATCGCGCTCGCGGACGAGATCGTCGTCCTCGACGACGGCCGGGTGGCCGCGCGCGGACGGCACGACGAGCTGCTGGACGAGAGCCCCGTGTACCGCGAGATCTACGAGCACGGCCTGCTCGAGCGTCGGTTCGCCGACGCCGTCGAGGCGCGCGCGGCCGTCCAGGAGGCGGAGGTCGCGTGAGGATCCACCAGCCGGGGAGCCACCTCCTCCAGGAGCGCGGCGCGAGGGTGCGCGACTGGTCGTGGCCGCGGACGCGACGGCGGCTGCGCACGCTCCGACGCCTGGTCGTCCCCTACAAGGGACGCGCGATCCTGTCGGTCGTCTCGCTGCTCGCGTCGACGGCGACGGCGCTGGCGCCGCCGTTCCTCGCGAAGTACGCGCTCGACGACGCGATCGCCTCCGAGGGCCGTGGCCGCCTGTATCTCGTCGTCGGCCTCTTCCTCGCCGCCGGGCTGGCGAACTGGGGCATGACCTACGCGCAGACGTACCTCGCGGGTTGGGTGGGCGAGCGGATGCTGGCCGACCTGCGCACGACCCTCTTCGGCCACCTGCAGCGGCTCTCGCTCGGCTTCTACGAGCGGACGCGCGCGGGCGTGATCATCAGCCGCCTGACGAACGACGTCGAGGCGCTCGACCAGCTCGTCACCGACGGCGTCTCGAGCCTCGTCCGCAGCACCCTGACCCTCGGCGGGACGGCGATCCTGCTCTTCGTCCTCGACTGGCGGCTCGGCCTCGCGACGCTCGCCGTGATCCCGGCGATGAGCGCCGGGACGTTCTTCTTCCGCAAGTACTCCGCCCGGGCGTACAGCGCCGTTCGGGAGCGGCTCGGGCTCGTCACGGCGACGCTCGCGGAGGACATCGCCGGCATGCGGGTCGTCCAGGCCTTCACCCGCGAGCAGGCGAACATCGGCCGCTTCCGCGAGATCAGCGACCACTACCGCCGCGCCAACCAGCAGACGGTCGTCCTGAACGGGATCTACTTCCCG
>Ga0070741_10018311_pt1 | contig 11358 bp, 11 predicted proteins | sample Coa_R1_4_FD_66440 | JGI IMG/M metagenome (GOLD analysis project Ga0070741, IMG submission 66440) | Surface soil microbial communities from Centralia Pennsylvania, which are recovering from an underground coalmine fire - Coalmine... | ecosystem: Environmental > Terrestrial > Soil > Unclassified ...
TGATGTCCTGACTGATACGCCGTTCGACAATTGCGACATCGACACCCGCCAGGGCCAGTTCGCCCGCCAACATCAGCCCCGTCGGACCCGCCCCGGCGATCACCACCGCATGTGACGACACAGTCATTTGACCCCTCCCGATTCCATGGTGTTTGCGGAAGGCCGGCGATCCTGAAGCACGACTCCCCTCTGGCCGCAAGCCCCCTGGCGTGTTATATTCTGAAGCGGGGAGTGCAGGTACCTTGCCGGGCGCGCGAGGTTTTCAGCCGGCACAGAGCGTAACGACCCAACCTCGATCAGAAACACGCCTCACCAGGGAACGGTCCGACCCAGATAGTCCAGGTACTCGAGGCCGGGATTCCCCTGCTTCTCGAGAAGAACATTCACCAGGCTCGGAACGCTGTCTTCGATGCTCAGGGGCGCCTCGGGACCTCCCAGGTCCGTGCGGACCCATCCAGGAGCCATCAGGACCATCGCTCGCGCTGTTCCGGCCTGGCGAGCTGCATAACTGCGCATGAACTGATTCAAAGCCGCCTTGCTGCCGCGATAGACCTCGCGCATTCCCCTGACATTGTTGGTCACGCTGCCCTGCCCGGATGACATCACGCCGATGAGGCCATCAGCGGCGACGAGATCCTGCAGAGACTCCACGACCCGCATGGGACACAGGGCGTTCGTAGTCATGACGCGTACGAACTCGTCGGTGGTCACCTCGCCGATCGTTTCGGTTGGATTGTTGGTCGTGCCGGCATTCACAAAGAGCATTTGAAAGACTCTGCCTGACAGACGCTTTCGCAAGGCTGTGACCTGCGCGTGGTCGCAGATGTCCAGCGTCTCAACTTCGAGACGTCCCGGGTATTGTTGAGCAAGCTCGTGCAGCTTCGTTCGGTTCGATCCCCCGCGAACCGTACCGACGACACTCCAGCCTTTATTCAGGAACTCTTCTGCCATGGCGAGGCCGAGACCGCGCGAGGCGGCAATGAGCAGAATCGTGGGCATGACGTTGTCCTCCTGTCTGTGCCTATCCTCGTGATTATTGGCGCCGGCCATCCCGGGCGCCAGACGCAATTCATACAATGTATAGTTGCGCTGAACGCCATGGCAAACAGGCCCGCATCCCTCGTGAAAAGCGTCGACTTGAACCTGCTCAACGCGTTGGACGTACTGCTCACGGAAGGCAGCGTGACCGGAGCGGCGCGGAAACTCGGCCTGAGTACCTCCGCGATGAGCCGCACACTGGCGCGACTGCGAGCATCGACCGGCGATCCGCTGCTCGTACGCGCCGGGCGCGCGCTGGTACCCACACCCCATGCAACGGCCCTGCGAGATCGGGTTCATGCCGTCACGAATGAGGCGCGGACCGTTCTTCAGCCGGCCATCACCAGGTTGGATGTGGCCTCGCTCGATTCGACTTTCACCATTCGAGCTGGCGAGTCATTTATGGAAATGCTCTCCAGTGCTGTGGTGGCAGCCGTTACCAGGGCCGCGCCGCACGTACGCCTTCAGTTTGTGCCGAAGCGCGACCGCGATCCCCAGATGCTCCGGGAAGGATCGATCGACCTGGAGATCGGCAAACGCGCGACATCCGGACCGGAGGTGCGCACGCAATTTCTCTTTCGTGACCGCTATGTTGGGATTGCCCGCGTCGGACATCCCCTGCTGGCAGAGGGTAACATCACCCCCAGGCGCCTTGCTGCGTGCAACTACGTCGTGGCCTCCCAGTCTGGAGAGCTCAGCTTGGACAGCGCTCTGGAAGAGCTCGAGGTGGGTCGGGCGGTGCGTGTTGTGGTGCCTGGATTTCCGGATGCCGTGCGAGTTGCGGGCAACTCCGACTTGATTGCATTCGTACCACGGTCGGGTTTGGGTAATGCGCTGGTCAAGGATCCAGCCGCCGTGTCAGGCATCCGCAGCTTCGACATCCCGGTTCGAATGCCGGACTTTGCGATTTCCGCGATGTGGCATCCTCGCCTGGACACCGATCCCGCCCAGCGTTGGTTCCGGCAACAGGTGATTGCGGTCTGCCGGCTCGCCTATCCCGAAAGGAAAGGGTGAGCGAGCGCAGCCGTGTCCGCCCGCCTCCGGCGTGTATTACTCCCTACAACTGAAACTGCCCGCCGACTCAACCTCCCCGGTCCCGTCGTACTGTGCGTGCTGCGGGTATGGACACAGGGGCCGGCTTCGTTTCGGGATTGCGGTACCGGTGGCGGTTACCTGGGCCGGGGCATGCCCCTGTTCGACCCAGTCGACGATGGCGGAGAGCATATCGAAGCGATCGAGGGCATTCTCGCCGCCGCCACAGTGGCCCATGCCGGGCACCAGAAACAAACGGCTCCAGTTGCTCAGCGGGGCCGGACCATTATCCGAGGCGAGCCGCTCGTAGTAACCCAGCGTATCCCACGCGGAAAACCAGGGATCACTCATGCCATGATAGAAAATCAACTTGCCGCCATGCTGAGTGAAGGACGACAGGTTGGTCCAGGCATTGGTGTCTCCGGTCATTTCCCGCGCGTTATGCGCAACGGCTGCCTCTGCCTCGACATCCATTGTCGTCCCGGTTGGGGAAGGACCCACCGGACTCACTCCTCCGGAGAGCAGCCCGGGAATGCCTGCACCGTGAAATCCGATGCCCGTGTCGTACGGAAAACCGGGGTAGACCTGGATTCTCGCCGGCGTTCGCGGTCCAGCGAACGCCCGTGTGATGGCCGCAACCTGGACGGCCGACAGGCAGCTTTCCGTCTTGGCACCCTCACACTGCAGGGATGCGGGATCAAAGCTGCAGTGTTTTGTATCGAAGATCATGCCGTCCTCGAGGCCATCGAGTGCGTCACACGCCTTCAGCAGATGAGCAACGACCAACTTGCGATCGGAGTCGGACAGCGCCTGTGCAGTCAACGCGTGCCCCTGAGCATCGGTTGGCGCGGCCGCGTTGAGCGAAACCGTAACCCACCGGGTAGCGAGGTTGGAGTAGTTGGTTCGCATGGCAGGAGCGCCGGCCACGATCCCATCGAACTCGCGCGGATAGCGCTCCGCGGAGATCATGGCTTCACGTCCACCGGTGGAGCAACCGACGAAATAGCTGTGCGCGATCGGGGCACGATAGCGTGCGATGACGAGTGGCCGCGCCACCGCCATGACTTTGCCGATCGACTGGTACAGAAAATCGAGCGCCGCCTGTTGATCGCGCAGAAATGAGGGGTCGAATACCGTCCCTTCGTGCCCGGAATCACTGCTCACGACCGCGAATCCCCGCGCCAGGGCGGGTTCCGTGCCCGCGGCAGTCAAGCCCACTGGCGGCTGAACGGAACCGTTGAGACCGCCGCCACCCTGATATAAAAGCCGGCCGTTCCACTGGTCCGGCATTGCCACCGCAAAGCGGATGCCATAGCGCGTTCCATCCGCACCCGTGTGGGCTCCGATCATCCCATCGACACGGCAATGAGCCGGTGCCTGCAAGGACACGGGCGGACCTTCGCCGGATGGTACGATGATCATGCCGGCCGCCACGTGTTTGGCCGCGGTGATGGCTGTGTCCGGCGCGGAAAACTTCAGCAGCGACACGCAACTCGAGCTCGCGTGCGTGGCGAACGGCAGCAAGGTGGCGACGACCATCACCAACCCAACCTTCAAGTGGTGCATAGTGCTTCCGGGAACTTCATTTCCGTGGGCTGTTCAGCCTATCACTTCACGCAATATTCCTTGCGTGCTGATTTCGGGAATGGCCGCTCTGCGACCACGCCCCTTACCGCTGGCATAGCGTGGCAGCCGGAACGAACCAAGAAATCATCCGAATGTGCGAGTCAGTGAGGCGCGAATCGAAGCATGCTCGCTGGCGTCTTGACTGACCGGGAAATCCAATGGATCGAAGACGCTTTTTGTACGCTGCGGCGATGCTGCCTGCCGTGGCGCGCTGGCCGGGGAGAAGGCACGCTCGGAGCCGGCGAGCCCGATGAATGCACAGGAGTTTCAGGCCAGCCAGCGAGGCGATTGGCTTTCTATGACGACAAGGTTCCGGAACTGCACATCGGCTCAGGAGCAATGGGTCAGGGCGCCAACGCGACCTGACACGACTTCCGCCGGCGCGCCGCTGCGGGGCTTCGAACCGGAGGGCTCAACACTTCGGTTTTGCGCTGGAAGAACAGGGCGGGGACCCGGTCACCGCCCTGACTGATTCGAGTCAGTTGAGCCCCTGGACGACTCCAGGCCGCCCAGTTTCACCCGACATTACTCGTCATCATCCGCGTACACTGCCGCGGTGTACGAATCCTGGTTTGGCGGAGTCACTCCAGGCTTGCCACGAAAGTCAGTCCAGCACGGATGCAGCACACCATCGAATCCCATGGCGGCCGCGGTGTAGTCACCGATGAACTCACCTTGTAGCACTGCACCGCTGACAGCCCCGATGCCGACGAACTGAACCTGGGGATTCGAGGTCTGTGTCGTCACCCGGTGCAACCTGCTGTGGGCCAGCGCACCCAGATTCCATTCAGGGGCCTCGACGTACGCATAATCGAGACCCACTCCCTTCGGATCATAGTGGCGGGTGTAGAAGGTTACCGCGACTTTGCCGGCGTTAGCCGCAACGGCCGGATAAACCTCATCGTCACTGGAGCCGATGTCGATGGTCTTGGACCAATGCATGCCGTCAAATGACGCGGACAGGAAAGCATCCCCATTGGTTTTGATGGAGGCACCGGTCGTCGGATCGTACTGTCCATTGCGGTCATCGGCCCACGTCACCAACAGCAGACCGGTAAATGGATCGATGGTCAGTTGCGGGAAGCTGTTGATGCGGAAATTCTCGCCCGTCAATGTTGCGCGACCGACGTCCCCATTGTGGGGGAAGTCGAAGTTTGCCGCGACCTCCTGGTTGGTGAACGTCTTGCCGTGGTCGTGCGAGACGGCGACGATCACGGCATCGTGGTCATCAGCTTGATCACAGGCGAGTGTTTGACACACAGCAGACTCATACGCAATGAACAGATCGCCTCTTGCGTTGACTTGAGGATTGGAGCCTGAGCTGAACGGCGTCACACCACCCGTTTTGAAGGATGACTCCGGATTCACCGCCACGGGTGCTGACCAGGTTTTACCCCCGTCTTCCGAGCGCGAAACCTGGATAGGAGAACCGGACGGACCAAACGAAGTCCAGGTCACGTACACGGTGCCCGTGCGCGGGTCGACCGTGATCCACTCTTTGTCGTTGAAGAAGGGCGTGGTCAATGGATTACCGCTGGCATCCACTCCGTCTGTATGTACGATCACGGGCTCGCCCCAGGTAAGGCCACCATTAGTCGACTTGCTGACCACGACGCCACTGGCGCTATTGGACCGGCTGAAAACCAGGTTGGCGTAATAGACCGTGTTGTGAGGGCCGAACGCCACTGCCGGATCACCCGCCGAGTCCATATCCGACAGTGCTCCCGTAGCCCCGGTCTGAAAGGTCAGATGGGGGAGCAGAACATTCTTCCAGGTCCAGCCGCCATCGAATGACGCATAGGCCCATCCCGAGCCGTCGTTGCGACCCTCGCGCGTGTTGAAGACCCGGTAGTCGTTCGTGCCCGCTACCAGGTTCCATGGATTCTGAGGATTGACTGCAATCGTTGTTTCATTCTGGGCCGTATTGCAGCCCAGCTGACTACCCGCCGAGACGATGGGATCGTTATTGATCTGATCGACGTTGGGAAATGGATTCCGGTAGTTGTTCAACTGCCCTATGTACGACTGACACAGTGCTGACAAGGTCGGATCCAGGGATATGGCCGTGTCGTCATCGCCCGGATCCCCGCCTTCGCTTTTACTCAACAGGGCGTTGGGAAATGGGGTGTTACGCGCCAGAGGAGTGGCCAACAACATTCTTGGGCTGTTGTGAGGCGCCGCCGCCTGAGCTTGGCCGACGCACACGCAGGCCAACGCCGCGGCACTTGCCGCGAACGCGGACATCAATTTCATGTGAGCTCTCCCTTCCGGCTCGCAATGCAACCAGTCCACGAAGTCCATTGCCGGCGGGTTCCCTGATTCCGCTGGCTGAGGCAGTTTGGTGTTATTGGATGTAGGTGCGAGCCGCCTTGATCATTTAAGTTGATGGTGTTAGGACGGCCTGCAGGCCATTGAGGACCCGAAGTTCGTCGTCCGAAAGAGCATAAGCCCACGTGTCGCAATTTGCACGCAGTGTCGGCCCTGCCTCACTACGAGGGCAGAGCTAACGCCGAAGCCTGCCCCAGAGCCGTTAGCGGGCTGTATGGTCCAACAGCGACTCCTGTCACCGAATTGATGCAGCTAGCGGACTCTACCCGTACGGTGCGAAGCTGCGACTGCGGGAAAATACCTCGAGCATGGACATGGACTCTGAAACGAACGCCTTCCAATTGGGACTGCCGACAGCGGACGAGTTTCGCTGGCTGCTTCATAAGCATCGCGTGTTGATCAGCCAGTTGCGGCTGGCCAGTAAGGATTTCGGCAATCTGTCGGACTTGCCCCTGGACCACGTTGCCGCCGCACTGGTCGTGCAGGAAGCCAGTGCCGAGCTCCATGCGCTGCACGACAAGTTTCACGAATGGTATGTGCGGCAGACCCACGAGCCGCTGGAGATCGCAGCGCCTGCAGGAGTTGCTGCACCGGGCTCCCCCAAGGTGGGGCTGGTCCTGAAGGAGTACGCTCCCGACCAGAAGGTGAACGTCATCCGAGTGCTTCGGGAGGCCGTTCCGGGATACTCCTTATCCAAGGCAAAGGCCCTCATCGAACGGGAGCTGCCTGCGCCGATTGCGGAGGGACTCGCGCTCGCCGAGGCGAAGGCCATCAGACAGAAATTCGAGGCGGTGGGAGCAATCTGCAGAATTTCGGTGATGATGACGTCCTGAGCGATGGGGTCGCTCGGCGCCACTTGTGATTGGAGCGGGTGATGGGAATCGAACCCACGTTAGCAGCTTGGGAAGCTGCAGTTCTACCATTGAACTACACCCGCAACCGATGCCCCCGGCGGCAGGGTACTGCGCGTTCCAGGGGGTGAGCATGGTACATCCCCGACCGCGCTTGGACAATGACCGCCCCGCTGACGATCGACCCTCCGGCGCTACTCCAAGTCCGAGTCCATTGCGCTGGCGTGCAAAAACGGCCCCAAGCTGAACCCGGGATAAATCGAGCTGCCTGAAAGCGCCTGTAGGGATTGTCCGATAACGCTTCGGCGAGTGTCTTTCGTGACGGGTGGGATTTTCCTCACATTCACGTTACATGGGTTTATTTAATCTCAATTCAGTGACTGACGCGCACCATTACCTGACTGAGCCCGATACGGAGCCTGGCGTGCCGCAATCTGAGACGACGGTTGTATTCCAAATACTGGGAGTGCTGGCGAAGGCACGCAGCGTGCATCACGCCCTGGTGCTCGATGAGATTGCGGATGCCATGCACCTGAACCGTCGGCACGTGGAACGGTACATGGACGTGCTGCAGAGAGCGGGCGCCGTGCGAGCGGAAGCTGCGCCACCGCGCTCCCCAAGTTACAGCCTGACGCGCTATGGGCTGGAGCGGCTTACCGGCGCTGCCTAGGCGCCTTTCGGCCCTTGGGTTCGCCTGCCGCAACCGATGTGGCGGCGCTACTAGAAAGAGGGTCTCGCCCGACCGGGCCGCAATGGCTGCGATGCAGTGCCCACAGTCCTGGTGATGCGAGCGGCGGCACGGCCCTTCAGCCGCACCGCCTCCCCCTTTTCCGAAGTCCCGCAGCCCGCGACTACCGGGCGGCCTTTGACGCCTCTACTGCCTCGTGCAGTTCATGCTCTGCTTCGTGTAACAACTGTTCGGCTTTAGCTCCGTGCCCGGCCATGTCGTAGTGGTTCGCGGCGCGGGCGCGATCCAACTCATGAATCGCCTCGACCACGTGGTCGTGAACCTTGTCCAGGTCATGCCAATCCCTCACAGCATCAGCGACTGCAATTCCGGCCACGAACGTAAAAGCCGCAACCGCGGCCAGCAACACTGTCTTCATGCTTTTTCCCTCACAACGAATGCCAGAAGGCGATCTTTCGAACGGGCGGCGAGCCAGGATGGACCATGCCTGCCACCCGTGGCGCAAAGGATATGCCAATCTGGGGAGGTGTCTACCGCGCCACGGCGGCTTCTGCACTGCGACTATCATGCGTGGATTCTCACCACGCGCATTCGGACGGTGAATTCACCCGCTTCGAACAACACCGTATCCGTCGTGGTCGGCCAGCGGGGTTTTTAGGCGTTTATTTCAGCGTCTTTCTGTATCGAAACGCGCCGCATATTTTTTGAATTTTTACGCGATTTTCGACACTTCAGTGCCGTCCGGCACTGGTCTTTTCTGATGTACATAGCCTACACTCAATCGCCGCTTGAAATTCAACTCCAAACATTGTTGAGGCGAGGTCAAGGTGATTCACGAACGCTGTGTTGATTCGAACCGCCGATACCCAGGACCGGTATCCCGTGAACTACGCCGGGGGTAACGAAATGGAGGAGACTCTTTCAGAGCTGCGGGCGGATGTCCGCAACCTGCAGATTCACGTGATGGACATCAAGGCGGAGGCGCGCGCCACAAATTCAAGAATCGATTCGCTGTCGGACAAGATCGACTTGCGATTCGAGAAGGTCGAGCAGAACCGGATTGAGGACAACAGAAGGATCGATGACCGGTTCGAGGAGGCCCGTAAGGAGATGAAAGCCGAATTCGCCGCGGTAAGGGCGGAGATGCAAGCCGGATTCAAGGAGACTCGTGAAAGAGAGAACTTCCTACTGGGGGAAATCATCGGACTGACGAAAGCATTTGGTGCCGCGAAAGTGTGGGCCTTGGGATTTTACATCTTGGGCATGGGAGGGCTTCTTTACACAATGGCGCGCGGATTCAAGTGGCTTTGATTGCCCTGACCACGCGCACCAACAGCTGAACTCAGTCGGGCGGTTGCCAGTGCTGAACGACGGCACGATGCGTTCAATGAGCGCATGAGCGCCATGCACCACTACTCGTACGTGCCCGCCTTGAATATCAACCCATCCTGAATCTGCCAATACGCGATCTTGTGCTCGACTTTTCCAGTGTTGGGATTCTCGCGCATCTAGGTGATCCAGCCGCTGGGTTGTGACCTGGCTGCGTCGACCATTTCCGGGATGAACTTCTTGCCGTGCATATCGGCGACCGCCAGGCGATTCACGCCGACGACGTCCGGTGAGAGGGGATGCGCGACACAGCAGATTTATCGTCAAATACGACAGCCCATTTCGGGGCTCAGCGCAATCCCGCGTGATGCTGACAGCCCTCGATCATCGAGCGATATGACACCAGCCTTGGTGTATCTGACCCCGCGACCTTGCCGCGGTCATCCCACTCGCGGATTCGTATGGCTTCCTTAAAAAAACGCTCAGACTCAAAAGCGGCCACTTCGGCAGCAGACATGACGCCGCCCTGGAGTTTTAGAGTGATTACGGATGCCGGGCTCAGCCTGGCCAGGTAGGACGGCTGGGTCGCGCACAGGTAACGTTTCGCCGGAACATGCAGTCGCACAGGCTCGGAGATCTCGGGTCCGAACCGCTCCGCGAGCCAATCTCCTCCCACCTTCTCGTGACAGGCGTCCGAGGTCCAGTCCTTGATGTCATCCGGGACATCCACGATCAGGTGTCCAATGTCGTGCAACAGGGCGGCAACGATCAGCGACATACCGGCCCGCTCCAGTTGCGCGCAGTGCGCGGCCTGGAGGCAGTGTTGGGTCATGGAAACCGGCTCACCGAAATAGGCAGCCGAACCCCGCGAGTCGAAGATGGAGAATATTTCGTCTGCGACACTCACGGATGCAACCCCTCAAGAAAGCTTCCGGCGTAGTAACGCGGCTTCGGAATAAACACTGTCGCGAGTGAGGTAACACCCGCGCAGATGGCGCAAGAACCTGGCGGATGAGAAGGCGGTGCGACCGTGAAGAATTCTCTGGTTATCGAAGACGACCAGGTCGCCATCCGCGAGCCGGAACTTGAGTTGGAACCGCGGGTTACGTAACAGGCTGGCAAACAGCCGGTAGCTCGCGTAGAAGGGCTCGACTTCCCCTGACAGGAGGCGCAATGGGGCTATGGAGCGACTGTTGTAGTGGACCGCAATGACGGCTCCGTCGCAAGACAGTTGGATGAGAGGCCGCTCCGCGTAGAGGTCGGCATCCTTGGAACGATACGAGAACGGTACCGCCGTCCGGGTCAGCAGGTCGAATGCATCGGGCTCGGTGACGCGCAGATGCTCTGCTATTGCGAAACCATCCGCGAACAGACTCTCGCCCCCTTCCAAGGAAGTTACCATGGCGTGCAGGGCCTGGAAACCCGGGACCGGCTCGCGATACGGATTGTCGGTGTGCAGGCCGAGACCGAGGTCAGAATAGGCCCGGTTCTCAGGCTGGGGGACCGAACGAACGTCAAATACGCGACCGTAGTTGGTCTCCAGAACCTGGCCGATGGAGCTCACGGTCTTCAGGAGAGCCGCCTCGTCCCGGGGCAAACCACGCAGAAATGCGATCCCGCTTCTCAACAGATCGGTCAGCCAGGCCAGACGCGCGACAGTATCGCCTGGTATTTCGGACGCCGCTGACCAAGCGAAGTCCTTCGACGCATCCAGAGTCCCGCCCTCGAGCCACAAACGCGTAGCGAGCTCGGGGGCGCGGTTGCGCGCTTCACCAGGAGCATGCTGCGCCAGCCAGCTCAATTCGAAGGCGGTCGCCCCTGCCTGTCCTTCCCATTGAATTCGTACCGAGTCCGATTCCAGCGTGACGGAGTGGATGCGGGGGTCCAGCGGCAAATCCAGGATATCCACCAGGCGCTGCCCGCTGAAGGCATCACGATGGTCCGGCCGGTTGTCGCTCAACCAGATGCTGAGAAACTCATTCGTCCGACCGTCAGCCCATTCGACCGTCAGCGCACTGGCGGTCGAGGACACGGATCTCACGAGTGATGTGTTATTCATGACACTTGAGGGCGCGCAGCCTGGGAACTCGAGTTCCACACGTACAAATACCCCGCTCCGGCAGCAGCCAGGGCACAGACGGCGGCCAGCGCGATGAACACGCCCGCCCAGCCAAACGCCACTGCGACTCGCGCCACAGAGTCGCCGGCAAGGATGCCGCCGATATACCCCACCCCATCAATGATACCGGAGGATACCGCGCCGGCCTGCTTGCCGCCAAAGTCCAGCGCGTACGCTCCTCCGAGGTAAGAGTAGGGGCCCAACAGACCGAAGGCGATCAGCCCGATGGTGGCCACGGCCAACATCGACCCTGAAGACGTCGGCTGTAACCGTGTAAGCATCAAGAGTCCCACGGCCGAGGTGACAAATCCAACAAACATGATGGTCGAGCGTCCATTCTCCCCGAG
>Ga0070741_10018312_pt1 | contig 11357 bp, 10 predicted proteins | sample Coa_R1_4_FD_66440 | JGI IMG/M metagenome (GOLD analysis project Ga0070741, IMG submission 66440) | Surface soil microbial communities from Centralia Pennsylvania, which are recovering from an underground coalmine fire - Coalmine... | ecosystem: Environmental > Terrestrial > Soil > Unclassified ...
CGACATCATTTGCAACGCCGATATGCGGATTGCGGAAATCCGTCAGTTCTGCAAGTTGGATGAAGCCGGGGAGAGTCTCATTCGCGCCGCGATGGGGCAGATGAACCTGTCGGCGCGCGGTTATCACCGCGTGCTCAAGTTGGCGCGCACGATTGCGGATTTTGGCGGAGCCTTGCAATATCGTCCGAAGTTGATGATATGACAAACAGCTGCGGCACAGATGACATTCGTTTTGGAAATAAGCAAACTCTTATTCGATTTTAGATTCCGCTAAACAAAACCTACCAAAAACTCCGTACATGATGGGATGATGTGCCGCTATAGTGGGGCATGAAAGTACAGCCATCCATGCACATCATCGCCCTCGGACTCAACCACACCACCGCCTCCATCGCGCTCCGCGAAAAACTGTCGCTTGGCGAAGACGCTGTTCGTTCCGCGCTCTCCCGCCTCTCATGCGGAGGATCTGCCTCCGCCCTCGCCGAACTCGTCATCCTCTCCACCTGTAACCGCACCGAACTGTACGCCGTCTCCAGTCAGCAAGCCTTTGCTGAACTGGAGATTTTTTTGTCCGACGTTTGCGGCGTGCCAGCGGATGACTTCCGTCTGCACCTGTATCGTTACCGCGACGTGGACGCGGCGCGCCATCTCTTTGAAGTTGCCGCGGGGCTGGATTCGCTCGTCATCGGCGAGCCGCAGATTTTGGGACAAATCGTCCGCGCCCTCGAACTCGCCCGCGGACAGAACATGGCGGGACCCGTCCTCAATCGTCTCTTCCAAGCCGCCATTCACGCGGGCAAACGCGCCCGCACCGAGACGCACATCAGCCGCAACCCTGCCTCGGTCTCGTCGCTTGCCGCGTCGCTGGCGGAGCGGGTCGTTCATCCGATTGCCGAAGCGCAAGTGGTGATCGTCGGCGCGGGTGAGATGGCGGAACTCGCGGTCGAGGCGCTTCGCAAACGCGGCGCGCAAAAAATTCTCGTCGTCAACCGCACGCTCGAACGCGCCCGCCTCCTTGCCGACCGTTGGGACGCGCAAGCCGCCACCTTCGAGAACCTGACCGACGCGCTCCTCTCCGCCGACATCCTGCTCTCGTCCACGGGCGCGCCGCATCTCATCCTGACCTCGGACATGGTGCGCGCCGCGATGACCGTCCGCCCGCACCGCCCGCTCGCCCTGATTGACATCGCCGTCCCGCGCGACATTGACCCCGACGCGGCGCGCGTCCCTCACGTGGCGCTCTACGACATTGACCACCTCAACGCCCAACTCGAAGACGCGCTCGCCGAACGCCTCGCGGAGACGCCCAAAGTCCGCGCCATCCTCGACGAAGAACTTGCCGAGTTTGCCGACTATCTGCAATCACTGGACATGCTCCCGCTCATCGCCGACATCCATCAGCGCGCCGAAAGCATCCGCCGCGAGATGTTGGAGAAAACCCTGCGCCGTCTCCCCGACCTGACCGACGACGAACGCGCCCGCATCGAAGCCATGACCCAGGCGCTGGTCAAGCAAATTTTGCACGCGCCCACCCAACGTCTGCGCGCCGAAGCGGGTTCGTCTCGCGCATCCGAGTATGCCGCCGTCGCCCGTACCTTATTTGGTTTGCATGATGATATGCGCGGTCATTCTGGCAAGCCGCATGGAATTGAGTCAAAAGTCGAAAGTCAAAGGATGCATCCGACCTTCGACCTTCAACCTTTAACTGCCTCCGCCGATTGATCGCTCATGCGTACTCGGCGTTCTCTTACGCCGATAGGACGTTAGAGAACGTCCACTACGCCGACCCTCATGCGTACGTACTCGGCATTCTCTTACGCCGACAGGACGTTAGAAAATGTCCACTACACGGATAACTATGAAACTCACCTTCGCCACCCGCCCTTCCGCCCTCGCCCGCTGGCAAACGCAGTGGGTCATCCGCGCCCTGCAAAAGATTCATCCGCATCTCGAATGCGAAGAAAAAATCATCACCACCCAGGGCGACAAAATCCTCGACAAACCCTTGCCTGAAATCGGCGGCAAGGGACTCTTCACGCAGGAACTCGAATCGGAATTGCTTTCGGGCGCGGTGCATTGCGCCGTTCACTCGCTCAAAGATTTGCCCGTCGAAAACCCTGCTGGACTCACGATTGCATGTATCCCCGCCCGCGCCGAAGTGCGTGACGCGCTGATTAGTAGCGCAAGTCAAAGACTTGCGCTACTCCCGCCCCACGCCTCTGTCGGGACCTCGAGCCTGCGCCGCGCCGCCCAACTCCTTTCCCTCCGCCCCGACCTTCGCATCCAGCCTCTGCGCGGCAACGTGGACACGCGCCTCCGCAAAGCCCTCGACGGTCAATACGACGCCGTCGTCCTCGCGGGTGCGGGATTGACCCGCCTCGGCTTGGACTCGCATGTCACCGAATGGCTCTCGCTCGACCTCATGCTCCCCGCGCCAGGGCAGGGCGCGCTTGCCGTCCAATGCCGCGCCGACGACACGACCACCCTCGACCTCCTCGCCGCGCTGGAAGACGAATCCACGCGCAAGTGTGTGACAGCCGAGCGGGCATTCTTGCAGGGGCTGGGCGGAGGCTGTGCGGTGCCAGTGGCTGCGTATGCGGAAGTCGGAATTCAGAATTCAGAATTCAGAATTGAATTGACTGGTCTCGTCATTTCCGAAGATGGCAAGAAAGCAATCAAAGTTACGGGTGAAGGCGCTGACGCGCTTGAACTTGGCAGCCGCCTCGCGCAACAAGCCATTCAAAACGGCGCGGATGAAATCCTCAAACCAATTACCAATTACCAATCACTATGAAAGTCCTCCTCACCCGCCCCCGCGCCCAAGCCGACGACTTTGCAGACAAACTGCGCGCCGCAGGCTTCGAACCGATTCTCTTCCCCGTCATCGAGATTCGCCCTGTGGAAGATAACACCGCGCTCAAGCGGGCGATTGAGCATCTCGAAAAGTATGCGTGGGTGGTGTTTACGTCGGTGAATGCCGTGGATGTGGTTTTTTCCCACCCTCACCCCCTGCCCCTCTCCCTTTGGGAGAGGAGTGCCGAAGGCGGGGTGAGGGTCGCCGCCATCGGACCCAAAACCGCCGTCACCTTGCGCCAGCACGGAATCGAGCCCGACTTCGTCCCTGAAGAATACGTCGCCGAAGCCATTCTGCCTGGATTGGGCGACGTGCGCGGCAAGTGGATTCTGCTCCCGCGCGCCGAAATCGCCCGCGCCGACCTGCCCGAAGCGATTGCCAAAGCGGGCGGCATTCCGCATGAAATCATCGTCTACCGCACCCTGCCCGCCGCCGTTGACCCTGACGGGCTGAACGCGTTGAAGTCAGGCGTGGATGTGGTCACTTTCACCAGCGCGTCCACCGTGGAAAACTTCGCCGCTCTCTGCAAACAACACCGCCTCAACCTGCTTCGCCTGCCGAACAATCCGCTGTTTGCGTGCATTGGACCTGTTACCGAACAAGCCGCGCGGGAGGCAGGCTTCGAGAATGTTGTTGTTGCGAAAGAATACACCACTGATGGATTGGTGAGTCTGCTTGTCGCTAGTCAAATAGTCAAATAGTCTTTGGAGCCATCATGCTAAAAGAAATTACCCAATCATCAATTACCAACTACCAATCTCTCACCGCTCGCCCGCGCCGTCTGCGCGCCACCCCCGCACTGCGCGCCATGATCCGCGAGACCGAACTCAACGCCCGCGACTTCATCTATCCGCTCTTCGTGCGGCATGGGACGGGGCGCAGTGAGATCCGCTCCATGCCTGGCGTGTACCAACTGTCCGTGGAGGAAGCGGTTCGGGAGGCGGAAGCCGCCGCGAGGTCAGGAGTGAACGCCGTCATCCTGTTTGGAATCCCCAAAGAGAAGGATCCCATCGGGCTGGAAAATTTCGCCGACGATGGAATCGTCCAGCAGGCGATTCGCGCCATCAAGAAAGAAATCCCTGAGATGTTGGTGGTGACGGATGTGTGCCTGTGCGAGTACACCGATCACGGTCACTGCGGCATTCTGAACACTGGCGAACATTTTCACGCGGGCTTGCCTGAGGGATATGTGCTGAACGACCCGACGCTGGATGTGCTGGCGAAGGTGGCGGTTTCACATGCCGAGTGCGGCGCGGACGTGGTTGCGCCGAGCGGCATGATGGACGGCATGGTGGCGGCGATCCGCGCGGGGTTGGATGAGGCGGGGTACGAGAACATCCCGATTCTGTCGTATGCCGTGAAGTACGCCTCGTCGTTTTATGGACCGTTCCGCGAGGCGGCGGAGGGCGCGCCGAAGTTTGGCGATAGAAAGTCGCATCAGATGGATCCCGCCAACGTGCGCGAAGCCCTGCGCGAAGCCGCGCTGGACGTGGACGAAGGCGCGGACATGTTGATGGTCAAGCCCGCGCTGGCGTATCTGGATGTGATCCGCGTCGTGAAGGACGCCTTCCCCGAACTGCCGATGGCGGCGTACAACGTCAGCGGCGAGTATTCGATGATCAAAGCCGCCGCACAAAACGGTTGGGTGGACGAAGCAAAAGTCACGCTCGAAACGCTGACCGCCATCAAACGCGCGGGAGCGGATGTGATCATCACCTATCACGCTGTGGACGCTGCCCGCTGGTTGGCAAGTTAGAACGTTAGCAGGCTTGAAAGTTGGCAGGTTTCAACATTCCAACGTTCCAACTTGCAAACTTTCAAACGATTGGAGATTTTATGGCTTTAGAAACCCTCTCCCCCCGCGCCGCCGCCGAGCGGCAATACCAAAACGAGCGCATGACGCATGTGGACTTCGACCTTGCGCCCTTCACCATCGCCTGGGAAGTGACGCGCGCCTGCGCCTACGCCTGCGTCCACTGCCGCGCCGACGCGCAGCATCACCGCGACCCGCGCGAACTCTCGACCGCCGAAGCCAAAGCCCTCATCGAACGGCTGGCGGCGTTTGGCAACAATCCCATTTTGATTTTCACGGGCGGCGATCCGCTCATGCGCCCCGACCTGTTCGAGTTGATTGCCTACGCCTCCGAACGCGGACTGCGCTGCTCGCTCACACCGACCGCGACCGCCCTCCCCACAAAAGAGCGGCTCGAAAAGGCGCGCGAGGCGGGCATCAAGCGCGTGGCGTTATCGCTTGACGCGCCGCGTCCCGAAATCCACGATGACTTCCGACAGGTCAAAGGTTCGTGGCAGCGCACGATGGACATCCTCCACCGCGCACACGACGCGGGCTTGAGCGTGCAGGTCAACACTACCGTTGCCAAACATAACGTGGACATTCTGCACGAGATGGTGCCGTTCATTCAGGAAGTCGGCGCGGTGCAGTGGTCGGTCTTCTTCCTTGTCCCTACAGGACGCGCCATGCGCGAGCAGATGATTTCCGCCGAACAGCACGAGAAAGTGTTCAACTGGCTCTACGACCTTTCGCAGACCGCGCCCTTCGACATCAAAGCCACCGCCGCGCCCATGTACCGCCGCGTCGCCATCGAACGCAAACGCGCTGAACAGGGAAGCGGCGCGCCCGTCACCTTCCAAAGCGCGGGCTTCCAATATGCCGACGGGCTTCACCGTCCTACCAAAGGCGTCAACGACGGCAACGGCTTCCTCTTCATCTCGCACATCGGCGAAATCCAACCGAGCGGTTTCCTCCCCATCACGGCGGGCAACGTCCGCAGCGATGACGTGGTGGATGTCTATCGCAACTCGCCCATCTTCAAAGACCTGCGCAACCCCGCCAAACTCAAGGGCGTGTGCGGCGCGTGCAAATACAACGATGTCTGCGGCGGTCAGCGCGGACGCGCCTACGGCATGACAGGCGATTATCTCGAAAGCGACCCTGCGTGTGTGTTGGTAAGTGGTAAATAGTAATTGGTAATTGGAGATTATCCGATGACACTCGCTCAACCCACCAAAGAATTACCAATTACCAATTACCAATCTCGATTCCTCTCTGCCTGTAAGCACGAGCCTGTTGACACCACCCCCGTCTGGTTCATGCGTCAGGCGGGACGTTACATGGCTGAGTATCGTGCCATCCGCGAGAAGTATTCGCTCATCGAAATTTGCCAGCATCCCGAACTCGCCGCCGAAGTGACGCTGCAGCCCGTCCGCGCGCTCGGCGTGGACGCGGCGATTCTCTTCGCCGACATCCTGCTGCCCGCCATTCCGCTCGGCGTGGGGCTGGAGTTTGCCAAAGGCGAGGGACCCGTTTTGCAGAATCCTGTCCGCACGCTGGAGGACGTGAAGAATCTGCGCCCCGTGAATCCCGAATCCGATTTGGGCTACGTGATGGACGCCATCCGCCTCTTGCGCGGACCTCTGAATGGCGTGCCCCTCATCGGCTTTTGCGGCGCCCCGTTCACGGTCGCGTCGTATCTCATCGAAGGCGGATCCTCGCGCGAATTTCTCAAGACCAAAACGATGATGTATTCTGCGCCCGAAGTCTGGCACGCGCTGATGGACAAACTCTCCGTCGTATTGAGCGACTACCTCGTCGCGCAAGTCCGCGCGGGCGCGCAGGCGGTGCAGGTCTTCGATTCGTGGGTCGGCGCCCTCAGCCCGTCCGATTATGAAGCGTTCGTCCTGCCCTATTCGCAAAAGGTGTTGACGGCGGCGAAAAACGAAGGCGTCCCCGTCATCCACTTCGGCACGAACACCGCGACCCTCCTCCCGCTGATGAAACGCGCGGGCGGCGACGTGATCGGACTCGACTGGCGCATCCCGCTCGACGACGGCTGGCGCATCCTGGGCGACGACGTTGCCGTGCAGGGCAACCTCGACCCTGCTGTTCTTTTCGCCCCGCGCGGCGAAATCAAAAAGCGCGTCCACGACATTCTCCGCCGCACCGCTTGCAAGCCTGGTCACATCTTCAATCTCGGTCACGGCATTTTGCAGAACACTCCCGTTGACAACGTGAAAGCCGTCGTGGATATGGTGCATGAATATTCCCCTCTCCCATCGGGAGAGGGGTTAGGGGTGAGGGAGAAACCATGAACACACTTGGATTGACCGCCGCCCTCACCGCCTTCCTCACCATCTGGCTCGGACACGTCGCCGTCCGCAAAGTGGAAGCGGAAGCGCGCGACATTCGCATCCCCATCCTCACCGCCATCCTCCTCGGACTGCTCACCGAATACTTCTCACTGGCAGCCGTCAACCGTCAACTATCAACCAGTCTGGGCATCCTCGGCGTGACTCTCCTCTGGGACGCGTTCGAACTCCACCGCCAGGAAAAGCGCGTCAAACATGGACACGCCCCCGCCAACCCCAACAACCCGCGCCACGCCAAAATCCTTGCGGAATATTCCTCCGCCACCACCCTCGATCTCCTCAAGCGCGACCCCGTTGGGCATCCTGTCCCTCCCGACGAAGCGCCCAAACTTATTCACCACTAAGGACACAAAGGATCACAAAGGTTTTATGAACTTCTTCGTGTTCCTTCGTGACCTTCGTGGTTAAAAGGTTTTTATGAACCCCTTCGGCATCCTCATCGGCATCGTCACCCTGCTCATCATTGGGCTGGGATTCCCGCTTGTCATTCGCGGCGAACGCTACTTCGGCTACTGGTCATGGGTATACATGATGGGCATCGGCATCCTGCTCGTCATCGCCTCACTCTTCATTCAAAACGATTGGCTGAGTGTCATCGTCGGCGTCCTCGGCGCGACCTTCGTGTGGGGCAGCACCGAACTCAAAGAGCAAGCCGTCCGCGCCGAACTGGGCTGGTTTCCCTTCAACCCCAACAAAATCCAACTGCCCTTTGCGGACGTAATCAAAAAATGGAAAGCGCCTCATCTGTAGTCGGATAGTCTGATAGTCAAATAGTCTGATAGTTGCATGGTCGGCTGTACCGAGTCGGTCACAACTTCTCAGCGCCGGAGTCGTGGGGCTGCCCCTACGGGGTGCTGCGCGAAAGCCGCCTGCTCAGTACAAGAAGTCCTTCGGACTCGCGCCGCCAGTCGCCAGTCGGTTTCAACCGACTTTCATGGGCTGATGCGGGGATTTCAATCCCCCGCCGACCGACTATCAGACCAACGACTATAAGACTCTGAGACCAATGACTATAAGACTATAAGACCACGAGACTATAAGACTATGAGACTAACCATCATCGGCGGCGGCATCGCTGGACTTTCAGCCGCATACTACGCCTCAATTACCAATTACTATTCACGAATTACCCTCCTCGAATCCGACTCCCGCTGGGGCGGCAAGATTGCCACCGACCGCATCCCCTTCGACGGCGGACACTTCATTGTCGAAGGCGGACCCGACACTTTCCTCGCCACCAAACCCTGGGGCGTGGCGTTGTGCAAGGAACTCAGTCTCGGTGAGCGTTTGCACGGCACGAACCCGCACAAGAAAAATACCTACGTTCTCCACAAAGGGCGTCTGCTTCCTCTGCCCGATGGACTCGCCATGATGATTCCCTCGGATGTCCCCTCCATCCTGCGCTCGCGCCTCCTCTCCTGGACGGGCAAAGCGCGCATGGGACTGGACTTCCTCCTCCCCGCAAGAAACGTCAACGGAGATGAAAGCCTGGGCGCGTTCATCAGCCGTCGGCTGGGGCGCGAAGCGTACGAGAATCTCATCGAGCCGCTCATGTCGGGCATCTACGCGGGCGACGGCGACCGTCTCAGCCTCGCCTCCACCTTCCCCTACCTGCGCGACCTCGAACTCAAGCATGGCAGTCTCGCGCGCGGCGCGCTGAAAATGCGTCAGCAATCCAACGGCAAAGTGCAGGGTTCACGCTCCGCTTTTCTCACCCCCACCACAGGACTCGCCGAAATCGTCGAAGCGTTGGTCGAAAGTCTAAAGTCGAAAGCCGATTTGAGACTCAACACACGCGCTACTCACATCTCTCGTTCTGACCTTCGACCTTCGACTTTTGACATCGAACTCGAAACGGGCGAGACCCTCTCCACCGACGCCCTCATCCTCGCCACCCCAGCCTTTATCTCCGCCCAACTTCTCGCCTCATTCGACCCCGAACTTGCCTCTGCTCTCCAGAGCATTCCCTACGCCTCGACCGCCACCGTCTCCCTCGCCTACCGCCTGAGCGACCTCCCCCGCGAGCTAGACGGTTACGGCTACGTCATCCCGCGCCGCGAAGGACGCAAAGCCCTCGCCTGCACGTGGACCTCCACCAAATTCCCACACCGCGCCCCCGAAGGGTATGCGCTGATTCGCGTGTTCATCGGTCGCGCAGGCGAGTCCCCCTCTCCCTTCGGGAGAGGGGCTGGGGGTGAGGGCACAACCCCTCTCCCTGTGGGAGAGGGGCAAGGGGTGAGGGAGAAAAGGGGTGAGGGTGAACTCCTCGCCATCGCCAAAGAAGAACTACGCCTCACCCTCGGCATCACCGCCGAACCGCTCCTCTCCCGCGTCTTCATGTGGGAGAACGCCATGCCGCAATACAACCTCGGTCATCCCGAACTTCTCAGGCGCATTGACGCCGCGCTCGAAAAATATCCTTCTCTGGCATTGGCAGGCAACAGCTACCGCGGCATTGGAATCCCTGATTGCATTCGGTCGGGGGAAGAAGCAACAAAACGTGTTTGCAAGTTGGAAGGTTTGAAAGTTTGAACGTTGAAACCTTCAAACCTGTAAACCTTCAAACAAATTCATCGGAGTTAATTCATGAACATCACCCAATCCATCTCCCTCTTTCAGCAAGCCCAAACCCTCTTCCCTGGCGGAGTGAACTCGCCCGTGCGTGCCTTTCGCGCCGTGGGCGGACAGCCGCTCTTCATCGCGCGCGGCGAAGGGGCGTATCTTTTCGATGTGGACGGCAACCGCTACATTGACTACGTCCTCTCGTGGGGACCGCTCATCACAGGTCACGCGCATCCCGAAGTGGTGAAAGCCATTCAGGAAGCCGCGTTGAGGGGGACATCCTACGGCGCGCCCAGCCCGCTGGAAATCGAACTGGCGCAGCGCATCATGGAGTTCATGCCCAATATCGAGATGATCCGTTTCGTCAACTCAGGGACGGAAGCGACCATGTCCGCCCTGCGCCTTGCCCGCGCCTACACCAAACGCGAGAAGGTCATCAAGTTCGATGGCTGTTATCACGGTCACGCGGATATGCTCCTCGTGCAGGCGGGTTCGGGCGTGGCGACGTTGGGTTTACCCGATTCGCCTGGCGTGCCAAGCGCCGTCGCGGCGGATACGCTGGTGGCGCAGTTCAATGATTTGGAATCGGTGGAGGCGCTCTTCAAGAAATTCCCCGACCAGATTGCAGGCGTCATCGTCGAGCCTGTGGCGGGGAACATGGGCGTCGTGCCGCCGCAGCCTGGATTTTTGGAAGGACTGCGCTCGCTCACCACGCAATACGGCGCAGTCTTGATCTTCGATGAAGTGATGACGGGCTTCCGCGTCCACAAGGGCGGCGCGCAGACGCTCTACAACATCCAGCCTGACCTGACCACCCTGGGCAAAGTCATCGGCGGCGGACTCCCCGTCGGCGCGTATGGCGGGAAGCGCGAGATCATGCAGCTCGTCGCGCCGCTCGGACCGATGTATCAGGCGGGGACGCTTTCGGGCAATCCATTGGCGATGAGCGCGGGCGTCGCGGCGTTGAATCTGATTCGGGGAGAAGAGGTTTGGAGGAAACTGGAGCAGGCGGCGGGTCGGTTGGAAGCGGGAATGGGGGAGGCGGCGAAACGTGCGGGAGTCCCCATCCAGCAGACGCGGGTCGGCACGATGTTCACAACCTTCTTCAGCGAAACCAAACCCCTCGGCTGGAACACGGTCAAGGCGGCGGATAAAGTCCGCTTTGCGAAGTTCTTCCAGAAGATGTTGGAGAAGGGGGTGTATCTCGCGCCGTCGCAGTTCGAGGCGGGATTCATTTCGATCATGCACACGGACGAGGTGATTGACCGCACGATTGAGGCGGCAACGGAGGCAATGCGCGCATGGTAACCGATGAGATTTCCACCGCCGCGCTGACGCGCTATCGTTTGGGAAAAGCGTTGATCTGGCTCGGCGCGTTGACGTGGCTTCCGCCCATTTGTTTATAACCTTGCGACTCAACTTCAATTAAAAGGCTGCGTGCGCAACACCTCCGCAGGCGTGGATATCGAGGTGGATGGCGAAAAGGATACGCTGGACTCGTTCATCAAATTACTGCGTGACGAAGCGCCGCCGCTTTCACACATAGATGAACTGACCGCTTCATTCGGCCCCGCCAGCGGCTTCCGTTCATTCGACATTCTCCACTCTGAATCCATTGACTCGGCCTTTCAGCCGATCTCGCCCGATGTCGCCGTTTGCGATGATTGTTTGCGCGAATTGTTTGATCCGTCGGATCGTCGTTATCGTTATCCGTTCATCAATTGTACCAACTGCGGACCGCGCTTCACGATCATTCAGGATATTCCGTATGATC
>Ga0070741_10018313_pt1 | contig 11357 bp, 9 predicted proteins | sample Coa_R1_4_FD_66440 | JGI IMG/M metagenome (GOLD analysis project Ga0070741, IMG submission 66440) | Surface soil microbial communities from Centralia Pennsylvania, which are recovering from an underground coalmine fire - Coalmine... | ecosystem: Environmental > Terrestrial > Soil > Unclassified ...
GGACCGGCCTTCAGGGCACATTCGATTTCGAATTCGAGTTCAGCGGCACATCGTCGTCGGCGATGTCGAAGGCGCTCGAGAAACAACTCGGCCTGAAAGTGGAACCGGTCAAAGATATGGTGGAGATGCTGATCGTCGAGAGTGCGGTACGCAAGCCGGTCGGCGAGTGATTACTCGAGATGTTTGCGGATGAAGGCTGTCGCGCGCCGGGCGGCTTCTTTGGTCTCCGGCGTAACGTTCGCGGGTTTGCCGGAGTTGCGATTGTCCAGAAAACCGAAATAGAACCCGTGGCGGCCGTCGTCGGGGAAGTAGAAATCCACCTCTTTGCGCGCCGCTTTGAGTCTATCAACGTACGCCTGCGCCACGGAAACGGGCGCCGAGGTGTCATTGCGGCCGTTGATGATCATCACCGGGAAGCGCACGTTGAGCACTTCGGTCAGCGCCGATTTATAGCCGAATTTCGCCGGATCTTTCGCGACCTCCGCCAGGGGCGCGTGATACCGTTGCTCCGCGGACGCGACCATCTTCTTCAGCACGCCCACGACCTCGACGCCGCTATTGATGGCCTTCGATATCTCGATGAGATCGATCGCCGCGGGCGCACACATGACGGCACAACGTACGTCCACGCGCGTCGTGAGTCCCGAGATGACAGCGCCGCCGTGGCTGCCGCCATACAGCGCCACGCGCCCCCGATCGATTTCCGGCAGTTGCCGCACCGCTGCCAGCGCAGCCATCGCATCCTCGCGATCGCTGGTCGGAACCGTCGGGTTCGGGTGGTAGTCGATTGCGAACACGGCCCAACCGGCGGCCACGAAATCGCTCACAGGAGGATTGGCCGTGCGCCCAAGTGAATACGTGACATTGGGTTCGGGTGCGCCGCCGTGCAGCATGACGATCACGGGAAACGGGCCGGATGCGCGGGGCGTGCGCAGATAAGCCGGGATATAGCTGCCGTCGGCGCCGCGATACTCGACGACGCGGCCACGAGAGCCGTCGGCGAGCGCCTCGGCTTCGTGGCCGGAGACGCTTCTGATGCCCACGTCCGCTGCCGCGACGAGACCCGCCAGGAATAGGAACGCGAAGGATGGGAGCTTCACAGGAGTCCTCTTCCCCGTTTTGTAGCACGTTACTCGTGGTGGTGGAGTGCGGCGTAAGGCTGCCGATGGGATTTGTATTGCACTCGGAACCGAAGCCGGGCAATGTGGTAAAGAGTTGAATCATGACTAAACTCCTGCTGCTTCCGCTGTTGTGCGCCACGTTGCCTGCAACGCAGAGATTCGATGTCGTGGTTTATGGTGGAACGGCGGGCGGCGTCATCACTGCCGTGACTGCCGCGAGGGAAGGGCTCAATGTGGCGCTGCTCGAACCAGGCCGGCACATCGGCGGGATGGTCTCGGGCGGACTCAGCTGGACGGACGTAGGCAAGCGCGACGTCATCGGCGGCTTCGCTCTCGAGTTCTACTGGCGTGCCGGCCGTCACTATCAGATATCGCGCTACGGGCAGGAGATCGCGTGGGTGCACGAACCGCACGTCGCCGAGGACATCTTCCGTCAGATGTTGCGCGAGGCCAAGGTCACAGTCCTGCTGAACCATCGACTGCGCGAGCAGAACGGCGTGGCCAAGAGCGATGGGATCCTCACCGAGATCACGATGGAAAACGGCTCCGCATTCGCGGCGAAGATTTTCGTCGATAGCTCCTACGAGGGCGACCTGATGGCCCAGGCGAAGGTGTCCTACACGTGGGGGCGCGAGGGATCGGAACAGTACGGCGAGTCCCTGGCGGGGGTACGCGGCGAGACGCCGCTGCATCAGTTTACGGTGAATGTGCCGGCGCGCGATTCCTCCGGCAGGCTCCTGCCCGAGATCTACGATCAGCCGGCCGGCAAACCCGGCGCCGCCGATCGCAAAGTGCAGGCGTATAACTTCCGCATGTGCTTCAGCGACGATCCGGCCGCGCAGGTTCGCTTCCCCAAGCCTGCCGGCTACTCGCCGGCGCGATACGAATTACTCGCAAAGTTGCTCAAGGCTCGCATGGCCGCCGAGCGCAAGCCACCGAAATTGGGTACCCTGATCAAAATCGACCCCATCGAGAATCACAAGGCGGACGTCAACAATAACGGCGCCTTCTCCACCGATTATTTGGGCGGAAGCTGGGATTATCCGAACGCCGACTATAAAAAGCGCGAGGCCATCTGGCAGGCGCACAAAGACTATATCGCCGGATTCCTTTACTTCCTCGCCAACGATCCGCAGGTGCCCGCGGAAACGCAGAAGGAGATAAATCTCTGGGGACTTTGCAAGGACGAGTTCACCGATACCGACAACTGGCCGTACCAGTTATACATTCGCGAGGCGCGGCGCATGGTGGGCGACTTCGTCATGACGCAGAAGGATCTGCAAACGGACCTTACCAAGCCTGATCCGATCGGAATGGGATCGTACAACAGCGACTCGCACAACGTGGAACGGATTGTCACTGCCGATGGGTTCGTGCGGAATGAAGGCGATATGCAGGTAGCGGTGAAGCCGTACCAGATCCCATATCGGATCATGGTGCCGAAGCGGGCAGAGGCGCGGAACCTGCTTGTGCCGGTCGCGTTTTCGGCGAGTCACGTGGCGTATTCGTCGGTGCGGATGGAGCCGCAATATATGATTCTCGGCCAGGCGGCGGGAGTGGCCGCGAAGATGACCATTGAGAGCGGTCAGGCCGTGCAAGATGTCGATACTGCGAACCTTGCCGCGACGCTGCGCAAGCAGGGCGCCGTTATGGAGTACATGCCTTCGGTGCAGACATCGGTGCTGCCGCTGTTCCGGAAGTGGCTTCGGTAGCGTGCTGCCGTCCGGATTGGTCTTTCGGGGCAATCCGGGGACAGACGGAATATTTCCGCGCAACTGCGGCGCGCAAATATCTCGTCAGTCCCCGCATTGCAGCGCGTGCCGACTCCGAAACGTTGCCACCCGGATTGCCGCTCCGCTCGACTTGAGTGGCAGCCGATCCAATTGTTCACACGTTCGAGACGGGAACATTTCCGCGCCTGCAGTTGCGCGGAAATATTCCGTCTGTCCCCGTATTGCCCGACAAGGGCAATCCGAACCGCTGTGTTCGTACAAAGCACCAGTCCGCAATGCGAAGACAAATCGAAGAATTCGGCCAGACGCGGTCGCCTCTGCGATTTTTTCACGCCTTCCAGTCCCCGCATCACAGCGCGAGCTGAAACGCTGCCACCCTCTGGCAGCCGATCCAGTTTTTCGCAATTTCCCAACGCGCTTTGCAGCCTGAGCCGGATCCCTAACCGCTAGACCATTTCCTTGACTCTGTCTTCGATCACCGTAAGTGCGATCTTTTTGCGGTTGGGCTCGCCTTTCGCGAGACTCTCGGCGAAATGCAGGGCCTGCTCCATCGTGACACTTGGCGGCATGGGCGGCTCGTAAGGATCTACGACAGCTTCGATCAGCACCGGACCACGCACGGCCATCGCCTCGTCCAGCACCGGTCCGCACGCGGACGGGTCGTCGATGGTGAATCCGTGGCCGCCGCAGGCGCGCGCGAAACCCGCAAAGTCGATCGGCTGCAACTCGCAACCAAATTCCGGGTTGCCTAAGAACACCATCTGCTCCCATTTAATCTGGCCCAGCGTGTTGTTCTTAAGCACGACCACTTTGATTGGCAGCTGGTACTTCACGGCCGTGGCAAATTCAGCCATCAGCATGGAGAATCCGCCGTCGCCCACGAAAGCCACGCACTCTCTGTCCGGATACGCGATCTGAGCCGCGATCGTGTAGGGGAGACCACAGGCCATCGTGGCAAGATTGCCGGAGCAGGAGTACATCTGCCCGCGCTTGGCGAGGATATGGCGCGCCCACCAGGTTGTGTTCGTGCCCGAATCAGAGGAGACGATGGCGTTGGCGCTCAGCCGACGGCCCAATTCGGCGGCGACGACCTGTGGCTTCATGGGTTTGTCGGTGCGTGTCTCCTGCTTGCGCATGATTTCCCACCATTCCTGCATCCCCTTCTGCGCCTTCTCCAGAAAGTCTCGATCGGAGTTGCCGCGGAGCAGGGGCAAAAGCGCTTCCAGAGTCACACGAGAGTCGCCGACGAGACCGACTTCCACGGGAAAACGCAGGCCGATACGCATCGGATTCAGCTCGATCTGTACGCCGCGCGCTTTTCCGGGGCGGGGGAGGAATTCTATATACGGGAAGGAACTGCCGACGATCAGCAGCGTGTCGCAGTTCTCCAAGGCATCCTGCGACGGCTTGGTCCCGAGCAGGCCGATGCCGCCGGTCGTATATGGACTCTCGTCCGGCACAGCCGCTTTTCCCAGCAGCGCTTTGATAATTGGTGCACCGAGCCTCTCGGCAACCTGCTCCAGTTGCTCTCCGGCGTGCAACGCTCCCTGGCCTGCCAGGATCGCGATTTTTTTCCCGGCGTTGAGCACTTCAGCCGCTCGGCTCAGATCCTGTTGGGCAGGCAGACGCGCGCTTTGCGAGCAAACATCGGAGGTATGATGCGGGAGGTTCCGTTTGGAACGCTCGGAAGTCAACTCCTCTTCCTGCAGGTCCGTCGGAAAAGTAATGTGAGCCACACCACGGTAGCTGATGGCGGTTCGGCAGGCCAGGTCGGCCAGGTTTTCGACATGGGACGGGCTCATCACGCGCTCGTTGAACACCGCCACGTTCTCGTAAAGTTTGTCCAGTTCGACGTCCTGCTGCGCCAGCGTGCCGATCAAATCGTGATAATGCATGCCGGTGAGCGCCAGCACCGGCTGGCTGTCCATTTTGGCGTCGTAAAGCCCGTTCAGCAAGTGAATGCCGCCGGGGCCGGAGGTCGCCAGGCAGCAGCCGAGTTTGCCCGTATACTTCGCGTAGGCGCAGGCCATGAAGGCGGCAGCTTCTTCGTGGCGCACCTGGATAAAGCGGATCTTATCCTTTCGAGTCCGCAACGCCTCCATGATGCCGTTAATGCCGTCTCCCGGCAGGCCAAAAATTGTGTCCACGCCCCAGTCGTGGATCGAATCCATAAGTATGTCCGATGCGGTAGTAGATGCCATGGGAATGCCTCATCGCTAAGTGCTGCACCCGCAAGGCCAAAACGGCAGTCCAGTTGTGTGATTTGAAACCGGCGGCTTACGCGGACGGAAATACCACGCGCGTCCACACGGCGTGATGATCGGAGAATTCCAGCGGATATACACGATACGCCTGCGACTCCAGGCCGCGCAGCCAGATCCAGTCGAGGTGCATGCCCAGGTAATCGAACGTGGTTTCGTTCTCGGGAAGGGCCGTGCGGAATCCGTTACTGACCATGTAATTCTCGACACCGCGGGCCTGCGAGCGGCCGGGGAGCGGCACGACATGATCCAGCCAGTAGAACCAGTTCGAATTGAAATCGCCGCCCACGATGGTGGGACCGTGGAACTCGCCCTGCGCCTGCACCACCGACTGAAGCTGCGCCAACCGGTCAGCAATGTTCAAACGGGTGTCGAGGTGGGCATTGAAAATCCGGACCGGTCCCCAGGGCGAATCGGCGGTGGCGGCCAACGCGATCCGCGTCCGGCTGCGGTAACGCAGATCGAAGCGCTTGAGCGGCTGCACGCGAACATCCCGCAGGGGATAGCGGGAGAGTATCGCCAGCCCTTGATCGGTGATGCCGGTCGTCGCGGGCGAATAGGCGACGTGGAGACCGAGGCCGGCTGCAAGTTGTTCAGCGGCACACTGGCGCGCGCCGTCATCCTGCTTGACTTCCTGGAGCAGCAGGATGTCGGCGTTAGCCAGTGCCGGGCTAGCGCGGAACTCGCCGAGAATCTTCTGCATCCCGGTTTGTTTAGCCATGTTCAACGTCAGGACCGAAAGACCGGGACCGCTGACCACTGGCTCCGCACGGTGAGCCGGAGACTGGCGCATCGCCGCGAACAGAAGGACACCAGAAGCAACCAGGGAGATCGTCACTTTTTTCACAAAATTTCCAAAGGCGGGACTGAATGCGTTCATCAGTTCGACGTCCGCCGGGGCTGCCGGGTTCCGATTTGCATCTTACGTGCTACGGACGCTCTTGTGCCGGCTCTGCTGGATAAGATAATTGAGCGTCCACGCGATAAGCATCACGAAGCTCGCAGGCATGCGACCGCCTATAAGGTTCTCGCCGTCGTATCGCTGCTGGCCTTGGTTTTGCAGACCAGCATGCTGATGCTCTCGTTATTCGAGCAGCCGCTACCGTATAACATCTTCGACCCTGGCGGTGAGCCGCTTGAATCGCCTGAATTCAGTCGCGTTCTTACCTCGATCACAGGCGGGGGGTATTACAGCCACAACCGGGTGGATGTCCTGACCAACGGCGACAAATTCTATCCGGCGGAACTGGAAGCGATTCGCGGAGCCCGCCAGTTCATCTTTATCGAGTGCTACATCATTCAGAAGGGCCGCGTGGCCGACCAGTTACTCGCTGCCCTGGAGGAACGGGCGCGCGCAGGCGTCCGGGTCCGGATGGTGGTCGACGCGATCGGCGCCACCGCTTTTCCCGACAGCCGGTTCGACCGGCTGCGCGCCGCGGGTGGAAGTGCCGCCTGGTATCACCTGGTGCGCTGGTATTCATGGCCCCGGGCCAACAATCGGACGCATCGCGAACTGGTAGTGGTGGACGGGAAGGTCGCATTTGTAGGAGGCGCGGGATTCGCCGATCAATGGCTGTATTCGACCGCGAAGAATCCGCAGTGGCGCGACACAATGATTCGTATCGAGGGGGAGGCTGCCGGCGGACTGGCTGCGACCTTCTCGGAGAACTGGCTGGAATCGGCCGGTGAGATGCTGATCAGCCCCAAGTATTATTCTGTTTTCAACGGCGGCGGCCAGACGAACGCGCTTGTCGTTACCAGTTCACCGACGTCGGGCCGATCTTCCGAGGCACGCGAACTCTTCCAGAGCATCATTGCAAAAGCAACGAGGTCCATCCACCTCACGAACCCGTATTTCATGCCCGACAAAAGCTTGCGCATGGAGATGGTCAGGGCGGTGCGTGAGCGCAAAGTGGAAGTTACCATACTGGTGCCGGGCAAGCGAAACGATCATCTGTTGAGCCGCCGTTCCAGCCGGCTGCTCTATGGCGATCTGTTGCGCGCCGGCGCCCGTATCTTCGAGTATCAGCCGTCGATGATTCACGCCAAGATCATGATCGTCGACGGCGTCTGGGCGGTGGTGGGATCATCGAACCTCGACTCGCGATCGTTCGGGTTGAATGACGAGGTAAACGCGGCGATGCCCGATCCGGCGGTAGCCGCCCGACTGGAACAGGATTTCCAGAATGATCTGCAGCAGAGCCGGCGAATCACATACGACGAATGGAGACACCGTCCGCCATGGCAGAAGCTGGAGGAGTTGGTCGGCTGGCTGCTGATCAACCAGGAGTGACGGTAGTCGTATGAGTAGTGACCCGCGCTGGCGGCACGTGGTGATGCAGCGCCACGAAGGAGTTGAAAGAGAAGATCCCCAGCGTCACCCACAGGGGCGTAGAGATCTCCGCGCCTGCTTTGAAGAACGCCCACACCGCCAATCCGGCGGGCAACAGGACCTTCAAATCGACGGTGTTGCCGGTGGCTGAGCGGATCTCCTTGTTCAGGCTTTTGACGGCGTTGACCACGTGAAATGCCAACTCCGAGTGATGCGACAGGAACTCCGCCTCGCGTTCAATCTTCTCGGCCAGTTCATCCGCCTCGAAAAGCGCCGGTGGTAAGTCTTCATCGCTCGACGGCGGGGCGTCGTTTGCCTGGCGGAGGAGGGCCTGAATCTCCTCGTGGGATTCCGGCTGATAGTGCACCAGAATACTGCCTGTCACGGGATTGATTTCCACGCTGTTGACACCTTGCAGGCCCGCGACGAATTCCTGCAACTGGCGCAGCATGCGCGGATCGCGCTTCGCATGCCGGACGCGCACCCGCAGCCTACCCGGAATGTGATGGACTACGCTGGCACCTTGAACCATCGTCAGAGAGCCGTGGCCGGAGACGGCGGCCGATTCGGACGTCGTTGTTTCTTCGGTTGTCCCGTTGCTGGATGCTCGGCGGCTACACCGGAGCCGTTTGAGGCTTCGTGCTCGGCCTTTACCTCAGCCACCATGTCTTCCACTTCCTCGCCGGCCTCCGCCATGACTTCTCGGACGGAGATCGCGGCCGAATAGCCGGCCTTGACAATACCCTTCACCATCGGACGCAGAAGTCCGCCGAGAGCCGGCAAAATTCTCGGCGCGAGGACGGCGCCTGCTCCGATCAGGATGCCGGGGATCAGTTCCGGTTCCAGAATCGCGACGCCGACGCCGACCAGGGCGGCGGTGGCGATCGAAGGACCTTCGCGGTCCAAACCTGTTTTCGCAAGAGTCTGTCTGGCGCCTGCTTCCGCATGCGCCGCGGCGGCACTCAGATTTCCCTCCGTGGGTTGATGCTGCGGGTGTTCGCTTGGATTGTTAGTTTCGTCGGGCATGGCGTTCCTCTTTGTCTGAAGTGTAACGCCAGTGAAACAGAAAGAAAAGCGAGGGCAGGTAGGAAAGTTACAGAAAGCTCAGATCCGCGGCTCTTACAGGAGGGAAGTGCAGAGGGCCACAATGCCCCGTTCCAGCGCCATTTCGGCCACCTGCCGAATCACAAGCTTGGTAATCGCATGATGAACCGACCGGTGCCCAGGATTGGCAGCCCCTGGCCGCCGCGAAACGGCTGCCGGTCCGGAAAGCCACCCGCGATCCCGCATTGCTGTCAGGAGGCGATCTGCGTCGGTTACGCCGACGCAATAATGGACCAGGACGCTGCCGGTCACCGGACGGATATCGACGCTCTCGACGCCGTCGAGCGATTCCAGCCAGTTTCGCAGCGCGGCACGCCGCGACTCGCTTTTCACGCCGGCGGCGCGGACGCGGAGCCTTCCAGGAACGTGATGCAAGTAGATCATCAGTTCCCAGGTTCGCAGACGGATGGTTAAGAAACGATGACGGTTTGGAGAAACCTACATTACTTCTGCATTTTGTTCCGGCGCGGGCGTAAACGGCTGATGTAACGGCATTTCCGACGTTACCTCTTGAGCCATTTCCGCGTGCACCTCCGCGCTCACGTCGGCCAGGGTCTCACGGAACGTTTCATATTTGGCGCGGCCGTCGCGCGCCAGGATCACGCTTCCTCTCACCGCCGCCTTCAACAGCGGTCTGCCAACGCCCCGAAACGCGGGCAGCACGGTCTTGAAGAGTCCCGCGGCCATCACGCCCAGGCCGAATCCGAATGCAACCTTAGTGGGCCCATTGTTGAACAGATTCATTTTCCGCTTCCTCTTTCAGCTGATTTTGGTGCCGTGTGGAATCCTTCGTAAACTCATTGGCAAGATAGCTCGCCAACGCCGCGCCCGCGCAGACCAGCGCGTCGGCCGCGCCGATCCGTGTCGCCCCGAGCAACGATGTCAGGCCGGGGACGAACTGCGACGCCAGCAGCAGTCCGAAGCCCGCCAATAAGCCAGTGCGCATGGTGGGATTCGGGGGAAGATCCGTGCCCCGCAGTTCCGATCGGGCGGTCAGGCCGTGGAGCAACTGTGCCGACGTCAACGTCAGGAAAGCCATGGTGGCCGCGCCGGGACCGCTGCCATGCCGCGCCAGCCCGACCAGGTAAGCCGCCAGCGACGATGCGCTCATGATCGCCGATTGCCGCCCGAGCCGCGCGTATTCTGGACGTCCGATCACCGGCCGGGAAGGGTCGCGCGGCGGCCGCGACATGATATCCGGCTCGGCCGGTTCGATGGCCAAGGCTAACTCGGGAAAGACATCTGTGATGAGGTTGATCCACAGGAGCTGGCGGGGATTGAACGGCTGGCCCAGACCGGCGGCGAGGCACGTGAACATCGTCAGGATCTCGCTGCTGTTGGTGGCGGCGATATAGTGGACCGCCTTGCGCAGGTCCTCATAGACGGTTCGGCCTTCCCGAATCGCAGGCAGCAGCGCCTCAATGCTGTCGTCGACCAGCAGCAGATCCGCCACGCCGCGAGCGATCTTCGTGCCGCTTTGGCCGAGCGCGATGCCGACATCGGCAGCCTTCAGCGCGGGAGCGTCGTTCACCCCATCGCCCGTCATGGCCACCGTAGCACCGTCGCTCTGAAGTGCCTGTACAATTCGCAGCTTGTGGGACGGGCTCACGCGCGAAAACACCGACGCGTCGCGCAGCAGCGACTTTACGTCCGCCTGGCTGGCAGTTTCCAACACGGCAGCGTTCACGGCGACCGGCACATCATCGCCGTTAAGAGCCAATGCTTCGGCGACCGCCTCCGCCGTCGCCGCCTGATCGCCGGTGAGCATCAACGGCCGGACGCCGGCACGCCGAAAATCGGCGATGACTTCCTTCAATCCGTGGCGCGGGGGATCGGCGAGGCCGATCAGCCCGAGCCAGACGAATCGGTTCGGATCGTCGGGCGAGCCCTCTACCTCGAGGCATGCAGCACCGAGGACGCGTAGGCCGCTGCGCGCCATTCGCGCATTGGCCTCGAGGATTTCGGCGCGCTCGCCGTCGCCCAGGTTCTGCACTTTGCCATCGCGCGCGTGCCAGTCGCACAGGCTCAGAACCTCGGCGGGGCTGCCCTTCACGGCAATCAACGTACGGTTCTCACCCAGAGGGTGCAGCGTCCTCATGTGCGCCTGGGCTTCGGTGCGATGACACATTCCGAGCAGCGGGAACTTACGACGCAATCCGGCCACGTCGACACCGGCGTTCAACGCCATCTGTACCAGGGCCGATTCGGTCGGCGAGCCGTCGATGTTCCACTCGCCGGCGCGCATCTCCAATCCGGCTTCGCTGCAGAGGCAGCAAACCTGCAGCAGCTTCGACAGCTCCTCATGAGTGGCCGCGACGATGGCACGATCGCCCGAGAAGAACGTGCCACCGCGTACGGTGTGCTCGCGCATCCCGATGTACACCGCAACCGCCGACATCCGGTTCCAGGTCAGCGTGCCGGTCTTGTCGAAGCACAGCATCTGCACGCCGCCGATCGCCTCGACGGCGGCTAATCTGCGAGCCAGCACTTTCTCACGCAGCAGCGACCGCATTCCGCCGGCCAGGCAAACGGTGGCGACGGTCGGTAAGCCTTCCGGCACCGCGGCGATTGCCAGCGAAATGGCGCTGCGCAGCATTTCCAGAGCCGAGTATCCGCGCAGCAGCCCGATGCAGAAGATGGCCCCGGAGAATCCGCAGATCATCCAGGTGAGCTGGGTGCCGAGGCGCTGCATCTGTTTTTGCAGCGGCGTCTCCGGCTGCACGGACTCGGCGAGCATTTCCTGAATCTTTCCGATCTCCGTGTGGCGCCCGGTGGCGACCACAATCGCCAGTCCCTGGCCGCCGGT
>Ga0070741_10018314_pt1 | contig 11357 bp, 10 predicted proteins | sample Coa_R1_4_FD_66440 | JGI IMG/M metagenome (GOLD analysis project Ga0070741, IMG submission 66440) | Surface soil microbial communities from Centralia Pennsylvania, which are recovering from an underground coalmine fire - Coalmine... | ecosystem: Environmental > Terrestrial > Soil > Unclassified ...
GAGCACAAGAACTCGGAGCCGGCGATGAAGATCCTGATGCGCAACATCGGGATGACGCTGCACGTGATCCACAAGCTCCGCGAGCGCGGTCTCGACAACGTCAAGGTCAACATGGACTGGCAGCACCTGATCATGAACGGCGAGTCGCTGGCCGAGTACGCGGCGCTCCTCGCCGCCGAGGGCCTGCTCGGGCACCAGCACGCGAACTCCGGCTGGGGGACGTTCGACGACGACAACATGGTCGGCGCGACCGCGTTCATGGAGACGCTGGAGCTCGCGATCGAGTTCCGCCGCTGCGGGTACGGCGCCGACGGCCGGCGGCTCGGCTTCGACCTCTACCCGTACACCGAGGACGCGGTCGAGGCGGTGCGCCGCTCGGTGCTGCAGTGGCGGTTCATCGACGGGGTCGCGGCGAAGATCGACGACGCCGCGCTGCGCGAGGCGCAGTCCCGCAAGGACGCGGTGCGGGCGTACGAGCTGGTCTACGCCGCCCTCGGCGCCTGACGGGAGCAGCGGCCGGAGCTGTCCGAGACGGACGAGGCCCCCAGCGCCGCGTCCCTTAACAGTGCCTGGCACCGTTAAGAGCCTGCGCCGACGCGGTTTTCGCGGTTGCGTCTTAACCATGCCTGGCACCGTTAAGACCGCCCGCGGGTAGGGTCGCCCGGTGGCCGCAGGCGCCCTCGTCGGAGTGGACGTCGGCACGACCGGCGTGAAGGCGATCCGGATCTCGGAGACGGGCGAGGTGCTGGCCCGGCACGAGGAGGAGTACCCGCTCTCGATCCCGCAGCCGGGCTGGGCGGAGCAGGATCCCGAGGACTGGTGGGCTGCGACCGAGCAGGCGCTTGCCGCGGTCGAGGCGGGCGACGCGCCGATCGGCCTCACCGGCCAGATGCACGGGCTCGTCCTCCTCGACTCCGCCGACCGCGTGCTCCGGCCGGCGATCCTCTGGAACGACCAGCGCACCGCCGCCGAGTGCGCCGAGATCGAGGAGCGGGTCGGCTTCGACCGGCTGGTGGCGCTGACGGGGAACAGGGCGCTGCCCGGGTTCACCGCGCCGAAGCTGCTCTGGGTCCGCAAGCACGAGCCGGAGATCTGGGCACGGGCGGCAAGCGTGCTGCTGCCGAAGGACTACGTCCGGCTGCGGCTCACCGGCGAGCGGGCGATCGACGCCGCCGAGGCGTCGGGGACACTGCTCTTCGACGTCGCCGGCCGGCGCTGGAGCGACGAGGTCTGCGACGCGCTGGAGATTCCGCTCGAGTGGCTCCCGCCGGCGCCCGAGTCGACCTCGATCGGCGGCGCCGGCGACCAGCAGGCCGGCGCGCTCGGGGTCGGCGTGGTCGGACCGGGGCCGCTGTCGGTCGTGCTCGGTACGTCCGGGGTGGTCTTCGCGGCCCTTCCCGGATACCGCGCCGAGCCGCAGGCGCGCGTCCACGTCTTCTGCCACGCCGTCCCCGAGACCTGGGAGGCGATGGGCGTGATGCTCTCCGCCGCCGGCTCGCTGCGGTGGCTCCGCGACGTCGTGGGCGGCGACTACGTCACGCTGGTCGGCGAGGCGTCGGCGTGGCCGGCCGGGACCGAGGGCCTGACCTTCCTGCCCTACCTCCAGGGCGAGCGCACGCCCCACGCCGACCCGTCCGCTCGGGCCATGTTCGAGGGACTGTCCCTCAGACACGACCGCGGCGCACTCGTCCGCTCGGTCCTCGAAGGAGTCGCCTTCGGCCTGCGCGACTCGTTCGAGCTCCTGCGCGACCTCGGCGTCGACGCGACGGTCGGCCGCGCCTCGGGCGGCGGGGCGCGCAGCGAGCTCTGGCTGAAGATCGTCGCCTCGGTGCTCGGCGTCCCGATCGAGCGCACCGCGGCCGAGGAGGGCGCCGCCTACGGCGCGGCGCTGCTCGGCGGCGTCGCGGCCGGGACCTTCGCTTCGGCCCAGGAAGCCGTCGACGCCTGCGTGCGCGTCCGGGACGCGGTCGAGCCCGATCCCGCGTGGCAGCGCGTCTACGACGAGGGCTACCGGCGGTTCCGGTCCCTGTACCCCGCGATCAAAGGAGTGGCATGACGACGTTCGAAGGACGGGTCGCGTTCATCACCGGGGCGAGCGGCGGCATCGGCGCCGCGGTCGCCCGCATGCTCCACGACGCCGGCGCGTCGGTCGGCCTCGCCTCCCGGCGCGGGGACGACCTCGGGCTCGAGCGCGGCTACGGCCTCGCCTGCGACGTGCGCGACCCGGACGAGGTCGACGCATCCGTCGCAGCCACCGTCGAGCGCTTCGGCGGCCTCGACATCGTCGTCGCGAACGCGGGCGTCGGCGCCTACGGGCCGTTCCTCGAGCTCTCGCGCGAGCACCTCGAGGAGATGATCGACACGAACCTGAAGGGGACGCTGTACGCGATCCGCGCCGCCCTGCCGCACCTGCTGAGAAGCGAGGCGGCCGACGTGGTCACGCTCGCCTCCGAGGCCGGCCGGCGCGGGCTGCCCTACGAGGCGGTCTACTGCGCGTCCAAGTTCGGCCAGGTCGGGTTCACCCGCGCGCTCGACCACGAGCTGCGCGAGCAGGGTGTGCGCTGCACCAATGTCTGCCCCGGCGGGGTCGCGACCGAGTTCGCGCTGGAGGAGGGCCGCGGCCGGACGCACGACGTCCTCCCCGGGATGATGACCGCGGAGGACGTCGCCGAGATCGTGATGTTCGTGCTCACGCGGCCGCGGACGCACCGCATCCTGGAGACGGCGCTCCGCCCGATGACCGAGACGAGCTGGGGCTAGCCCTTCCGCGTCCCGACCACCAGCAGGTACTCGCGCGGGTGAACGATCGCGTCGCCGACGCGGTGGTGCTGCTCGAAGTGGTCGACCCACGAGCGATGGAGCTCCTCGCGCCGGTCGTCGTCGAGGGAGGCTGCAAGGGCCTTGGTCGGGCCGTAGCTCGTCAGGAAGAGCTGCCAGTACTCCTCCCCGCTTCCGATCGAGAGCGGCGAGTCGCGCTCCTCGATCTCGAGGTCGAAGTCGCCGCCGAGCAGCTCCTCGACCCGCTCGCGCTTCCCCCACTCGAACGGGCTGCGGACGCCGTCCGGAGGGGGCGGCATGAACGGCTTCATCACCCCGAAGAGCTCCCCGACGCCACCTTCGGGCGTCCAGTTCACCATCGCGAGGCGACCACCGGGCTTCGTGACGCGCCCGAGCTCGGACGCCGTCGCCTCCTGGTCCGGGGCGAACATGGCGCCGCACGTCGACGTGACGATGTCGAAGCTCGCGTCCGGGAGGTCGAGCGCCTCGGCGTCGCCGACACGGAAGTCGATCGAGAGCCCCGCCGCCGCCGCATTGCGCTTCGCGGTCTCGATCAGCCTGGGCGCCAGGTCGACCCCGACGACGTCCGCCCCGCGCGTCGCCGCCATCCCGGCGAGCTCGCCGGTGCCGCACGCGACGTCGAGCCAGCGGCGGCCTTCGGCCGGACCGACCGCCTCGACGATCGCCTCGTGAGCGTCGGCCAGGCCGGCGGCGACGTTCTCGAAGGGCGCGTCGCCCCACACCAACGACTGCTTCTGCTTCAACTCCTGGAACGCCATGGCTCTACTCCCTTCGTCCGTTTCACCTGCGGGTGCCGGTCACGAGCAGCCATTCTCGGGGATAGACGATGCGCCCGCCGGCGCCGTAGCTGCTGTCGAAGAAATCGACCCACGTCCGGTGCAGCTCCTCGCGGCGGTCGTCCTCGAGCATCGCCGCGAGCGTCTTCGTCGGCCCGAAGTTCTCGACGTAGAACTGCCAGAACGCCTCGCCGCTCTCGCCCGAGTCGATCGACGTGCGCGTCTCGAACGACAGGTCGAACGCATCGCCGAGCAGGTCTCCGACGTGATCCTCACGCCCCCAGTCGAGCGGCGCGCCCGCCCCCTCCGGGAGCGGCGGCTGGAAGGGCGCGAGCATCGTGAACATCGCGCCGACGCCTCCGTCGGGCAGCCAGGTCGCGAGCACGAGCCTCCCGCCCGACCGGGTCACGCGGCCCAGCTCCGACGCGGCACGTCGATGGTCGGGCGCGAACATCACGCCGAAGGTCGAGGTGACGACGCCGAAGCTCGCGTCCTCGGCGTCGAGGTTTTCGGCGTCGCCCACGCGGTAGTCGATGTCGAGACCCTGCTCGGCCGCGCGGCGCTTCGCCGTGCCGATGAGCGCCGGAGCGAGGTCGATCCCCGTGACGTCCGCGCCCGCCCGCGCCGCGCGCTCCGCGACACCGCCGGTCCCGCAGGCGACCTCGAGCCAGCGCAGGCCCCCGGCCGGCCCGGCTGCGTCGACGACCGCCTGGTGGACGTCGGCGATGGTCTCGGCCACCACTTCGAACGGCGCGCTCCCCCACACCACCCCTTGCCGTTCCTTCAGCTCCTCGAATGCCATCGATCGACCTCCCTTCCCCCCCGATCGCGGAGTTTGACCTTTTGATGGAATAGGGACATGGACGCACCCGCCACGTTACGGGTCGGCGACGAGACCTACGAGATCTTCCGGCTCGACGCACTACAGGACCGCTGGGACGTCGCGCGTCTTCCCTACTCGCTCCGCGTCCTGCTCGAGAACGCGCTCCGCGCCGGCGACGACGCGGATGTCGAGGCGATCGCCGGGTGGGTCGCGGCGGAGGAGCCCAGCCGCGAGATCGCGTTCCGGCCGAGCCGCGTCATCCACCAGGACTTCACCGGCGTCCCCGCGATCGTCGACCTCGCCGCCATGCGGAACGCGATGCAGGACCTCGGGGGCGACCCGTCGAGCATCAACCCGGTGATCCCGGCCGAGCTGGTGATCGACCACTCGGTGCAGGTCGACGAGTTCGCGACCCGGCTGGCCTTCGGGCGCAACGTCGAGCTCGAGTTCGAGCGGAACCGCGAGCGCTACGCCTTCCTGCGCTGGGGTCAGGAGTCGCTCGCGGGGCTCAAGGTCGTGCCGCCCGGCACCGGCATCGTCCACCAGGTCAACCTCGAGTACCTGGCGCGCGTGGTCGAGTCGCGCGACGGGCAGGCGTTCCCCGACACGCTCGTCGGCACCGACTCCCACACGACCATGGTCAACGGGCTGGGCGTGCTCGGCTGGGGGGTCGGCGGGATCGAGGCCGAGGCGGCGATGCTCGGCGAGGCGCTCTCGATGCTCGTCCCGCAGGTGGTCGGCTTCCGGCTCACCGGCTCGCTGCCCGAGGGCGCGACCGCGACCGATCTCGTGCTCACCGTCACCGAGACCCTCCGGAACACCGGCGTGGTCGGCAAGTTCGTCGAGTACTTCGGCCCGGGGCTCGCCGCGCTCTCGCTGGCCGACCGGGCGACGATCGGGAACATGTCGCCCGAGTACGGCGCGACCTGCGGCTTCTTCCCCGTGGACGACGCGACGCTGCAGTACCTGCGCCTGACCGGCCGCCCGGACGAGCGCGTCGCCCTCGTCGAGGCCTACTGCAAGGAGAACATGCTCTGGCACGAGGCCGACGACCACCCGACCTACTCGCAGGTGGTCGAGCTCGACCTCGGCACGGTCGAGCCGAGCCTGGCCGGGCCGCGCCGCCCGCAGGACCGCGTCCGCCTGGCCGACGCGAAGGACGCCTTCCTGCACGAGCTGCCGAGCTTCGGAGTCGACTACGGCAACTCGAAGGACGAGGCCGTCGCCGAGAGCTTCCCCGCGTCAGATCCGCCCGCCCACGTGGAGCCGGGCCACGAAGAGCCCGCGGTCGCCGCTGCGCCGGCGGTCGCGGTCGCCGAGCTCGAGCGGACCGACGCGGCCGACGTCCAGCTCGGCGACCTCCAGTTCACGCTCGAGCACGGCAGCGTCGTGATCGCGGCGATCACCAGCTGCACGAACACCTCCAACCCGCAGGTGATGGTCGCCGCCGGGCTGCTCGCGAAGAAGGCGGTCGAGCGCGGGCTCGACCGCAAGCCGTGGGTGAAGTCGAGCCTCGCCCCGGGCTCGCGGGTGGTCACGGACTACTACGAGAAGGCCGGGCTGACGCCGTACCTCGAGGCGCTCGGCTTCCACACGGTCGGCTACGGCTGCACGACCTGCATCGGCAACTCCGGGCCCCTGCCGGAGGAGATCTCGGCCGCGATCGCGGAGAGCGAGCTCGTCGTCTGCGCCGTCCTGTCCGGCAACCGCAACTTCGAGGCGCGCATCCACCCGGAGGTGAAGGCCAACTACCTGGCGTCGCCGCCGCTGGTCGTCGCCTACGCGCTGGCGGGCCGCATGGACCTCGACCTGACGACCGAGCCGATCGGCCGGGACCCCGACGGGAACGACGTCTACCTGCGCGACCTCTGGCCGAGCTCCGCGGAGATCGACGAGACGATCGCCGCGTCCGTCTCGGGAGAGCTCTTCCGCGGCCGCTACGCCGACGTCTTCACCGGCGACGAGACCTGGCGCGCGCTCGAGATCCCGAGCGGCGACCTGTACGCGTGGGCCGACGACTCGACCTACGTGCGCCGGCCGCCGTACTTCGACGGCATGCCGACCGACCCGGGCCCGGTCGAGGACATCGAGGGCGCGCGCTGCCTGGTCATGCTCGGCGACTCGGTGACGACCGACCACATCTCGCCCGCGGGATCGATCAAGCCCGACGGCCCGGCCGGGCGCTACCTCGTCGAGCACGGTGTCGAGCGCAAGGCGTTCAACTCGTACGGGTCGCGCCGCGGCAACCACGAGGTGATGGTGCGCGGCACGTTCGCGAACGTCCGCCTGCGGAACCTGCTCGTCCCGGGCAGCGAGGGGACGTGGACGGTGCACCTGCCGAGCGGCGAGGAGATGTCGATCTTCGAGGCCTCCGAGCGCTACCTCGCGGAAGCCACGCCGCTGATCGTGCTCGCCGGCAAGGAGTACGGCACCGGCTCCTCGCGCGACTGGGCCGCGAAGGGTCCGAAGCTGCTCGGCGTCCGCGCGGCGATCGCCGAGAGCTACGAGCGGATCCACCGGTCGAACCTGCTGATGATGGGCATCCTCCCGCTCCAGTACCGCGACGGCGAGAACGCCGAGACCCTCGGCCTGACCGGCCGTGAGACCTTCTCGATCCACGGGATCGACAACGCCGAGGCGACCGAGGTCACCGTCCGCGCGGACGACCGGGAGTTCACCGCCCGCGTACGCCTGGACACGCCGCGCGAGCGGGACTACCTCCGCCACGGCGGGATCCTTCCGTACGTGCTGCGGCGGCTGCTCGCCGAGAGCCGCTAGACCCGGGCGGTGTCGCGCCGGTAGGCGCGGCGGGCGAGGGCGCCGAGCACGATCGTCCAGCCGGCGACGACGAGCCAGCCCGTCCGGCCCCAGCCCTGGCCGCCGAGCGCGACGTGGCTCGCCTGGACGAGCCAGTACGACGGCAGCGCGCGGCCGATGTCGTAGAGCGCGCCGCCGGTGATCGGGAACCAGACGCCGCCGAGGACGGCGAGCAGGGCGACGAGGCCGCCCATCGCCGGGCCGATCGCGTCGGCGGTGATCACGTGTCCGAGCAGGACGGCCAGCGCGCCGAACGGGACGAGGCCGACGAGGATCAGGCCGGTCATCACCAGCCAGTCGCGCGCGCCGAGCCGCACGCCGAGCGTCGTCCCGGCGAGGAACAGGAGGGCCAGTGCGGCGAGGACGGTCAGGTACCCCGTGAGGATCTTGATGCGGAAGTAGTCGCGGGCCGTGAGCGGCGTCAGGCGGAGCTGCCGGTTCCAGCCGGCGGTGCGCTCGGTCGCGATCCGGCCCGCGACCGAGAGCATCGCGTTCATCGCGCCGAACGAGGCGAGGCCGACCATGTAGTAGAGCGGTGCGGAGAGGCCGCTGCCGCCGAGGTCGTGCTCGCCCTTGTTCGGGCCCGCGATGAGGAAGTAGAGGACGATCGGGAAGCCGAGCGCGGCCAGCGCGTACCGGCGGTTCCGGATCGTCCGCAACAGCTCGCAGCGGATGTACACGAACCGCCTCACGCCGCCGCCTGCCGCCCCTCCCCCGTGAGCTGGAGGAACGCCTGCTCGAGCCCGGCGCCCGCGATCTCGATGTCGCGGGCCGCCGGGAAGCGCGCGAGCAGCGCCCGGATCGCCTGGTCCGAGTCGGAGCAGACGAGGATCACGGTGTCTCCGTGCACCTCCGCGCGCATCACCCCCGGCAGCCGCTCGAGCTCGTTCTTCGGAGCGAGGGGCAGCGTCGCGCGAATCGTGCGCGAGCCGACCATCGCCTTGATCTCGGTCGGCGGTCCGTCCGCCACGACCGCTCCGCGCGCCATGAGCACGATCCGGTCGGCATACGCATCGGCCTCCTCGAGGTAGTGGGTCGCGAACAGGACCGTCCTGCCCTCCGCGGCGTAGCCGCGCATCGTCGTCCAGAACGCGCGGCGGCCCTCGACGTCCATGCCGACGGTGGGCTCGTCGAGGACGAGGAGCTCGGGGTCGGGGACGAGGGCCAGCGCGAACCGCACGCGCTGCGACTGGCCGCCGGAGAGCTTCTGGGTGAGCTGGTCCGCGAAGGCCGCGACCCCGGAGACGTGGAGCACCTCGTCGACGTCGAGCGGCCGCGGGAACAGCGCCGCCATCATCTCCACGAGCTCCCTGGCGGTGAGGTCGCGAAGGAGCGAGCCCGTCTGGAGCATCGCGCCGATCCGGCCCGCCGCGACCACCGCCGACGGCTTCTCGCCGAAGACGGAGACGGCGCCCTCGTCCGGAAGGGTGAGGCCGAGGATCATGTCGATCGTCGTCGACTTGCCCGCGCCGTTCGGGCCGAGGAGCGCGACCGTCTCGCGCGGCTCGATCGAGACGTCGATCCCGCGGACGGCCTGCACGACGGAGTCGCCGGCGCGGTACGCCTTCGCCAGGCCGCGCAGCTCGATGCCCCGGCCGGCGGCCGCCACCGTCTCGGCCAGAGTGCCCGCGCGCACCGCCATCCGCCCGTATCACAGCGGATCGTCGTTTAAGGCTCGGTAGTGGCCGCGTTAAGGCCCTGTTGCCCCGCGGACTTGACGGCGGCGGGGCGAGACGCCAGCGTTCGACGCGCCATGCGTCGGCTCGCGTGCGTGCTGGTGCTGCTCGCGCTCACGGGCTGCGGCTCCCGTCCGCTCCCGCCGACGGCCGGCAGCCCGGCCGAGCGGGAGTGGGCGAGCGCCGCGCTGCAGCTCCTCGACGGCCTCGACGCCGCGCTCCCGCGCATCTCGCGCGCGGGGGTCGGGCCGCGCACGCTGAAGGTGACGTCGCTCCTCTACGAGGCGCTCCTCGGCTACACGTACGTCGACAGCTGCGGCCAGCTCCTCGGCCAGCTCGGCGAGCCCTCGGTCCGCGAGCGCACCGCGCGTGACCGCCTGCACGAGGCGTGCATCCACCTCCACCACGCCTCACAGCTCTTCACGCGCGCGGTCAGGCTCGACCGGTCGCAGCTACTGGTCGACGCGGCGAGCGAGGCCCTGTCGACGGGGCCGCTCCTCCGTCAGGCCCGTACGCTGCTGAGCGGTTAGCCGGCGACGAGCTCGCGGAACGCCGGCTCGTCCCGGATCGCGTCGAGATCGGTGTCCTCGCGCGCGAGGTCGAGGAGGCTCGGCCGCCGCTCGATCGCCGTGCGCAGGTGCCCGATCGCGTCGTCCGCGCGGCCGGAGAGCGCCTCGCAGCAGGCGAGGTTGTAGAGCGGCGCAGCGTACTCGGACGCCTCGAGCGTGGCGCGGGCCTGCTCGATCACGGCGTCGTACCGGCCGGCCTCGTACGCCTCGTGGTACGGCGCCCACACCTCCCAGCCGCCGACCTCGTACGCCTTGCCGGCGCTGGCGCCGACCGCGAGCACCGACGTCCCCGCCTCCTCGGCGAAGGCGGTGCGGTGCGCCTCGGGAGCGCAGAACACCAGCGTGCCGGCCGGCGCGTCGACCGTGTCGCCGTCGATCTCGAAGCGCGCGCGGCCGCGCAGGACGACGTACAGCTCCTCGTTGCCGGAGTCCTCCTCGTGGGACGGGACGAGCCGGTCGCCGGCCTTGTCGCCGGTCCATGCGTTCGTCCCGAAGGCCGTGATCCCGAGGTGGTGGCGCACGGGCCGCATGCGCGTCTCCTCCCGGTAGTCGAGCCCCTCGATCTCGTCGACGTGCGCAACCTTGTAGCCGCTCATATCAACCCCAGCTCCTTTCCGACCTTCTCGAACGCGGCGAGGGCGCGCTCGACGTGCTCGTCCTCGATCGCGGCGGACATCTGCACCCGCACGCGTGCCGTTCCCTCCGGGACGACGGGGAAACCGAAGCCCGTGACGAACACGCCCTCCTCCAGCAGCCGCTCGCTGAACCGGATCGCGAACGCCGTCTCGCCGACGATGATCGGCACGATCGCCGCCTCGCCGTCGAGCGGGCGGAAGCCGATCTCGCGCAGGCGCTCCCTCAGCCGGGCGGTCTGGCGGTGCAGCTTCGTCACCAGCCCGGGCTCGCGCCGGAGCACGCGGACCGCCTCCAGCGCGGAGCAGGCGACCGTCGGCGGGAGCGCGTTCGAGAAGAGCTGCGGCCTGGACCGCTGCGCGAGGATGTCGCAGACCTCCTCGCTCGCGGCGACGAAGCCGCCGGCCGCACCCCCCAGCGCCTTGCCGAGCGTCGAGGTGATCACGTCGATCTCGCCGAGCAGCCCGAAGTGCTCGGCGACGCCGCGCCCTGTCTCCCCCATCACGCCGGTGCCGTGGGAGTCGTCGACGACGAGCGTCGCGTCGTGGGCGCGGACGAGCTCGACGATCTCCGGGAGCCGCGCCAGGTCGCCCTCCATCGAGAAGACGCCGTCCGTGATCACGAGCGCCCGCTGCCCGTCCTCGAGCGACTCGAGCTGCGCGCGCAGGTCGTCCACGTCCGAGTGCTTGTAGACCGCCTTCCGGGCGGGCTTCGCGAGCCGCACCGCGTCGATGATCGAGGCGTGGTTGAGCTCGTCGGAGAGGATCACGGTCGCGTCGTCGGTCAGGCTCGGGATCGCCGCCTCGTTCGCGTTCCAGCACGACACGTAGGTGAGCGACGCCTCTGCGCCGACCAGCTCGGCGAGCTCGCGCTCCAGCTCGAGGTGCGGCTCGAACGTCCCGCAGATGAAGCGGACCGAGGCGGTCCCGGCGCCGTACCGGCGCAACCCGTCGATCCCGGCCTCGACGACCTCGGGCCGGTCGGCCAGGCCGAGGTAGTTGTTCGACGAGAGGACGAGCACCTCGCCGCGGCCCTCCATCTCGACCAGCGGCCCCTGCGGCGAGCGGAGCGTGTTGAACCGCTTGTAGGTGCCGGCTTCGCGCAGCCGCTCGAGCTCGGCGCCGAGCTTCTGATCCAGCGCTGCAGTCACCGTGGGTTCTCCGCCGCCGCGACCGAGACGGCGGGCGCGGCCGACGACGGCAGCTGAGGTACGAGCTGATTTGGGGAGGGGGGCTCATGGGGGGAACCGGCCGTTCCCCCCATG
>Ga0070741_10018315_pt1 | contig 11357 bp, 10 predicted proteins | sample Coa_R1_4_FD_66440 | JGI IMG/M metagenome (GOLD analysis project Ga0070741, IMG submission 66440) | Surface soil microbial communities from Centralia Pennsylvania, which are recovering from an underground coalmine fire - Coalmine... | ecosystem: Environmental > Terrestrial > Soil > Unclassified ...
AAATGAATGGTGGGCGCGACAGGACTCGAACCTGTGACCTCCTGCGTGTGAATAATCGAGGATCTTTCCACGCATTCTATCTGCCCCTTGGTTTTCAAAAACTTGGGGCGTCTGCTTTCGCTCAGCCGACATCCTCTGAGGGCTCAACAGAAACAGTTATGATACGGCGCCTCTTTGCGCCCACTGCGGGCAAGCCACTAATAACCCGTGAGCCCTAAAGGACAATTCTTCTACCCCATCCGCTTCCGGCCGAAGCGGTCCCGAATTCCGTGACAGCCGACGCGGACAAACTCCGAGCTTATTTTAGTTGCTACTCGAATTCTGGGGGGCAGGCGCCGGCGATGGCATTTCATTTGTACGATCCTCCTGTGCTCCCCAGCGGCCTGGGCGGCCAGTATCGTCCTGAGCCTTTTCGTCTGCCATACTCTTCAATAATTGTTCTACCGGAATGGCCGTCTCAGGTGGAGTCACGGGAACCGGCCCGGTTTTGTCGCTCCCAGGGGTTCGCAACGCGCTTTCCGGGCTTGATTCGAGAAACGCTTTGGGATACGGCGGGTTCATCGCGGCTGCCGCCGAGGCGGTCATGGGGCTCACCAGTTCCGGGGTCACAATCACCAGCAACTCGGTGTTATTCCGCGTGGTGCTTTTCGATTGGAAGAATTTGCCGAGGATCGGAATGTCGCCGATGATCGGCATCTTTTGGAAGCTGTCAGTGACTCGCTTATCCAGGAGGCCGGCGATCGCAAAGCTCTGCCCCTCGCCCAGTTCGACCTCCGTATTTACCCTCCGCGTGCTGATCGCCGGAACGGTGAAGCCCGCAAGATTGAGACCGTTGGCGTAGTCGAGCGCGCTCACTTCCGGGGCCACCTTCAGCAGTATGGTGCCGCGTGGCGTGAGGGCAGGAACGAAATTCAGCCGCACGCCGAATTCGTGAAATTGGACGTTAATTACGGGGACACCGTTCACACCTGTGCTTTGGACAACCGGATAGGGGAACTCGCCCCCAGCAAGGAAACTCGCCTTCTTTCCGTCTTGCGCCAGCACGTTGGGTTCGGCCAAAACCTGAATCAGGTTCTTGGCTTCCAAGGCTCTAATGGTGGCGCCCAGGTTCAAGTCCGGTCGGAACAGGAAGATGTTCAATAGGTCGCTGAACACAAACGGCTGGATCGGATTATTGGGCTGAGCGTTTTGGGGAACGGTGGGACCCGGAAACTGACCGGTTGACGTTCGCCCAATCGTATTGGTCGCCCCTGTGCTGAAAAGGTTCATCCCCACATCGGTGCTGAGGCTGCGGTCCAGGCTGGCGAACCGCACTTTCAGCAGAATCTGCGGTTTCGCTTTCGGCACATCGACATATAAGAGGTTCACCACTTTACCCAGAGTCGAGGCAATCGCCACTGCGCGGCCCACGCTCGTTAAATCCTTCGCGGTGCCCCGCAGGAATATGGCGTCGTTCTCGGCCGTTACCGTAATCTGCTGGCCGGGGAGTTCGGTCCCGATCTCCCGGCGCACGCTCTGCAGACGGCTGTTCGGCACAAACAGGTTGGGCCGCACATTAACGTCAAAAAACAATTTGCCACCGCCTTGCTGCCAGACGATCAAACTGGTCGACCCCGGTGCTTTTCCACTCACCAGGACTTCGTTGGGGCCGGCTGCCATGGCTTCCGCGACATCTCCGAATCCTACGGCCACGCGCTCTATCGTGCGATCGCTGCTTACGACCACGGATTTTCCGACTATGACCGAAAGGTCGTTCGGCGCTTCCGCGGAAGCCTGCTGCGCCCGCATCGCAGGGACCAATACATTTGTAAGAAAGCAGATGGCCGCTGTTACTCTGAGCCGTTTAGAAAAGGTCGGATTCACTGGATGCCTCCTGGTACTGCGACTCTTTGTTCTGCGGACTTTCCACCGTTGATCACCTGGATGACCAGCGCGGCGGGCGGCTGGGGCTTCTCCACTTGAAAGGGCGCGAAAAGCACGCGGGGACGAACTGCAAGCGCCGCCGGCTTGACCGGTGGTTTGCGTTCCGGGGCTCCGAAAAGATTCGCCATCTCCACGCCCGGAGGCGTCACCTGCTCGCGATCCATCGGGTTGCGCAGCACGAGCTGAATACGTGTCTGGTTGTTGCTGGCCAGGCTGAGGAGTTCAGCCTGCTCGGGCGTCACCAGGAGATTCACGACGGGTACGTTCACTGGTTTGCCCTCCGCATCCCGCTGGAAATTCGTGCCGGCAGAAAGCACTTCAATGTTCTGCAGGATGGTCTTCACTTTCAGGCTCCCGAAGTTGTCTCTTCCCGGAGGATTTCCGGAGATCAATACGTCTACGCGCATGCCCGGCACCACGAACCCGGCCACGCCCACAACTTCGTTGACCTTGACCGCGCATGCCCGCATGCCGGGCGGGATGGTGGCGGCAAGGCCACCCCCCGAACCTGGAAGGGCCAGCCGCTTTTCCATGAGTGGCTCGCCGACATATACCGGTGCGATGACTCCGCGGCCGACCGCCGTTTCCGGTTTCAACACGGCGCCGCTTGGCGCTTGTCCGACTACCGAACTAATTTTCAGGTCGACGGCCTTAATCAGTGTGCCGACTTCGAGATCGCGCGCGGCGACCACTACGTCCACCCGGCGCCCTGAACCGCCAGCCAATTGATTCCGCACCAGGCGGAAGACCACGTAACTGGCGGCGGCCGCTATCAGGAACGCGGATAACAAAAGAGTCATTAATCGTCGATTCATTGCAATCCTCGGGTCCGTCCGTTCACTTTCCCTTGTCCTAAGACGTTCCCCGCTAGAATGGGCAGGTCAAGCGCCATTCCCGCAGTGAAATAAGTCTAATGATTACAGCAGTTAGACTGGCTTGGGTCCGAAGATCGTCGCCCCCTGTTTACAGGCCCGGCCGGGAGATTGTATATGGATGTACACGACAGTAGTGTCCATTTTATATATATTAAGAACTGAAATACCGATATAGACAGAAAGGAGTCATGGCGTCCGCCATTCCGATGACCGTTCGCTTGTTGATTTCGCAGGAAGCACTCGCTTTGCCACGACTCGGGTTGGCGCTCTCCAGTTCAGTGCTCCTGCATGGCGCGATCGCCGCCGCCATCTGGAGTTACTCTGGATTATCCCGGAACGGCATCGGCCAGATCCCTTCTCAATACCGGGTGCAAATCGTCCATCTTGTGCGGACTCAGCAGCCCGTATTGATTTGGCCGAACACATCAATCCAGTCGCACCCAGCAGCTAAACACACGCTTCCTGATCGCGCGAATCGCAAACCGGCTCCCGAGACGCTCCTGGTGGGCGGGGCGCCTCCGGAGTCGCAGCTGCGGCAGGCGGTTCCGCTACCGGCAGCAGCGGCGTGGAGTGGTTTCAATATCGTTTCCTCCGCGGCGGACCAGGTTGCCATCAGAGAGCTGAATGAGCCGCGGGCGCTGGACGCTCCCGATCCGGCGTTTCTCCCCATTCCGAGAATCGATATCCTTTCGGTTCCGGAGATTGCCCTTCCCGACGCGGCCGTGCCCGTCGTCAGTCAGGAGACGGCATCCTCCTGGTCGATTGCGGCGATCGCGTCCCAGTCTTCGGAAACCGCAGCGTCCTCTTCTTTGATCGGTGCACCGGGGTCAACGCTGGAATCCACGCCCGACCCGACGCTGACGCGCATCGAATTGCCTCCCTATTCCCGGCCGCCCGTGTCCCTGCTGGGCGAATCCGTGGCCGGACAGTATCCCGAGATCGCGAAGATACCGGCCAGAGTCGTCTCGACCATCTATCTCCGGATGGGCCTGAAGAAAAGTTGGTCTCTCGAGTACTGGACGGCTCAACCCGACCAAAAGGGCGGCATAACCGGCTTGGATGCCCCTTGGCCGTACTTGATGCTACGGCCGAAATTGGAGGTTTTCATCCGGCGAGAGTGTCGTTCTCGTACGTGGCGTTCTGACCACCGAAGGCCAGCTGCAGGGACTCTCGCTGGCGCTCCCGCTTCAGTGGTCCCAGAAGGATCGTTTATTCGAAGCGCTCGCGAACTGGAAGTTCCGACCAGCTTCACAGAATGGGCAACCGCTACCCGTGGAAGTTCTGCTTGTTATCCCGCGCCAGCCGGAAGAATAAACTATTGGACCAGGGCAACCTGGCGCACGGGGAATATTGCCGCAGAGCTGAGGTTCATCGTGATACTGGAAGTGCCTCCGAGGCTGAGCATGTCGACAATGATCTCGCCCTCTACCTTCGTCGTGCCGCCGGAATTTCCTTGGAGCGAAAGTAGCTGATACTTTCCGTCGCCGGCTATGCTGGCCGCCGTATGGGTCAAATAGATGGTACCTCTTAAGGTCAAACCGCCGCCACCCTGCAGTTGATGATTTAATGTGGTGGCTGTCGCGCGGCTCTGGAAAAATAGGATTCCCTTATAGCCGCTCGTTGTTGGGCTGCCATTGAAGCAGTTGCCTCCGCTGGGGCAATCGGCGCTCGGATAGGTATTATTTCCAGGCAATTTGCCCGAATTCGCGTCGATGGAGAAAATATCTCTGCTGCTGTTCGCCGGTGATTGCGGATTATTGTAAATTACCACGTTGTTGGTCCAGGTGGTGCCGGTTCGTGGGTCATTCATGTCGACAACCGCGCTTGCCATGCGGACAATTGTGCCGGAACCGAGTTGAAAACCATTGTGATTAATCCAGTAGATGCCCGGCCGCATGATCGTATAACCCGATATAGTATCCAGCCGATTCGAGGTTCCGTCATAATAACCGGGGGAAATGATGGTGCAGGTCGTGGGGCAATTGTGGAGGGCCTGAGCAACGGCAGTGTTGGCTATCACAGGAGCCAACGGCGGCGGCGGCTGAACGGACGGCTCCGCAACGCTGAGCAGCGGATCGTCGATGGCCGATGCCGGTGAAATATACTGACCCGGTTTTGTGCCCAACAGAAGCGTGCCAGGATAGGGGTTTTGCGAGCCCACATTAGCGAAATCGGCACCCGTACCGGCTGTGCAATCACCGGCGGTATCGAACGGGCCAGCGTGCGAGAGATCGACCGTCCCACTCGCGCCGGAAATGCTGATTGAGGATGTACTTGACGAGTTCACCTGGATCGATCTTGGCGGTCCTCCGCAGATGGTGATCGTGTTCGAACCGTTCTTGCTAAAGGAGCCCGGCGCTGTAGGGTGCAGCACGAGAATCGGCACGGGCTGAGGTTCGATGGTGATGGCTGCTGTGGCTACAGCCTTTACCGTCGCACTATTGATGCCCAGGACGCGCAGGAACACAGTGTTCACCACCCTGGTCACAGTTACTTGAATCAGATTCGGGTCGTCCCATCCCGATAAGGTCACATGCCCATTACACCAGGCGAGCGTGCTGCAATCAGGGTATTCGGAATTTACTTCGGGGGCAGTAAACCCGTTTTTTACACCGTAAGCCGTCGCACTCGCAGTGGCCGCGGCCGAACCGTTTCGACGATACAGGTCCATGACGCCGGCCTGTGCCGCGGCGTCCGCGGCGGTTTGCGCCCTTCGCTTTGTTACATACAGTTGACCGGCATCGAGAGCCAGCCCCACGATACCCAATATTCCGACTCCGAGCGCCATAACCAGGAGGAAAGCAGCTCCTCGTTCGCCTGCGCGCCTATCTGACTGCTGTTTCACACATACCTCGCTAATAACAGATGATGCCCTCGCTGGTGCCGCCAATCGTCACACTGAACGGCGCCAATAGCGGCAATACAGACGTGAACGGGTACGACACCTTTACCCGCACCCGGCCGCCAATGTTGTTTGTGCCGTCCAGATACATGGGTTCGGTGCCAGTGTCGTAAACCGTGATCTTAGTGGCCGGGAGTCCGGCGGCGGTGGTGACCTTCTTCACGGCCGCTTCCACGTTGGCTGTATTCCCAGGTCCGCTTGGCCCGTCGACTCCGCCTCCTGTGCGGTAGTTCCCATGTACGATCGCGTAACGGGTGCCGGCGCGGGCGGCCTCCGCGAGCGTGGTGTAAGCCAGCATCAGCCTGCCCGACTCCGTCAAACCGAAAATCACCAGCAACACCCATAGAAGGGCAAAGGGCACTTCCAGCAGCGTGGCGCCCCGTTCGTTGCTCAGACACTGTCGCGAGCTCATTGCATGCTTCTCATAGTGGCCTGCCGGGATATGGGAGCTGGTGAGAAGCCGGCCACGGTATATCCCAGCGGAAGCGTCAATGCGGGAAACAAGGGCTGGAATGTGTACCACACCTTCGCCGAATAGACCCCGTAGTACGTGGGCTGCACAGGATCGGGATCCGTCGCAAATGCGGTCGCGGGGCCTTCACAACTGGCGGTTCCATTGGTATTTCTACAGATCGCCCAGGTAACGCTCGTCTTATTCGGTAGAGAGGAAATCTCGGCACTTACCAGATCTTGCATTTGCGCAACTGAAGGGGCGGGTGGGTAGCCCAGTACCACCCCGGCATAGACGCGATACTGCAGGAGTGCGCGGGCGGCATTATTCACCGTCACCCATGCCTGGATGTACATCCCGAAATTCGCCACGTTCAGCATCAACACTACAAGGAAGGGCATCACAAGAGCGGCTTCCAGCAGCGCGACACCTTCAGTTGAACCTCTTTTACACCGCATCTTCAAGCTGCCCTCCTTCTTTCTTCACCTTCCGCCTTCTCCACTCCGGGTGCGCTTTCTTGAAATAGGCTTCCATCTCCTCCGGCGGGCAGATCAGCAACTGATCGCCGACATGTGTCTGTGATGAATAGATGGTGTGCGGCGGCAGCTCCAGCACACTCGAACTCCTCAGATGAATGGGTGCAATACGAAATGGGCTCAGATGCTCGACCAGGTGAATCACGCGTTCTCCAACGTCCAGATAAATGAGGTCGATGGCAGCCAGTAGGCCGATCGTATGCATGCCGTGCGAAGGAATCACCCAGAGCCCTTCGCCGGATCTCATCCGGAACTGCCCGAGCAAGCCGCGCAGCCGCGCCAGCGACGTGTCCGCGCGGCGGATGTTCAGCCCCACGAACGATTCGCCGGTTTGGTTGAAAACGCAATACATCTTTCTCATTTCCCTGCCCATTCGCTTTGGCGCCGACCGTTCCCTTCTTCCGGTTCCACTGCGCCTTGATATAGTGGCGGCACGCCACCAACGATTCGCGTTTGCAGCAACTCCTTAATTCGTGGCGCCGGGTAAGCGGGAAAACCGCCTGCCCCCTTTGTCTTTCAGCCAGGCCGTCTACCGTGCCCTGGCATGGCGGCGCAGAATCAGCAGACCGATCAGAATTGCGCAGACCACTCCTGCCACAAGCTGAACCAAATTCATTTTCGTCTCCTTTCTACTGAAATTAATTCGCGAACGCCTCCGACAGTGTTATGAGTGCCGGACCAAGCGCGACAACAAAAAATGACGGAAAAATAAACAGCGCCAACGGGAACACCAGCTTGACGGCTGTTTTATTTGCAAGCTCCTCGAGTTTCTGTCTGCGCTGTATTCGCATGGTATCGGAATGAATCCGTAGCGTTCGCGATATACCGGTGCCGAACTGATCGGCCTGCACCAGAATGGTTACGAACATGCGGATCGCCTCCACATTGGTCCGCTCGGCGAGATGCTTCCACGCCTGAATGCGCGGTTGCCCTGCGCGGATTTCGAGCATTACCAGGGCTAACTCCTCGGCAATGGCCGGATGAGTAAAGCGCATCTCCTCGCTCGACCGGATGGTGGCCTGATCGATACTCAATCCCGCCTCCAGGCACACCACGATCAGATCCAGCACGTCGGGCAGGCCCAACTGGAGCGCATTGGTGCGCGTCCGAATTCTGTATTTGAGCCAGTAGTCCGGCAGCAAATAACCGAGGCCGCCGGCAACCGCGAAGACCAAAAGGGGACTCCATTGATACAAGCCTGTGACCGCGGCGACCAGGGCCAGTAACCCGGGTACCGCCACTTTAGAAACGGAGAACAGTTTCCTGTGATAATCCTGCCGGTATCCGGCCAGCGTCAATCGTTGCTGGATGGCGGCCACTTTAGTTTCGCCCAGCCCGCTGCGGCGAATCAGTTCCGCGAAACCGGTGGACGAGGCGGGGGTATGGGTGCGCTTGAACCGTTCTACAAACCCCGGCCGGCCTCGCTGGACAAGAACGTTCGAAAGCCGCTGGCCCAACGCTTCGCGATAGAAGATCAGCAGCAGACCGCTCGACAGCAGGAAAAAGACGATCAGGAAAACGAGAATGGCATATCCCATAGTAGAGCCTTACACCTTGATCCGGATGATCTTGCGGATTACCAACAAACCGAGCACGTTCATAATGGCGCCGATGGCGATCAATTTTTGGCCCACCGGCCGAGTGAACAGAACGGTCATGTATTTCGGGTCGATCAAGAACAACAGAGCAGCTAGGGCCGACGGCATAATCGATAAGATCCAACCGGTCAAGCGGCCCTGGGCGGAGTGTACCCGAACCTGGTCGCGCAGCCTGAACCGGTCGCGAATGACGTTCGCGGTCTTTTCCAGAACCTCCGCCAGATTCCCTCCGCTTTCTTTCTGTATCAGAATCGCGATGGTAATGATGCGCACGTCCGGCAGCGGAACGCGGTTGACCAGGTTCAGCATAGCGGCGCGCAGATCCACGCCGTAGCTTTGCTCGTCGAAGCAGATGCGAAATTCGCGGCGAATCGGTTCCGGCGCATCGGCGGCCATGATGCCCAGCGCTCCCATGGTGCTGTTGCCCGCGCGCAAGGCGCTCACCATCAGGTCGATGGCATCCGGCAGCTTCTCCTGGAACTGATTGAAGCGGCGCTGCCGTTTCTTCAAGACATAGAGGAAAGGCGCCGCAGCGGCCGGCAAAGAGAGCAGTGCCGGAAGCGCCAGAGTGCCCGTGTTGAGCTGAATGGCGTAAACGGTACCGAGCCAGGCTGCCACTCCGGTGAAAATAACCCGGCCGGGAGTCCAACGGAGGTCGGCCTGTTCGAGTGTGCGCCGCAATTCGGTGGAGGCCCGTATGCGCGACAGCAGTCTGTCCATAAAGGGAATCGCGCTCAACGCGACATTCTTGCGGAGATCGACCACGCTTTCGCTTGCCGGGAGGGGTGTTTTGGACAGTACCGAGTCCAACGTGGCGCGAATGGTTTCTGGCGAAGTCAAGCGGCCGCGCGCGGCCGCCATCATCAGCATGAAGGATGCGAAGACGGCCAGAAACACAACCAGCAGAATCAGCAGCATAGTAGTCCTTTTGGAGACAGCGGCCCGTTGGCCGCCACAAGGGCGTGCGCACGGCTTCGCGGCCGGACGACGCTAACCGAGAGCACACTCCGGCCGGAAGGTCTGCCCCGCATTAGTTCACCTCCATGACGCGATCGAACAGATCGTTGGGCAGATGCACACCGGAGACGCGCAACTGTTCCAGGAACCGGGGGCGGATGCCGGTAGCCTGAAACGCGCCCACGACTTTTCCGTTGCAGATTCCTTTCTTGTGGAAGGCGAAGATCTCGTGCATGCTGATGATGTTTTCATCCACGCCGGTAATTTCCGAAATATTGACCACCTTGCGGGTGCCATCGCTCATGCGCGAGACCTGCGCCACCAGAGTGATGGCCGCGGCGATCTGCTGACGGACGGCTCTATCGGGAAAATTCAGATTGGTCATGGCCACCATATTTTCCAGGCGGGTGAGAGCGTCACGCGGGCCATTGGCGTGAATGGTGCACATGGAGCCTTCATGTCCGGTATTCATGGCCTGGAGCATATCGAAGGCTTCTTCGCCGCGGACCTCGCCGATGATGATCCGGTCGGGCCGCATGCGCAGGCTGTTGATCACCAGCTGGCGCTGGCGCACAGCGCCCTGGCCCTCCACGTTGGCCATGCGCGTCTCCAGGCGCACCAGGTCTTCATGATCGAACTGTAGTTCCGCGGCATCTTCAATGGTAATGATCCGCTCGCCTTCCGGAATGTAAGAGGAGAGCATGTTCAGCAGGGTGGTCTTTCCGGCCCCCGTCCCCCCGGAGATCAGGATCGAAATACGGGCGCGCACCGCCGCCGAAAGCACCTCCAGCATTTCCGGCGAGAGAGTCTGGAAGGCTAGCAGCGAATCGGGCGATAAAGGGCCGTAACCAAAGCGGCGGATCGAGAGCGCAGGCCCGTCCAGCGCCAGCGGCGGAATAATGGCATTCACGCGCGAGCCATCGGCCAAGCGAGCGTCCACCATAGGGCTCGATTCATCGATGCGCCGCCCCACCGCGGAGACGATGCGATCGATGATCTGCAACAGGTGCCGGTCGTCGCGAAACGAGATATTCCGCTTCTCCAGGCGCCCCGCACGCTCGATGAACACGTCGTCTTTGTTATTCACCAGGATGTCGGAGATCGAAAGATCCCGCAGCAAGGGCTCGAGCGGCCCAAGGCCAAAGACCTCGTCGAGCAGATCGGCTTGCAGTTGCTCCCGCTCCACCTGGTTGAACGGCACGCGGTGGGCGGCTGCAATTTCGTGGACCATGGCAGCCACGGCCGGTCTGGCTTTTTCTGCTGGAAGCCGCGAGAGCTTTTCCAGGTCTACACGCTCCATCAAATCGCGGTAGATCTCCGATTTGAGTTGTTCGAAATTCAGGGTTTCGATGGACATATCGATGCTCCAGGCGATTATTTCTAAAATAGGCCGAACTTCCGTTTTCGATTTTCGGTGCCCGGTTTTCCGCAGGCCATTTTCGCCATGGCTGTCAGCACGCGCCCCACAGGGCCATCTCGAGAGACCAATGCCGTGCCCGTATTTTGCGCCTCACGCACGCCGTGAAAATCACTGGGAATTTTCCAGTTGGGCGGCACGGTCAGAGCCTTTTCAATGCTGCCGGCGTCGATTTCTCCCACGCGCAGGCCGAACCGGTTCAGCACGACTTCAAGCTTTACACGGTCATCTTTCTGGAAGTAGCCTCGAATCAGCAAGTGCGCATTGCGCAGGTCGGCTACCGTCACTTGGCTGACCAGATAAACTTTTTCAGCCGTATCGAACAGGCTTTGCGTGTAAGATCCATAGTCGCTGCCCGCATCCACCACCACCCAGGCAAAATCCCCGCGCAAAATCTGGATAAGCTTCAGAACGCCTGCCGCAGACGGCTGGAATTCAGTCAGATCGCCAGGTGCCGCCAGCACCTTGAGACCCGAGCTATGGCGCACAAACAGTTTCGAAACCAGTTCCGAATCCAGACGCTTTTCATTTTGCAGGGCATCCAGAGTAGAAAACTCACTGGCCAGGCCCAGGCTGAGTGCCGCATCGCCGAGACGGAGGTTCAAATCCACTAGAGCTACACTTTGGCCGCTTTCGTTCGCCAAAGCCACGGCAAAGTTGGCGGCCACCGTGGTCACTCCTGAACCGCCCTTGGCCCC
>Ga0070741_10018316_pt1 | contig 11356 bp, 8 predicted proteins | sample Coa_R1_4_FD_66440 | JGI IMG/M metagenome (GOLD analysis project Ga0070741, IMG submission 66440) | Surface soil microbial communities from Centralia Pennsylvania, which are recovering from an underground coalmine fire - Coalmine... | ecosystem: Environmental > Terrestrial > Soil > Unclassified ...
TGAGATCCCCCGTCAATGGTCGTACCATAGAAATTCCCATCACTAGCCTGAATTACCCCCGCATTGGGTAGCCCCGGTCCTCCATTTGGGGCAAAGCTCTCACCCGCGAGAAGCCTGCCATCCGTCCCCATACTGAAGACAGTTCCGCAACCGTACGGGTTAGGGCAGCCATAGTTCTGGCCGTAATAACTGCCGCCATAAATGGTTGTGCCGACCAGTGAACCATTAGTGCCTTGGATGAGCGATCCATAACCTGGATTGGCTCCGTTAGCGCCGTTGAAGGTGACGAGCGTTTTGAACGTTTGGGCTGACGAGAAGTTCAAAGTGACAACACAAAAAGATGCGATTGACGCGAGCCTGACGAAGCCGCGAATTGATTTCATATATCCCCGTTGGCGGAGAGTGATTTTTCTTGCGCGCGAAGTGGATGCTTTCAGGGGGCTCGCAGGTTGCAGAGCGCCGCACATTAGAGTTTTGCTGGCAGGAATTCCTCATACGTCAGTATGAAGATGTATTGGTTTATCTCGAGTTCCGCCGCCCAAAATTCAATCCCGCCAAGGAGGCCACCCTCTCTCGATCTACGCCTTTGCTGGCCAGAAGGATATGGAAGCTTTCCCCCATACCAGCGGGAGTTACCAGGTGCTTCAGTTGCAATGCCACCTTCGCCCGTTCTTGCGGCAGTCGACAGTCTTCGAATGCATCGGCAAACTGGTTTGCCTCGCCGATGCCCATCAGGAACTGCGATTGCGTCACCAGTTGTTGAACGTCCATGCCGTTTTGTTGGGCGATGGCCGCCAGAGCGGTGAAATTCACATCGGCAGTAATGTCCTGGTCGCCCGGGGCTTCGTAGGGACTCGCGCTTACGGAATGCTTCCGGACTGCCTTAACAGTTCCACGGTGTCGTCCGGCTAATTGCTCATCGCGCGAATAGCCATAGTCGACGATGAGAATGAATCCTCGGCTGATATCGCACGCTGACATCATTTCGCTCTGTGACCTCAAGCCGGCTTCAACCCGTTCTCCCGAGTCGGGATGGATTGAATAGTGATCAAGGAATTCCATTTCTTCCGCCGAGGGAGCAACCCACGACTCACCGAATCCTCGTTCCTGCAGATTAACCCGCAGCGACCCATCCGCGGTGAGCACCTCAACAGGCATGGCATCGAAGAATTCGTTGGCGAAGACGATCGTTGGAACTGTCTTTCGAGCAACCTCTTTTCGTGGGCTTAGAAGCTGAGCTTTGCCCGAGTCAAGCCGCCCGGATAACGTCTGTTCAATTTGTCTTCGCAAGGGGGCGGACTGTTCCACGAGTTCATACTGCAGGACGGAGTGGAAATCGGGAAACTTCTTCTCCGACCAGTCCATCACATCCTGCGCAAACAGGCCGCGTCCCGGCCCAAGTTCGCGAACGACGATGCATGGTGGCGATCCCAGTACGCGCCACATTTCTTCAAACTGCCGAGCGAGGAGTCGCCCAAAAACAGCATGAACGTCACTGGACGTGTAGAAGTCTCCAGCCTTCCCGAATTGCGCGGTATGGCTCGAGTAATAACCGAACTCTGGATTGTACAGACACATCTCCATGTATCGAGAGAAGGGAATGGGACCACATTCGCGAATCTCTTGCTCGATCTTGCGCCGGAGTTCGTTCACAATCCCTTCTTTTGCCGGTCGGCGCGGTCCTGCGGAGTGCGAATAAACATCTCGACAAAGTAGTCATGCAGCGCGTCGTAGAGTTGTCGCTGGAAAGCCCATTCGAACTGAGGATCGTCAACATCACGCGGATGAAGTTCGAAGTAGTAGGTATGGACGGGAATGCTTTCGTCCTTGAAGCGAATGATGACCGCGACACTATCGCCTTTGGCTTGCGCGGAGAAGTTCAACAGTGGGTGTTCATAGAGACGCAACTGTCCCAGCACGCGCTCGAGCCGGGCCGTAGAGGTTTCAGGCATCGCTGGATTGTAAAACAGGGGAATGAATAAGAGGCGGTCGCGTTCGATTCGCAAATAACGTCGCAAAACTATGCCCCCACGCCTCCGGGGAGGAGCGTGGGGGCACCCGGGTAAACGTTCAGGCGAGGGGTCTCAATCCCGCCTAACCATCTGGTCAGAGATACGCAACTGAGTTTACGAAAGTTCCCAGCTCGTACGTAGTCACTTAGACCGGATGAGACCGGAAAAGGTTAGCCGTTCGATCGGTGCTGATGGCGCATGTAAAGATTTTTCTCTGAATGGTCGATAAGAAAGTGTAACGGCCCAGTTTTGAGGTGTGTATGTCTCACCAGGTTGTTGTTATGCCACATGTACCGAAGACTCGGCATCAACCCGTCGCTCCTACCTTCTCGCTCGACGAGGAGCGTCGCCTTGTAATCGTTAAGTTTAGCGGCACCCTTACATTCGACGAAATCGCCCGGTACGCGAAAAATCTGCTGGCGAGATCTGAGTTTCAACCCACGTTCTCAGAAATTGTCGATCTGACAGACGTGACAGAGTTCGATCTGCAGGCCGATGATTTTCTAAGACTGGCCGACAAGATCGATCCGTTTTGGCCCGAAGCGAAGCGCGCCTTCTTCGTAAAGACTCCAGTACAGGCCCATGCTGCGCGAATGCACAAGATCTTGCGCACGGACCGGAACATTCAAATCTTCGAATCCTTGGGAGAGGCAGAGAAATGGGTCGTTGAATAGGATCGCCGAAGCATATTCGACCCCGTTCTTCTTGGCAGGATCCTATTGACTGCTTTTTTCTTTCGGGCGCTCGTATGCTTTCTGCAAGTATTTGCGAGCTTCTTCCAAGGCTCCAAACGTGTTGTCGTTCGTTTGCAAGGCCTGCCGATATTGCCCCACAGCTCGCTCGCGCTGACCTGTGATATCGAAGATTTTCCCTAATTGAATCCGGCTCCAGACCTCAGTCCAGCGGGGATCGCCATCGCCATCAATGGCTGCACGATACGCGTTCGCAGAAGATTGGTAGTTGCGCTGCAAAAAGAAGATCTCGGCAATCCGGTAGTGGGCCAGCGAACTATTTTTGTTGAGGTCGAGAGCTTTGTTGAATTCGGTCAATGCACCGGATAGATCACCCTGCTGCTGCATCGCTTGTCCACGCAGAATCGCAGAGCGCAGCTTCACGTCACTGGAGTTCGTCAGAACATGATGATCTGGATCCACGGAGATGCGACGCGGGCGACCGAACGTTTCAACCGTGAATGGGGAATTCGTTCCAACCACATCAATTCGTTTGTTCTCAGTCTTGCCGTCGGTATCGATTCTAAGATCAACCGGCATGCGAAACAGATCGAGATCTTGAGAGATTTCCCCGGTAACGCGAAATCCGGGTGCCTTCTCCTCTTTTGAACTCGGGGCCCCGACGCCGCCGAGACGGTAGGTGGTGTACTTCACTTTGAACTCAGGGGCGCCCGTGGAATCGAGCCATTGAGAGAAAAACCAAGTGAGCTGGTCGCCGTAGTTTTTCTCGGCGACTTGTCTGAAATCGTCGGTCGTGGCGGATTTCCCGGCGTACTCAGCAGCAAACTCGCGCATGGTCTTGTTGTACTTGTCTTCCCCCATCACCCAGCGAAGCATGTGCAGGATCATCGCTCCCTTGTCGGTTGTGAGCGATTGAAATTCAGTGGAGAACATGTCGAGTTTGCTGGCGCTCGACAGAGGTACCGTGTCATAGGCCAATGCACCCACCGACATGTCCTTCACGGCTTCTTCCAGACCGGCCTGGCCTGCCGCATTCTCCACATACATGGCTTCAGAGTAACGAGCGAAACCGTCGCACAACCACCAGTCGTCCTTGGTCGCCGGGCTGACCGAGACTCCCCACCATTGATGCGCGATGCCATCTGCCAGCAGACGGTAGTTCGTTTTCTCGGTAATGGAAGGGCCAGCGAGGCCGACGAGTTCTGGCGCCCAAGTGTATGGCAGCGTGTCCCCGGGCAACTCCACTACATTCAGCTTCTGCGAAGGCGCGAGGCCGTAGAGCGTAATGTAATACGTGAATTCCTGCACCGCTGTGGTCGTATAGGCCGGGGCCACATTCTGGTGTGTGGGCTTGAAAAACACATGAAGGTCCATGCCTGCTTCATCACTCTTGAATTCCTGAAAGATTCCGGCAATGATCGTACCCGGAAAGCTCGGCTTGTCAGACACAAATGTGAATGTCTTTGTGGGGAGGACGTTTCCAGTGGTTTTCTTCGGCGGAGCCACGTCGGAAACGCTACTTTTTCCGCTTCCGATTACCAGCATATGAGCGGGAACCGTGACGTTGATCGTGGAAGTGAAACGGTTTAGGCCGTAGGCATTGACCGGGAACCAGCGTCCCGCATAAAGCAGGTAACTGGTGTCATCACCGATGTAGGCAAGACTCAAGCCGGGGACGGGCCCATTGTCGGCGCTTTCCAGAGCGCCTTCATATTCAAAAGTCAATGTTGTAGAGGCGTCTTTCGACAATCCGTTGGGAAGCGGCACGCGAACTGTGGAGTCCTGTGTCACACGCTCCGCTGAAAGCGGCTGATTCTTCTCATCGACGACCTTGGTCACGCGTAAATCATTGTGCAGTTCAAATACGGCCACGCTCAAATCCTGCAGCGCGGTGAACCTGACTTTGGCGCGCGCCGTAATCTGGTGCAGATGCGGATCGAGGGTGGCGTCAATCTGGTAGTCATCGACCCGCAGCCGCGATCTCTCCGCTGCTTCAGCCGGTGGCGCCATCAGCAGGGCGCAAAAAGTCAAAAAAGTCGTGAGGACGCAAAGGGCGCGCCGCAGGTCGATCGACATTCAGGAGGATCTCCGGGAAATGATAACCCATTTCCTATGATGAAGATTCTGACGCAAAAGATGCTGGGAGCACAAGACTCTGCAAAGACATACCCCTTGAGACCCCAAGGTGCAGCCGTAAGGCTGTCAATGGCTTGCGGCGGCAGATCTGCAATAAGACATTATGATTTCGGCCGCCCGGTCAGGAGCCCGGTTATGCGCAAAGTTGTCGGTTTCAGTTCCGCGCAACTTGGCTCGGACTGTAGCCAGCCCCTCCAACATCCTGTGACGGGCTGGGCCGTCGAGCAATATCCGCTTTACGGCGGATACAACATTTTTGGAGGTAAATGAGTGTTGCACCAGTTCAGGTACCACTTCTTCTCCCGCGATCAAGTTCACCATCGCGAACCGAGGAACCTTAACCCGGGGCTTCCCCAATAGATAGGTGAGGGGCGAGACGCGGTAAACCATCACAAAGGGTGTATTCATCAGGGCAGCCTCTACCGTCGCCGTGCCGCTAGCCACAATGCCAGCCCGGGAATGAAAGAGGGCCGCCCTTGCGTCCGAAACAAGGCTTATCTTCTGTCTCCCCAACAAACTGCGCAGGAATTGTCGATCAAGGGTGGGCGCAACAGGAAGAAGAAACTCGTATTGGGACCCTAGCAGTGCGGCTGCTTCCAGAATTGTCGGCAAATTCATCCGGACTTCCTTGACCCGGCTTCCCGGCATCAGCGTGATCCACTCCTTCGCTGGGTTGAGCCCGTACTGCCCGGCGTAATCATCTCGAGATACCGCTGGTCTGGGCAGTTCAGCCAAGGGATGTCCCACGAATGTAGCGTCTACCCCGCGGTCACGATAAAAAGTCTCTTCGAACGGGAAAATCACCAGAGCCTTGTCGATGTAGTTCCTTAGCAAACGGACGCGTCCCTGCCGCCATGCCCAGAACTGCGGCGCCACATAGTAGATCGTCGCAATGCCTCGCCGCTTCATCTGGCGAGCGACTCGCCAGTTAAATGCGGGCGAATCAATTACGATCGCGAGGTCGGGCTGACGCCGCTCCGCTTCGCGGATCAGGTGTTTGTAGAGCATTAGGATTTTTGGAAGATGGTTCAGAATTTCTGTGATGCCTACGACGGCAAGGTCTTTGGCGTCGACGACAGTGTCGCAGCCAGCGGTGCGCATCCGGCCTCCACCCACCCCAAAAAACTGGATCGAGGGATCGATCCGATGCAGAGCTTCAATGAGTTGGGCGCCATACATTTCACCGGAAGCCTCGCCGGCGGAGATCAGGATTCGCACGCAGCAATTGTACGGCAGTCATTGTTCCTCATAGCCCAGTCCGAACGGTTTTTGACCCGGTGCATTGCAATGGATGCCATGGGACCTTAAGAGCCTGCCGGAGATCCGCGTGCAAATCGGTCGATACAGCATTGCCTATCGTGGCGGGGGCAGCGGAACGGAGCAGTCGGCTGCCGACGCTCAGTTAATCGTCCGCGCTGACGGTGGACTGCGAAGCTAGTGGACTACCGATTGCAACTTCCTGATCCTTGTACTGCAGTTCATATAGCTTGTAGTAGATGCCGCGCTGAGCAAGCAGTTCCTGGTGCGTTCCCATCTCGCGCACCTGCCCTTTGTGCATCACGATGATTTTGTCGGCGCGCTGGATCGTTGACAGCCGATGCGCAATGATTAACGACGTCCTGCCTTCAACCAGACGGCTGAGCGCCTCGCGGACTCGAAACTCGGTCTCGGTATCTACACTCGACGTAGCTTCGTCAAGGATCAATATTTTCGGATCGTGCGCTAGTGCACGTGCAAAAGAAATAAGTTGTTTCTGTCCAGTGGACAGCGTTGACCCGCGCTCACGAACTTCTTCCTCGAAACCTTTCGGCAACGCCCGAATGAAATCCGCAAGGTTGACGTCTTCAGCCGCTTGTTGCACGTCCGCGTCCTGAATTCGCTTCGTCCCCAGCCGGATATTGCCTCCGATTGTGCCCGTAAATAGAAATGGGTCTTGCAGGACGACGCCAAATCGCGAACGCAGGTCGGAAAGATGCATGTCTTTGACGTCGACCCCGTCGATTCGTACTGCACCTCTCTGCACATCGTAAAAGCGCATCAAAAGCGAAATCAAAGTCGTCTTTCCGGCGCCCGTATGACCAACCACCGCGACCGTCTCTCCGGGCTCAATAGCAAAATTAACGTCCCGAAGCACCCATTCTGGCTGCCCCCCGCCTTGCTCAACGCCACCGGTCGACTCCGTCCTCGGGGAAGGTGAACTCCCATTGTCCGCAGGCTTGCCATGCCGTGAATGGCCCGAAGGACCTTCTCCCGTGGAGTCTTTGCCCTGGTCGGCGGTGTCTTGATCAGGCAGGTCGCGATATGAAAACCACACGTGGGCGAATTCAATGCGCCCGGACCCATCCGGCTGCTTCGTCTCCAGCGGCGATGTGACTTCAACCGGGGTATCAACCAGCTTGAAAATTCGCTCGCTGGCCGCCATCGCCGATTGCAGAATGTTGTACTTCTCGCTGAAATCCATAATTGGGCGGAAAAAGCGAAAAGCATACTGGATAAACGCAATCAGCACGCCCAGCGATGCGGTGACGGTGGCGACGTGCACTCCGACGGAAGCCTGGCGAATAATGTCCTGCCCACCCCACCAGATGACACAAGCAATCGCGATCGATGAGAATAAGTCGACAACCGGATAATAGACCGCGTACGCGAGGATCGCGTCTTTGAACGCGTCCATGTGGCTGTGGTTGATTTCCGAGAATCGCTTATAGGCCTTTTGCTCGCGATTGAAGAGTTGCAGCACCATCATGCCGCTGACATGTTCCTGCAAATATGAGTTGATCCTTGCGATTGCAACACGGATCCTGCGGTAGGAATCCCGCACTTTATCTCGGAAAATCTTGGTCGCCACCACGATGAATGGCAGCACGGCAAATGTGATCAACGCCAGCTTCCAGTTCATCCACAGCATGATTCCCACAATTCCGGCGAGCACGAAGACATCCTCGAAAATCGAGACCACGCCAGAAGTAAACATCTCGTTCAGTGCGTCGACATCGGTCGTCACCCGCGTGACCAGGCGCCCTACCGGATTCCTGTCATAAAACGCAACATGCATGCGCTGCAGGTGACGAAAAATCTGGCTCCGCAAGTCGAACATGACCTGCTGGCCTGTCCATTGCATGAAATAGGTCTGGAGGAACTCGAGTACAAAGCTCAGCAGAAGAAGGCCGAAATAGATGGACGAAATTTGTGCGATCCCCGTCAGCGGGCGCGGACTGAGCCACCGCCATAGGCCCCTCGTCGCCACATGCGTCGGGGCCAAATACCTGTCGACCGCTACTTTGATCAGGTAAGGCCCGAGCACGTCGGCAATCGACTTCAAAATGATCGAAGTGATCGCGACCGTCACCTGCCAACCATAGGGGTGCAGGTAAGTCAGCAGCCGGCGCATCAACCGGCTGTCGTAGGCTTTGCCTGATATTTCTTCTTCCTGGGCCATGAGTTGCGAGTACGTGCCGGACGAACGGGCAGATCGCGTCAAGAGACGCTTCCAACAGGGTACCCCAAATAGATGGCCGGAGTAGCTCCGAGGATGGAAAAGGTTTGGGATAATTGAAGAACAAGTGAGCCTGGGAATCTACATTTCAGTCCCGTTCTGTCGCACAAAGTGCAGCTATTGCAACTTTGCCTCCGATGTGTTTTCCAAGATGGTATTCGCGAGCTACGTCGACCGAGTCTGTGCCGACATTCGCCATTCACAGCAGATCGCTGTGGAAATGGGCGGCAAGTTGGCAAGTTTAGTCGATTCCATTTATCTCGGTGGCGGAACTCCGACGCTCCTCGATCCGGATCACCTGAAGCGTATATTTGCCGCAGTTCACTCCGAGTTTGCCGTCTCCGATGATGCTGAAGTCACCGTCGAATGCGCTCCTGGCACACTAAGCCCCGAATTGATTGAAACCCTGCTGAGCTGCGGAGTGAACCGCATGAGCCTGGGGGTGCAATCCTTTATTGATCGTGAGGCTGCCTCGATTGGCCGCTTGCATAAGCGAGATACGGTTTTCGACGACATTGCCCTTTTGCGCGCGGCAGGGATTTCGAACATCAATATCGACCTGATTGCCGGCCTCCCTCATCAGACCGCCGCGAGCTGGAAGAAATCGCTGGAAGAGACGATTGGAACGGGTGCGCCACACACGAGCGTCTATATGCTCGAGGTAGACGAGGACTCCCGCCTGGGACGTGAACTTATTGCCGGAGGGACGCGATATCACGCGCACTTTGTTCCGAGCGAAGAGGCCGTTGCGGACTTTTACCTTGCGGCTTGCGAAGAACTCGATGCTGGGAACATCAGACAGTACGAAATTTCTAACTTCGCGCGCCCAGAATTCGAATCACGGCACAATCTGAAGTACTGGAGCAGGGAACCCTATCTTGGATTCGGAGTGGATGCCCACTCCATGCTGCATGCACTGGCTCCGGAGTTCGATGCTGTGCGATTTTCAACCTCGGACTCGCTCGAGAGCTTTACCGGCGGGGAAAGCTTGCACAAAACCATCGTCACTCCGACGAACGCGCTGGAAGAGAATTTGTTCCTCGGGCTGCGCCTGAATCGTGGCGTTGACTTGCAGAAAATCGCTGATCACTTTGGGAGCGATTCCCTTGCCGTATTGGGTCCAATCATTAAGCAATTGGAAGCAAACAATCTGGCGGATGCATCAGGTAATATTCTGCGATTAACTGCCCGCGGCCGCTTGCTCTCGAACGAAGTATTCCAGCAATTCCTCGACTTCGACGAGATTTCTACTCATAGCTAGAAAAGGCCAAACCATCCGGTCGGTCGGCCTCGCTCAGCCGGAAGCAATAGTCACCAGTGTTCATGCGGCTTCCCGCAACATGATTCCACGGCTGCAGACGTAACTTTGTCGGTCGATTTCTCTGTGTTCTAATCAAAATTTATGCGCCTTAAGTATTTCAAGCGCCGCATTTTGCCGCGGAGGGAACGTGGATTTCCAACTGAACGATGAGCAGTTGCACTTGAAGAAGAGTGTGCGTGAGTTCGCTGAGCAGGAAATCAGGCCACATGTCATGGAGTGGGACGAAGCTGGCCAATTCCCCCTGGCCACTATTAAAGAATTGGGCAAGCTTGGCCTGATGGGAACGATCTTTCCAACAGAGTATGGCGGCGCCGGCATGGGCTATGTCGAGTATGTGACTGCCATCGAGGAACTCTCGCGCATTGACGGGTCGGTTGGGATCATCGTTGCGGCACACACATCACTCTGCTCCAATCACATCTTTCTCGCCGGAAACGAAACGCAGAAAAAGAAATATGTCAGCAAACTCGCAACCGGAGAGTTCATTGGTGCTTGGGGGCTGACCGAACCCTCCTCAGGCTCCGACGCAGGCAGCGCGCGCATGACCGCCGTTCGCAAAGGGAGCCAATGGGTGCTTAACGGAACCAAGACTTTCTGCACCAACGGTCATTATGCCGATGTCGTGGTAGTTCTGGCAGTGACCGACAAAACCGCTCACACGCATGGCATTTCCGCTTTCGTAGTTGAGAAAGATACCAGGGGATTCCGGCCCGGCAAGAAGGAGAATAAGCTGGGTCTGCGCGCCAGTGACACCGCCGAACTGATCTTCGAAGACTGCACGATCCCGGCGGAGAATCTGCTGGGTGGTGAAGGCCAGGGATTTCCCGACGCCATGAAAGTTCTAGATGGCGGTCGAATTTCAATTGCCGCTTTATCGCTCGGCATGGCGGAAGGGGCTTTCGAGTCCGCCTTGAAATATTCGAAGCAGCGCCGCCAGTTTGGAAAAGCGATCAGCGATTTTCAGGCGATTCAATGGAAGCTGGCCGACATGGCCACCGAGATTGATGCCGCGAAACTACTCACCTTCCGCGCCGCGTCAATGAAAGATGCCGGCATGAAGACGACCCAGGAATCGTCGATGGCGAAGCTATTTGCCAGTGAAGTAGCTGTCCGGTGCGCTAACGAAGGCGTACAAATTCATGGTGGCTACGGATTTATCAAGGACTACCCGGCGGAAAAATTCTATCGAGACGTCAAACTTTGCACTATTGGAGAGGGCACCAGCGAGATTCAGAGGATGGTGATTGCCCGCCAACTGCTCAAGGAATAATTTGCGCGACACGATTCGTGCCAATCCCTACTGCTCCAGCATGATCGGCGCAACATTGATCCCGATTGGACTTCCCGCGGTGACCGTCGTTTTGTTTCCCGTCAAGTCGATGTAATCGGCATACCCCGCTGGAACCGTATAAGACGCTCCCGATTCGTTGGGATACCAGACCCACAGAGCATTAGTCCCGTCGGATTTTGTGAAGTTGCACGTCCAAGCTCCAGCTGTGTTCGACGAACAGGGCGCAGAGAAGCTTCCTCCTTGCAGGTTCCCCATCATGTTGTAGAACGCCGTCGAGTAATTCGAATACTGCCCGATATTGGTATTCCAGTAATACCAGTACACGCCGGCGCTGCCATTGGACATCAGGATCAAGTTCCAGCGCACCATTTGACCGATGCAGTCTGGAGTGGAGAACAAAGTTCCCGT
>Ga0070741_10018318_pt1 | contig 11356 bp, 8 predicted proteins | sample Coa_R1_4_FD_66440 | JGI IMG/M metagenome (GOLD analysis project Ga0070741, IMG submission 66440) | Surface soil microbial communities from Centralia Pennsylvania, which are recovering from an underground coalmine fire - Coalmine... | ecosystem: Environmental > Terrestrial > Soil > Unclassified ...
ATCTTCAGCGGCTTGGCGCGCGGGGTAGATGCCGCTGGGCATCGCGGCGCTATCAACGCTAAAGGCAAAACAGTTGCTGTTTTCGGTACCGGAGTTGATGCCGTTTACCCACGTGAGAACAAGCGAATTGCTGACAGCCTTTTGGAACTTGGCGGCGCACTGGTTAGTGAATTTCCGCTGGAAACGTTTGCTGCGCCACAGAATTTTCCTATTCGCAACCGCATCATCAGCGGGCTTGCCTTGGGCGTGCTGGTGGTGGAAGCAGGCGAGTACAGCGGTACGCGCATTACCGCCCGTTGCGCTCTGGAGCAGAGCCGCGAGATCTTCGCCGTGCCGGGCAATGTGACCTCTCGCAACGCCTGGGGGCCGAATACCCTGATCAAGCAGGGAGCCAAGCTAACTGCAACATGGGAAGACGTTTGGGAGGAATTGCCGGCTGCGGTAAAACTCCAGCTTGAATCCGAATACGGATCGCAAGCATCAGACGAGAAGACGCAAGCATCCTCCAGCCTGTTTGATGAACAACTGACATCACGCGACAAGAAGATTCTTGCGGTGCTGAAGCAGGACGAGCTTACGCACATCGATGAGATCATCGAGCGGCTCGATCCTGAAGTGTCATCTTCTGAAATTTTTGCAGCATTGTTTGAACTGGAGCTGAATGGGAAGATCAAGCAGATGCCGGGGAAAAATTATGTTAAAAGCTTCTAGCCGTTAGCTTCTGGCTTCTAGCTAGAGCAAGCCCAGGACTGAATCCACAATTTTGATCGGAAAAATATATTGAAGGACTTCAAAGAACTCAAAGTCTGGCATAAGACGTATGACTTGGCGCTTGTCATCTATGAAGCGTCAAGGAGTTTTCCTCGTGAAGAGATATATGGCCTGACAAGCCAGCTTCGGCGAGCAGCGGTTTCCATTGGTGCTAATATCGCCGAAGGATGCGGAAGGCGGTCCGATGGCGAGTTGGTTCGGTTTCTGCAGATTGCACGCGGGTCCGCTTCAGAGGTGGAGCACCATCTGTTACTTGCACGCGACTTAAAGTTCTTGCAAGCTGTCACGCATCAGGATCTCGAGAAGAGATTGCAGGAAGTGCAGCGTATGTTAACGTCTCTGGTGAGTTCCATACAGGAATCGCCAGGAGTGCGCGCAGCGGCTGCGAGAGCTGCGAAAGGTCAAGCCAGGAGCTAGCAGCTAGTGGCTAGCAGCTTTTGGAGTATGTTAGTTTCAAATAGGACTTAAGCAATTGCCTAAATCACTCGTCATCGTCGAATCGCCAACCAAGGCGAAAACCATCAATAAGTACCTGGGCCGGGACTATGAGGTTGAGGCCTCACTCGGACACATCAAAGATCTGCCCAAGAGCCAGCTCGGCGTGGATATTGAGGGCGATTTTTCTACCGAATACATTGTTATTCCCGGCAAGGAAAAAGTTGTGGCCAAGCTCAAGAAGCTGGCCAGGAGCGCGAACGCCATTTATCTGGCGCCTGATCCGGACCGCGAAGGCGAGGCCATTGCCGCGCATCTGGAAGAAGAGCTCACAGACGGCCACGGGAAGAAGAAAAAGAAGGGCGGCATCCCGGTCCATCGCGTTGCCTTCAACGAGATCACGAAAAGGGCGGTACAGGAGGCGTTTCAGCATCCGCGCGAAATTGACCGCAATCTGGTGGATGCGCAGCAAACGCGCCGCGTGCTGGACCGCATTGTGGGATATCAGGTTTCTCCCCTGTTGTGGGACAAGGTCCGGCGCGGCCTCTCCGCCGGGCGCGTACAGACAGTCGCGTTGCGGCTGATTGTCGAGCGCGAGCGCGAGATCAAGGCCTTCGAAAAGAAAGAATACTGGACCATTGATGCGCACCTGCATCCGGGCAAAGGTTCGGCATTTGACGCACGCTTCATCGGCCGTGGCGACGAAAAGACCGAGATCCCAAGCGAGGAAGAAACAAAGAAGATCACTGCGGCGCTTGAAAAGGCGCAGTGGGCCGTTCGCAATATTGATAAGAAAGAGCGTCGCCGCAGCCCCGCCCCTCCCTTCACCACCAGTAAGCTGCAGCAGGATGGCTCCCGCAAGCTCCGCTTCAGCGTGAAGCGCGTCATGATGATTGCGCAGCGCTTGTATGAAGGCATTGACCTGGGAGATGAAGGCTCGGTCGGCCTCATTACTTATATGCGTACCGATTCGGTGCGCGTCTCAAACGACGCTTTGACTGAAGTGCGTCAAGCGATTGAGTCCGCGTACGGCAAAGATTTTCTGCCTGAGAAGCCGAACGTGTACAAATCAAAGAAAGAAGCGCAGGAGGCGCACGAGGCCATTCGCCCCTCGTCAGTAGCGCGCCATCCGGACGAGATCAAGAAATATCTGCAGGAAGATGAATACAAGGTTTACAAGCTAATCTGGCAGCGCTTTGTGGCCTCGCAGATGAACCCGGCAGTGTTTGACCAGACCAGCGTCGATATTGAAGCCAAAAACGGTGAGTCGTTTACCTTCCGGGTGACCGGATCAGTGCTCAAGTTTGAAGGCTTCCTGAAGGTTTACGAGGAATCGAAAGACTCGAAGGACGAAGAAGATGAGGAGTTGAAGCACAAGCTGCCAGCGCTGGAAGTCGGGCAGCGGCTCACTTTGCGCGAACTCAAGCCGGAGCAGCACTTCACTGAGCCGCCGCCGCGATTCAATGAAGCTTCACTGGTGAAAGAGCTGGAAGAGCGCGGCATCGGACGCCCTTCCACGTACTCCACGATTATCTCGACCATCCAGGAGCGCCAGTACGTCCAGAAAATCGGTGGCAAGTTTATTCCCACAGAAACTGGCCTTGTGGTGACCGATCTGCTAGTCAAGAACTTTGAAGAAATCTTTGATCCTGCTTACACCGCCCGGCTTGAAGAAGAGCTGGACGAGATTGAAGAGGGCAAAGAGAAGTGGACTGACGCACTCGGCGGCTTCTACAAAAAGTTTTCCAAGGACCTCCGCTACGCTGAAAAGCACATGGAAAACATCAAGCGGATGGAGAAGCCGACGGAAGAAAAGTGCGAACGCTGCGGCTCTCCGCTGGTGCTCAAGTGGGGCAAGCACGGCTCGTTCTACGCGTGCAGCGCGTATAAGAAAGATGATCCAGAGAGCTGCACGTTTACCAAAGAGAATCCCATTAATCTGCCGGAGTTTGATGCGGCGGAGATGCCGGAGACCGGCCAGGACGAATACTGCGAAAACTGCGGCCGCGTGATGGTACTGAAGCGCGGGCGCTTTGGCCAGTTCATGGCTTGTACGGGTTATCCAGATTGCAAGACCACGCGCCGGCTTGACCAGGGCAAGCGCGTGCCAGACGTTCCGCTGGAAGAAGTTTGCCCCAAGTGTGGGCGCAACCTGGTGCTGCGCCACGGACGTTATGGCGAATTTATCTCCTGCAGCGGATACCCGGACTGCAAATACATCAAGCAGAATTTCATCGGCGTGAAGTGCCAGCAATGCAAGGATGGCGAACTGGTGGAGAAGAAAGCGCGCCGCCGCGGCAATACCTTCTATGGCTGCTCCAACTATCCTGATTGCGACTTCACTTCGGCATACAAGCCCGTGGCGGAGGCCTGTCCGCAATGCGGCAGCCCGTATCTGCTGGAAAAGCATTTGAAATCAGGATCGATGCTGATTTGCCCCAACAACACCAAGAAATCCGCAGAGGAAGAAGAGACGCCAAAACCGAAGAAGAAGCCACGCGGCAAAAAGGGCGCAGCCGCAGAAGAAGCCAAGCCTACAGCCGCAGCGGTCAAGTGCGACTACTCGCGATCAATCCCCACGCCGGAATGGATGACGCAGCAGCAATCCGGAGCGGAGCAGCGCGAAGCGGGATGAGTTTTTTCTGAAATCCCGACCCTGAGCTTGCGAAGGGGAGGGAGCCCTATAGCCGCGAAGAATTTTTGGATAAAAAGTGATTGGGATGAACCGTTAAGCTTATAAGGGAATAGCGATCCCTCACCCGCAAAGTGCGCGGGTTCGGGATTTCAAAAAAAGTCCAGCAGCTAGCAGCCAGTCGCTAAAATCCATCAGGAGAAACCCCATGCCCAAGAAACCCACCGCCAACGATGCCCAGTTGATCATGGAGCTCTATAAATTGCGGACCGAGCCGGTGATGCGCGCGGCCAGGAAGTTTATGGTCGGAGATTTCTGGCCCAAAAACCACGAGGAGTTCATGGCCCTTATGACCGGATTCGGCACCGAGCAGAACGCGTGGTTTCGCCAGGCGCTCACCTACTGGAACATGGCCGCGGCCATGGTCATTCAGGGCGCCATCAATGAAGATCTCTTCTTTGCCACCAATACCGAGCCGTATTTTCTCTGGGCTAAGTTTGGCCAATTCATTCCGCAGGCGCGCAAGGAATACATTGACGCCGAATTTCTCCTGAATCTGGAGAAACTGGTCTCCACGTCCAAGGCCAAAGCGCGTGTGAAACGCTTGCAGGAGCGCATCGCGGCCCGCGCGGCAGCCCAGGCCAAGGCAGCAGCCCGGTAAGCAGCTAAGAAATATATTCCTTGATGTAAGGGTCTGTTACCTTGCCCAGTTCGGGCGCGGTGCCTTCAAAGATCACTTTGCCTTCTCGTAGGATCATGAAGCGCGTATGTATCTCGCGCTGGGGCCGGCCATCACTCGGTTGCATGTGTTTGGTCACGGGATCAAAGTAGTGGCTGGCCAGGGTAAAGCCGTCTTGCAGGCGATGGCTCACCAGCAGAGCGCTGGTCTTATAGACATCGCGCTGCTTCATGATGAGCTCAATGATGGTGGTGGAGGTAATGGGGTCCAGACCGCCGGTAGGCGAGTCATAGAGCAGCACTTCAGGATGCGTGATGATGGCGCGCGCAATGCCAACGCGCCGGCGCATGCCGCCGGAAAGCTCTGAAGGCAGCTTATTAATGGATTCTTCCAACTCTACAAAGCTCAGCGATTCACGCACGCGCCTCTCCACCTCATCTTCAGGCAAATGTTCTTCCATCAGGCGGAAAGCCACGTTGTCGCGCACGTTGAGCGAATCAAAGAGCGCGCTTTCCTGGAAGACGATGCCGACCTTGCTGCGCAGGTCGAACAGATCTTCTTCTGACATGGTGGTTATGTCGTGCCCCAGAACGTAAATGTGGCCGGAGTCGGGCTTCAGCAATCCCAAGCAAAGCTTGAGGATGGTGCTCTTCCCGGAGCCGGCAATGCCCAGCACTATTTTGGTTTCGCCGCGCTTCAGCTCAAATGAGACATTATCCAGTACCTGCAGGCCATCAAAGCCGAGGGAAACATCTTCAAAGATGATTGCCTTGTGGACCGTGTCTGGAGCGCCGTTCGTGAACGAGGACATTTTTCAGCTCATCTCAAGTTCATCTCAAATTAATGAATAGCTGGGTCAGTATGGCATCCGTGGCCAGGATCAGTACGGAAGAAGCGACTACGGCCTGCGTGGTGGCGCGGCCCACGCCCTGCGTGCCGCCCTTGGTGGTCATGCCGTAATAGCAGCCAACGGTGGCAATAATGAATCCAAAGACCAGCGGCTTGGCCAGGCCGGTGATTACGTCGTTGTACTTCAGCACCTGATACGCGCTGTTCCAGTATTGATAAGAATTCAGGCCCAGCATGGCGACGGAGATGATCCAGCCGCCCACCAATCCCACCAGGTCAGAAATGATGGTGAGGAAGAACATCATGAAGACCGTGGCGACCACGCGCGGCGTTACCAGCTTCTTGTAGGGATCAGTCCCCAGGGCGCGCATGGCGTCGATCTGCTCGGTCACCTTCATGGAGCCAAGCTCGCTGGCCATGCCGGAAGCGTTGCGCCCGGCCACCATCAGGCTGGTGAGCACCGGGCCAAGCTCGCGCACCATGGAAAACGAGACAAGCTGGCCGGTGAGCGAAAGAGAGCCAAATTCTTCCAGGGTCTTGGAGGTGTTCAGAGCCAGCACGATTCCGGTAAACAATCCGGTCAGCATCACAATGGGGAGCGAGCCTACTCCAATAAAATCCGATTGCTGAATCAGGTCAGCCATGTAAAGCGGCTTGCGGAACAGGTTTCCAACCGCGCGCAGGGAAAGGAAGGTGTAATCCTGGACCGCCAGGATACTGCGCTTCGCGAAATCTAGCGGAGAGATGAGTTCCATCCGGAAAAGGTCAACTATAGCAGACAAGAGCGGCCTGCTGCTTCCTCAACAACTTAGCCGATTGTTCCCCCGCCCCATACCGGACTCAACAGAAAGTCGTGAATCACCGGTTAAGCGGTTCGGCCTCAAATGTTTGTGTAGGGGAAACAAAGGGATTGTCGATCGCAAATACTGGAAGCCAAAACAAAAACCCCCGGGAGCGCCGAGGCTTTTGCAGTTCAGAAGACTTTTACGCGCGACCTACGCCAAGATACTCAAAGCCCAGCGCTTTCATCCTTGGGCCATCGAGCAAGTTCTTGGTATCCACAACTACGGGGTTGCGAATGATGCGGCGGATGCGGTCGAAATCCAGCGTGCGGAACTCCGGCCAACCGGTGCCCAGGACCAGCGCGTCAGCGCCTTCCGCTACTGAATAAGCTGAGTCGCAATAGCGGACGTTGCCGGTAAGCTCAGCCTGCGCGTCTGGCATGGCAATAGGATCATAAGCTTTTACGTGCGCGCCGCTCTCCATCAATCGGCGGGCCAGCCGTATGGAGCCTGAGCTGACCACGGAATTAGTGTTGGGCTTGAACGCCAACCCCAGCAAGCCAACCTGCTTGCCATCCAGCGACTGCAGCGCTCCGGAAATTTTCTGCATGATGCGTCCGCAGAACTCCTGGTTCACTTCGCGCGCCGCCGTTAAAATCTTGAGCGAGACTCCGGAGCCGGCGGCCAGATTAGCCAGCGAGTCCATGTCAGATTCAGTAAAGCTTCCGCCCAGCGATCCCGGCTGCAAGCAGCGCGGAGCAATGCGCTTGTCCAGGCCAAGCGCCAGCGCCAGGTCAACCGCATCGGCGCTGATGCGTTCGCACAAGCTTGAAAGTTCATTGATGAAGGAAACCTTGGTCGCCAGGAAGGCCGTAGAGGCTTCGCGCACCAGCTCTGCTGTTTCATGCGTGGTCACAATCACCGGCACGCCGCGCATCACCAGCGGACGATACAAAGCTTTCAAAGCTGAAACAGCGGTGTTTGAATTTGTGCCCAGCACAATGCGGTCAGGCCAATTAAAGTCTTCCACCGCGCAGCCTTCAGAAAGAAAGATGGGATGGGACACTACCGTGATCTGCCGCCCGGAAGCCTTCAGCCGTTCTTCTATCCGGCGCGCCGTGCCCACCGGCACAGGCGTCACCAGGACCAGAATCTGCCCATGATCGCAGTAGTTGGCAATCTCCATGGAAATGGCTTCCATGTCGCGGTTGGCGTCTTCCGCCAGATAGATGATCTCCGCGCGCTGCACCATGGATTGCAGATGAGTGGAATACATTAACCGGCCGGAGCGAACACCGCGGCGCACAATGTCACTCAAATTCTTTTCATGGAAGGGCAAAATGCCGCTGGCCAGCAGGGTGGTATTGACGGAATCGCTGCCATACGCGGTAACGGGAACGCCAAAATCGGCAAGACACGCAGCCACCACAGTTCCCAGATATCCGCAACCATAGACGCCGATCTGCATAAGGTCTCCTGGAGAAAGCTAGAGCTTCGGCGACTCGGGGGAGTGAGGGTTCGCCAAGTGTTTTAAATTTTTTGTTTTTACCTGATGACTTACTCGGGCAGGTGTGATTAGAAGCTTTTACTTAGTACAGCGCAAGATGGAATTAGGACATGTACCGAGCGGAAAGTCCATGCACGTTCGATGTTTTAAGATCTCACCCAACGCCGCAGCGCATTTTTAGCGGCCTATCACAATATCGCTCTGTTGGCATATGCAATCTCTTGCATCCGTGCAACGCTCAATCGACTTTTATCTCCACCTTGTTTCCATCGGGATCGCGAACGAAGATGGAGAGGCCTTTGCCCTTGGCGCCGTTGTTTACCTCTGCCTGAGTAGGATCAAGTCCCTTTCGCTTGAGTGTGGCGATCACATCGTAAATGCTTGATCCAGTTGCAGATAGACAGATGTGCTCCTCACTCAAATTGGCCGGAGGCGCGGGATTGGTGGGCGAAGCCTCAAACAAATCGATCAAAGATTCTCCGGCGCGCAGGGTGATAACGCTGTATCCGGCTTTGGCCTTCCCTTCCTGCTCCACGGTCAGGCCCAGCCCTTCAGCATAAAAGCTCTTCATGGCGGAGAGCTTCTTGGTTACCAGCGCAATATGGTCAATGCCTTTGTAGGCAAACACGGCTTCATTGTGTCGCTTTGCAGGAGGCGGCTCAAGGATTTTCTTGACGATGGAATCTTATTTCTTACCCTTGAAGAACAGGCTGCTGATCACGCTTTGTGGGGCTTCTGATAAAGGTACTCAAAAACTTCCTGGTATCTACGTTCAATCAGTTCCATTTTCCCGTTAAGAGCGCCATTAGATAATGTAGTCCAATAATAACCCCGCCAATGTATCCTGGCATTCGCATCACAAAGCTGAGCAAAAAATAGCGTACGATACTTAACTTCATCCGGCATTGGAAGTGTTTCTACTAAATAAATAAACAATTCATCAATTTGAGCGAGTTCCGAAGTGGAGGCGTCTTTGTTCTTGATCGGATTGTCGTAATACCGACTTTGAAAATGATCATGCAGCTTTGTGAGAACGCTATCAAAAACATCCAGATTCGAATCCAGATGCATTTTTCGCAATTCCTGTTTTAAAAGGTATGGATTATGACGATCATTGCCCTTCGTTATAGATTTGTGACCAGTCACGAGGAAAATAAACGCTTTTAAAATCTTTTCTACAGCTTCTGAAGCTAGTCGCAATCCGGGAAACAGACCATTCAACATGCAGCATCTACCTGCGACGTAATCAGAGCCTGCATCCGTGAACATCATCACGGCATATTGATTCAAACGCGCATAGTCTTGCGCTTGCGCTCGAGTAAGAATTAGAGTCATACCAGCTATTCTAGCGTTGGACACTGCACGACAATCCTGATCAAATGCCCCAAAGCGTCTACTTCGCCTGCGCCAGGATCTTCTGTATCACTTTTGGGTCATCCGGCAGCAGCCCGGCCCTTTGCAAGCGCGGCGTAAGATCAACCCAGTTGTGGTCCATGGCAAAGACTTTCTTGAACAGCGGCAGGCTGTCATCCACGCGGCCCATGTTGGTCAGCGCCACGGCATGCCAGTAGATCATCTCAGCGTTGTCCGGCGCCAGTTGCTCTGCCGCGCTGTACTCCCGCAGTGCTCCAGCATTGTCATGCAACTCAACGGCTTTATCGCCGGCATTCATGTGGTTGTAAGCGCGCTGCAGTGTCACCAGCCGGCGTAATTCTTTGAGCGGCTCCGAGCTGTCATCCACTCGCAAATTGAAGATGTAATCCTGCCATGGCTTGCCGGTGCCCTTGGCCGGCACAATCACAATTGCCGCAGACTGCCTTCCCCGCACATCGCCGCCGGCAGCTTGCGCAGCATCCAGCGCGGCCAACATGCGGTCCGCCAGGTCGCCGTGGGTTGATTCGTATGCCTCTGCCATGGCGGGCCAGATCTTCTCATTGCTCATCAGGTTGGCCTGGACGGCATAATTCTTTCCCGTCAGCATCCAGCCGCCGGGCTGGCCGCCGCACTGGATCGTCAATGGCCGGTTCTGTGCCGATCCCGCAATCCCGCCCGCAGGCTGTATATCTTTGGCGCCGGTAAATGTGGCCACGCGTCCTTGCGTGTCAACCATCGCAACCTGGCGCACATTGCACGCGCCGTCAGCAGTCAGAAGACCGTGCAGCGCATCCGGAGCGCTCTTGCCCGCGCGCATCAGTTCCAGGCCCAGCGGCCCATAGCTGGGCTCGATAAACGACTGCGTAGCCACAGCGCCAACACCGGCTTCAGCCCACGGTACCTCTCCGCCCACAGCAAACCAATGCGATTGCACCGCCACGCCCATCTGGCCAGTCGCGGGATCAAACGCAACAATGGAAAAAGTGTGCACCGGACGAAGCGGCCGATCCTGAGTATGAGCCGCAACAACCGCTGCGAATGATAAAGTTATGACAACTAAAAAATACGCACGGCGTATCATTTGGCCGATCTCCCAACTGGAATAGTGAAATGGACTCTAATCTATATCATTGAGCAGGTATTGCCGCCGGGCTCATTACGATCGGCCTTGAGCGCAAAACACCAATTGCAGAGTTAAAAAGGAATTACTGAGTGCTGATGGCCGATGGCTGAGTGCTTTCTTCATGCCAGTGCTGCATGGAGCGCACGTTTACCTCGTTCCGCTGCAATGCAGCAATGCCTTCCGCGGCAGCCCAGGCGGCGGCCATTGTAGTAATTGTGGGGATGCGTCCGGTAACGGCGGCGCGGCGGATGGCCTTCTCGTCGAACCAGGGCTCGGCGCCGTGTGGCGTATTCACCACTAGCTGCACGCGTTCGCCTTTAATCAGGTCCACCACGTTTGGCCGGCCTTCTTTTACTTTGTAAACACGATCAACGTTCAGTCCGGCCTTCTCCAATCGATCAGCGGTCCCATGCGTGGCTACCAGGCTGAATCCAAGCTCCACAAAGCGCCGCGCCAGCTCAATTGATTCCTGCTTATAGCGATCGATCACGCTGATGAAGACCATGCCGCGCGTGGGCAGCGCCTGCCCGGCAGAGAGTTGCGCTTTGGCAAAGGCCTCGCCGAAGGTGTCGGCTGAGCCCATCACCTCGCCCGTGGATTTCATCTCTGGCCCCAGCACTGTATCGACGCCGGGAAATTTGTTCCAGGGAAAGACCGGCGACTTCACAAAGTATCCCGCGCCTGTAGCCAAATCAGTGCCCTGCTCGACGTTCACAGGCAGGAATTCGCGCAGCTTGCGCCCGGTCATGAGCCGCGCGGCAATCTTGGCCAGTGGTACGCCAGTCGCCTTGGAAACATAAGGGACCGTTCGCGAAGCGCGCGGGTTTACTTCAATCACAAAAACCTTTTCATTCTGGATGGCGAATTGAATGTTCATCAGCCCGACTACTTTCAACGCGCGGGCCAGCTTGAAGGTGTACTCACGGATCGTATTCAGCGCTTGCTCTGAGAGATTCACCGCCGGCAGCACGCAGGAAGAATCACCAGAGTGGATCCCGGCTTCTTCAATATGCTGCATGATCCCGCCAATCACCACGGCTGCGCCATCGGAAAGCGCATCCACGTCAACTTCAATCGCGTCTTCCAGGAAATGGTCCACCAGCACCGGCCGCTGCTGCGAGTACTCAACCGCCTCTTTCATGTAGCGGACAACGCTCTCGTCGTCGTAGGCAATCACCATGGCGCGCCCGCCGAGCACGTAGGA
>Ga0070741_10018319_pt1 | contig 11355 bp, 9 predicted proteins | sample Coa_R1_4_FD_66440 | JGI IMG/M metagenome (GOLD analysis project Ga0070741, IMG submission 66440) | Surface soil microbial communities from Centralia Pennsylvania, which are recovering from an underground coalmine fire - Coalmine... | ecosystem: Environmental > Terrestrial > Soil > Unclassified ...
GCCGACGATCACGTCACGGAAGTCATCCACCCACTGCCACTTCACGGTAATCAGCCCGTACAACGCCCAGAGGTAGTAGTGCTGAAACCGATGGAACGCATGGTGCTTCTGTGTCGGCGCCAGGCGACCCATCCCCGCCAGGTTGATGTCGTCGTCAACGCCCGGAATGTTCGTGAACCCGTGATGCAGCACGTTGTGCTTCCAGTGCCAGACATAGGAACTCGCGCCCATCAGGTCGAACGCAAACGCCATCGCGCGGTTCATCACGGGATTGCCCGAGTAGCTGCCGTGGCTGGCGTCGTGCGGTACGTTGAAGCTCAAGCCGGCCGCCGCAGCGGCGAGCGACGCGGCGCAGACGGCCGCCTCCCACCAGTTCGCGGCGAAGTACACCAGGCCCACGTATGACACGGCCAACCAGGCTACGATCACGACCGACTTCCGGTACATCGCAAGCGGGGCTCGCACCCGCTCGCCGCAAGCCGCAAGGTATGCGTTGACGCGCGCGTGCAACTCCTTCCGGAACTCGGAGCGGACCTCAAATCGGACGGGAACGGAAAGCATCCGTGCAATGTAGCCTGACGCCACGCGTCGCGGCACGGCCGGGTCGGGAATGCGCACTCACTCCCGGACAATCGTTTCCGGTACTATTCGACACACGCGGGGCACGGCCCCACTCTCGCTGGAGGCAGACGTGAAAGTTCGTGACGTGGTCATCGTCAGCGCGGTGCGCTCGGCAGTTGCCCGCGGCAAACAGGACGGCGCGCTCGCCACCGTCCACCCGATTGATCTCAGCGCGACGGTGATGCGCGCGGCGCTCGAGCGCACCTCGGCCGGCGCCCTGGACCCCGCGATCGTCGAAGACGTGCTCTGGGGATGCGCGATGCCCGAAGCCGCTCAGGGACTCAACCACGCGCGCCTCGCGGTACTCCGCGCCGGATTTCCGGTCGAGGTCACCGCCGCGACCATCAACCGGTTCTGTTCCTCCGGACTCCAGACGATCGCCATGGCCGCACAGGCCATCGCCTGCGGCGCCAACGACGTCGTGCTGGCCGGCGGCATCGAGATGATGAGCCAGGTGCCGATGTCGGGGTTCCACACCCGATTGCACCCCGACATGGCCGAGGAGATGATCGGGATGGGATTCACCGCCGAGCGGGTTGCGGTGCGCTGGCACATCGCGCGCGAAGCGCAGGACGCATACGCGGCCGAGTCGCATCGCAAGGCGGCCGCGGCGCGTGCGGCTGGCGCGTTCCGCGATCAGATCGTGCCGATCCCAGTCCCCAGCGTCTCGTGGGTCGGCACGGCACGCCAGGAAACCGTGAAGGTGTTTGACACGGACGAGCTGATCCGTCCCGACACCACCCCCGAGGGCCTTGCCCGACTGCGCCCGGCGTTCAGCGCGACCGGCACCGTCACGGCGGGGAACGCGAGCCCGTATTCCGACGGCGCCGCCGCCGTGCTCCTGATGAGTGCCGAGCGGGCCGCGGCCCTCGGCGTGAACCCGCTGGCCCGGTTCGTCGCTTTCTCCACGGCCGGCGTGGCCCCGGACATCATGGGCGTCGGCCCCGTGAAGGCCGTACCGAAGGCCCTGAAACTTGCTGGCAAAGTACTTGACGATATCAAGCTAATCGAATTCAATGAGGCATTCGCATCGCAGGTGCTCGCCGTGATCCATGACTTGGGGCTGGATGTCTCCCGCGTCAATGTCAATGGCGGCGCCATCGCACTCGGACATCCCCTGGGCGCGACGGGGGCCAAGCTCACCACCCAGCTCGTGTACGAACTGCGCCGTCGTGGCGGCGGCCTCGGCATGGTCACCATGTGTATCGGCGGCGGTATGGGCGCCGCGGGCATTCTTGACGTCATGGCCGCCTGAACGTCACGGCCGCCTGACGGGGCCATCACCGCGCGACGCGGAGTCGCGGGTGTGGCGGTTCCCGCCGGCACCCGCGTCAGCAGCCCGCCCGCGGACGCTCCGCCCCTGCCGCGCGCCCCTCAAGCTCCCACCAGAGTGTGGCGGCCGCAAAGTCGGCAAATGCCCGGTGTGCCAAATACGTATCCGCGGCGCCGCATCGGTTGTTGACGCGGATCGCCGATGGCACCTTCGCCGTCGCATCGTCGCTGGTAAACGTCAGCGTCACCGCTTCCATGGCCGTGCACGTCAGATCGGGATTCATTCCCGTCACCCGATCGCAGGCCACCCGCAGTCGCATGGCGGGGCGCACCGTCATGGTCAGGGCGCCGGCAGTCGGCCCATCGAGAACCCGGTATCCGCGATCGCGCAGTGCCGCCTTGAATCGCGGTTCGAAGTCATCTCCCGCGCCGTACCGACGATCCGGAGGATACGACGCCGTCGTCTTGCCCGGACCCCAGTCGAGCACGACGGCACATGGGGCTGCGCGACAGGGAACGGCCACGGTATCCTGCGCCTGCGCGGCGCCTGCGCATCCAACGCTCAGCATCCACACGGCGAGAGTCCACAACTGTCCTTGCATGACCACTCCGGCGCTCGAGAAGCGGTATATACTCACCAACCCCCAGACTGGCCGGTCAGATGAGTCTTCGCCAGACGCTTGCGCATCGCTTACGCGAAACATGGAACGGGAACCCCTGGTACGGCGACAGCAGCGCCCGCATCCTCGAGGGTGTTACGGCGGCCGAGGCCGCGCGTCGGATCGCGCCCGGGACCCATTCCATCCATGAAATCGTCTTGCACATGACGGCCTGGACGGAAGCCGTCGCCGCCCGTGTGCGTGGACAGGGCGCCCGGGCGCCGGAGCGTGGCGACTGGCCGTCGGTTGGCGACACCACACCGGCGGCGTGGACCGCGTCGCTTGCCGGCCTGGAGGAAGCACGTCGCGATCTCCTGCGCGCCATCGAAGAAACGCATGAAGAGGACTTGCACATCCACGTCCGTAACTACGCGCCGCCTTTCGGCGATACGGGAATTTCACGCGCCGGGACGGTCGCCGGACTCGCCGATCACGACACGTACCACCTCGGCCAGATCGCGTTGCTGAAGCGCGCCATACGCGCCAATCCAACGGCCTGACGCGCAGATCCCGGAATGCGGGCCGCCGGGGTGTGCCCGGTAACGCTCGCCGATGCCGCGTCTATTTTCCGCCGGATTTCGCCCGGTCCACGATGGCCTTCACCTCGCGCAACAGCTGCGGGCCGTTGTATGGGATGCCATCCTTGATCACCCATTCCGGGCCAAGTGTGCGCGTTTCCTTGCCGTCGCGAATGACCGACGTTCCGCCGGCGTAGAGCACCTTCAGATCCTCGAGCGGATTGCCGTCTACGACGATCAGGTCGGCCAGCCAGCCAGCGCGAATCCGGCCAATTTCGTTTTCCTTGCCGAGGATTTTCGCGTTGTTCCCCGTGCAGTGCTGGATGATCTTGAGCGGGTTGAACCCGGCCTCCGCATGGAGTTCCATCTCGCGGATCAGTCCATACCCATACATCTGGTAGATGAAACCAGCGTCGTCTCCGCATCCGATCACCCCGCCCTTGCGCTCGAAGTCGCGCAGGGCCGCCATCCAGATGCGGTAGTTCTCCTTCCAGTACACCTCGTCGGTGGAACTCCACCCGATGAAGTACGATCCGTGATTCGCCGGATCGGGTCTGAAATAGTCAGCGAGCGATGGATGGAGGTAATCCCGGAACCACGGCTGGTTCTGCGCCCGCTGCAGGTCACGACTCGCCTCGTAGATGTCGAGTGTCGGCACCCACGTCACGCCGGCCCGCACCATCGCGTTCAGGAGCGAATCGAGAATCTTTGGGTCCGCTTCGCGCCAGAGGCGTCCTGCCCACCGAAACCGATCTGTCTCGTTGAGGTAGTTGTAGTCGCTGGGAAAGTGCTGGCGAAGGTCGGGAATCGCGGCGTCGGGAATACCGTACCAATGCTCGATGGATCGGCCGCCGAAGTGCACGTCGTCCCACGCATTCGTCTCCTCGACGCCGATGTGATGCGCCGTCGGGAGACCCAGCTTGTGGGCCTCGTCATACGCGGCCTGCATGAGGTCCCGGTCAATGCCGGCGAACTTCACGCCATCCGCGCCCAACGCTTTCAGCTCGCGAATGTGCGCCCGGGCGTCTTCCGGTGTCCTGACGTTCCGGCCGCCCTCCGCCCAGAATTGCGGATACACCAGAATGCGCGGCGCCACGATCTCGCCCCGCGCCGACTTCTCGCGGAGCTCGACGCTTCCCTTGTTGCTCTCGGCTCCAACCTCGCGCACCGTCGTGATACCGTTGGCGAGCTGCAGCTTCATGTAATAGTCGAATCCGCCGAGCGACTCGCCAGACCGGTTGCTCTGCATGTGCGTGTGCGCGTTGATGAGCCCCGGCAGCACGTACTTGCCGGTCGCGTCAATCTGTACGTCGCCGGCCGGTCGCCGTGCCTCGCCCCGCCGCAGAGCGACCGGGTCGAGCGGTACGATCTGCGCGATGCGGTTACCCTCGATCACAATGTCCACGGGGCCACGAGCCGGCGTCCCGTTGCCGTCAACCATCGTGGCGCTGCGGATCACCAGGCGGGCCGGGCGCACACCGTGCGTGACGCCGCGCGTCTGGGCGGCGACGACGATCGGAAAAACCGCGACAAACAACGACGCGCAACGACGATACATCGAGGCTCCGTGGGGTTGGGGGTTCCAGCCGCGAACCTATGGCTGGTGCGGAATCTTCGCCAGTCACCACACGACCCGGGGATTGGCGAAAGCGGACCTCCCCCCGCGCCCCACGTCCCGTTACACGCGGCTGCTGGCGAGGTCCGAACCAGCCGTCGCGGCGTCAGCCTCCTCGGCCATCACGGCTTCCACTTCGACGTGCAACTTCACTTCTTCTCCGACGACCACGCCACCCGCTTCAAGCGCCATGTTCCAGACGAGCCCCCAGTCCTTCCGGTTGATCTTGCCCGAAACGGAGAGGGCGGCCCGTTGGTTGCCCCAAGGATCCTTGGTCGGTGCCGTGTACTCGCCCACCAGCGTCACGGGTTTTGCGACGCCGCGAATGGTCAGAATCCCGTCCAGTGTCACGTCCGAACCATCCTGCTCGATGCGCGTGGATTCGAACGTGATGACGGGATGGTTTCCCACGTCAAAAAAGTCTGCCGAGCGGAGGTGGTCGTCGCGCTGCGGGACATTGGTGTCCACGCTCGCGGCGTCAATCTCCATCCGCACCGCCGTGAGGCGCCCCGCGGCGTCGGTGGTGCCTGACCCCTTGAACGTCCGGAATCGCCCCTTCACCGTCGAGATCATCAGATGCTTGACCGCAAACTCCACTTCCGAATGGGTGGTATCAAGCGTCCATTGCATGAGTGCCGCCTCCGTTTGATATCTTAGTGCCAACCATCTTATTTCTAAGATATTAGGCCAGACGGAGTCCTCTGTCAATCCCCGCCGATACCCTCCCGGCACGCGGGGTCCGCCGTCACACGGGCCGCGGCCGCGAAGCCGAGGCGGCGCAGGAGCGCGATGGCCGCCTTCTGGTCGGCCGTCGAGAGTCCTGCCATCGCGTCGCGGATGGCAGCGGCGTGCGCCGGAAAGACGTCACGCATCAGGTCGGTACCAGCGGCAGTCAGCGCCGCGTACCGCGCGCGACGATCGGTCGGGCACGCTCGCCGCTCCACCAAACCCCGCTTCACAAGGCGGTCCACGAGGAACGTGGTCCCTCCGCTCGAAACGAGGGCCTTGCGCTGCACCTCGCCCAGCAGCAGCGGTCCCTTGCGGTACAGCGCCTCGAGCACGGCGAACTCCGCGGGCGACAGGCCATGCCGATGGATGTGAATCCTGGACAGTTCCGCCGAGGCCTGGTACGCCCGCGAAAGCGTGGCCCAGAGGTTCAGGGCGGTTGCGGTCGCCGGATCGGCCGGCACATGCCGGGGCGCAAGTTCCCCCTCCGGGCGTGACGGCGGAGTCGGTTTGCGCGCGCGTGAAGATCTTGCAGGCATCTTACTGGTAAGTTAATCCGGCCAGAGCGCCACTTTCAGTGCGGACCTGGAGATCCGGTTGACCGTTCCGGTCCTCGAACGATGTCGAGGCGCAGTTCGACCCAGCCGTCATCCTGAAAGTATTGCACACGAACGCGATGCCGGCCACCCGCGAGCGGCGCGTGATCAACGACCGACTCGTGATGCGTCCATCGGTCAATGACGAGCGTATCGTCAACCCACACGCGGATACCGTCGTCGCTGATCGCCCGGATGGTGTAGGTCCCGACCGGCAGGTCCACGGCCGTCGTGGCTTCCAGCGCCCACCGGTCTGGTGGTAACTCCGGCATGGTCGGCCGGTACCAGAAGAAATCCAGGCGCGGCAGCACGCGGCGGACCAAGGGCCGTGTGGTCAGCGCGCGCGCGGCTGCCGCGCCGGTTGAGTCTGCTGGCGTGGGACCGGACCAGACGTGGAACCGCACCTCCCATTGCTGCAATGGCTCAAAGCGCTCGTATCCGAACCGGTACCGTGCGCCCGCGCCATAGCCCGTGCCACGCGGTGTGCGCGTGTCGCCGCCCGTGTATTCCAGTTCGACGGCCCAGTCGCCAACGGAATCCGGCGCTGGCGTCACGACGATCGTGTCGCCCACCACCCCCACGTCGCGCGAGAGCGACGTTACACCCCGCCGCGACACAAGCCGCCATCGCCCGGCAGGCCCAAGCACGCGCAGGCGCAAGGGAACCGCACGCACACTGTCCAGCGGCCACAGCTTCGGCGATTTCCAGTCGTACGGTCCCCACTCGCCAACAATGATCGCCGAGCGGTCGCGGCGTGCCAGCGAGTGCGCCGGGACGGCCAGCGTGGCTGTGCCAGCGCGTGCGTCACGGACATCCTGCCCGGTGCGGTTCGCTGCCGCCGCGATCCGCGACCGAACGGCCGCCGGCACACGATCTGTTGCATCCGTCACGGGACATTCCGGTCTCATCAATCCGGACCGCGCGCTTCGCCGCCCGGCGCCAGCGCCCGGCGTGGGCGTTCGTCCGACGCCGCCACCGGAAAAACCGTAGGTATCCCGCAGCACGGCGATCGAGTCCACGCCAGCAACCGTATTGTCCTGGAAACGGATGCCGGCTGTATTGGCGGCCCGGAGCGCGACACGGTGTCGCGTAAAGGAATTGCCGCTGATCCGGTAGTTCCGGCTGCGGGTGTCATGCGCTTTCGGATATCCCCAGTCCGACGGTTCGATCGGGTTGGCCCAGAGGCTGATGGCGGTACTGTCTCCGAAAAACACATTCTGCACGATATCGTTGTCCTGACCGTGCTCGATCGCGATCCCCACGCGGTTGCCGAGAAAGCAATTGCCCACGGCGCGCGACTCGTACGAGTACCCGCCCCAGATTCCGTAGTCGTTGCCTTCAAGGCGGTTGCCGACGAACGAATTGCGGCTGAAGGTGGCCTCGATCCCATTGGCCGGCGCCCAGCTGAAGTCGTTTCCGACGATCCAGTTGTCACTCGCCCCACCGCGCCCGGTGTCCATCGTGGACTGCCCGGCCCATAGAAACAGTCCGTCGCCACCGTGCGTCACGCTGTTGTATGCAATCACGTTGTCACGGCTCTGCTCGTACAGGAGGATCCCTGCCGAGTCCTGCCCCCGGCGGTAAAAGCCGTGACTGTAGCCGCGCACGTCAAAATCCACCTGATTGCGCACTATGGTATTGCCGCTCGATCGGTACAGGCCGATGCCGAGGCCGGAATTGAACGAGAACACGTTGTCGGTGACACCGAGGCCCGTCGTCCGAACCATCAGGAGCGCGTTCATCCCCTGCTCCGCACGACTCAAGCGGATGGCCCCGCCCTGGACGTCCTCGAGGTAGAACGCCGCGCCAAACCGCATCCATTCGCGGTTCTCGTTGTGGTGGAACGACAGCCAGTCCACGAGGCTCTCGTGTTCCACGAGAGAAAACAGGCGCGGTTTCCAATTGTTGCTGGCGTCCACCCGCTCAATGACGAGGTGCTCGGTGCCGCGCGCAAGGATCCCGATCTTGTATCCCCGGATCCGGGCGTTGAGGATTCGGACGTTCCGTCCGCCGTCAATCCGGATCGCGATACCGTACGCGAGGTCGGGATCCGCCTCCGCCGGCGTACCTTCCAGAACCGCACCCCCGAAGTCCACCGTGATGTCATTCCCGCGAATCACGATGACACCCGAGTCGTGCGGGGCATCGGCGGCCAGGCGGTACGTGCTTCGGACCACGCGCACCGAGCGCGTAATGACCGTCCCGGCGCGCAATTCGATGGCGGGCAGGCGCGACGACGCGCCGGTTGGCGTCCCCGCGCCCGCGGCTCGTTGGGCGCTCGCGGCCACCGTTGCGCTCGCGAGGCCACAGGCCATGGCCGTGTACCAGTTTCGGATCAGTCGAAATTGAGCCATCGTTGACCAGACGTCGTGCCGCATGCCATGCCGCGGCGGGAGATCTCCAATGATGACAAAGCGCTTGCCGGTCCGCATGCTGTGGTTCTCCATCGTTTGTGCCGCCGTGGTTGGCTGCGGATCGGCGAGTGGAGCTCAGCCTGCGCTGCCGGAACGATACGCAGACACAACGTTCTGGCGCCTGTCAACCGAAATGTCAGAACCCAACGGGTACTTCCGGTCAGACAACCTGCTGTCGAACGAGACATCCTTTCAGTGGGTGGTGCCGTCGCTGCAGAAGATGGCACGGCCGGATGGCGTGTACCTCGGCGTGGCGCCGGAGCAGAACTTCACGTTCATCGCGGCGCTGAAGCCGAAGGTCGCGTTCATCATGGACATCCGGCGCGGCAATCTGCTCGAACATCTGATGTACAAGGCACTCTTCGAAATGTCCGACAATCGCGTTGATTTTGCCTTCCGTTTGTTCGGGCGCCAGCGACCGGAAGGCGTGACGTCGTCCGTCGGCGTGACGGAACTCATGTCGGCCATCTCGGCCGCCCCGCTCGATACCTCCTATGCCCGCGTCGTCCTTGGACAGGTCAAGGAGCGGCTGCTGAATACCCACCGGTTTCCGCTGAGCGCTGAGGACCTCGACTACATCTCCTATGTCTTTGAGTCGTTCGCGAATGCCGGCCCGCGCATTCGCTACAACATGGGCGGCGGGCGCGGTGGATTCGCGTTCGGCCGGATGGGCATGCCGAGCTACGCCGATCTGATGACCGAAACGGATTCCCTCGGCGTCCATCGCTCCTACCTCGCGACCAATGAGGCGTACGCGACCGTCCGCGACATGCAGCTGCGCAACGCCATCATCCCGCTCACCGGCGATTTTGCCGGCCCCCGGGCGCTTCGTGCGCTCGGCAAGTACGTCCGCGACCGTGGCGGCGTCATCCAGGCGATTTACGCATCGAACGTCGAACAGTACCTCTTCCAGGATCCCGATAACTGGCGCAAGTACTACGAGAACGTCGCGGCGCTCCCGGTCGACTCGACCAGCGTGTTCATTCGCTCGGCGTCGCAGGGCTACAACCGGCAGCAGAGCCCGAACAGTCGCCAGAACGAGTTGCTCTGCCCGGTCCAGGCGCACCTCAAGGGCTTTGCCGAAGGCCGGATCCGGAGCTACTGGGACATTTTTGCCTACTGCAGGTAGTGACGGTGGGGCGGTTTGCTGTTTGCCTCCGGCCTGTTGCCGGCCCCTACACCCTCCACCCGTCGCGGTACACACGCGTCAGATACTGGTTCGCCTCGGGCGCGTTCGTGAACTCCCCCTTCACACCATCGTAGTAGACCTTGCGGCCCTGCCCGGCGCGCAGCGCGGCGACGCCGAGCAGCATCGTCTCCGTGAGCTGCGCGGCGTACTCAAACGGCGAGCTCGCTGTCGCCTCGCCCCGGATCGCCTTGGCCCAATTGAGTTCATGACTCCACGCAATGCGTGGCATGGACTTCGGCACCGCGTCGGCGGCGGCCTGAACCGACGCCGGATAGCAGCGTGGGTTGGCGCCGTACGTGTCGTTGATGAGAATGCCCTTCTCTCCGTAGAAGATCACACCACCCTCACCTTTCAGGACTTCCGTGTCCGGCAGGAGATCCGGACGCGGCGGGTACAGGCCGCCGTCGAACCAGTACAGTTTGACGGGAGGCATGTTGCCGCGTGCCGGGAACTGGTAGTGCACGCTGGTCGCCAGCGGGTACGATGCGGGCACCTGCCGTGGCCGGCTGGCCGGTGAACCGGACGGTGCGCTGGGGTCCGAGGGCGGAAGTGTCGCCATGCCGAACGCGGTACTCGTTGCCTCGATGCTTGTCGGCAAGCCGAGGTCGAGCGCCCAGAACGGGTGGTCAATCAGGTGCGCCCCCATGTCGCCGAGGGCTCCCATCCCGAAGTCGAGCCATCCACGCCAGTTGAATGGATGGTAAATCGGGTGGTACGCGATGTCTTCCGCTACGGGCCCAAGGTACAGGTCCCATCGCAGGCCGTCGGGCATTGGCGCGGCGTTCGCAGCCATCTCGGCGGCAATCGTGGCATTGATACGACTGAGGCTCCATCCATTGCCGAAGCGAGGGGCATTCGGCCCCGTCAGAGCGTTCGGGTCTGGGCGCGGCACGCCCTGCGGCCAGTAGCCCACCGGACGGTTGGTCCAGACATGCACCTCGCGCACCGGCCCGATCACACCGGCCGCAATCCACTCGTTGATCTGACGTGCGCCTTCGCTCGAATGGCCCTGGTTGCCCATCTGCGTAACGATTTTCGGATTGGCCAGGGCCGTGGCGCGCAGCACGCGGGCCTCGTGCACGCTCCAGGTCAGTGGTTTCTGCACATACACGTGCTTGCCCAGGTCCATCGCAGCTTTGGCGATGACGGCATGTGCATGGTCCGGCGTCGCAACCACGACGCCGTCAACGCCTTTCTCTTTGTCGAGCATTTCCCGGAAATCGGCGTACTTCGCAGCTTTTTCAAATTGTTCCTTGAGCTTCACCGCTTCCGGACGCACCACGCCCTCGCGATTTGGCCGCAGCTTGCCTTCCACGTTGGTGCGGGAGAAAGCCAGGTCCACGTCGCACACGGCGACGAGGTTCTCGGTCTTCACCAGCTCCTGGGCGTTGCCGGACCCCATGCCGCCGAACCCGGCCACGGCGAAGTTGACGGTGTCGCTAGGGGCGCGGTATCCGGCACCGCCGATGACGTGCCGCGGGACAATCATCGGGAATCCGTTCGACGCGAACACCGCGCCGGCGGCGGCAGCACCGGACTCGGCGACGAATTCGCGGCGGGTGACTTTCTTGCGTGCCATGATATCCTCGGCGTGCGGACAGGGAGTCACCCCGAATCTCGGGTGCGAGTTGCCCGGCGTCAAACAACCGCGAGCCGGCGGTCAGTCAATCGTCCGTACCGTCCCTTGCCGCCGCCGGTCCACGGTCAGTTGCGTCACGTCAGGCCGTCCATAGTGGCCCGCCGCA
>Ga0070741_10018320_pt1 | contig 11355 bp, 9 predicted proteins | sample Coa_R1_4_FD_66440 | JGI IMG/M metagenome (GOLD analysis project Ga0070741, IMG submission 66440) | Surface soil microbial communities from Centralia Pennsylvania, which are recovering from an underground coalmine fire - Coalmine... | ecosystem: Environmental > Terrestrial > Soil > Unclassified ...
TACATCGTCGGCGAGTTCGATCTCACCGAGGGCGCGCTGGTGGCGCAGCGGCCGGCCGACTTCGGCGTCAAGGAGACCTATCGGCTCGACGGCGATCTGCTCGGCACCGGGCTGTTCTACGAGGAGGCGCGGCCGTCCAAGCGCGCCGGCGAGCAGGAGCGCATCGACGCGGCGCTCGACGAGCTGTCGCGCGGCTGGCAGTTGCGCCGCTATCCGTGGGCCGGCTCGCTCTCGACGGCGCACACGGTCTATTGGTACGAGCGCTTCGGGCCGGGCGTGTTCCGCGAGCTGGCGCGGCGGCTGCGCGCGGCGGAGCTCGAGCCGTTCGGCGCGCGGGCCGGCGAGGCGCGCGCCCGCTTCGATCTCGACGAGGTGGCCGCCTCCGACGAGCGCGAGCAGGAGATCTGGCGCCACCTGGTGCGCGAGCGGCGCCACGTCTCGCGCGCGGCCTACCACGCGCTCGCCGCCGAGCTCGCGCCGCTGCGCCCGAAGCCGCGCCGCTACCGCTTTCGCGCCGGGTCGCCGCCGGCCGCCGGCCGCCGCCCTTCGAACGCGCCGAATTCGGCGCGTTGAGCCGATCCAGGGATTGCCACATTGCAATGTAGCTTCATTCAGTGTAATCGAAACGCGGAGAGATTCTGGCAATCGTCCGCTCGTAAATTGGTTTGCTAATCGATTGAGCGTTGAGTCAAAGTCGCGCCGAGCACTTTGACCGGACTTTGCGGGGGCGAAGAGAGGCTGTTCCAATGTCCGAGCTGCTGGCGCCGAACCCGGACGAGGTCCTGGCCGGCGTGGCGGAGGCGGTGATCGCCCACGACCGCGAGGGCCGGCTGGTCTATGCCAACCCCGAGGCGCGCGGGCTCGACGGGCTGCCTCCGCTCGCGGAGCTGGCCGGCGCGCACGACGGCGAGTCGACCTGGCGGCTTCACGAGCGCTCGACGGGCGAGCCGCGCTTCTACGTGGCGCGCACGCGCGCGTCGGCCGGGCTCACGGTCACCACGCTCTACGACTTCACCGAGCGGCAGGAGGCGGCCGACCTGCAGCGCGTGGTGGCGGAGGCCGGGCGCGTGCTCGCGTCGTCGCTCGACTATCAGGTGACGCTCAACCAGGTGGCGCAGCTCGGCATCCCGTTGCTCGCCGACTGGTGCACGGTGCACCTGCTCGACCGCGCCGGGCGGCTCGACATCATCGCGCTGGCGCACTCGAACCGCGACGAGGAGCCGCTGGCGTGGGAGCTGAGCCGGCGCTACCTGCCGCGCCCCGACGACCCGGTCGGCCCGGCGCACGTGGCGCGCACCGGCCGCGCCGAGAGCTACGCCGAGGTCGCCGACGAGACGTTCGCCGCCATCGCGCAGGACGCCGAGCACCTGGCGCTGTTGCGCGCGTCGGGGATCCGCTCGGGCATCTCGGTGCCGCTGAGCGCGCGCGGACGGACGCTCGGCGTGCTCACGCTGGCGTACAGCCAATCGGGGCGGCGCTCGACGCCGGCGCGGCTGGCGGCGGCCGAGGAGCTGGCGCACCGCGCGGCGCTGGCGATCGACAACGCGTGGCTGTATCGCGAGGCGCAGCGCGCGGTGCTGGCGCGCGATGATTTGCTGGCGATCGTGTCGCACGATCTGAAGAACCCGCTGTCGGCGATCCTGGTGAGCGCGCGCGCGCTGGTCGACGCGCTGCCGCCCGACAGCGACGACGGGCGCGGCGATCGCGCACGCCCGCGCGCCGAGCTGATCCAGCGCTCGGCGCACCGCATGAGCCGCCTGATCGCGGCGCTGCTCGACTCGGCGAGCATCGAGGCGGGACGGCTGTCGATCGATCGCAAGCCGCACCCGCTCGGCGCGGTGGTGGGCGACGCGCTGGAGGCGATGGAGTCGCTGGCGCGGCAGAAGCAGCTCGAGCTCGAGCCGCGCGTCGGCGAGTGCGCGCGCGCGGCGGTGTGCGATCGCGAGCGCGTGCTGCAGGTGCTGTCGAACCTGATCGGCAACGCCATCAAGTTTTCGCCCGAGCGCGGGCGCATCACCGTCGAGGCGGAGGCGATCGGCGACGAGGCGCGGCTGGCGGTGGGCGATAGCGGGCCGGGCGTCGCCGAGGATCAGCGCGCGCACCTGTTCGAGCGCTACTGGCAGGGCGACCGCAAGAAGCGGCAGGGCACCGGCCTCGGGCTCTACATCGCCAAGGGGATCGTCGAGGCGCACGGCGGCCGCATCTGGGTCGACTCCGCCCCAGGACGGGGCAGCACGTTCTATTTCACGCTACCGCTCGCGCCCTGACGCTGCGACAAATTGCCGCATCCGTTTTGCCGCCCTCCTTCTCATGATAGTTTTCTCGTTCTTTGGGGGGCGGCGAGACGAACCGAGTTACCCGGGTCGGGTTGATCCTGATGGCGCTAGCCGTGGCCGTTCCTGCAGCGGCGGAGGACAAGGCGGCGGCGCGCGCGGCTTATGCCGAAGGCTCCAAGTATTACGATTTGAACCAGTACGCCCTGGCGCTGGAAGCTTTCAAACGCGCTTACTGGAACTACGAAGATCCTGTCATCTTGTTCAACATCGCGCAGTGCCACCGCGCGCTCGGGCACAAAGCCGAAGCCGTTGGCTTCTATCGCAGCTATCTTCGCAAGGCATCCGAGCCTCGCAATCGCGAAGAGGTGCAGAAGCTCGTTTCGGAGCTCGAGAGCGCGATCGCCCAAGAGAAGGCGGTCGCCGCCGCCCCGCCGCAAGGTACGATCGCCGCCGACGGCAAGCCCACGGCTGCACCGCCGGCAGCGGAGGCCTCGGAGCGAAAACCGAATCCGCCGGTTGCGAGTCCCGCGCTTTCACTGGCCGCCGCTCCGCCCGCGAAGACGGAGCCGAAACCAGTTTGGAAGCGCGCGTGGGTCTGGGGTGTCGTCGGTGGCGTGCTCGCCGCCGGCGTAGCGCTCGGCGTCGGCCTCGGCGTCGGCTTGCAGTCGAACCCACCCAAAGCCGTCGACGGCGTGGTGACTTTCTAATGCGCGCGCTCACGCTGGCGCTCGTGGTGGTCGCGGTAGTCGCGTGCTCGACCGACCGTTGCAAGCAGGGCACAGTCTTCGTCGCCTACACGCTGACCAACGGCGCCGAAGCCGCCGACACGATCGACGTGACGCTCGCGGTCTCCGGCGGCGCGCCGCGCACGATGAGCGTCATGCGCAAGACCCGAAGCGCCGCGGGATCGATCGAAGTCGACTTCGCCGCCTATCCGTCAGGACAGCCGCTCACGCTCACGCTGACTGCTCGCGCGGGCACTCAACCGCTCGCTTCGTTCTCGCAGACCACGACGGCAAGCGCCGGCTGCACCACGCTCTCTTTCATACTCGCCGGGAGCGCAACCGACTCCGGGGTCGATGCGTCGACGGATCTCGCTGCGCCGCCCGACCTCGTGAGCTCGCCCGACCTCACTCCGCCGCTGCTCTGCGAGACAGTCGTCGTGAGCACTCTGGCTGGAAATGGAACCGGCGGCTTCGTGGACGGCACCGGCGGTGCGACCGGAACCACCGACTTCAACGGTCCCTTCGGTGCCGCGGTCGACGGAGCCGGCAACCTCTACATCGGCGACTATGACAATTCTCGCGTCCGCAAGATCACGCCCGGGGGCAGCACCTCCACACTCGCTGGCAACGGCAACTTTGGATTCTTCGACGGCACCGGCGGAGCGACCGGTACGACCGCGTTCTACTTTCCCTGCGGTGTGGTCGTAGACAGGGTCAGCAACGTCTACGTCGCCGACAATGGCAACTACCGCATTCGCAAGGTCGCACCCGGTGGCAGCACGACCACGCTTGCCGGCAACGGCACCCAAGGGTTCTTTGACGGAACCGGCGGCCCGACTGGAACTACCCAGTTCGCCGGACCCGGCGGCGTAGCGGTCGACGGCCTTGGCAACGTCTATGTCGCGGACAGCTATCGCGTGCGCGAGATCGCGCCGGACGGCAGCACCAGCACGCTTGCAGGCAACGGGACGGCGGGCTTTGTCGACGGCACAGGTGGCGCAGTTGGAACCACCCAATTCAACGGGGCCGGCGGTGTGGCCGTGGACAACACGGGCAACGTCTACGTCGCCGATACGCTGAACAATCGCATCCGCAAGATCGCTCCCAGCGGCAATACAACTACGCTCGCCGGGAACGGGACTGCCGGGTTCGTCGATGGAACCGGCGGTGCGGTTGGAACAGCTCAGCTCAACCAGCCGTACAGCGTGGCGCTCGACGGGGCGGGCAACGTTTATGTCGCCGACTACAAGAACCACAGCATTCGCAGAGTCGCGCCCGACGGCAGCGTTGTGACCGTAGCCGGCGACGGGACCGCAGGCTATGCGGAAGGCTCGGGGTGCACCGCCCACTTCAATCATCCAAGCGGAGTGGCCGTGTCGGGCAAGCAGGTGTTCGTGGCCGACGCCAGCAACAATCGGATCCGAATAATTCAGCTACCGTGAGGCTAGCTGCAGACGGCGCCGCCGGTCATCTGCGTGCACGTGTGGCCGGTCGCGCATGTGTTGCCCGCGCAGCACGGCTGGGTGGCCGCGCCGCAGGGAACGCACGTGCGCGCGTTGTTGCACGTGAACGGCTCGGCGCACCAGCTGGCGTCGACGTTTCCGCCGCCGCCGCCGTTTTGACCGCTGGTGCCGAGGCAGCACGGCTGGTTGAGACCGCCGCACGGCTGGCAGCTGATGCCGTTGCACGTCACCGACGAGGCGGTGCAGCCGATGCCGCCGCCGCAGCAGTTCTCGCCGAGCGCGCCGCACGTGCCGCCCTGGCAGCCGCCGTTCATGCACGTGCCTTGGCTGTTCGAGCACGCGCCGCCGCTCGCCACGCAGAGGCCCTGGCCGTTGTTGCCCGCGCGGTGATCGCAGCACGCGCCGGCGCTCGTGCAGGCGTCGCCCTCGCAGCACAGCTTGGTGTCGGCGCCGCACGCGACGCAGGTGTCGTTGTTGGGATCGCACGCGAGGCCGGAGGCGACGCAGAAGTTGGCGGTGTGATCGGTGCCGCCGGGGCAGCACGGCTGGCCCGAGCCGCCGCAGCCGTTGCCGACGGTCGGCGCGCAGGTCGGCGTGCCCGTGACCGGGACGGTGCACGTGCGCCCGCCGCCGCAGGAGCCGGTGATGGGAGCGACGCACGTGCCGCCGGCGCAGCAGCCGGGCGTGCCCGCGTTGGGGCAGCCGTTGTTGGCGCAACAAGGGTTGCCGGTGGTGCCGCAGATCTTGGTGGTGCCGTTGTCGCAGACCATGCCGGTCGAGACGTCCTGGCCCGACGGAACGCACGTGGTGCCGTTGCAGCATCCGCCGCCGCCGCAGACCATGCCGGGGCAGCACGCCTGGCCGGGACCGCCGCACGCGGCGCACGCGCCGCCCGAGCACACGCCGCCCGACGAGCACGTCATGGCGTCGGCGACGCACTGGTTGTTGACGCCGTCGCAGCACGCGGTGCCGCTGCACGTCGCGCCGGCGCAGCACGGCTGGCCCGGCATGCCGCACGACGTGCACATGTTGGTGTTGGAGCACGCGAGGCCCGCGCCGGTGCACGTGCCGCCTGGGCAGCACGCCTGGCTCACGCCGCCGCACGCGATGCACAAGCCGGCGCCCGCGCCGCCGCAGATGAAGCCGGTGCTGCAGCCGCGGCCGGGGCAGCACGTCTGCGCGTTGCCGCCGCACGGGACGCAGTTGGTGCCGTTGCAGACGAGGCCGCTGGCGGTGCACGTCTGGCCGGCGCAGCACGCCTGGCCCGAGCCGCCGCAAGTGCCGCAGCTTCCGGCGGCGCAGGTGCCGCCGATGCCGGTGCACGTCGCGCCGGAGGCGACGCAGAAGTTGGCGACGCAGCAGCCGCCGGCCGAGCACGTGTCGAGCGTGCAGCACGCTTGCGTCGAGCCGCCGCACGGCGTGCACAAGCCGACTCCGCCGCCGGTGCACACGTCGGTGGCGTCGCAGGCGCGGCCGGCGCAGCACGCCTGTCCCGAGCCGCCGCACGCCTGGCAGAAGCCGCCGACGCACGCGCCGGTCGCGCACGCGGCGCCGGTGGCGCAGCACGCCTCGCCGAGGTGGCCGCACGCGGGCGCGAGATCGACGGCGGCGCCGCCGTCGGGGCCGCCGCCCGAGTCGGCGACCGTGAAGTCGACGCCGGCGAGATCGCCGACGTTCATGTCGTTTTGAAAAGCGCCGTTGTCGTTGGTGCAGCCGCAGAAGAAGAGAGCGACTCCGAGGCACGCCGCGAAACGCATCGGTTCCCTCCTCAAGCTAGATAGAGCGCGGGGAATGCGCCGATCTCATTGTACACGAAGTCGGGCGTGCTAGTCTCGCGCGATGGCGAAGCCGCTCACCGTCGAGATCGGAAGCTCCACGCGCGAGGCGGTCGAGGCGATCGCGCGGCGCACGCATCGCAGCGTGGCGTTCATCGTGCGGCGCGCGCTGGCGGCCGCGGCGTCGGCGCCGGCGGTGGCGGCGAGCGGGCCGCGCGCGACGCTGGCGATCGCGACCGACGACGACGACCCGGCCGACACGGCGGCGAAGATCCGCGCGGCGGCGAATGGGCGGCCGCTCGGCGAGGCGATCGAGGCGGCGTTCGCGGCCACGCGCGCGAAGTTCGAAGCGTGGGCGGCGCGCGAGGAGGCGGCGGCCGCGGCCGAGCGCGCCGACGATCTCGACGCCGGCCTGCGCGACGCGGTGGACGCGAAAACGGCTCGGTCACGATTGGCCGAATTGGCGAACAGCGAGTACCCGCGCGTGCGCGCGCTGGTGGCGGCGCACCCGCAGGCCGGCGACGACACGCTGGCGAAGCTCGCCGGCGATCGCGAGCGCACGGTGCGGGAAGCGGCGGCGGCGAATCAGGCGGGCGCGCGCCGGCGATCGACGAAGTAGGCGAACGGCAACAGCAGCCACAGCGCGAGCGCGCTCACCGCGAGCGCGCTCTCCGACGGCGGCGGCGGACCGAACGCAGCGCCGAGATACGCCGCCACGAGCAGCGCGAGCATCGCCCAGAGCCCGATCGATCCCGCCCGCGCGGTCGCGCGCAGGTAGATCGCCACGCCCGCGGCGAACAGCCCAAGCTCGAGCGCGAGCGTGAGCGGCACCGAGCGCCACAGCCCGAGCCCCACCGTCTTCACGTCGCCGCCGGGCAGGAGCGGCAGATCGGGGCGATGCATGACGAGGTCGAGCAGCCAGTGGCTGGCGACCAGCGCGCCGACGATCGCCGCCGCGCGCCGGTCGCGGCGCAGCGCGAAATAGCCGCCGCCGACGACGAGCGACCAGACGAGCGCGGCCGCCAGGCTGTGCGAGATCGGATAGTCGTAGAAATCGAGCGGCGTGAAGCGCGTGATCCCCGGCGCGATGCGCACGTGCTCGACGCCGGCGAGCAGCAGCACCGGCCACAGCAGATCCAAAAACTGCGCGGCGAAAAAAAGCGTACCGAGCGACGTCCGCGGCGCCGCGCGCTTCGCCGCCAGCGCGACGGCGTAGTGTCCGAGGAACATCAGCCGACGCGCACGGCCAGCTTCTCGCCCTCGACCTCCACGCGCGCGCGCCCGCCCGACTTGAGCCGCCCGAACAGGATCTCGTCGGCGAGCGGCTTCTTCAGCTCATTCTGGATCAGCCGCGCCATCGGCCGCGCGCCGAACTTGTCGTCGAAGCCGTGCTTCGCCAGCCAGTCGCGCGCCGCGTCCGTCAGCTCGAGCGTCACCTTCTTCTCGACGAGCTGCGCCACCAGCTCGGTCACCAGCTTGTCGACCACGCGGCGGATCACCTCGGGCGGCAGCGCATCGAACGCGATCCACCCGTCGAGGCGGTTGCGGAACTCGGGCGCGAACGTCCGCTCGATCGCCTCCTTGCCCCGCTGCGCCGATCGTCCCGCGAAGCTGCCGCCCGTCGAGAACCCCATCCCGCGCGCCGAAATGTCGCGCGCGCCGGCGTTGGTCGTCATGATCAACACGACGTGGCGGAAGTCGGCCTTGCGCCCGTTGTTGTCGGTGAGCGTGGCGTGATCCATCACCTGCAACAGGATGTTGTAGATGTCGGGGTGCGCCTTCTCGATCTCGTCGAGCACCAGCACCGCGTGCGGCGTCTTGCGGACCGCGTCGGTGAGCAGCCCGCCCTGATCGAAGCCGACGTAGCCGGGCGGCGCGCCGATGAGCCGCGACACGGTGTGCTTCTCCATGTACTCGGTCATGTCGAAGCGCAGAAACTCGACGCCCATCACGCGCGCGAGCTGCTTGGCCAGCTCGGTCTTGCCGACGCCCGTCGGGCCCGAGAACAAAAATGATCCGATCGGCTTGTCGGCCGAGCCGAGGCCCGAGCGCGAGAGCTTGATCGCCGACGACAGCGCGTCGATCGCCGAGTCCTGGCCGTAGATGACCTTCTTCAGCTCGGGCTCGAGATCTTTCAGCGCCTGCTCGTCCGACGCGCTGACGCTGCGCGCCGGGATCTTGGCGATCTTGGCCACCACCTCTTCGATGTCCTTCACGCCGAGCGTCTTCTTGCGCGCGTTCGCCGGCCGCAGCCGATCGGCCGCGCCCGCTTCGTCGATCACGTCGATCGCCTTGTCGGGCAGGTGCCGATCGTTGATGTACTTGGCCGCCAGCGCCGCCGCCGCCTCGAGCGCGTCGTCGGTGTACTTGACGTCGTGGTGCTGCTCGTAGTGCGTCTTGAGCCCCTTCAGGATCAGCACCGTCTCCGGCACCGACGGCTCGAGCACCTCGATCTTTTGAAAGCGGCGCGCCAGCGCGCGGTCTCGCTCGAACGACGACTTGTACTCGCTGAACGTGGTCGAGCCGATGCAGCGCAGGTCGCCCGACGCCAGCGCCGGCTTGAGCAGGTTGGACGCGTCCATCGATCCGCCCGAAGTGGCGCCCGCGCCGACGATGGTGTGGATCTCGTCGATGAACAGGATCGCCTCGGGCATCTTCTTCACGGCGTTGATCACGCCCTTGAGCCGCTCCTCGAACTGCCCGCGGAACTTCGTGCCGGCGAGCAGCGCGCCCATGTCGAGCGACAGGATCACGTGGTCGAGCAGGTTCGCCGGCACGCGCCGCTCGTGGATCGCCAGCGCCATGCCCTCGACGATGGCGGTCTTGCCGACGCCCGGCTCGCCGACGAAGATCGGGTTGTTCTTGCGGCGGCGCGCCAGCACCTGGATGGCGCGCTCGACCTCGGCCGTGCGCCCGATCAATGGATCGACCTTGCCCTCGGCCGCGCGCTCGACGAAGTTGACCGTGTAGGCCTCGAGCGGATCTTTCGCCGCGTCGCCCGAGTCCTCCTCGTCGACGTCGCCGGCGATCTTCTCGCCCTCTTCACCTGCGCCCGTCGAGTCGGCGGGCGCCTTGCCCTTGACGATGCCGTGCGCCAGGTAGTTGAGCACGTCGAGCCGGCGCACGCCGTGCTTCTCCAGCAGGAACACCGCCTGCGATTCGCGCTCGCGGTAGAAGGCGACCAGCAGGTTGCCGCCGTCGATCGAGTCCTTGCCCGAGCCCTGCACGTGCATCGCCGCGCGCTGCAGGCAGCGCCAGAACGCCGCCGTCTGCTGCGGCTCGCGCTGCTCCTCGCCCTCGGCCGGCTCGGCCATCGGCTCGACGTTCTCGGCGAAGAACTGGTCGATCTCGCGCTCGAGCCGCCGGATGTTGGCGCCGCACGCCTTGAGAATCTTGATCGCCACCGGATCCTTGCACAGCGCGAGCAGCACGTGCTCGAGCGTCACGAACTCGTGGCGCCGCTTGCGCGCCTCCTCGAAGGCGAGCTGGATGGTGGCTTCGAGCTCCTTGGAGATGGTCATTCTTTTTCTTTCTCTTCGTCGGGAGGATCGTCGGGCTCGAGCGTGCACATGAGCGGGTACTCGGCCTTCTCGGCCAGCTCCCGCACCTGCGCCACCTTGGTCTCGGCGACCTCGTAAGTGTACACGCCCGCGATCCCCATTCCCGTCTGGTGGATGTTGAGCATGATCGCCTGCGCCGCCGACTCGCCGTGATGAAAGACGTGCATCAGCAGCAGCACCACGAACTCCATGGTCGTGTAGTCGTCGTTGTGCAAGATGACTTTGTAGAGCCGCGGGCGGGCGAGCTTGCGCTCGCTGCGCGTCTGGGTGGCGACCCCGCCCTCTTCCTGCTGCCGTGGTTTCTTCGGCGTGCTCATGACGACCTGTTCAATCTGAGGATAGGCGATTCCAAACGCCAGCGCGAAAGAGCGGTCGCTCGCTCGGCGGCCTCGCGCTCGATGTACGCGCGCAGCGGGACGTCCAGCCGCTCGTCGAGGAAGGCGTGGGCGCTGTAGGTCTCGGCCGGCTCGAAGCCGCGCGCGATCTTGTGCTCGCCGCCCGCGCCGCCCTCGAAGACTTGCACGCCGCGGCGAATGCACTCGTCGATCGAGTGGTAGAGGCACACATTGAAGTGCAGGAACGGGTGCTCCTCGAAGCAGCCCCAGTAGCGGCCGTACAGGTGCGTCGGCGTGGCGACGTTGAACGCGCCGGCGATCAATTTCCCGTCGCGGCGCGCCTCGACCAGCTCCAGCGACGGGGCGAGGCTGGCGAACACCTGCTCGTAGAAGGCGCGGTTGAGCCAGCGGCGGCCCCACATCAGCTTGTCCACCGTCGAGCGGTGCAGCTCGAACGCGGCGCGCGCCCACTTCTGCGGATCCTCCGCCAGCTCGTCGCCGCGCACGGTGCGGATGGCGATGCCCTGCTTGTCGGGCGCGGCGCGCTCGCGGCGGGCCTGGTTGCGCTTCTTCGAGCTGAAGCGGGCGAGGAAGTCTTCCGGGTCGCGATAGCCGTCGTTGCGCCAGTGGTATTGAAACGCCACGCGGCGCGCGAGGCCCGCAGCCTCCAATTCGCGCGCCTCGTCCTCGACGGGAAACAGCACGTGCACGCCGGTCGCGCCCTCTTCTTGCGCGAGCGCGCGCGCGGCTTTCATGAGCGCGACGGTGGCCTCGGCGCGCGGCTCGCCGGGCGCGACCAGGATACGCCGCCCGGTGACCGGCGTGAACGGCACCGTGATCGTCAGCTTCGGGTAGTAGGCGATGCCGGCGCGCTGTGCGGCGTCGGCCCAACCCCAGTCGCGCGAAAAGTCGCCGTCCGAGTCTTCGCGCAAATACGCCGGCGCCGCCGCCACCAGCCGATCCGCGCGCCACAGCGTCAGGTGCCGCGGCCGCCAGCCGCTCGCCTCCGACGCGCACCCCGACCGCTCGAGCGCCGCCAGAAAATCCCAGCGCACGAACGGCGTCGCCTGGTCGTCCAGCAACGCATCCCACGCCGACCGGGGCACCTCCTCGATCGCCGGCATCACGCGAATGCGCACGAGCCTCCGATCTAATGGTATGTGCGCCCGACCGCAACCAGGATCACGCGCGCGCTGGCCGTCACCTTGCACTTATGCCCGC
>Ga0070741_10018321_pt1 | contig 11354 bp, 8 predicted proteins | sample Coa_R1_4_FD_66440 | JGI IMG/M metagenome (GOLD analysis project Ga0070741, IMG submission 66440) | Surface soil microbial communities from Centralia Pennsylvania, which are recovering from an underground coalmine fire - Coalmine... | ecosystem: Environmental > Terrestrial > Soil > Unclassified ...
CCCGGCCGAGAACTCAGAGACCCGTGCAGATGACGCCGGCAGAAGGGCGGACGACGGCGCTCGCCTCAGCGGCCGCGAGTCCGAGTTGCAACCGGGGCCGTGACGGCAGCAGGACGGGTCGCTCCTGATCGTCGGCGGGGTGGGGTGGCACGCGAAGCAAGACCGCATACCCCGGTGTCGACCGGGGTATGCGCTCCCTGACCGGGGAGTGCACTTGGAGGTCACGCGATGACTCCGGACAGGACTGCGTTCGTCTACACGACGTACATCAGGGCGACCCCCGCGCGTGTATGGCAGGGCCTCACTGATCCTGCGTTGATGAAGCGCTACTGGCGGCATCAGAAGGCCGGGCCGAAGACGTTCCGTTCAGACTGGAAGAAGGGCTCGACCTACGAGATGACCCACGAGGACGTGGGGCTCGTCGTCACCGGGCCGGAGCAGGTCATCCTGGAGTCCGACCCGCCGCACCGGCTGGCCTACGCCTGGCACACCATCACGCCGGAGTGGGCGGCCGCGGTCGGTATGGACGAGGCGACCGCAGCGATCTGGCGCAGTGAGCCGCGCTCCAAGATCGCCTTCGATATCGAAGACGTGGGCCACGGGACCACGAAGCTGACGGTGACCCACGACGGCTTCGAGCCGGGTAGCGCCGTGCTCCAAGGGATCTCCGACGGCTGGCCCGCCGTCATGTCGAGCTTGAAGACCTTGCTCGAGACCGGCTCGTCGCTGCGTACGTCCTGAACGGACGGCTGTTGTCTTGGCTGAAGCTCGTCGGATCGCGCCGACTCGAGGCCGATGAACGAGGTCGCGCGGTCCAGCTAGGTCGCTCCAGACGGGCACTACGTGCGGGTCAGGGCAACCCGCATACAGAATCCGGCGTGTCGGCCGGCTCGCCACCACGCTCTTCCCATGTGCCGGACGGGTCTGATCTCTGCAGTGGCCGTCACAGGTCGGAGCAGCGCACGACGACGGCGAACGCGGGTGCGGGGGGCGCGACGAGCAGCGAGATCCGATGCCCGGCGTTCTCCGTCCGGCAACCGGCGCTCGCGGCGCGGATGGTCGCGGCCCACGTCGGAGCGTCGGAGCGGGGGTTCGATCCGCGGAACCCGAGCGCGGCGACGACCGCGAACTGCGCGGCGAGGATCCCGACTGCGAGTGTGCGGGCCCGGCGGGCCGGAACCCCGTCGGCGAGGAGGACGAGGCCGCTGAGCAGGAACCAGATCGACAGCGACGTCCAGCGCGTGCCGATCGAGTTGTAGCCGGCCGCGGGGATGCGCATGCCGACGGTCCCGCGTCCCCAGACGCACACGACCCAGAGCCCGACCGAGTAGCCGATGGTGACGAGCGCGATCGCGCGGTTCCTCGACGCGAGCCGGGCGAGACCGGCGACGGCCAGCGCGACCAGCAGGACGGCCAGCACGGCGAACGAACCGTGCATCGCGTCCCACACGTCGCCGACCCGCCGCTCGCTCACGAGCGCGGAACCGAGCACGCGAACCGCGTAGATCTTCGGGAGGTCGCCGAGGTGCCTTGCCGTCGTCGGCGTGTCGTCGCTCGCGCCGGCGACGACCGCCAGTTGCACGACCGCGCTGACGGCGAACGCGGCCGCCACGACGTACGCCGGTCGGTCTCGCCGCCGCCACGCGGTGTACGCGACCACCGGGGCGTACGCGAGCGCGAGCGCCTGCGACAGCACGGCGACGGACAGCACCGCCGCAGGGGCGAGCGCCTCCTTCGTCGACCTGGGGCGGGAGAGGACGGCCCACCACGCCGCGAACGCGAGCGCCCAGATCGTGTTCACCCCGTTGCCGAGCTGCTCGAGGATCATCGACGGCAGCAGCACGACGCTCGCGGCGAGCAACGCCCGGAGCGCCGTCGACTCGACGACGTCGCGCGTGAAGGCCCACACCGCGAGGGCGCAGAGCGTGGTGACGGCGGCACCGGCGATCGCGTCGTACCACGAGAGCCGGAGGAGCGGCACCCAGTGCGCGCTCAGCCCGACGACGCGGGGCACGAGCTGCGCGTAGCCGGCGTGCGGATCGAGGAGGTGCGTGACGCTCGGCGTCCCGCTGTAGAAGACGCCGCCGTCCTCGGCCCACACGGTCCGCCACGGGCCGTTCCCGGCCTGGCGCAGCAGCTGCAGGACCGTGGCCCCCGCGAGCACCAGGCCCCAGACGGCCCCGCGACCCCACGGCGCTCGGCGCCGTCGTCCGGGACGCCCGGTGGGGCGCACCCGGCTCTCGGGTGCGCCGACCATGGCCGCGAAGACTACGCGGGGCGGCGCCCGACCAGCGGCAGAGGGCTACTCGAAGGGGCTGACGCCGAGCAGGGTGACGGTCGGACGGCCCGCGCCGAGGTCGGCGGTGACGACGTCGGCGGCGGCGGTGCGCTTCCCGATCCGGACGTACACGGGACCGGGCTCGTCGCGGCCCGGGACGCAAGCCGTCCCGAGGACGGAACCGGACCAGGCGCGCGACTCGAGGTCGTCGATCGCCACGTCGCTCTCGATGCCGTGCGCGGTGCCGTTGGGCGTGACCGCCCAGATCTCGGCTCGGTAGGTCGCCATCGGTGCGGAACACTACGCGCGGGCGGTCCGGCCGGTTCCAGTCGGACGGCTGCCGCGACGGGAGCGCGACGGGAGCGCGACGAGGCGGCTCGGATGCAGCGGGCCTCGTCGCGTCCGCACCGCGGATGCCACGCACCCCAGCGGCTCCCAGGAGTCGAGCCGAACGGGCCCCCACGCGGCACCATCCGGGCGGCCGGACGCGGCGACGGTACCGTGGGCTGCGCGAACGGCCGGTGAACGCCGGCCATCGGGCCGGCGAAGCGCAGCCGTCCATGTGCGACGCCCGGGACCGCTGTTGTCCTTGGCGACTTCTGTGACACCGGCGCTACTGTGAGCGCCTTGTTGACCCCGGTCGACGAGCGACGAGGCGGCGCGGCGTCGGTGGCGTCGAAGCCGGTGCTGGTCGTCGGTGCCGCATGTTCGGGGACGACCTGGGTGGGCCAGACGCTCGCACGCGTCGCGGACCTCACCTACGTCCACGAACCCGACAATCCGCTGCTCGAGCCGTTCGCGGTGCACGCCCGGGCCCGCCTCGGCGCGTACCCGGCGATCACCGCCGGCGAGCACGCGCCCGAGGACTACGTGCGCGTGTGGGACGTCGCGCTCGGGCGGCGCAGCCGGCGCGTGCCGGCCGGCCCGGCGCGCCGGCTGTGGCGCCGCGTCGCCGTCGACGAGAAGCTGCGCGAGCTCGATCCCGCCGCTGACCCGGCCGCCGCGAAGAACGACGCCGACGAGCCGAGCCGGCGCGCCCGCACGGCGCTTCGTCTCGCGCAACCGATGCCGAGGGGTCGAGCGTCGTCGCGCCGCGTCGTCACGTCGGTCGACCTGCCGCTCGCGCTCGACTGGGTCGTCGAGCGGTACGCGCCGGACGTCGTGCTCGTCCGCCGTCACCCACTCGACGTGGTGGCCAGCCGGGTCCGGCACTCGGCTCCGTTCCACCTCGGTGACGCGACGCTCGACGCGCGGAGCGTCGACGAGCGGTTCGCGCGCTGGCGGATCCCGCGCCGCCCGCTCCCCGGTCACGCGTTCGCGCGCCTCGTCTGGCTCGTCGGCTTCGAGATGTCCGCGTACCAGGAGGTCGCGGACGCGCATCGTGACGTGCAAGTCGTCGACTACAAGCGCCTGTGCACGCACACCGACTTCGAGCTGCGCCGCCTCCTCACGAACCTCGAGCTCGTGTGGCGCAGCGGTGACGAACAGGTGCCGCCGCCCGACGCCCGCGACGTCGTCGACGAGGCCGGCTCGGGCGCGCGGTCGATGGCGCCGACGGTGCCGCCCTACCTCTCACCCGAGCAGGTGAGCCTGGCCCGCCGCCTCCTCTCGCTCTTCCCGATCGCCCGCCACTACCACGACCTCACACCGCCGCACGCGGCCTCCGACCGGTAACGCGCCGGCGTCACCGATTCGGGACTTTCGGCCCTGACGCCTGCCGAGCCCGGCGCGGTCGAATGTCACGGACCATGGGCTACTGGTTCCGCCTGCGCGGTCATCCCGGCGGGCTCCTTCCCCATCACGAGTTCTCGGAAGACGGCGTGCTCGTCTACCCGCATGCCTCGGGCCGATGGGCCCGGGCGCTGCCGTGGTTCACGATCGCGGACGGCTTCGTCTTCGCGACCCCCGACCACCCGGACGGCAACGGTGCCGGGCCCTGGTACGAGATCGTCGGGTCGTTCCTCTACCCGGCGGAGGGTCACCCCGACGGGCCCGCGTTCGAGCCCCGCTACCAGGTCCGCCCGACGCCGGACTGAGCCGGGAGCTCGTCAGACGGACGTCGTCCACGAGCGCAGCGTGCGGAGGTAGTTGGCGCGTTCGAAGGCGGACGGGCTCTCGGCCGTCTCGTGCGTGGCGCTGCCCCGGAGCTCGGTCACCGACGCGTACTCGTGCTCGACCATCCAGGTGCAGAGCTCGGTCTCCATCGACGCGATGCGTGACGGCCCGGAACGCAGCAGCGCCGAGGTCGTCATCGCGACGTCGGCGCCGACCATCAGGGCCTTCACGACGTCGGTGCCGTCACGGACGCCAGACGTCGCCGCGAGGCCGACGGCGCGCCCGAGCTGCGGGCGGAGGATCGCGATCCAGCGCAGCGGGAGCCGGAGCTCCCACGGCTGGCTGAGCTCGACGCGCGGGACGACCTCGAGCGTGTCGAGGTCGAGGTCGGGCTGGTAGAAGCGGTTGAAGAGCACCAGGCCGTCGGCTCCGGCGTCGACCACCTGCCGGGCGAAGTTCGCGGTCGCCGAGTAGTACGGGCTCAGCTTGACCGCGAACGGGATCGCGACCGTGGCCCGGACGGCGGCGACGAGCGCGAGGTCGGCCGCCTCGACGTCGGCGGCGCCGGACACCGGATCGGCGGCGACACGGTAGAGGTTGAGCTCGATGGCGTCGGCACCCGCGTCCGCGAGCACCTTCGCGTAGCGCACCCAGCCGCCCGGCGTCGACGCGTTGAGGCTCGCGATCACCGGGATCCGGACGCGCCGGCGAATCGACTCGAGCGCCGCGACGTAACGGGACGCGGGGTCCGCGATCACCGGTGTGCTCGGGAAGTAGTCGAGAGCCTCGGCGTAGTGCTCGGCGCCGGCCTCGAGCGCGCGGTTCAACTCCAGCTCCTCGTGGATCACCTCCTCCTCGAAGAGCGACGGCAGCACGATCGCGCCCGCTCCGGCGTCCTCGACGCGGGCGGCACCGTCGGGGTCGCCGGTCAGCGGCGACGCGGAGGCGACGATGGGCGATCGCAGCCCGAGCCCCAGGTACGTGGTCGTCAGGTCGGGTGACACCCCGCCCGTCCTTCCGCTCACCGTCTCGCTCACGGGAGCTCGCCGACCTTGGCGTCGAGCTCGTCGATCGGGGTGTGCGGCACCGTGCGATGCATCCCGGCGAGCTGCTCGTAGTAGCGCCACCGCTCGTCGGCATCGGCCTGCGCGAGCTGCGCGAGGCGGTGCGCCTCTTCGGGGTGGGTGCGTTCGAGGATCGCGAACCGCGTCTCGTCGGCGACGAAGTCGCGAACTGGGATCGAGGGCCGGTGTGAATCGAGCTTGAACGGTTGCCCGTCCTCGGTCTCGCTCGGGTGGAAGCGGTAGAGGGGCCAGTAGCCGCTCTTCACCGCATCCTTCTGATGACTCATGGACTTCGACATGTCGATGCCGTGCGCGATGCACGTGCTGTACGCGATGACGAGCGACGGCCCGGGCCACGCGTCCGCCTCGAGGAGGGCCTTGGTCGCCTGCAGCTCGTTGGCGCCCATCGAGATCTGCGCGACGTACACGTTGCCGTACGCGCGCGCGATCGCGCCGAGATCCTTCTTCGCGGTCGCCTTCCCGCCGGCGGCGAACTTGGCGACCGCCCCCCGGGGCGTCGCCTTCGACGCCTGACCGCCGGTGTTGGAGTACACCTCGGTGTCGAGCACGAGCACGTTGACGTTGCGGCCGCTCGACAGGACGTGGTCGAGGCCGCCGAAGCCGATGTCGTAGGCCCAGCCGTCACCGCCGATCAGCCAGATCCCCTCGCGGACCAGGCTCGCGGCGACGGTGAGCAGCCGCCGGGCGTCGGGGGCGTCGACGCCGTGCAGGAGCCCGCGCAGGCGCTCGACCCGGGCCCGCTGGGCCACGACGTTCGGCTCGTCGCCCTGGTCCGCGGCGAGGATCTCGGCGGTCAGCTCCGCGTCCACGCCCGGCCCCACACGCGCGAGCAGCGCGCGCGCGTGGCGGGCCATCGCGTCGACGGCGAGGCGCATCCCCAGGCCGAACTCCGCGTTGTCCTCGAACAGGGAGTTGCTCCACGCCGGTCCGCGGCCCGCGGCGTTCACGCTCCAGGGTGTCGTCGGGAGGTTCGCGCCGTAGATCGAGGAGCAGCCGGTCGCGTTGGCGACGACCATCCGGTCGCCGAACAACTGCGTCACGAGCTTCAGGTATGGCGTCTCGCCGCAACCCGCGCAGGCGCCCGAGAACTCGAACAGGGGCTCGAGCACCTGTGAGCCCTTCACCGAGTCGTGGGGGAGCAGCCCGCGCGGAAGCGGAGGGATCGAGCAGAAATAATCCCACCGCACCCGTTCGAGGTCGCGGTACTCGGCGGCGGGTTCCATGTTGATGGCCTTGCGCCGGATCTCGGTGCGGCTCTTTGCCGGGCAGACGTCGACGCACACGCCGCAGCCCGTGCAGTCGTCGGGCGCGACCTGGATCGTGAGCCGGTGCCCGGGGGGGTCCTTCGAGCGGAACTCCTTGTGCAGGAAGACGCCGGGCGCGGCGTCGACCGCCTCGGGCAGGAACACCTTCATCCGGATCGTCGCGTGAGGGCACACGACCGCACACTTGCCGCAGTCGATGCAGATGTCGGGATCCCAGATCGGGATCTCCCTCGCGATCGCCCGCTTCTCGTAGCGGGCGGTGCCGGACGGGTAGGTGCCGTCGGCGGGAAGCGCGCTGACCGGCAACCGGTCGCCGTCGCCGGCGAGGAGGATCCTCGTGACCTGCTGCACGAACAATGGCGCGTCGTCGGGGATGCCCGCGACCACGACGGTCGAGCCGAGCGCGCCCGCTGCCGGCGCGACCACGGTCTCTTCGGTCGGGACGTCGACGTGCGCGAGCGCGTCGAGCGCGGCGTCGATCGCGGCGAAGTTCCGTTCGACGACGGCACGGCCGCGCCGGCCGTATGCCTCCTCGACCGACGCCTTGATGTACGCGATCGCCTGCTCGGCCGGGAGCACCCCCGCGAGCTGGAAGAAGCACGGCTGCATCACCGTGTTGATCCGGTTTCCCATGCCCGTCTCGCGGGCGACGGTGTCGGCGTCGATCACCCACACGTCGAGACGCTTGGCCGCGATCTCGGCGCGCACCGCAGGCGGCAGCTCGGCCCAGACGCGGTCCGCCGGGTGCGGGCTGTTCAACAGGAACGTCGCGCCCGGCTTCGCCATCTCGAGCACCTTCGTGCGCCCGAGCAGCCCGAACTGGTGGCAGGCGACGAAGTCGGCGTCGTCGATCAGATAGGTCGACCGGATCGGTTCGGGACCGAACCGGAGGTGCGACACCGTGACGGATCCAGCCTTCTTCGAGTCGTAGACGAAGTAGCCCTGGGCGAACAGGTCGGTGTGCTCACCGATGATCTTGACCGACGCCTTGTTCGCGCCGACCGTCCCGTCCGAACCCAACCCGACGAACACGGCCTGGACCTCGCCGGCCGGGCGCGGTGGCCGGAAGCCGTCGTCGACCGGGAGGCTGAGGTGCGTGACGTCGTCGACGATGCCGACGGTGAAGTGCCGCTTCGGGTGACCGGACGCGAGCTCGTCGAACACGGCCTTCGCCATCGCCGGTGAGAACTCCTTCGACGACAGCCCGTAACGGCCGCCGATCACACGGGGTGCGGACGCGAACGGCGGTTCGTCGGTGTCCATGGCCTCGGTGATCGCGGCGACCACCGCGAGGTAGAGCGGCTCGCCGACCGCGCCCGGCTCCTTGGTGCGGTCGAGCGCCGCGATCGACCGGACCGTCGGCGGGAGGGCGGCCACCAGCTCGCGGGCCGGGAACGGCTGGAACAGCCGCACCCGCAGCACCCCGACGGGCTCACCGCGCGCGACCAGCGTGTCGACGGCCTCCTCGACGGCCCCGGCGCCCGAGCCCATGACCACCACGACGCGGTCGGCGTCCGGGGCGCCGTGGTAGTCGACCAGGCCGTAGTGACGGCCCGTACGGGCCGCGAGCTCGTCCATCACCTGCTGGACCGTCCCGGGCACGCCGAGGTGGAACGGGTTGGCCGCCTCGCGGCTCTGGAAGAACACGTCGGGGTTCTGCGCCGTCCCCCGGACGACCGGGGCCTCCGAGCTGAGCGCCCGGGATCGGAACGCGGTCACGTCGGCCTCGCGGACCAGCGCCTGGAGGTCGGCGTCGTCGAGCAGCTCGACGCGGTTGATCTCGTGGGACGTGCGGAAGCCGTCGAAGAAGTGGAGGAACGGAATCCGGCAGCGCAACGTCGCCGCGTGGCTCACGAGCGCGAAGTCGTGTGCTTCCTGCACCGAACCGGCGGCGAGGATCGCCCAGCCCGTCGTCCGCGCGTGCATGACGTCGCTGTGGTCACCGAAGATCGACAGCGCGTGCGTCGCGATGGTGCGGGCCGCGACGTGAATGACCGCGGGCGTCAGCTCGCCGGCGATCTTGAACATGTTGGGCACCATGAGCAGGAGACCCTGCGACGCAGTGAACGTCGTCGCCAACGCGCCCTTCTGGAGCGCGCCGTGCAGCGCGCCCGCCGCGCCCGCCTCCGACTGCATCTCGACGACGTCGGGCACGAGACCCCAGAGGTTCGTTCGGCGTGCCGCGGCCCAGTCGTCGCAGTGCTCGGCCATCGGCGAGGCCGGTGTGATCGGGTAGATCGAGACGACCTCGCTCAGCGCGTACGCGATCCGCGCCGCCGCCTCGTTCCCGTCCAGGCACTCATGGCGTCGAGCCATGGTCGCCTCCTCAACGCCTCGCCTCTCGGCGAGGGACTCGGCTCACTGCAGCGCACGATACGTGCGCTGCGGACGTTCGCCTCGACGCGGGGAGACCTCTGCGGGAAGATGCGCGGGGCGCGGGCTGCGGGGACGTGCGGGGTGTGGTTCAGGCGGCGGTGGAGACGCGGTCCATGACCGTCTGGCGGACGAACCACAGGCCGTCGGCCGCGAGCACGATCTCGTCGCCGCAGTGCAGCACCATCTCGGCGCTGCGGCGGTCGAGGCGCGTCAGCTTGTGGTGGTGACCGCATCGTGAGCAGTGCGCTGGGCGGCCCTCGCGGGGGCGACCCGACATCGGCGAGTTTCCGTTCATCGGCCCATCCCTCCTCGGTTCCTCGGGACCGTCCTTCGTGGATGAGATCGACCCGCGAGCCCGGCACTTGAGCGATCCCGCCGTCGGCGGGCCGGTTTCTGCACCCGGAACGTCCGATTTGGGCGCTTCGGGGGGCAGCCCAGGTAAAGGATTGGTTGAGATGGCCGTCAGGGTCGGTAAGGGCCCTCAATGTCGGGGCCGGGAATCCCGAAACCTCTCGTGAGCGGTCTGCCCCCCGCCCAACCCAGCCCCAAGAATGAAGGCCCCGCTTGCCCGGCGGGGCCTTCCTTCGTTCCCGACCATCCGCGCCGCCTGCCCGCGCGTGCGGTAAGAAAAGGGTTGACGCACCCCAAAAAGCGCGGCGTGAACCCTACCCAGCCCCTGCCCAGGGTTCCGTTGCGTGGTGCGCGCGGTGAGCTCGGCGTACTCCCGCTTTGAGCGTCGGCTCACCGCGCCCGCGACTGAACCGGTTTCTGCCACACGCCTCGCCTGGCGGCGAGGAGCTCGCTCGCTGCTCCGCGGGATACCCGCTCCGCGACGCTCGCTCAGGACGCCTCCGGCACCGCCGCCCGCACGCCCTGCGTGCAGTAGCGGTAGACGATGCCCTCGGCCTCGAACAGGTAGACGTGGTTGCCGCGCCGGGTCTGGTGGAGGATGAGCCGGTCGTAGCGCTCGGCGAGGCGTACGAGGTCGGGCATGCTCGTGACGTCGACGGTCGCGACGAGCTGCGATCCGGGCGACGACGCGGCAACGGGCACGATCATCCGGCCGTCCCGGGCGTCGATGCGGGCCACCTCGTTGCGGTGCAGGGGCCGGCGCTTCGCGGCGACCACGAGCAGGACGAGGAGCGCCAGGGCGGCGCCGCCGACCGCCGACCAGCGTGCGGTCCCGACGGCGACGGTGAGGCCGAACGCGCCGGCGGTCGTCGGGCGGCGCACGCTGTCGGTGACCGACCCGCGTGCCGACGGCCGGGGTGACGTGCCGCTCGTCCGGGCGTCCACGCCCGCGTCGGGCTTCAGGACCAGGGGATCGAGCTCGAACGTGTAGCCGGGGGAGAAGCGGTCGTCGACGCGGAGCCCCGCGAGGCGGCCGGCGACCTGGACGTCGGCCACGATTCGGACCGTCTGGGTCGTCGGGCGCACGCCGGTCGCGCCCGCGGCGGCGGCGACGAGCGCCTGGATCTGCGCGACGTCGAGCGTCGTCTCCACGCGAGCGTGGTCGCCGGAGAAGCGGGAGGGCGCGACGAGCGGCACCGTCTGGCGCCATCCGCTCGCGTCCTGCACGTCGACCGAGAGGGCCACGGTGCCGGACACCGCGTGAGGGGCGGATGCGGCGAACCGGTACCCGAAGTGGACCGCGATCTTGTCGAGGATGCGCAGGTACACGGGGTCGCCGGTTCGGATCGCGCCGTCGCCGTACACCGGCCCCGCGCCGACGGTCGCGCCGTAGCCGAACTCGCCCTGATTCGTATAGCGGACCGGTTCGCTCACGAACCGGCTCGCCGGTCGAGCCCAGGTGAGCGTGCCCAGCGCGATGCAGACCACCAGGGCCGCGCTCGCGCCGAGCTCGAGTGCGGCGAGCACGCGCAGGCGCTTCGCGCCGCGGCGCGCCGAACGCGAGATCCCGCCGGCGCCCGGCGTGACGCGCCGCGGCGCGCGGCGCCGGCCGCGGCGCGGTCGCGTGGCGCGCGGACGGATCGGCTCGACCGCCGCGGCGCCCCGGCGCGTGCGCCGTCGGCGCCGGCCCACCACCACGCCCGTCGTGCCGGTCAGCAGGAGGAGCCCCCCGGCGAGGACGAACACCCAGGCGCGATGGACCGCCGTGAGCACGGAGCCGCCGTGCGGCACGTGGAGCCACAGCTTGCCGACGAGATCGGCGCGCGACGGGTGGTCGGCATCCCGCCAGGAGTTGTGGTCGCCCTTGAAGACGTAGTGCAGACCGTGGATCGCGACGATCCGGTGCAGCACGAGATTGTGGAGCGAGGGGCTCCGGTAGGCCAC